>Ga0070733_10001543_pt1 | contig 17045 bp, 16 predicted proteins | sample Coa_R1_9_FD_66450 | JGI IMG/M metagenome (GOLD analysis project Ga0070733, IMG submission 66450) | Surface soil microbial communities from Centralia Pennsylvania, which are recovering from an underground coalmine fire - Coalmine... | ecosystem: Environmental > Terrestrial > Soil > Unclassified ... | reverse complement strand
AAGCCGTGACATCATGGTTGTTCTCGCCGGCCGGGACTCGAAGAAACTCCTCGCGCTCCGCACGGCCCATCCGGCTTTTGAAACGCGGGTTGCTTCCGTCGATGATTCCGCTTCCCTCGACCGAACTCTGTCAGGTGCTTCACTGGTAATAAATTGTGCCGGACCGTTCCTTGATACAGCGGCGCCAGTCATTGAGGCAGCGCTTCGCGCTCGAATCCACTACCTCGACGTTACGGCGGAACAGGCGGTTGCGATCGCAGTCTTTGAGAAATTCTCTGACGTGGCACGAACGGTGGGCGTTTTGGTTATGCCATCCATGGCATTTTATGGGGCGTTGGGAGACCTCCTTGCCACGGCCGCCATGCGCAATTGGTCCACCGCCGATGAAATTCAGATTGCAGTAGCGCTTGATAGCTGGAAGCCGACACTTGGGACGCGGCTGACCGGTGAGCGCAACCCGGGCCGCCGCTTGGTATTTTCAAACAACAGACTATCGGTCCTTGAAGAGCCACCTCCGAAACAGATCTGGTCGTTCCCGCCGCCATTTGGAAAGCAAAACGTCGTGGCCTTGCCCTTGGCCGAAACCGTCATTATTTCTCGGCACCTGCGCGTTCCGGAGATTCACGCGTACATGAACCTGGCGCCACTCGATGATCTACACAATCCGACTACACCCGAGCCGACTCCAGTCGACGACAGGGGTCGTTCTGCACAGGAGTTTCTGATCGAAGTAAAGGTTCGTAAGGGAAATGAACAGAGCCGCGCGATCGCTGCGGGACGCGATATCTACGCGGTCACGGCTCCCCTCGTCGTCGAGGCAGCAGAGCGCATCCTTGCTGGGGAAGTGCGAGACACCGGCACTGCGGCGCCTGGTGAAATCTTCGATGCAGAAGCTTTCCTGCGGGCACTCTCGCCCGAGCATATTAGCCTTCAAATGCCAAATTCACCTGCATGACGCGCTATAGTCGTCACACATCTCCCGTAGAGATAAGATCTTGCAGACCAATCGGCGTTTCAAACACATGGAAATGACACCGCAATTACACGGCAATGCCTGGGAAGAGCGTGCCCGGTTGTTGTACCCCTCCCGCCGGCGCCAAAACAGATGCGAGCGTAAGGGTCGTCGGACTTCCGCTTCTTCTGACTTGTAGCGCGAAAGTTTCCTTCAGAAAGTCTTGAAATAAACCAATGTGGACGGCACGCCTGCAATGCGACATGTTCTCGGCGATGAACCACATGAAATCGTGATTCGGAGTACAGGAAATGGCGGATCGCTGTCTCCTGTTCTAGCCTCTCGCAGATCGCCGCATAGTGGCGCGCCGCCTTCGGAGTGCGTTCATATTCCAAGGCGAACTTGCAGTCCAGGCCGGCAACGCGAACGAATACAACTGCGTCGTAGTACTTCGAATAGCCATACTGGCTGAGATCGTTTCGTGAACGGACTTCGGTTTCGGGCATCCAGTAAACAAGCGATCCGGTGCGCTTCAACGCCAGGTGGATCTCGCGCTGTGGCACGACAGTCTCCTATGCGCAGCTTGCGGAACGAATTGGCCGTCCGACCGCAGTTCGTGCGGTGGGGCTTGCCAATGGCTCAAATCCGGTTGGGGTCGTAGTCCCGTGCCATCGCGTGATCGGCTCTGACGGATCGCTCACCGGCTATGGTGGCGGAATCGAACGCAAGCGCTGGTTACTGGAGCACGAACAAAGAGCGCGCTAACAAAAGAAAACATCTGGATCACAATGAACGCTGGTAATAGAGGAGAAGATGAGATGAACAAAGTGAATCTCGCTGAAAAGCTGTCACAAATCAAGGACTACTGGAAGCCCCGGATTCTTTGTGAATTGAATGGCCAGGAACTTAAGCTCGTTAAGATCCGAGGAGCGTTCGTCTGGCATCATCACGAGAACGAAGATGAGTTGCTGCTGTGTCTTTCAGGACGGCTGCGAATTCAGTTCCGGGATGGCTCCGTCGAGATTGGAACTGGAGAGTTTTCTGTTGTCCCCAAGGGAATTGAGCATCGCACTTCGGCGGATGAAGAAACTCACCTTCTTGTTTTCGAGCCAATCGGCACCCGCAATACCGGAAATGTAGAAGACCCAACATTCACCGCTCTTGATGTTCCGATCTAACTTGCAAAAACGAATTTGAAGGTTTTTGATTTCGGCCAGTCGTGACGTTGAAGGAGCTGATCAGTGCCTCTGGCCACGGTTTCCAGCGCATCCACTACCCAGGCTGCACCCGGCCTCAATCGCGGAACTAGGCTCTCATCGATTGACATCTTCCGAGGTCTAATCATGGTGTGGATGGCTCTCGATCACACGCGCGACTTCTTCACCAACCTTCGCTTCGAGCCGAGAACATAGATCTCACCTGGCCGGGATTGTTTTTCACGCGCTGGATCACACACTTCTGCGCTCCGATGTTCTACCTCCTTGCCGGTACCGGTGGCTTCCTGTATCGCGAGCGGGCTGGATCAGTCGGGAAGGTTTCGCGCTTCCTCTTGACTCGTGGAATCTGGCTGGTCGTTCTCGAATGGACGATTATTGAATTTGCCTGGACGTTCGTTCCCTGGACATTCGGCGGAGTGATCTGGTCGCTGGGGGTCAGTATGGTGATCCTGGCGGGTCTGGTGTGGCTGCCAGAATGGGCGATTCTGACATTTGGTCTCGCTCTTGTCGCGACGCACGATCTTTTCGATGTTGTTAAGCCCACACAAATGGGTTCCCTCGGCTGGGTGTGGGCACTGCTCCACTGCCGCGGCGTAGTACCGGGGACTCACTTCTTCGTTCTGTTTCCTCTTGTTCCCTGGGTGGGCGTCATGGCATGCGGTTATGTGCTTGGGAGAGTCATGCTCAAAGAGCCGTCCCTGAGACAGAGAATTCTGTTGTTTCTCGGCTCTACCCTCACCCTGGCATTCGTCGTTCTGCGGGGGTTGAACGCATACGGAAATCCGGCCGCTGGCGTAGCCGCAAGCTCGCCCGGTCCGTGGCACCCGCTTCCCACGACATTGATGACGATGGTCTATTTTCTTGACGTCGAGAAATACCCACCGTCTTTGCAGTTCTTGTTGATGACCATCGGACCTTCCCTCCTGTTGCTCTCTTGGCTGGATCGCTCTGGCCAAGAGCCGTTCATCAAGAAGCTAACTAATCCTTTTCTGGTCTTCGGGCGAGTACCCATGTTCTTTTACATCCTGCATCTCTACGTAATTCACCTGTTGGCGATCGCTATGGCATACATCTTCCGCCAACCGGTGGAGTGGCTTTGGCACGGCAGCTTTTGGATGAACAACACCCCGGAGAGCTATGGTCATGGCCTCTCCTTTATTTACATGATGTGGCTCTTCACCGTAGCGATGCTGTACTTGCCCTGCTGCTGGTTCGCAAAGCTGAAGCAGAGGCACAAAGACTGGTGGTTAAGTTATCTCTGACCGCGGTGGGTGGCCGCAGGAGAAGCTTAATGGAGGCGTCACGCTTGAGAGCGGCGGCCCGGCCGGCGCCGCCGTTACCTCAGAACGACTGGGAGAATCTAGCCTCCAGGAACTCACCCAGCTTTGCAGTGGCCCTGAACTGCGGAATCGGTTCCAGTTCTTTGAACGCCGAAGTGAATGCGTTGGACAGACTCCAGATCGTTCGTGCCCGGAATTCCTCGTACTTCGGCTCGTGAGCTTATGTTGTCGACAACATAAGCCCACTTATGTGGCGCAGAGATTTATGTGGCGTCCGCCTCGGGGACGTACATAAACACCGGTCGATCACGGCAGACTAGCGCCACATAATTGTGGAGTAGTAGAGTCAGGTGAGAGACTCAGGATGCTGGGGAGCCAGGTTCAACAGGCGGCGAAGCACACTAATGTCAGGGCGTATCTGATTCGGAGAAACATCTCGTTCATCGCGGCGCTCCCAATCGAGAAGCAGTGCTTCCACCATTTCCTTGCCGTCTGGATCACGAACGGCTTCCGACGGCGTGCGCCCGCCCAACGCAGGGATCTTCTGGTGAATCCAGCTTTCGACTTGCTTCTGCATGGTGGCTTGCAGGAACTTCCTGGCTTCCGGATCGGCCAACAGCGCCTCCATCTCGGCGTCGTGCAGTTCTGCTTCCTCTGCATCTTGTGGCGTATTCTTCCGCATCTCTTCCAACGTTTGGGCGATGGTGCTTTCGTGGACCGCCAGCGAACCGAGCCGCTTCGCAATCTCTTTGTGCATCCGTTTGGCGCGATTCTCCGAGTTCACCTCCGCGATCACACGTCCCTCGGAAATCTTGATGTGGCCCAGGATGGTGTTGTCCCAAGTTTTAAACTTACGATTGCCTTCCTTGATCCAATCGATGTCCACCTTCCGCAGCTTCCCGTCGTCGCTCAGTTCCGCATCGTCGAGCAACTCCTCACGGGAATGTCCCACTGCCAATGGGGCCAACGCGTCGAACGCCGCTTCCGCCGACTCGATCCGAAACGTCAGTGTGTGAAACAGCAGCGGGTCGCCGTCCGTATTGCAGAGCACCGGCGGAGCGAATAGCCGGTCCCGAATGTCCAGGTAGGTGGCGCGAATCAGATCCGCATATCGCAACAGGTCGTGCGGCGCCAGATAACGATTCTTTTTGGCGATTCTCTTCTTCAGTTTGTTTCGGAGTTCGATGACTTCGATCTTCTTGTCCGGCGGAATGCAGATGGGTGCCATACTGCCGAACACGGCAAGCTCGGGCTGGTGCCAGATCTGGGCAAAAAGCAGGTCTCCCGGCCGCAAAAGTCGCGACCCCGATCGCTCGATGACTTCGGTTTCTCCGCCAATCAGAACGTCCCACACCCTCATGCCCTCACCGGGTTCATTCCAAACGACCTCGTAGAAGCTCAGCGGCTGTGTTGTAGCCTGCGCCAAAAACATCCGTTGCATCGCGGTTAGCTGCTTCGACTTCTCCAGCATGTACCAGCGAACCACCACGCCGCCCTGCCCGCGCGCGGTGGTCCGCCGAGCGTCCGGATTCCACTGGAACAAGAAATAGGGCATGAAGATCTGACGTTCGTCTGCGGCCTCTTCCAGCGGCTTCGGAACGTCACGCATGTTGAAGTCTTGCCACGCTTCATAGATCTGTTCCCCGAACTTACGCAAGGCAAACCTGGTGAGCTCCCCCGTCAGGCGGTCCGACTCTTCGTGCTGCCGCGCCCACACGTGGTCGATAGATGGAGCATAGCCGGGCAGGCAGCAGTGCTTGTACTTCTTGCCGCTACCGCAGGGACAGGGATCGTTTCTTCCGATCTTTTCACGGGCATGAAGGGGCATAACGTTGCGACATTATCGCGCGGGGTTGTGGAAAGGCAAGGGGCATACTTGGTGGATTTTCTTTTGCGAGGAGAACCAACATGTCCCGATCAATACACGCTGCACAAGGCGAGCCGTTACCCTACAACCACCACCTGCATCAGTTCCTGACCTTCCTGAAACACGAGAGAGGGTTCGCCGACGCTACGCTTGTCAACCGCGAACGTTCGCTGAAACCCTTTTTTGCCTGGCTGGTCGCACAAGACGTGCCACTGTCCGCAGTGTCGCCGGTGGTGATTACCAAGTACTTCACCGGTATCGTGGCGGGCCGGTGGAAGCGGACCACCGTCTCGTTCCATGTGTACTCTCTGCGCTCGTTCTTTTGCTTTGCCACCAATCGAGGTTGGTGCGCGGCCGGCATTGCTGAGTCCATCGACGCACCCCGGGTCTACACGTACGAAAATCTGCCGCAAGGGCCGACATGGGAAGAGGTGAAGAAGCTTGTCACCAGCGTCAACGGCACGTCGCCAGTTCAGATTAGAAGTCGCTGCGCGATCCTGCTTTGCTCGGTCTACGGCCTGCGCGTTGGCGAAGTCTGTTGCCTGCGTCTTGAGGACATCGATTGGGCGGAAGAGAGAATCTCCGTGCGTCGTCCCAAACAGAGGAAAGCCCAAACTTATCCCCTGACGACCGAGGTTGGGAATGCACTTCTGAGGTATCTGAAGGAGGTGAGGCCGCGATGCACGCAACGAGAAGTCTTGGTGACACTCAGGCAACCATACCGACCGGTTTCGGTTGGCGCTCTTTCCACGATGACTCGGAAGCTACAAAAAAAGCTCGGCTTGAAGCTTAAGCGATATGGCTCGCACGTGTTGCGTCATGCTTGTGCCACGCACCTTCTGGCCCAGGGTCTGACCCTGAAGGAGGTAGGGGATCACCTGGGACACATGTCGGTAGCGGCTACTCGAATCTACGCCAAGGTCGATCTGGTTGGCCTGCGCGAAGTCGCTGCCTTGGATGTGCGACCGCTCGTTGACTGTATCCAGCAGTGTGAACAAAGCGCCGCTGCTTTTTACCGCATCGGAGAGATCCAGGCTCTGCGGGATGTGGGCAATCTCGGGCTGGGAGGTGTCGCGTGAACCTCACCGATGCCGTCCACGAGTTCATCCTTTATAAGCAGTCGCTCGGCATGACCTACAAGAACCGAGCACTCAAACTGACTGCTTTCGCCCGCTTGGCCGGACCCGTTGAAATCGACAGCATAAGTCCGGAGACGGTTCGCCGGTTCCTTGATGCTGACCGGCCGGTGACAGCGGAGTGGTTCAACAAGTTCTCAGCCCTGAAAATCTTCTTTCGATTCGCATTGTCACGCGGTTACGCAACACGAAATCCGCTTCCGCTCTCCCAGCCGAAGAATCCGCGGCAGTTCCGTCCCTACCTCTACTCCATAGAAGAAGTGCAGAAGATGATCCGGGTCGTAGACAATCGGCATCGTGGGAACTGGCACCTTGAGCCATACACCATCAGGACGTTGATCCTCCTTCTATACGGGACCGGCCTCCGTATCGGTGAAGCGATTCGCTTGCAGCACCGGGATGTGGACCTGAGTGACGCGATCCTGACGGTGCGCGAGACAAAGTTCTATAAGATGAGGCTGGTCCCCATAAGTTCGGATCTGACCGAGGTCCTTCGAGGCTATTACGAGAGGAAGTGGAAAGAGCATGGCTCCTCAACCACCACTCCGTTTCTGGCAACGTACGATGGACGCCTGGTCACGCATCTGACCGCAGAGCTGGCGTTCAAACGCATCCGATATGAAGCCGGCGTGAAACGCACGGACGGTTTCTACTATCAGCCCCGTCTTCATGACTTCCGGCATACGTTTGCCGTGCGAAGGCTTGTGACCTGGTATCGCGAAGGAAAGAATGTCCAGCGTCTTCTTCCGCACCTGGCGACCTATCTGGGCCACGTAGGACTTCGAGAAACGTCGCGCTATCTGACGATGACCAAGGAACTCCTGGACGAAGCGAGCCATCGCTTCGAACTGTACGCGTCGCCAGGAGGCAAACAATGAAGAACGACTCCCTTCTTGGCCCTTGGATCAGACGTTTCCTGCTGGAACATCTGGTTGCAGAGCGAAATCTTTCGCGGAACACCCAACGCAGTTATCGGGATACGTTATGCCTGCTTCTTCCGCGGCTTGCGCTTCAGTCGCGGACAACTGTCGATGTTCTGGAGGTCGAGGACTTATCGGCCGACGCCGTACGGAACTTCCTCGCGGGCATCGAAGAAGAGCGTGGCTGCAGCGTCGCAACTCGCAACCAGAGGCTGTCAGCCATACACGCCCTTGCACACTTTATCGGGGAACGCAGCCCTGAGCACTTGATGTGGTGCGGGGAAGTCCAAAGCGTTCCCTTCAAACGCACGGGAAAGAATCCGCTTACTTATCTGGAAAAAGCTGAGATCGATGCGCTGCTCGGGTCACCGGATCCCTCCACCCAGCAGGGTCGGAAAGATCATGCGCTCCTCCTCTTCTTATACAACTCCGGCGCGAGGGCGAGCGAGGCGGCAGGGGTGAAGATCTCCGATCTCGATGGGGATAACAGACGCGGCGGTGCAGTGCGGCTGTGCGGGAAGGGTGCAAAAACAAGGCTCTGTCCGCTGTGGCCGCGAACGATGACCGTTCTGGCTCCCTTGATCGCAGGCCGACCGCAAGACAGCTTTGTTTTCCTGAATCGCTATGGTACTCCGGTGACTCGCTTCGGAATCCATACGCTGGTCGAAAGGCATGCGAAGCAAGCCAGGGAAAGCGTGCCGTCTCTGGCGAAAAAGCGAGTTAGTCCGCACACGATTCGTCACACGACGGCTACGCACCTTCTACGTGCTGGCGTAGACATCAACACAATCCGGGCGTGGCTGGGACACGTTTCCATCGACACCACCAATGTCTACGCCGAAGTCGATCTTGAGATGAAAGCGAAGGCGCTGGCGGCCTGTGACACCGGCCGGAAAGGGTACGAGAGAAAGATGTGGCGCAAGAACCCATGCGTCATGGAGTTCCTTCGCAGTCTCTGAACGGAAAGTTATGTGGCGCTTGTCTACGCCAAACAGCGTGTCCTTAGGCGCATTCCCGAGGCGAGCGCCACATAAATCTCTGCGCCACATAAGTGAGCGATCTCATGCACGAGCGTGGAAAACTCCTCGGCTGGCTGCATCCCAGCAAGCAGCGTGATCTTCCCGCCATACGAAAGACCCTTGGCGGGAGAAATTCTCTCGGAGAAGCTGATCTCGACACTTTGGGATTCGACGAACTTAAACAGGCGTTCGCGGTATCCGCTCACGTCTCCGTTGACTTCGGTCAGTGTTGGGAGTTCTTTGCCTTCGGTCTGACTGATGTCAAAAATGTAGACGGCTCGGAATCCGTACAGCGTCCGCTGACCCTCCGTTGTTGCGTCTTCACTCGGCTCGTCGGTCGCTACATCCTTCGTGCTTCTTTTTCCGACCATCGGGGCGAGAATGAAAATGCCTTTTTCTCCCCGTTTAACGAAGCGGCCAAGCGAGTTCCATGTCCGAAGTCCGGCGACGTTGGTAGCATCGGGCTTCTGACGTGCGATGAGCATGATGTTGCCGAAGCTGTAGGTGTGAAACTTCGCCATCGCTCCGAGGTATGCGGTGAGGACTTCACTGTGACCGGACTCCAGCGCTGCAACGAGGAAATCCACGGCCTCTTTGGTTCGTGTGTTGACTTCTTCTAATTTCATTGTTTTTCCCTTTCTGCCGTTTCCGGCTTGTTTCTTTCTTCACTTGAGCGGCAGCGGGAAGAAACAAGGCGGAACGGTGAAAGGGACAGAACGGAGACCGAAGGAGGGTGGCAGGGCGTGAGTGAAAGCGCGGTGAGTGCCAAACGCAGTTGGGTTTCGTTTGGCGCGAAATCGGCGCAGTCCGAAACGCCCGTCGGAGCCGCGGCTGAGCGGCGTCCACCCGGAAGAGGGTCGCCGTGGGGAAAAGCGGCGTAGCTACCACATCGCGCTTGCACTTGCCTGAGATTGATGTAGACATGGGTAGATATATGTCGATACAGTACGGGCTATGGTGCATTCGAAGCGATATAACTTGCGTGAGGCGGCGAAGCAGATTGGGATCGCACCGATCACGCTGAGGCGCTGGCTGCTTCGCCGGAAGGTGAAGGAAGTGGCGCGTGACCGCAATGGATGGAGGGTGTTCACGCACTCCGATGTACGACGGATCAAGAAATTCGCCGCTACTTTGGTTCGGCCGAAGGGCGTTTAGGACACAGGATAGATATGGCAGGACCAAGAACAGCGTATGAACTAAGCGAGTCGCAGGTTACGACTCCAGAGCGGGTGGTAAAGCTTTTTTGGGATTTGACGAAACAACACAGAAAGCAATTGAAATCAGTGCTTGATTTGGGGGCTGGGGATTGCAGGTTCGGGGTGGGGGGCAATTTCACAAAGTACACTGGTGTCGAAATCGATAAAAGGCGCATTGCCAATGCGAAAGTGCCGCGCAACGGGGAGATCTTACATGGGTGTGTCTTCCGCCACCAGGCAGGAGAATACGATGCTTGCATCGGCAATCCTCCCTACGCGCGGCATCATGACATCGAGACGTCGTGGAAGGATCGAACAGTAGTTCGTCTGGAACGGGAGCTAAGCGTTTCGTTGAACAAACACTGCAATTTATACATCTACTTTTTTTGTCTTGCTTTACTTAAGGCGCGTGAAGACGGTCTGGTGGCCCTCGTAATACCTTATGAGTGGGTCTCACGGCCCTCGGCAAAGGCGTTGCGTGACTACATTCGGGAACAGCGCTGGAACGTTTCCGTTTACCGGTTCCAGAAGCCGATTTTCGAAGGTGTCATGACAACGGCCTCGGTGAGCATTGTTGACAAAGCGCGACAAGATGGGCTGTGGGCCTACCACGACATTACCGCGGAACGAGCGGTCGTTAATCGACCTGGAGTTACTGACTCAAAGAACGGAGTGCTGGAGTATGCGAAGCGAGGACAGGTCTGGGGTCTTCGCGGCCTTAGTCCGGGCTCTCAGAAGATCTTCACGTTGACGGAGGGCGAACGGGTTCGCGCCGGGTTGAGGCGTAGGACGGATGTCGTTCCGTGCGTCACGAGTCTCAAGAACGTGCCTCGCGCTCTAGAACTTCTCTCAAGCGCCGCATTTGAGAAACATTTTGTGGAGAGTGGTGATAGGTGTTGGCTGATCCGTTCTGACAAACACCAGCGCAGCGATGCTCTCGAAGCTTACTTAAAGGCCATACCGGAAGAGGAGCGTTCTACGTACACCTGCGAGAACCAAACCCCTTGGTTCAACTACAAAGCCCACCCTGTGCCGCAAATTTTGTTTAGTTCCGGCTTTACGGAGTTCGGCCCGAAGGTGCTGATTAATTCGGTTTCTGCGCGTGCCATCGGCTCGGTTTGGGGCATTCATTCACGAAGGAAGCTGCCTCTGCGCCGATTACAAACGTACCTGTTGAGGATCAACTTTGAGAGACAGGTCGTAGCACATGCTGAGAAGCTGAAAAAAGTGGAAGTCAGACAACTGAACGCAGTGCTGAACACATTTGAAGAGCGGGAGCGAAAGAATGCCAGAAAAAGCGCTCGCTAACCTGCTCGACGAAGGTACCGTCCCGTTTCAGACGGAAGGCCGTCTTCTGCAAGAACTTGGTGAACGATTAGTAGCGAGTCCCGAAGTAGCGCTGGTGGAACTGATAAAGAACGCTTATGACGCTGACTCGGCTTTGTGCGAAGTCAAGGTTGCCGAGAAAGGAAAAGCTCTGGTTATCTCGGATTTGGGTCACGGGATGACGTTTGACGAGTTCGTTGGACGATGGATGCGCATAGCAACATCCAGCAAGATAGGGGACCGCACCTCAAGGGTATACGCACGGAGATTGACGGGGGCAAAGGGGATTGGGCGTTTTGCCGTGCGTTATTTGGGTGACCACTTAAGCCTGATTACGGTCGCCCAAGATCCGAAGAGACACTTGAGAACGAAGCTGACTGCACATTTTGATTGGCCTGCCATTGACCGGCTCGATGATCTCCGACAGGCCAAAGTAGATTACACGTTAGAGGAAATGGCGGAAGATTCTTTAACCGGAACGACGCTTGAAGTTCGCAAGCTTAAGGCGTCTGCGGACTTCACAAGCACGTCCTCCTTGCGATCAGATGTCTTACGGATCGTTACGCCATTGCAGGGATTGGACCCAGGCAAGTTCAGGAGGATCTACGAAGGGTCTAAGACGGATCCGGGATTTCGGGTCAAGCTGCCAGGGAGCGAAGCGGAGGGCGCAGCAGAGGTTGATCTCGCGGACCTGGTACTCAAGAATTACTGGGCTCGATTACGAATTGAGTTAACAGGAAAAGATCTCGTTTTTAGAGTCTGGTTTTCGTCGTCGCGTGAGCCGAAAACGTTGGAGCTCAAGGTTCAGAGTACGATATCTGCCGGTTTCGTGGCCGACGTGCGCTATTTCCCACGTCGAAAAGGAGTGTTCCACGGCAAGGGTATAAATGGTCAAGCGGCGTGGCGGTGGGTCCGTGATAACCATGGAGTGGCGGTAGTTGATCATGGTTTCAGGGTGGTGCCGTATGGAAATGAAGACGATGATTGGTTGCATTTATCGATAGATAAAGCGCACAGTGAACGTGATTGGCGTTCCGCTATCGCAAAGAAGGAGTTTGCCATTGCTGCGACTGTGCGGAATCGCCCCGCACAGAACCCCGCGCTCTACCTTCCTTACGACTATCAGTTAGTTGGGGCTGTCTTTGTTGAGTCGAAGCCTCCCTCGCCAAACAAATCGGAGAAGGATCTGATCCCTTCAAAGGATCTGATCCCTTCAATGGATCGTGAAGGATTTCTGAAGAATCAGGCTTTTGATGAGTTGGTGGAGTACGTCCGTGCAGGTATCGAGTTTTTGGCGCTTCACGACAAGCGGGAGCTGGACCGACTGTTGACTAAGCAAGCACGCGAAGCCGCTGAGAGTGCAAGGGAGGATGTGCAGCGAGCGATCGAATATGTAAAGCAAAGCCCAACGTTAACGGCACCCGATAAGGCCCGTATTGCCAAGGTTTATCGACAGCTCGCAGACCGTATTGATCAGGTTGAGGAGTACAACATTCAGGCTCGTCGGAGCCTGATGACAATGAGTTTGTTAGGAGTTGTTGCAGCTTTCATGACGCACGAGAACAAGAGTCTACTTTTTGAAATGGAAAAGGCCGCTAAGGCCGTGAGCTCGTTGGCAAAGAAGCATGCCGGTCTCGAGGGTGTTGCCGATACCCTCAATCAGCATCTCTCGGCGTTCAAGGGTCAGTTGCAATACGTTCAGATGTTCCTGGAAGGTGTTCGCAGAGGAGAGGCTGTTCGGATGTCTGCTGCTGGGCAGATTCGACTTGTTCTGAAACGATTTGAGAGCTTCGCAGTGGATCATGGGGTGACAGTAAGTTCGGAAGCATCATCGCAGGTTCAAACTCCTGCACTCTCACCGGCTGTATACAGCGGTGTCTTGCTAAATCTTTACACCAACGCATTGAAAGCTGTTCTCGCCGTAGCTGCAAGCATTCGCGATCCGAAGATTGCGATTCGCGCGTGGAACGACAAAACAACTCACTACCTCGAAGTTTCGGATAACGGCGTCGGTGTTCCACCTGATCTCAGAAAACGAATTTGGGATCCCCTTTATACGACAACATCTGACACAGGTAACCCGCTAGGCTCTGGAATGGGCCTTGGCCTGACATTGGTGAAGCAAGTGGTTGAGGATGCCGGCGGAAAGATTTTGCTAATGGACGATCCGCCACCGGGATTCAATACGTGCTTTCGCGTTGTTTTTCCTTTGGAGTAAAAGATGGCGACACAAATCAAAGTTGTGCTGTTTGAAGACACCGAGCAAATTCGGTCCGAAATTCTTGAGGCCCTGAAAAAGCATCTGGCGCCCCGCGGTACCGCTCTTCCTTTCGAGGGTGGTCAATTCAAGGAGTCTTCTTCCGAACAGGACAAAATGTACGAGGCACGGTTGGAGAAAATCCTGAGCAGTGAGCCGTACAGTGGCACCACGCTGGTGGTTGCTGATCGCGATCTCTCTAAAAGCAAAGACTCGAACTTTGGAGGGCTGTCAGTGAATGCTGTTGCCGCCGCTGCGCAGAGGCTCGCAATCCCAATTTGTTCCTACGCGCGACAGCCCGAATTGACAGACTACGAATGGCGTGGTCGATGGGAAGAAGGCCACATCGTTCTTCGCTTCTCTGATGGTGAGGACGAGCTGGCACGTCGTGCAGCTCTGGCTGCAAATGGATTCGCTGACATTACGGCCGGACTCCCTGCGGTGATTAAGGAGAAAGGTAACAATTCTGTTGCCAAAATCCTTGCTGCATTGCTGGGTAAGCGAGAATTCGCGGAAAAGATCGCACTGTACACTGTGGGCGACCAAAATCGCCTGTCCGAGATTCTTGCGAAGGCTAAACCCAATATGCAGCAAGTGCAGGAGATGAGCCACTTCTTGGGCTATTGGCTTTGGGACTCCTTGCTGCGATACCCAGGGTTATTTGTGAATGAAATTGCCGCCGGAAGCTATCTCAATATTGACACTGCCGCTTTTTCGCAAGCTGCCGTTCGTTCGGTTTTCGATGAAGGTCTGTACAACGGACCATTTGCTGATGGCAAGAATCCACAGTGGTGGCGAGGAATGCTGGATGACATCGTTTCACGAGAAAACAGCGCGGATGGGTTGGAGCTAGTTAGGAAGAAAGTAGATCCGGGAATCGGAAGGAGCAAATGTTGCGTCGATCCTGATAAGCAAGCTGGATACTACTGCATTATTTCGCGACTACCAGTTAGCCTTGAGAATTCGAAGGGGGGGCTGAGTTGGTTTCCACGCGGCGCAGACCTGACTAGGATAAGCAATCCGAAATTTGAGGAGTATGGGCCGTGGCTTGGTGCCTGAAGACGGATTTATGACTTCCCAAACCGTATTGCCTCCGAACAGTGTCAGAAGTGCATACGAAGACTTTCTGGAAGCGTTCCGTACAGCTATCGAAGGCGCGAATCTCAATCTTTCATATCCGGAGCGGCCTCTCAAAAGTTCGTTTGTCGAGGCGGGAGGTAACGATAGGGCGGCATTTATTTGGTCTTTTTATCTGAAAGACTGGCCCTGCAAACGACTGGCGAAGAACCAACGATTGGATGTGGTCGTTAAGGCGATGGAGACATTTACAAGACCGTCATGGGTGTTGTCCAAATCCACTGTTTATGTGAACTATTTTGTTGTTTCAGATTCTGCTGCGAAGTTGGTGCAATCCTTGCATTATGACTTCGTGGAAGGTGGACAGCATGACCATCCATTTTTTCATGTTCAATTAACGGATGAGCTAATTCCCCAGGAGGATCTGCAAAACGCTGGGTTTGATCTCTCTGTTGCAGCTTCGGGGAACGAGTGTTGGGTGACAACAAGGATTCCGACCCCAGATATGACGCTGGCGTCTGTCATTTATTGCTTGATGGCTGATCACTTGGGTTCGAGCGGCTTTAGCGAGTTTGCGGAGAACGTTGAGTCGATTCAAAACCGCATACCGGCTCCGAGTTTTGAACCTATTAAGAAGAGTCTTGATGCATCGGCGGCACATTTCAAGAGCTCGCATTGGTTCTCCCACATGGATGGGCTTTGAGTATCGTTGGATTTTGCTCAAGCGGCTTGACGGGGAATCTAATGGTTGTGTCGTGCCAGAATTTCGATTACGTCCTTAGGATGCCGGGAAACGTCTGCGGTCCATTCACCGAACCCGCCGTGGCCATTCACCGCCCTGACCCATTCGGATAGGAATTCTCGCTTTGTTTGCTGTTGCTGGTCATCCTGACCCTTTACTTCCAAAATCAGAGTTCTGCCGTTTGTCAGTGTCACTAGATAATCTGGCCGGAACTTGTGAATGATCCCTTTGAAGGAGTACGTAATTTCAAAACCGATGTGGTCGTTCTTTACCCAAGCGCGCACGTTCTGATTGCGATCAAGCTCTAGAGACTCATTGGCTTCCCACCGGCTGTCGTAAACGCACATGTTTATGTGTGAGCGTTTAGTGTGCTCGCAAGCTTTGCCGCTGTACCAGGGCAGCATGTCGCCTGTGGAGCGGATCGGCCGCTCTGTGTCGAACACCGGCTCCAAGGTTAGGGCGTTCTCAAATCGAATCGCTTCCCAAATGTGCTGCACAATTTTGGTCATGTTCAGAGTGATGACAATCCTTCTCCGTTTGTCATCCTCATTAAACAGCGGTGGATCGACCACTACCCTTCCGCTCTCAATGTAACGCTCCACCAAACGAACCAACTGGGCGAGAAGGTATTCCCGGCTGCCTTTCCACGTGGGAGCCATCAGGTCGTAAACTTCGCTCGCAGTTTCAAAGACGATCTTCTGCATTCTGAACCGTCGTGCCAGTTCCTCCAGATGAATTTCCTTCAACTTGGTGAAATCTGGCTTCCCGTCGATCATCGGAGCCAACTCGGCGATCATGGGGGTTTGGTAGGCGTCCAGAACCAGTCGGTTCACTTTGGTCGGGTCCAGAGTTAGTTGGGGTCGATATTCGTGGTCGATCCGAATGACGTTGGGCCACGTCATCTCATACTGAACGCGTCGCTCCGCAAGAGGCTCAATTCTGGTCCTGCCTGTCGCTGGAGGTGGCGGCGGAGCATCCGCGCTGCCCTCGTGCGGAAGAAACGTGAACGGAACGCCAAATATGTTGACATACTCCGGCTGAAACAACCCGGTCTCGGGATTAACTTCATACGAAGTTCTGCGCAGTCCGCGGCCCACAACTTGTTCGCACAAGAGCTGGGACGTGAACGCCCGCAGTCCCATGATGTGGGTGACGGTCTTGGCATCCCAGCCTTCTGAAAGCATCCCTACGGAAATCACGTTCTGAATTTGCTCACCGGGCTGGCCTTCGCGTCCGATCGTATCCACTGTTTTGCGGAGCACCTCGGCACGGTCCTTCTTGGTGAGCTTCTTTTTCGGCCCGGTGCCGTTTTCTTCCGCGCTTTCCTCACCAGCTTCTCCGTCTGCTTCGTCAACAGCAGCAGCCTCAGCTAGGACCTCGGCAGGTTCCTCCTGCGCCTCGGCTTCGTCCAGTACCTTGGAATCAATATGCAGAATTTTGTCCGGGTCGCAGAGCTCCTCAATGCGAATCCTTTTGTGCTCGAAGGCATATTGCACACGCGCCGCCGTATGGGTTAGGTTGGCCACGGTAATCATCACCGGCGGCGTTTTGATGTTTCCTTCTTTCCATGCCTTCGCCGTTTCTAACCAGTCCTTCCCCAGGAAGTAGTAGCCCTTGCCGACGAGATCAGGAAGCGGGGTATGTGGCTCCGCTTTGCGATTCAGGTCGGGCTTTACTTCCAAGTCGGTGTAGATGTGGTAGAACTTCGACTTGTATTTGCTGTTCAGTTCGCCGTCGTCCCGCACCACCACGCGCGGCGTTTTCACTAATCCTGATTCAATTGCGTCATTGAGCCCGAAGTCGCTGACGATCCACCCAAAAAGCGTCTCTTCGCCGCTCTTGCGTCCAGTTGGTGCGAACGGTGTCGCTGTCAGGTCGTAACACATCAGAATTCCGCGCGCGCGGTGAATGCGGTCCAGCCCGCCTACCCATTTTGTGGCTTCTTTCAATTCGTCTTTGGAAAGTCCCGCAATCTTTACCTTCGGTGGTACGCGCCAGGCGTGGTGGGCCTCGTCATTGATGACCAGTAGGTTCTCCGCGGAATGCATCTCGCCCA
>Ga0070733_10001542_pt1 | contig 17049 bp, 13 predicted proteins | sample Coa_R1_9_FD_66450 | JGI IMG/M metagenome (GOLD analysis project Ga0070733, IMG submission 66450) | Surface soil microbial communities from Centralia Pennsylvania, which are recovering from an underground coalmine fire - Coalmine... | ecosystem: Environmental > Terrestrial > Soil > Unclassified ... | reverse complement strand
CTCGTTCCGCCGTCATAATTTCAATGGGAGCCTGGCGCAGGTACTGCTCCGCCCAGGCACGTTTGGGGTCAATATCTATGCGCAGATTATCATTTCCTGAAAATGCCAGATCATGCACATTCCATCCATAATCACGTAGCAGAAAACTGGCCTGGTAGACTTGAGCAGCTCATTGGCAAAGTCCTTTTTGGATGCCAGGGAACTCAAACGCTCCTGCGTCGGCCCTTCGAGGTTGACCGAAACAAGGTCCGCCAGTTGCATGGCGCGGTACAACTGCTCATACTGCACGCCCGGCATAATCTTGAGGAGAGGATGGACACAATTTCGTATTTATCCGGCGGACATTCCCTTCCCGTTACTAGCATCATCACTACATCATGAGCGAAGCTAAAGAGGAGGGTCAGTACACTTCTGTTTTTATTCCCAAATATGAAGCCATCTGTTACTTATAAAAACTATTCACCTCTGGCTTCTCAAATGTTGTTGCAACATGGTTATACGAATACAGGCATTATCTTCGTACAGAGTAATGTTATACGCACCTCTGTTAGAATATGCTCATGCCTTATAAAATGATGGTTTTCCTGAGACTCCTGATTGACTTAAACAGTTTTTAAGTATTGATGGACAAAGCTGATCGCCGTAGAACCCTGGCCCACCGCGGAGGCTACCCGTCTGATCACGTCCTGCCGAACATCACCGACCGCAAAAATGCCTGGCACCGAGGTCTCCAGCAGGAAAGGATCCCGGTTCAGCCGCCAATTTTTGGGCCGGCGACCATCGCCCATTAGATCGGGCCCGGTTAAGATGAAGCCCGCCTGGTTTCGTTCCACAACATCGGCCACAAAATCTAAGTGGGGTTTGGCTCCAATAAACACAAACAGGGCGGCGGCGGGCACGGTTTCGGTTTCGCCGGTATCATTGTCCCTAACCACCAACGCTTCCAGCCGGTCTGTGCCGATGACTCTGCTGATACTACTGTGCGTCCGCAGTTCAATGTTCTCTGTGCAGTTGATCTGGTCGATCAGATATTGTGACATACCCTTTTGCAGAGAACTGCCGCGCACCAGCATGGTTACTTTGCTGGCGTATCGCGAGAAAAACATGGCTCCCTGCCCGGCCGAGTTGGCCCCGCCCACCACCGCCATATGCCTCCCTTTGTAATAGGCGGCCTCGGTTACGGCGGCGCCGTAATAGACCCCGGCGCCGATGAGGGCATCTACGCCGGGGAGATCAAGGGTGCTTAATGACGCCCCCGTGGCGATGATCAGCGCCTTACAGCTCAATTCAGTTCCATCGGCCAGCTTGACAAAACGATAAGGGTCGTCTACTCGTATCTGGGTGACCTCTTGCGCCGTCAAAATCTCGGCTCCCAGGCGTGTAGCCTGCGCTGTGGCCCGCCGAGCCAAATCAGCACCGCTCACCCCATTGGGAAAGCCAAGGTAGTTCTCAATGCGCGAACTGGTGCCAGCCTGGCCGCCGGTGGTTTCTTTATCAATCAGCAGAGTTCGCACCCCTTCCGAAGCAGCGTAGACCGCCGCCGCCAGGCCAGCCGGGCCAGCTCCAACAATAATGAGATCATAAAAGGGATGCGTCGCTTGTGTACGTAGCCCTATTTTTGCGGCGACCGTGGTAATGTGCGGGTTAATTAAGGTACTTCCATCGGGGAAAAAGAGGACGGGTAAGTGATGCTGTTCATTGCTGACCGCGTCCACCAAAGCTCTGGCTTCGGCGTCTTGTTCAATATCCAACCATCGGTAGGGAATTTGGCTACGAGCCAGGAAGTCTTTAATGGTGTGGGAGCTGGCCGACCAGAGTGTACCGGCTACTCGTATACCATCAAAAGGCGCTTCGGCGGTGGCTAGCCAATCGCTGAGGAGGTCATCCAGAACGGGATAAAGATGTTGTTCCGGAGGACTCCAGGGCTTCATCAGGTAGTGGTCCAGGCCGATCACATTGATGGCGGTGATTGCCGCCTGGGTATCGGCGTAAGCAGTCAATAACACTTTGCGGGCATCCGGGTAAAATTTCATGGCTTCGGACAGAAACGCAACGCCCTCCATGCCGGGCATTCGTTGGTCTACCAGAAAGAGGGCAATCTGGTCGTTGCGCTGCTTAAGCCGTTGCACGGTTTCTAACGCCACAACTGGCTCTGTGGCTTTCAGAATGCGGTAGTCCTGGCGATAATGCCGCCTTAAATCACGCTCAATTGCGTTGCTCACCTGTATGTCGTCATCGAGGGTCAAAATTACAGGTTTAGCCATGAGGATACCTCCTGGAACTTGGATTATCTGGTCGCTCGCACTACGTTTCTTTTTGCAGAGCTTCAAAGTTTAAGGGGAGTTTGATTTCAAAACGGGTTTCCCCTGGCTTTGAGTGAACTGCGATCTTTCCTTTATGCCTTTGGACAATGATGTTGTGGCTAATACTGAGCCCTAGGCCAGTGCCTTTTCCGGGTGGTTTCGTGGTAAAAAAAGGGTCGAAGATTTTTGCTTGAATAGCTTGGGAGATGCCCGGCCCCGTATCCTTGATTTCTACAATTACCCAGTCATCTTGCCTATAGGTTCTCAAGACAATCTCACCTTGCCCCCCCATAGCGCCAATAGCGTTATCTATGATATTGGTCCAAACCTGATTAAGCTCGCTGCCAAAAGCCTCAATACGAGGCAGGTCTTGGGCATATTCACGCCGAACTTGAACCCCGGCCTTAAGCTTACTACGCAGCATCACCAGCGTATCATTCAAGCCTTCATGAATATCAACCGATTGTACCGGGGCCTGGTCAAGATACGTGTAGGATTTTAGGGCTTTTACAATCTCAGTAATTCGACGAGTGCCCTGCCCAATCTCTGCAAGCAAATTGCGCGTGGTATATCGGTTGCTCAGCAAGGTCGCAACCGTTGGGAATTCTTCGCTGCTGAAGTTTTCAGCCAACTGTGAGAGCTTTGAGCAATCATAGCCCATATGAACCAGCATGGGGGCCAACTCCCATGCATCTTCGACACCCTGATCACTCAGCCAGGTTTCTACTGCATCTTCCTGATCACTACGGGTTAACGGATCCAACTCAAGTGGCTCTTTCGCCCGCTGCTGGATCATCTGGGTCTGTGACGCTAAAACCTCAAATTTAGAGGCTGAAAGGTTCGACTGCCCTAAGCTAAACTCGGCCTGCTCTAACTGTATGATGGCATCTTCTAACTGTTCGGCGCCGCGCCCTGCCGCGGCAGCGGGGTTGTTAAGCTCGTGGGCTACACCCGCGCTGAGCTTCCCCAGGGTGGCCAGCTTTTCGTTCTGGCGCAACATCATTTCTTGTTGCAGGTAGGCTTGTTCAAGATCACGCAGCTTACTCTGCCCCCATAACATGTATACTTTTTCGTGAAAGAACTGGGCGGCTAAGGTGATAAACTTAATATCTAACTCACTAAAGGGTTGCCTGCGCCGACTGAAAAGGGAGAGCCCCCGCAGTTCTCCGCCTCCAAAATGGGGGCAGACGTATAATTGTACAATATCACTTCTTTGAAACTGCTTGGGCAGAAACTCTTTCGCTTCCGCAAGCGTCTCCCCGGCCAGAAAACCAGTTTTTCGCTTTGCCCACAACTCGGACTCAACACTCGACAGATGGTCTGGAAGAATATTGGTTACCGTCGCCTTTCCTTGATACCCATCAATGATCATCGCGTTCCCTGTAGTGCTTGAGGAGCCTATACTTTCGCCCTCAATACTGAGATAGCGCCAGGAAAAAACGTCGGCCACGTACTTGAGCCGGCTGGCCATTACATCACCCACGCGCGCAATCTCGCTTGCCGTATTGATTTCCCTTGATAGCTCAAAGAGGGATTCGTATCGCGTTAATCTCGAAAGGGATCCTTCGTCTGACATCAGGACTCCTCCTGGTTTGTGTCTGTGACACGCTTATGTCGTCGGGGTCAAGGGGGCTTCGGTAGGTACATGCACAATATCCGTCATGGTATTGAACAGCACCCCAAAACCCGCGAGGGAGATGAGTTCATCTATTTCTTGCTCTGAAAATCCCTCATCCCGTAATTGTTCCTCAAAATCAAAATCTTCAGCCGCCACTGTTTTAGGGCGCAAGGCCATTTGGGTGACAAGTTCAATGGCCACGACATAAGAAGCCGGTAGATCCACCTTTCCCCCCTCAGACATAGCGATTAATTCATCATAAGTAATGGTTGGATCCAATCGAAGGATTGTCCGTCCATGGAAGGAGACACAATACGTATTTCCATATGCAACGGATATTCTAAACAGGATCAACTGTTTCAGTAGAGCAGGAATAGTGCCTTCCAAGAGGGTATATCTGACTAGCGACCAGAATCCGCGTAACACGTTCTCATTATTTCCGAAAGCTTTCAGAAAATTAAATACATCTGAGCTGCCGCTCATTTCCATCACTTCATCATAGACTGCCCGAACTTCCGGGGATGCATCTGTGTATTCGACAAGCGTTTGGCGTTTCATTTGTGTTCTCCTTCAGCTCTTCGGTTTCCCATTGTCACTTCATCGACAGGACTCACCTGCTCATATAAAGAGAGGGGACAGAGTGCCGAGAATTCGTAGAGTTGGCACTTTTTACGTTTGCATGAGTATATCTCATTTGTTCGATGAGCACAATAAGCAAACGAAGAGGCATGGCGCTTCAGCAGGCAAAATGGGTTTGCGACAGCTAAAAAGTAGGAGTTTTCGGCTCAACTCCCTCAGAAGGTAGAACCACACGAAAATAGAGTTCTATCTGAACGCCAAGTCACGAGAACAAGCTCATCTGTGTTGCTGGTCTGTGACCACCCAACAGAATATATGGAGCGGCTTGCTCAGGCGCACGAATGCCCAGTTTCTGTAAGTCGGGGAGGTCGGTGAGTTTCCCCAGGCGTCGTGCCTTGAGAATTGCATCAGCGCTCACGGGACCAATACCAGGGACACGCAGCAGTTGTTGCCAACTCGCCTTCATAATCTCAACAGGAGCTTCGCGCAAATAGCGCTCGGCCCACGCCCGTTTCGGGTCCATATCCAGCAACATATTCCCATCAGCCAGAAACGGCAAATCTTCCACTTTCCAACCGTAGTCGCGCAACAAAAAGCTGGCCTGGTAGAGTCGGTGTTCCCGGAGAGGATTGGCCGGGGCAAGATTCTCAAAAGGAGTTTGGGCAACCGGACTAAAGCCAGAGTAATAGGCGCGGGTCAAACCCATCTCCCGATACAAGCGGGAGCTAAGCGACAGCAACTCCTGGTCAGTGTCACCAACCGCCCCCACCACAAACTGCGTTACCGTCCCGGCCAGCTTTTCATATGGATGCGTGCGCCGGATCTCTTCTGCCAGTTGCAACATGCTCAACAACTCCCTCTGAAAATCCTTTTTGGGAGCCAGCGCATTCAATCGTTCCTGGGTTGGGCCTTCCAGGTTGACCGAGACCCGGTCTGCCAGTTGCATCAGGCGATAAAGTTGGTCATATTCTATACCAGGCATTATTTTAAGATGAATATATCCCTGGTATTGGTAGCGGTTGCGAATGATCTCTATGGTATCGATGATCTTATCCTGCGTGGTCACGCTGCCTTTGATGATGCCCGATGAGAGAAAGATGCCCTGCACGCGATCTGCGCGCTGCAGTGTATCAAATGCGCCAGCCATCTCATCTGGCGAGAAAGTCATGCGTTTCGTTTTACTTCGCCCGGCTCGAAAAGGACAATAGAAGCAGTTCCGCTCGCAGGCCGTAGTCAACATGGCTTTGAGGATGGGTTTCTTGCCCGTTGGCGTGGAGACGTTGGAAATGCACTCGCCAAGACTGCGAGACTGGTAAGGCGCGCGCTGGCGCTCCATCATAGGCTGATCGCCGGACGGCTCGAACTGCGTGGCATTTCCCAATAGGGTGAGCTTCGTAATTGTGTCAGGCTTAATCAAAGTGTGCATAGAACAATTATACTGAATTTATGTTCTAATTGTCAATGTGAATTTCGACCCGGACGGTCAGGCAGCATTGGCAAGGTATAGATATTTGTGCCATACTCTAAGCAACCATCCATCATCGAATTTTCGAGTAGCAAGAGGATTGCGCGTATGCGAATTGGAGTCGGGCTGCCTTCAGGCATCCCAGGCGCAAGTAGCCATATAATTCTGGACTGGGCAAACCGGGCGGATGAAGGTCCCTTTTCGAGTGTAGGTGTCGTCGATCGGCTCGTCTACGATAGCTTCGAGCCGCTTACCACGCTGGCCGCCGTCGCTGCCGTCACGCGCCGCGTCAAACTTGCAACCACCATTGTGATCGGGCCTTTGCATAACAATGCTTTGCTGGCAAAAGTTGCCGCGACGGTTGACGCGCTCTCGCAGGGCAGGCTCGTGTTAGGGTTGGCGGTCGGCGCGCGACAAGAAGATTACGAGGCGGCAGGTATCGAATATAGCAGCAGGGGCAGACGACTCACCGAACAACTGGTTGCTCTCCGCTCGCAGTGGGAGGACGGCGCGATTGGGCCGAAGATGGCGCGAACACGCGGCCCCGACCTGCTGATTGGCGGATTAAGCGACCAGGGTTACGCGCGTATGGCGCGCTATGCCGATGGCTATGTGCATGGCGGCGGGCCGCCCAGAGCCTTCGCGCGCGGGGCAGATAAAGCCCGTGCAGCCTGGATAGACGCGGGACGACCCGCCAGGCCGCAGATCTGGGCACAGGCTTACTTCGCGTTGGGCGATGGTGCAGAGATCGAAGCTGGCCATCGTTATATGCGCGATTATTATTCATTTGCGGGGCCACTGGCGCAGCGCATTGCCTCCTGGCTGCTCACTACCCCCCAGGAGATTGCGCAATTTATACGCGGCTATGAAGAGGCAGGCTGTGACGAACTGCTGCTTTTCCCAACTTTACCTGCTATGGCTCAGCTAGAGCGGCTCGCCGAAGCGCTTGTTGGTCTGGGCAGGAGCGCGCCATGAAGATCGTCATTCTTGGCGGAGGCCCTGCCGGACTGTATAGCGGCCTGCTCATCAAGAAGGCCAACCCCTCGCACGACATAACTATTATTGAACGCAACGCTGCCGGTGTCACCTATGGCTGGGGCGTGGTCTTTTCTGACCGCACGCTGGCTTCATTTCAACGCGCCGATTACAAATCATATGAACAGATCACCAACCAGTTTGTCATATGGGATGCTATTGATGTGCATTATCGCGGCGAAACTATGCGCTGCGGCGGGCATGTCATTTCGGGCATAGCGCGCAAAACGCTGCTCAATATACTGCAAGGACGCTGCCGTGAAATGGGTATCACCCTGTGCTTCGGCCAGGAGATTAACGATCTCGCACAGCTTGACGATTATGATTTGCTCATCGCAGCAGATGGCATAAATAGCGTTGCGCGCAAGAGCTATGATAAGCATTTTAAACCCACTATCGAGTACGGCAAGGCCAGATATATCTGGTTGGGAGCGAATAAAGTGCTCGATGCTTTCACCTTTATTTTCTGCGAAAATGAGCATGGTCTGTTCCAGGTGCATGCCTACCCTTTCAACGGCACGGCCAGCACCTTTCTGGTGGAGTGTGACGAGGCGTCCTGGCTCAACGCCGGGCTGGACAAGGCTGACGAAGTGGAGAGTCTTGCCTACTGTCAGAGCCTGCTCGCTGAACATCTTGGCGGCGCGAAGTTGCTGTCTAACAACTCGAAGTGGATCAGTTTCCCCACGCTCAAAACTAAAAATTGGCAGCATCATAATATGGTCTTGCTTGGTGATGCCGCGCACACGGCCCATTTTTCGATTGGGTCAGGCACCAAATTGGCTATGGAAGACGCCATCGCGCTGGCAGGCGCGCTCGAACAACATGCCGATCTTGAAAGCGCGCTCAATGCATACGAGTTGGAGCGCAAACCGGTCGTCGAGGTTTTCCAGTGCGCCGCATCCGAGAGCCAGGCTTATTTCGAGACCCTCAAACGCTATCTCGGCCTGGAACCTATGCAATTTACCTTCCAGTTGCTTACGCGCAGTGGTAGAATCACCTATGATGACCTACGTTTTCGCGATGTGCGCTTTGGCGAGGCCGTTGATCGCTGGCACGCGCAAAAAGCATGCGTAGTGGCGCACACTGTGAAGCAGGGGCGGGTTCAACATGGGCAATCGACAACAAGGGTTCTTCATCCAATTTTCGCGCCAGCGCCAATGTTTAGCTCCCTGATGCTGCGTTCTCTTTTGATCCCTAATCGCCTTGTGCTGGCCCCCGATGCCGCAATGAACCAGGCGCAGCATGGGCTGCCGGGCGACGGCCATTTAGAGCAGTTCAACAGCCTCGCCCGGCGCGCGCCCGGCCTTATTCTGGCGGGACCGGTGGCTATCACCGATAGTGGTCGTATCTCGCCCGGCTGCTCCGGTCTGTATAACCAGCAGCACTTCGCGTGGTGGACCCATCTCGTCGAACAGCTACATTCCTACCAGGATACAAACCAGCAAACAAAAGTCGCGATTGAACTGAACCATGCCGGGCGTCGTGGCTCAACCCGCTGGAGAGTAGAGGGGCTGGATCGGCCTCTGGCGGAGGGAAACTGGCCGTTGATCGCAGCATCGCCTATCGCCTATACTCCGTTCAGCCAGGTGCCCAGGGAAATGGAACACGCCGATTTGGAGCGAGTGCGCGATGATTTTGCGCGAGCGGCGCGACTGGCGCGCGATGTGGGTTTTGATTTGCTGCAACTCAATATGGCGCATGGTTATCTGCTTGCCAGCTTTCTATCGCCGCTTACCAATCAGCGCAGTGATGTGTACGGCGGGGACCTGGAGCAGCGTATGCGCTATCCACTGGAAGTATTCGATGCTGTGCGCGCCGCCTGGCCTGCCGACAAACCCGTTGCGGCTGCGCTCAATGCCACTGATTGTGTCAAAGGCGGCTTTACCATCGACGATGCAGTTATCGTTGCAAAAGCATTAAAGGAGCATGGGTGTGATATAATTGCGGTGCAAGCGGGCCAGACAACACACGATGGCGAGCCCGCTTATGGGCGTGGTTTTTTGACTGCATACAGCGACCGTATACGCAATGAGGCTGACATCCCAACCATGGTTGGAGGCTATCTGACTACCAGCGACGCCGTCAACACCGTCATCGCGGCTGGGCGCGCTGACCTTTGCATCATCGACTCCCCGGACTTATAGACAACCACACGAGAACATAATCGGGAGGTTCTATTTTTATGGCAGGAGATCAAGCTCTCATTCTTTCAGGAAAGCGCGCCGTCGTCACAGGCGCGGGACGCGGCATTGGACGCAGTATCGCGCTTGCGTTAGCCAACGCTGGCGCTGATGTAGGGATGACCGCTCGCACAAGCGCGGAACTCGATCAGCTTGTGAGTGAAATCCAGGCGATAGGGCGTCATAGCCTGGCGCTTTCCTGTGACGTTACCGACCCCGAACAGGTAAAACATATGGCATCTGCGCTGCTTGAGGGTCTGGGTGGAGTCGATATCCTCGTCAATAACGCCGGCAATGCCGGTTCCCATAAGTTCTTGAACCATTCAGATGAACTCTGGCATCGTATGCTTGCTATCAACCTGACCAGCGTTTACTACGTGACGAAAGCTTTCACACCACAGATGGTTGAACAGCGTTATGGCCGTATCATCAACATTGCTTCCATTGCCTCAAGAGTTGGCGGCAGCTACATCGCCGCCTATACCGCCGCGAAACACGGCGTGCTTGGCCTGACGCGCGCGCTGGCGGTGGAGTTGATGCCATACAACATAACGGTCAATGCTATCTGTCCCGGCTACGTGGATACGCCTATGACCGATGGAAGTGTCAGCAACATCTCCGCTCGCACTGGTATGAGCGCGGAGCAGGCGCGTGAGGCGCTGGCGAAGACCAGTCCGCAGCGCCGCTTGATGGAGCCGGAGGAGGTAGCGTCAATAGCCGTCTTCCTGGCGCAGGATAACAGCAAGGGCATTACCGGGCAGGCCATCAATATTGATGGCGGCGGTGTGATGTCATAGCGCGCAAGGGTGAGGTCAACAACTATGAGTTACGATTTTCTCTACGAAGTTGCCGGCGGAGTCGCCACTATCACGCTCAATCGCCCGGAAGTCATGAACGCACTCACTTTCGAAGTCTATGCTCAGCTACGCGAGCTATTTGAGTCGTTGCGCACCGACGCTACAGTACGCGCGGTCATCATGACCGGGGCGGGCGACAATTTCTGTTCTGGCGGCGATGTGCATAAGATCATTGGCGAGCTGTTCAAGCGCGATATGCGGGGCCACCTGGAATTTACACGCATGACCGGCGCGGTTGTGCAAAACATGCGCCTGCTCGATAAACCCATTATCGCGGCCCTCAACGGTATGATTGCGGGCGCGGGAGCTGTGCTCGCGCTGGCCTCTGACCTGCGTATCGCCTCTGACCGCGCGCGTTTCGCTTTCCTTTTCACCAGAGTTGGCTTAACAGGCGCGGATATGGGTGCAGGATACCTCTTGCCCAGAGTTGTGGGCATGGGGCGTGCCTTTGAGTTGCTGCTGCTGGGCGATACCATCGATGTTTCAACCGCCGAACGTTTCGGGCTGGTCAACCGTGTCGTATCCCATGACGAATTGCTGCCGGCAGCACGTCAGTGGGCAAAACGCCTGGCAGACGGTCCTGCGCTGGCTATTTCTATGACCAAGCACATGCTCAATCACGAACTCAATATGGATCTGGCCTCCGCCATCGAAGCCGAGGCACAGGCGCAGGCGCTGATGTTGATGGGAGAAGATCACCGCAAGTTCTATGAAGCGTTCCAGTCGAGACAGCGCAAAACGACATAAGCAGACCTTAGCATCCTGGAAGGCGTATACAAGAAATTTAAGAAGAGGTACTGGCAAACCGGACCCGGATTTTTAAAGCTGCTGTAAGCAGGCAAAGAGATAGCAGGCTCCATATTGTAAGCGCAATGAGCGGGTTAAAAACTGTATGGAAACGGGCATAATCACTCTCAAAATAGCCGCCGAACGTCGTAATAACAAGCTCGTAGAGGGCAATGAAAACAATGAGGCTCATATTTCGCACAAGCATATTCTTTCTTGTGCGTCGCCAGCAAAGCAGAGCAATCCAGGCAAAAGCACAAGGCAGAAATAAGGCGTTAAAGTCATACAGTGCTCGATGAACAGATAATAGCCAGGTGAGTGGCTGGTTGAAGAGACCAGGTACAGGATTTTGTGGCGCAGGATAATAATAGGTGAGCGATGAGAAAATGTATGGGATGGTCTTAAGAAAAAACTCGCCCGGATGGCGCACGATAATGGCGATGGCAAAGTCCGCCGAAGGTTTCGCATAATTTCGAGCGAGTTCAGGAACGGCGTATAAGATGGCAAAGGGACTCCTAATCCCTTTTGCCACGAATGTATCAAGTGCGTGACTGATCTGCTGGTACTGTGCAGGAGCCTCATTTTGCATATTATATTGCAGAATCTTCCCAAGCAGATTTATATTTTCGATATAGGAAAGACCAGCATAACCATTATGTAGAGCATTAACGGCAATATAGCTTCCTATGAGGGCGTAGATAACTACCACCGATGCCAGGATGGGAAGAAGCAGACGCCGCCGATCATGGCGAGGGATGAGGAGAAAAAACAGATAGGCATAAAAGAGGATAGGAAAATATGCCCACTCAGGCCGCGTAAAACAGAGAAGCAACAAGCATATCAAAACCAGCCATAGAATGCGTACCTGCAACGTTTTTACGAAATAGATAGCACATAAAACGAATGTCGTGAGCAACCATAGCGATAAGCCTTCGGTCATAATTGGCTTGCTATAAGATAAGAGAATAAGGTTGGTGCTCACAAACAAGCTTATCAGGAAGGCCAGCCAACCCCGTTTGAGTATCAATGCTGCTAACATATAAAATTCTAATGCCGTAAGGACATAGAGCACTCCTTGCAGGATGCTCACAACCATCAAGTATCCTTGTCCGGCCACGGCATGCATCAGTATGATTAAAAGAGGATAAACAGGCAATCGCCAGGGACCCACCGGATTACTCGTGGCCTGTATTTGCCGCACCGAGACAAAATAGCTTTCTGAATCGGCCGTAAGGATTGGATGAGGATAGTTGAGAAAAGAGCATACTGTCAGCAGTGTTGCGAGTACAAATACAAAGCTCCCCCATAAAATATATTTCTGAGAGCGCCAATCCATCATGATTGCTCCGGCTTGTGTTTTTGCATCCACAGGATTTTTAGTTTGATCTTCATAATATCATAACCCAGGGCTGTTGCAAGATCGGGAATACAAGCATCCAGCCATGACGACTTTACTTATGTGCAACGGCCTGGGGAGCCGTCATATAGTAGTGGCGACCCTTGCGGTCACCATGGCTCATACGACCATGCTAACTGAAGTGTAGGCGTTTGAAGAGTAAACATGATAGAATGATTTAAAAAGCGGCAGGGGAGAGTCATGGAAAAGGATATTATTAACCCATCATCGCTGGCACGACCTGTCGGATTTAGCCATGGTATTCTGGTTACAGGTGGTCGCCTGCTCTTCCTGGCGGGACAGACGGCGAGCGACTCACAAGGGCGTATCGTCGCGCCGGGGGATATCGTCGCCCAGTATGAACAGGTCATGCGCAATCTGCAGACGGTAGTCGAAGCCGTGGGTGGCACGATGCAGGATATCACCAAAATCAATATTTTTGTGCGCGATCGCGACGATTACCTGGCACACCTCAAGGCGTTAGGCCAGGCGCATCGCACATTCTTCGGCGCGTACTATCCAGCGATGGCCCTGTTTGAGATTTCGCGCTTCTTTCAGGATGAAGCCTTGATCGAAATTGAGGGACTGGCGGTCATCAACCAGTAGGAGGAATCTCTATGGACTTTGCTCTGACTCCTGAGCAGCAGCGCGTGCAGTCACAGGCTCGTCAGTTCGCCGAGAGGGAGGTTGCGCCCGGCGCGCGCGAAGCCGATGAATCAGGCCAGTTTCCACTGCACCTGGTCAGGCGTATGGGCGAACTGGGCTTCCTGGCGGGACCGGTTGATCCGCTGTATGGCGGTTCGGGTATGGACTGCGTCAGTTATGCTTTGCTCTGTGAAGAGTTGGGGCGCGTTGACTCCTCGGTACGTGGTTTTCTGACCGTGCATGCCAGTCTGGTCTCCCTGTGCATTCAGGAATGGGGAACAGAAATACAGAAGCGTTATTATTTGCCTCTGCTGGCAAGTGGTGAATGGATTGGCTGCTATACTCTGACGGAACCGGAGGCGGGTTCCGATGTCGCCAACATGGAGACTACTGCCAGGGAAGACGGCGATCACTATATCCTGAATGGCGAGAAAATCTGGATCACCAACGGCATTAGCGCCAGTGTCGCCATTGTCTTCGCCAGCATGGACAGATCATTGAAGCATAAAGGCATCTGCGCTTTCATTGTTGAGACGGATACTGCGGGCTTCCATCGCCAGTCCATGCCGGGTAAAGAGTTGGGCCATCGCGCCTCAGAACACGCTCATATCACTTTAAGGGATTGCCGCGTGCCAAAAAGCGCGCTGTTGGGTGCGCAGGGAGAAGGGTTCAAGGTTGCTATGTCGGCGCTTGATCGCGGGCGCATCGGTGTGGCCGCCGGGGCCGTCGGCATAGCGCAGGCTTGTCTTGACGCGAGCATTGCTTTTACCACGCAGCGTCGCCAGTTCAACCAGCGCATAGCAGACTTTGAGATGGTGCAGGCTACCCTTGCTGATATGGCAGCCGGTGTAGAGGCAGCGCGCCTGCTGGTGTATCGTGCTGCCTGGGAGAAAGATCAAGGATTGCCGGCGACGAAGGCCGCTTCTATTGCTAAACTCTTCGCGACAGAGGCCGCTATGAATGCTGCATCACAGGCGGTGCTGCTTCACGGCAATCGCGGCTATTCCAACGAGTACCCGGTCGAGCGCTATTATCGCGATATCAAAGGTTTGCAGATTTACGAGGGAACCAGCCATATTCAGCGCATTATCATTGCGCGCGAACTAGTTGGACGCGACAAAAAACAAGTGTAAGCTAGCACGTACAACGAAAGTACAAAAGGAGAAAGCACAATGAGTGTGTATACCGCCCACATTGATACCTTCGCCAATGATAATCTGCCCCCGCGCGATCAGTGGCCCGATATGATCTTTACGCTCCCCGAACTCCAGTACCCCGACCGCTTGAATTGTATTGTTGAACTGCTGGATAATCACGTTCGCCAGGGACATGGCGATCGCCCGGCGATTTTCAGCGCTGACGGTGTTCTGACATACGCGCAGATGCAGGCGCAGGTGGATCGAGTAGCCCATGTGCTGACGCACGATATGGGCCTGGTATCCGGCAATCGCGTGTTGCTACGTAGCGCCAACAATGCAATGATGGCGGTCTGCTGGTGCGCTATTGCTAAAGCCGGGCTAATCGTAGTGGCGACCATGCCTTTGCTGCGTGAAAAAGAGCTGGTGGATATTATTGAGAAAGCGCAGATCAGCGCGGCTATATGCGATCGGCGGCTGGATGCCGAGCTTCAGGCTGCGCAACAGCGTAGCCCATTGTTACAGAAGGTTGTCTATTTCAACGATCCATCCGAAGAGGGACTGGAAGCGCGTATGGCAGCCTGGAATAAGCCCTTCAACGCACTGGATACTGCTGCTGAAGATACGGTGCTGATCGCCTTCACCTCAGGTTCGACGGGTCAGCCAAAGGCGACTATGCATTTTCATCGTGATATCCTCGCAGCCTGTGACTGCTTCCCAAAATCGATTCTTCACATGACGCCGAATGATATCTGCATTGGTACGCCACCACTGGCCTTTACCTTTGGACTTGGCGCGCTGCTCATCTTCTCAATGCGTGTGGGAGCCGCGACGGTCTTGTTGGAGAAACTGACGCCTGAGAGTCTGCTCGCGGCTATTGGTGATTATCACGCGACTATTGTCTGGTCCAGTCCTCTCTTCTTTCGCCAGATGGCGGGGCTTGCCAGTAAGTTTGATATCTCGACAATGCAACAGTGCGTTTCGGCTGGAGAGTCGCTACCGGTTTCGACACGCGCGATGTGGCGTGAAGCGACGGGTAACGAGATAGTCGATGGTATCGGTTCCACTGAGATGCTGCATATTTTTATAGCCTCTGCTGGCGATGAAGTACGCCCAGGCGCTACGGGCAAGGTAGTTCCGGGCTACCAGGCTTGTATTCTTGACGAGCAAGGCCAGGAATTGCCACACGGTACGGTTGGGCGACTGGCGGTGAAGGGGCCAACTGGGTGCCGCTACCTGGCCGACGAACGCCAGCGCACCTACGTTCAGCATGGTTGGAATCTCACCGGGGATGCCTACCTGATGGATAGCGACGGCTACTTCTGGTTCCAGGCACGTACAGACGATATGATTATCACGGCTGGCTACAACGTCGCCGGACCGGAAGTTGAGGGAGCGTTACTTATGCACCCTGCTGTGGCAGAATGTGCTGTGGTTGGCGCGCCTGACTCTGAGCGTGGTATTATCATCAAAGCTTTTGTGGTACTTAAGCCTGACTATACTGGAGATGCCGCTCTTGTGCGAGTGTTGCAGGACTTTGTCAAACAAAGCATTGCCCCATACAAGTACCCTCGTGCTATCGAATTCTGCGATGCCTTGCCACGCGCAGGTACCGGTAAGGTACAGCGTTATCGGTTGCGCCAGCCGTAGGTGCTGATTCGAGTCCGTTGTCGTCCATCTCAATACCGTTCTCTCTACTCTGGAGGTTACTGGAAGGCAAATGACTGCTCAAATCACTATTCGCGGCGCTCGGCTGCATAACCTGAAAAATGTCACCCTTACGATCCCCAAGAACCAGCTCGTCGTCCTGACCGGTGTGTCCGGTTCGGGCAAATCCACCCTCGGGTTCGACATCCTGCAGAAAGAAGGCCAGCGCCAATACCTGGAAGCGCTCGGACTGGTTGCCTTTGGGCTGGCGAAACCCCCGGTCGACGCCATCACCGGGCTTTCCCCGTCGATCAGCGTGGACCAACATCTCACCAACCGCAGCCCGCGTTCCACGCTTGGCACTGCCACCGAAGTCTATACCTATCTGCGCGTGTTGTTTGCTCGCCTGGGACACCGTCCCTGTCCAACCTGTGGAAAAGATGTCCCGCCCTCCTACGACACTTCCAACGCGGAATGGGAGAGTGAATCCAGCACGGACGACGATGCCTCTGCTCCGGAAGAAACCTTTCCCTGTCCACATTGTGGCGCGCCTATTCCGGAGATTGGCATGGCTCACTTCTCCTTTAATAAACCTGCCGGGGCCTGTCCAACCTGCACCGGGTTGGGCAGTGTCCACCAGGCCAACGTCAAGCGCCTGGTGGACGAGCAAAAGAGCATCCCCGATGGCGCCGTTGCTGGTTGGAACCTCTTGCACATCAACTACTACACCTCCACTTTGCAAACAGCCGCTGCCCATTATGGGTTCGAATTCGACCTCTCGCTTCCAGTCAAAGACTACACCCCGCCGCAGCGCGACCTGCTGCTCTTTGGCGTAGACAGTCCCCTCTTTCGTCGCCACTTCCCAAATATCGAGCCGCCAACCACCGTCCGCCAGGGACGCTTCGAAGGCATCACCACCAATCTCCTGCGTCGCTACGCTGAACACATCCACGAACACATTCACGAGGCCGATTACCACGACAAGCTGGAAGAATTTCTGGTTACGCAAATCTGTCCCGACTGCGCCGGCACGCGCCTGCGTCCTGAAAGCCGGGTCGTGACCGTCAACGGGCAGACCATCATCGCTGTCTCGCGCCTATCGCTCAACGATCTTGGCGCCTGGCTGGGAGGTCTCTCCGTCGTTCTCAGCCCTGATGAAATGATCATCGCCGAACCTATCCTGGTCGATCTGAGCGAGCGCATCGCGCGGCTGGTCGAAGTCGGCGCCGGTTACCTGACCCTGGAACGCTCTTCGCCCACCCTCTCAGCCGGTGAGGCCCAGCGCCTGCGCCTGGCTTCTTTGCTCGGCTCGGAGCTGAGCGGCGTTCTTTACGTTTTCGACGAGCCGACCATCGGGCTGCACCATCGCGACACCCACCGCCTGATCGAGGTCTTGCGCCGC
>Ga0070733_10001541_pt1 | contig 17057 bp, 12 predicted proteins | sample Coa_R1_9_FD_66450 | JGI IMG/M metagenome (GOLD analysis project Ga0070733, IMG submission 66450) | Surface soil microbial communities from Centralia Pennsylvania, which are recovering from an underground coalmine fire - Coalmine... | ecosystem: Environmental > Terrestrial > Soil > Unclassified ... | reverse complement strand
GGAGATAAGTTCAGCGCGTTCCTGGTCGAAAGAAGCTCGCCGGGATTTTCCGTGGGCGCGGAAGAACACAAGATGGGGATTCGTGGGTCGTCGACCTGCCCCATCATCCTGAATGACTGCAAAGTTCCGGTGGAAAATCTGCTGGGTGAAATCGGCAAGGGACACGTGATCGCCTTCAACATCTTGAACGTCGGACGCTTCAAACTCGGCGCCATGTGCGTGGGCGGAGGGCGCGTGTCGCTGGAAAACGCGATTGGCTATGCCAAGCAGCGCAAGGCGTTCAACAAGGTTATTGCGGACTTTGGGTTGGTGCGGGAAAAGATCGCCAACATGGCGACTCTGCTATTTGTAGGCGAATCGCTGGTCTACCGCACGGTCGGCATGATGGACGGCGCGCTCAGCGAAGTCGACAAATCGGCCGCCGATGCGGCGAAACAAACGCTAAAGGCGATCGAGGAATATGCGGTCGAGTGCTCCATTATTAAAGTGTGGGGCTCGGAGATGATCGACTACGTGGTCGACGAGACAGTGCAGATCTACGCGGGCTACGGATTCGTCGAGGAGTATCCCGCGGAGCGGGCTTATCGCGATGCGCGCATCAATCGCATCTTCGAAGGCACCAACGAAATTAACCGGCTCATCATTACCGGCTTTTTGTTGAAGCGCGCGATGACGGGCCAGTTACCGCTGATGCCGGCGATCAAGAAACTGATGGACGAAGTGCTGTCCGGTCCGTCGACGGCCGACGATCTCGAGGGCGCGCTGCCGGAAGAACGCAAGTTGGTGGCGCAAGCCAAGAAGCTGGGATTGTTTGCCGCCGGCGCAGCCACGCAGAAATATATGCAGGCGATCCAGGACCAGCAGGAGATCATGGGCGCCATCGCCGATATGACGATTGAAACTTACGCCATGGAGTCGGCGGTGCTGCGCGCACAGAAGATAATCGAAACCAACGGAGAAGCGGGCGCGGCCTTGCCGGTCGCGATGACGCGAGTGTACTTGTCGCAGGCTTTCGAAAAGGTCGAATCCGCGGCGAGGAAAGTGATTGCCGCGGTCGCCGATGGCGACATGATGCGGACTCAGTTGGCGATCCTGCGCCGCCTGGGAAAATATGAGCCGTTCAATACGATTGAGTTGCGCCAACAGATCGCGCAAAAGATGATTGAACGTGGGAAGTACTCGCTGGCATAAAGCTGAACCTAAAGCTGAACCACTGGGGCACGGAGAAGCACAGGATAGACATATCCCTGTGTTCCCCTGTGTCCCCTGTGGTTAGTCTTTGTTCTTCCCTTCTGATACAAATGTCACGATGAAAATGAGAGCGTTGCCACTCATCGCCGCGATCGCGATGACCCCCGCACTGATCGCACAATCAACTCCGCCCCAGGATTCCGCCAGTTTCGACTCCGACGGCACCGCGCATATCACGCGCGTTATTCCGATGCCGCAGACCGTCAGCCCGGAAGCCCAGAAGTGGCTGGACTCTCTCGACCAGCAGAAAGTCGGCCCACCGGAATCGCTGGCCGAGCGGCGCACTCGCACCGATGTCTGGCGCAAAACCGATTCCGCTGAGGCGCGCAAGTTTTATCCCGTGAACATCGAAGAAACTACGACCGCGGGTGTACGCACCGACATCATCACGCCACTGTCGGCGCCCGACAACAAACGTGTGCTCATCAATCTCCACGGCGGCGGATTTAATTCCGACTCCGGTTCGCTGATCGAGGGCGTGCCCATCGCGAACCTGGCGAAGATCAGAGTGGTTTCGGTTTACTACCGCCTCGCGCCGGAGAATCCGTTTCCGGCCGCGGTGGATGATGTGGTCGCGGTCTACAAAGAACTACTCAAGACTTACAAACCGCAGAGCGTTGGAATTTTCGGCACGTCGGCAGGAGCGATTCTGACCGCGGAAGTAGCGGTGAAACTCAAGCAACTTGGACAGCCGCTTCCCGCCGCGCTCGGGATTTTTTCTGGCCTCGGCGACTTCAGCCGGGTCGGCGACTCGCGGCAACTTTTCGCGCTCAACGGCCTTCCCGGGCGGATGGAGCCCACTGATCCCAATCATTTGCCCGACGATCAATATGTGGGCAAGACAGACAGGAGAGATCCTGTCTTGTCGCCGCTTTTTGCCGACCTGCACGGCATGCCGCCGACCCTTCTAGTCACCAGCACCCGCGACATTTTGCTGAGCGACACGGCCACGCTGCATCGCGCCCTGTTGCGAGCCGGAGACGATGCCCAGTTGGTCGTATTCGAGGCTCTGCCGCACGCGTTCTGGTATCACTTTCAGTTGCCCGAAACCAAAGAGGCGCTCGAGCTGATGGCCAAGTTCTTCGATGATAAAGTCGCGCGATAATTTTTCGATGACGCATCCCCTACTCTCAAGGAAATCTTACGCATGCTCCGCCAAGCTCTCCGTCTGTTTTCGTTGCAAGCTCCGTGCCTGCTGATCGCGCTCGCATTTGCGTTCTCAGCGCGATCCCTCGCCGATACAACGCTGCCCGCGCTGCTGGCCGATCACATGGTGCTGCAGCGCGGACTTCCAGTTCACGTGTGGGGCATGGCGGCGCCGCATGAGGCGGTCTCCGTCGCTTTCCGCGGTGAGACGAAAAGTGCCACTGCCGACGACGACGGACGCTGGAGCGTGTTTCTATCTCCCGGCGAAGCTGGGGGTCCGTTCCAGCTGAACATCAAAGCGACGAACACGACCACTCTGAACGACGTTCTTGTCGGCGATGTCTGGGTCGCTTCCGGCCAGTCGAACATGGAATTCCCCATGACCGGCCTGGTCACCGCACAAACTGAAATCTCCGCGGCGCAATATCCCAAGATTCGGCTGTTCCGCGTGGATCATAAGCCCGCGGATTATCCGCTGGAAAATGTCAGTTCGAAGGGTTGGGCGGTGTGTTCGCCGGAAACTGTTGCCGACTCTTCCGCGGTCGCTTATTTCTTTGCACGCAACCTGCAACAGAAGCTGGGTGTTCCTATCGGCTTGATCGAAACGTACTGGGGAGGCACCGCGGCCGAGTCGTGGACGAGTCTGCACGCGCTCTCGGCCGACGCTTCACTGATGCCGGTTTTCGCGGCGCGGGCCAAGACGCTGGCGACTCAGTCCACCACTGTCCTGCACCGGCAGCGCGAAGACCGCGAGTACGAACAGGCGGCCACGCAAGCCAAGGCAGACGGCAAGCCGCTTCCCGAGCGGCATTGGCATCCCGACTTCGCGGCGTGGGCTCCGACCGCGCTTTACAACGGGATGATTGCGCCGTTGACGCCGTTCGCCATTCGAGGCGTCATCTGGTACCAGGGCGAGGCCAATTCCGGGCCGGATCGCGCACCACTCTATGCGCGTGTCTTTCAAACTATGATCCGCGATTGGCGCACGGCCTGGGGCGAGGGAGACTTCCCATTTCTTTTCGTTCAGATCGCGAACTGGAATACCGCACCCGACGCTCTCTGGCCCGAGGTTCGCGACGCGCAGCGGCAGGCACTCGCGCTCAAGAACACCGGCATGGCCGTCACCATCGACATTGGCGACCCGGACGACATCCATCCCAAAAACAAGCAGGATGTCGGGTTGCGGCTCGCGCTGGCGGCACGGGCGATTGCTTTTGGAGAAACAATCGAGTGGTCTGGGCCGTTGTATCGTCAGGTCACGCAGGAAGAACATGCGTTACGCGTGTGGTTCGATCACGCCGATGGACTGGCCGCGAAAGGCGCGGTGCTGACTGGATTTGAAGTCGCAGGTACGGATGGGAAATATTCGCCGGCGGAGGCGAAGATCGAGGGCTCGTCGGTTGTCGTTTCGAGTGCGACAGTACCGGGGCCGGTCTCGGTTCGTTATGGATGGGCGGCGAACCCGAGTTGCAATCTGGTGAATCGCGAAGATCTGCCGGCTTCGCCGTTTCAGGCGCCGGAGTGACGTGCCGCTAACAAGGCCTCAGCCACCAAGGACACGAAGGAACACGAAGGAAATCCTCGCATTCGAATCCCCTTCGTGTCCTTCGTGGTTCATGCCTTTGATCTTTGCCAAGTACTGTGCCGCCTTAATTCTCTTCCGGCACCAGCGCGTAACTTACGAACGCCAACTCTTTGCTGTCGGGAGACCATGATGGAACGTTGATCGTCCCCTGGCCACCGAACAGTTTTGCCAGGACGGTGATTTTCTTATCAACCAGCGACATCAACCGCAACATCACATCCTTATTCTCGGGATGGCCGGTCACGTCAGCACCGTAGGTCAGAAATACCATCCACTTTCCGTCGGGCGAGATGTGTGGGAACCAATTATTAAGATCGTCGGAGAAGACCTGCTCCTGCTCGCTGCCGTCGGGCTTCATGCGCCAGATTTGCATGTGGCCGGTGCGCTCGGAGTTGAAGTAAATAGATTTACCGTCGGGTGAATATTCCGGGCCGTCATCCAGTCCTTTAGCCGTCGTGAGCCGGGTCTCTTCACCGCCCGCCGCAGGAATCGTGTAGACATCGAACTCACCGTTGCGCTGGCCGACGAAGGCCAGCGTCTTTCCATCGGGCGACCAGCCATGCCAGTACGAGGGAGATTTCCGCGTGATGCGACGCGGCGGGCCTCCGCCGATCGGTACGATGTAAACGAGCGATTCGCGATCTTCCTGCGAATTGTCGCTGATGGCGAGTTGCATGCCGTCCGGCGAAATGCCGTGGTCGTTGTTGCAGCGCGTGGCCAGACCGGTATCAATGGTCATAGGTTTGTCGCTGCCGGTCGCGAGGCGCTCGATATGGCCATCGCGATTGAAGAGAAACGCTTTGCCGTCGTGCGTCCAGTTGGGAGCTTCGAAGCGTCCCGTCGCGAGATAGACGACGCGGCGGTCGGCGGAGTCGACGGCAACGGTTTCGAGGGTACTGTAGAGGGTGGGCTTGCCCGCCGCCGGAGGGGGCTGTGTGAGTTCAACATTTGCAAAGACGGCCTTCTCGACAACATGCTTATCGTGCGAGCACACCCCGATGCCAACATAAAACGAGCCTTGCAGCGGCATGCGCAGCCATCCGCCGGCAACTTTGGGATCGCCGCCGTCTGCGGCCAGCGACATGTAGACGTACTCGCCGCGTTTAGCGATGCGCAGGCGCTTCGGCGCTGAGAGATTCGATTGAACCTCGCGCGTCACAGCGCCTTTTTCGTCGCGGAACTGCAGCGACGTCAAGCCGCTCGCGTGCAGCGCTACGTCGGCGTAGACAGAATCGGCGTCCAGGCTTTGACGCAGCATCAGCACTGCTTTCTTGTGCTCGTTTCCGGTGGTGGTCAGAAACGAGATATCAGCGGTGAGCGTGACGTCCCCGGAGGCCTTCTTCCACAAAAACTGAAACGCATCGGCCGCCAGCCACATGTTTTTGCCGCTACCGCTTATGGTGTAGCTTCGCTTCGCAGCATCGTAATCGACAGAGCCGGCGTGCAGAACGTTTCCCACATCGCCGTGGCTCTCGAAGATTCCGACCGGGGCATTGGCGGCTTGAGCCGCAACGCGCCCCGCACGAAAACAGAGCGCGCAAACCGCGATCAGAAATACAATCGAAAACCTGCGCATAACAAATTACCTCACAAGGCAAAATTAGGAACAAAGCAACCGGGCATTGTAAATCGGATCGACAAATCGCTGCCGGCGATTTGCTCTCCTTCTATTAATCTCCCGGCGCTTCTGGTAAAAACGTGTGCATGAAAATGAAATGCCTTCTGGCCGCTGCGCTGCTGTGCGTTGTGAGTTGCGTTACCGGCCTGGGTGCGCAGCATAGCACCGGTCCCTCGGCTAATCTAGCGCTTACGCCGCCCATGGGGTGGAACTCGTGGAATAAGTTTGCCTGCAACGTCAGCGAAGATCTGATCGAGGCAATGGCTGACGCGATGGTGAAGTCGGGCATGAAAGACGGGGGATACATTTACGTCAACATCGACGATTGTTGGCAAGTAAGCCGCGACGCGAACGGCAATATCGTTTCTGACCCGCAGCGCTTTCCGCACGGCATGAAGGCCGTCGGCGACTACATTCATTCGCTGGGATTGAAGTTCGGTGTTTATTCCGACGCAGGATCGCATACTTGCGCGAAGCGGCCCGGCGGACTCGGGCACGAATATCAGGATGCCATTCAGTACGCGGCCTGGGGCGTCGACTACTTGAAGTATGACTGGTGCGACGCGACCACGCAGGATGCGCGCGCTTCGTATGCCAACATGCGCGCGGCTCTCGACGCTGCCGGGCGTCCCATCGTGCTCAGCATCTGCGAGTGGGGCACGGCCAAGCCGTGGCTATGGGGCAAGGAAGTGGGCGGAAATTCGTGGCGCACCACCGGTGACATTCAGGACCGCTGGGGCGGACAAGAGAAATGGCCCGACGGTTCCTGCTGCTCCAACGGCGTGATGGGGATTCTCGATCAGCAGGTCGGCTTGCAGTCCTACGCCGGACCGGGCCACTGGAACGATCCTGACATGCTCGAGGTCGGCAACGGAGGCATGACCGACACGGAATACCGCTCGCACTTCAGTCTCTGGGCGCTGCTCGCCGCGCCACTGATCGCCGGCAACGACCTGCGCAACATGCGTCCGGAAATTCACGACATCCTCACGAATAAAGAAGTGATCGCCGTCAATCAGGACGCGCTCGGCCGTGAAGGCGAGCGCGTGGCGAAGCACGGCGATCTGGAAGTCTGGGCGAAGCAGTTAAAGGATGGCAGCCGCGCCGTGATCCTGCTGAATCGCGGCAGCGGCGAGCAGCAGGTCACGGTGAATTGGGAAGAGATCGGTTATCCCGGCAGTATTGGCGCTTCCGTGCGCGACCTGTGGCAGCACAAAGACCTGGGAAAGTTTACCGGGAAATTTTCTGCGGCGGTCGCGTCGCATGGCGTGATGATGGTTACGGTGAAACCGTAAGACATAAGTCACAACCTAGCGAACTCGTAGCGTACAACCCCAAACATCGCCAAGCTTCAGTTCTGCGGGTTCCCTGAATTCCTGGCACGATGCGTATAGCTGAAGAGCTGGATCAGTCTCTGCGCGGATGGAGTAGTGTCCGGCGGGTAAGCCGCTCACGTCGTAAATCCCGTCCCCATCAGTCAGGGCAACAATCGGCCCCTCTGGCCCTTCAATCATCACTTTGACGCCGACTGCCAGCGTAGGGCCGCCGCGATTTAACTCAGCACCTGTCCAATAAGGCGCACTCCTTGCCACTGTGGGTTGCCACGAAAGAGACGGAGCTCAACGCCTGCATTTTGAAATGGGGCAGATGCGGTGCACTTTAGGTCGAGAACGGGTACGAACCACCGCGTCACGATTCCCTCCTCAAATCGTCCATCGACAAAATAAATGTTCTTCCTCTGAACGAATTTTAGAAACACGATCTTGTTCCACCAGGGAAGGCCGCCGAAGCGCTGTTCAACGATCGCCATCGCGCCGGTGATGGAATCGACATGCACGACGCGAGCCACGAACACGGCGTGGCCGGGGTATGGCCTGGAAAACGCCGGAGGCCCACCGCAATCTCCTGGAAGCTCCCATGAAGACGCGAGATGGACCGATGTTGCGCATACGCAAGCACAGAAGAGGAGGCTCGCGACCGAAGCCGGTACAAGTTTTGCCCACACAAACCGCATCGTTCCAGTGGTGATGCCGGGCCAATGATACCGGTGCGCGATCGACCAAAAGTATCCGAGCAGGAGGAGCGGTACAAAGGCAAGTGCGACGGAGGCCGACGGGTGCTGACCTCTGGGATCAGAAATAACATCCGCCAACGGGTACCTGGAAACCCATACGCCCAATGACACGAGCGGCGCCGCGATCAAATAAAGCAACGAAGATATTTTTCGACTGCGGAATGCGATGAGCGACGCCGTCAGCGCCGTACAGCCTAGGGAAAAGAGCGTGACGCTCGAAAACCATGTCCGCCACGGCACGCCATAGGGACTTACCAACGGTTCCACTCCAAGCAACCCCAAGGCGAACACGCTCAGCGAAACGCCCGCCAAAATCGCTATCCAGCCAAGCGCGATTTTGATTGCTCGCTCGACGCTCATCTCCCTGCGCGCTGGCGTTCAGTCCCTTTTCAGTTCCGCCATCACGCTCTGGATCAGCTCTTTCGCGTCGGTCAGGCTTTTCATGATGATCTGGATGTCCATGACCGGCTTGCCCGGCCAGCGCTGGCTTTGGCAATAGACTCCGTGCTGGCCCACCAGGGCCATCGCGTCGGTGATCATGTCCATGGTGACGGCGAGGCGTCCGCGGGGCACACCCATCATCGTCTCATAGTGCTCCAGTTCTTCCTGCTTGTCGTCGAATACCGGCATGGCTCGATTGTAACCGCCGATGGCGATGTAGCATAATGACTCCACTGACTCAGTCCCTTGACATATTTCGTTCTCAACCGTCAAACAATCTTGGCATTGCCAATTCCTCAACCTGTTGTTCAACCTGTTCAACTCGTTCCTTAAAAGGAGAGACCATGCAAAAACGAATTGCCATTCTCACGTTCGCGATTTTCGCCCTCACCCTGTTCGCCTCGGCGCAGGCCAGTCCGCCCGCCTCGGCGTCGTGTGACCTGGGCATGGGCAAGACTATCGAGACCAAATACTCCAGCCCGCGCCTCAAGGGCCGCAAGATGATCGGTGATCACGATCCGTACGGAAAAGTCTGGCGAAATGGAGCCAACGAGGCGACCACATTCGTCACCAGCGCCGACATAGTTGTTGGCGGCAAGGCCGTGCCTGCCGGGAGCTACACCTTGTTCGTGCTGCCCAATCCCGACAAATGGACGCTCATCATCAACAAGAAGACCGGAGAGTGGGGCATCCCCTATACCTATGAAGCCGATGAACTCGCCCGCGTCGACATGAAGCTCTCCAAGCTCCCGTCGCCTATAGAGGACTTCACCATCGCCTATGACAAGTCTGCCAAGGGCTGCACCCTGCGCGAGGACTGGGATACGACTCGAGCGACGGTCGATATTTCGGCGAAATAGCCGATTTGCCGCAACCCGGTTGCCCCTTGCCGCCAATTCCGCGCCTGTCATGCTGAGCGCGGGACGGTCCCCAGGACCGTCCCGCGCAGTCGAAGCATCCCTACTTCCACCGCGTCTCTCGTTCCCAGCGAGGTAAGAGTCAACTCGCTGGGAACCCTCTCTTCCCGAAAAGGAATTTCCACACCTATGCGGTGACGCTTGTCACAAAGATCCCACCTGCCGATCCAGTACGCTCGACACGGGCCGTCGATCAGCAGCACGTTGCATCGACTAACCCTTCGACCTTATGCGTATCCACTCTCTTCAAGGCGTGCGCGCCATCTGCATTTCGTTCGTGCTGCTGGCCCACGTAGCGGGCACACGGAATTTCCCTGCCTCGCGCGTTCTGGAGAGTTACGGCAATCCTGGCGTACGAATTTTTCTGATCCTGTCGGGCTACTTGATTACGTCGCAGCTGGTAGTGGAGCGCGAGCGGACCGGGAGCATTTCGCTGCGCAATTTCTATGCCCGGCGCGCCTATCGCATCCTTCCCGCCGCTTATGTCTTCATGGCTGTTGCCATCGCGACGCAATGGTCCACGCTCTCCCGCGCAAATATTCTGACCGCCCTCACCTACACCCTGAACTACTACAGGCGCGGAGATCATATCCTCGGCCACTTGTGGTCGCTGGGCGTGGAGGAGCAGTTCTACCTGCTGTGGCCGCTGTGCCTGCTGATGTTCTTTCGCAAGCGCTTGTCGATCGTGGGCGCCGTCATCCTTTCGGGGCCTGCGCTGCGGATACTGTTCTGGCTCCTGTGGCGTCGCGCCGGCCTCGAACATCCCTTCCCCGTGTTCATGGACGCGCTCGCCACGGGCGCAGCCATTTCGCTGGTCGAACCCTCGCTTGGGCGATTTCGCGCAATCGTTTTCAGCCGCAAGTTTCTCGTAGTGCCGGGCCTGACGCTGCTCATCCCGCTGGCTCAGCTTTGGAGTAACCGCTGGTACGAGAGCGTAGGCTTCAGCGTTTTCCACATCGGAGTCGCTCTTTCGCTGCTGCACGTCATGATGCGGCGCTACTGGGTGTTGAACTGGGCGCCGCTGATTTGGGTGGGAAGCGTCAGCTACAGCCTGTATTTATGGCAGCAGCCGTTTCTGAATCGCTGGTCTTCCGCGCCCTGGGCGGCTTTTCCGCTGAATCTGGCGCTGGCTATGCTGTTCGCCGCTGCGTCTTACTATCTGGTCGAGCAGCCGTTTCTCAAACTGCGGGAGCGGCGAAGCCCGAAGCGGCCGTTCCTGGTGCGCGGCGCCTCAGTACGCCCGGCGCATCCAGTGATCGACGAATCCGCCGAAGTTTCGGAGCCACAGAATCCCGTTCCGATCAGAGCCCAGATCTAGAAGTCTCGCCCCTTCTGCTCCTGAGCGCGCCAGTAACCTACGGCGCCTTACCCGATCCGCTCGAAATGCTTTGCGCCTGGCGATAAGCTTCGCGCGCCTGTGCGAATTGTCCCTTCTGTTCGTACGCATGCCCGAGTTCAACGTAGCCTTCGCCCGTCGGCTGCAACTCTAAGGAACGCGAGAGGTCGCTGATCGCTTCTTCGATTTTGCTTTGCTTCAGTGCCAGCACACCCAGCCCAAGCCATGCATTGAATTGATTCGGATTGAGTCGCAGCGACTGTTTGAAATTCTCGCGAGCTTGTTCGTCTTCATCCAGCACACCGTGGGCCGCACCCAGATTGGCGTAAGTCTCGGCCAGCAGCCCGGGATCGGAAGTTAACTCGACCGCAGCTTCATACTGCGTGATGGCTTCGCGGAGCTGGTGGTGCGTCTGAAAATAAGTCCCAAGATTGCTGCGGCTCATCGGATCCTTCGGATTAATCCGCGCCGCAGCCTCGAAATGCGGATGCGCTTCTTCCTCTTTGCCCTCAAGAATCAGCGCTCCGCCAAGGTTGTCTTCGGCGACAAAGTTGTCCTCCGTAACCGCAAGCGCATGCGACCACAAATGGTAATTGCTCTGCCAGTAGCCAATCTGCCGATGCGTAACCGCCGCCAGCGCGATGAGCACCACCATGGCCGGAACGGCGAGCCAGACGCCGAGCTTCTTCGATTCAGCCAGATCTCCAACCCCGAAAGCGATCATCACGAAAATGCCGATCAGCGGAATATACGCATACCGATCCGCCATCGCAGCTTCTCCGACCTGCACCAGGCCGATCACTGGAACCAGCGTTCCGAGAAACCAGAGCCAGCCAGCCGGCAAATAGCGGCGCTCGCGAAATTTCCAAGCCAGCGCGCTGACTGCGATCAAAACCAAAGCTGCAAGCAATACTCGCCCCACCGCCAGAGAATCTCCGGGATGCGGGTATAACGGCGCCAGTCGCGCGGGCCAGACCATCTTCCACAAGTACATGGAATAGGAGTAACCGGCGTTAGCGAGGCGCATTCCGAATGAAACTTCCGCAGCGGTTCGTACCGCTCCGCCCGCCTGCTGCGCCTGCATAGTGATGACTGCACTCGCAGCCGAGAGCGCGAGCAGCGGCAATTTTTCGAGAATCAGCCCTGACCAAGGAAATTTGGGAACGTCGCCCGCACCCGCTTGCGATGCGCTAACCCGATTCAGCGGCCAGTAATCCAGCAGCAACAGGACGAACGGCAGCGTGATCACCATCGGCTTCGACGCCAGCCCAGCAGCGAACAGCGCGGCCACTGCCACATACCGCTTCCATCCTGGCTTCTTCGCATACCAGGCGTAAGCCCAAAGCGTGAGCAAAAAGAAGAAGGTGCAAAGAACATTCTTGCGCTCGGCAACCCACGCCACCGACTCCACATTGAAGGGGTGCAGCGCGAACAGCGCCGCTACGAACAGACTCGGACCGATCTTTCCCGTAGCCCATATCAGCAACAGAAAGAGCAGCGTCGCATTGATGGCGTGCAGCAGCACGCTCGTGAAGTGATGCCCGACTGGATTCAGGCGGAAGAGCGAATAGTCCAGGGCATGCGACATCCAAGTCAGTGGATGCCAGTTCGCCTGCTCGGTCGAAGTCAGAGCCCACTTGAAAGTGTCGACAGTCAAACCCTGCCGCACGTGCGGGTTCTCAGTAACGTAACGGTCATCGTCATAATTCACGAACGGATGCCGGTTCACCGGATTGTAGATCGCGAGCGTGACCACCGCGAGAAGCAGACACGCAATTGTGACTTGGTTTCTGGCAGGCACCAACTGGATTTAATCACAGAGGGCACAGAGGAACACAGGGGAGGAAACACGGAAGGCACGGGTTAAAGAATTGTTGATTGGTGATTATTTGACTGCTGAAAATCTCAAACGTAAACCGGTTTTTCAATCAGCAATCATCAAGCTACAATTCAGACGGTCGCCTTCCAGCGTAAAACAGGCTTTCTGGCCGCGGCAGTTTCATCGAGCCGCGAAACCCGCGTAGAGTGCGGCGCATCGAGCACCGTCTGCGGATCTTCTTCCACCTCTTCCGCAATCGATTGCATCGCCTCGACGAACAGATCCATCTCTTCTTTCGACTCGCTCTCCGTCGGCTCGATCATCAGCGCCCCCGGCACAATGAGCGGAAACGCCGTCGTGTACGGATGGAATCCGTAGTCGATCAGCCGCTTGGCGATATCCATGGTGCGCACGCCCTTTTTCGCCTGCAGCTTGTCGCTGAAAACCACCTCATGCATCGATGGCGTGGAATAAGGCAGATCGTAAGTGCCTTCGAGGCCCTTGCGAATGTAGTTGGCGTTCAGCACCGCGTCTTCGGTGGTCTGGCGCAGGCCGTCGGGCCCGTTCGCCTGTATATAAGCCAGCGCGCGCACAAACATCCCGAAGTTGCCGTAGAACGCACGGACGCGCCCCACCGAGTGCGGACGGTTGTAGTTAAACGCTAGCGTGCCGTCGGATTTCGTGATGACTACTGGCGTGGGCAAAAATGGTTCCAGCGCTTTCTTGATCGCGACCGGACCCGATCCCGGACCGCCGCCGCCGTGAGGAGTGGAAAAAGTCTTGTGCAGGTTGAGGTGCATCACGTCGACGCCGAAATCGCCAGGCCGCACCTTGCCCACAAGCGCGTTCATGTTCGCGCCATCCATGTAGAGCAACCCGCCTTTGGCGTGCAAGACGTCGGCGATTTTGTGGATGTCCTGCTCGAACACGCCTAGCGTGTTGGGATTGGTCAACATGAGCGCAGCGACGTCCTCGTTCATTTGCGCTTCGAGCGCGGCGACGTCGACCATGCCCCGCGAATCCGATTTCAGATTCTCGACCGCGTAGTTCACCATCGCGGCCGTGGCCGGATTGGTTCCGTGCGCCGAGTCGGGAATCAGAATTTTCTTTCGCGCATTGCCCTTGGACTGGTGATAGGCCCGAACCATCAACAGGCCGGTCATCTCTCCGTGCGCGCCGGCGGCGGGCTGCAGCGTGATCGCGTCCATGCCGGTGATCTCGATCAGCTGCTCGCTCAGAGTCTTCAGAATGTACAACGCGCCCTGGGAAATTGTCTCGGGCTGGTAAGGATGCCCGTTGGCAATACCCTCGACCCGCGCCACTGCCTCGTTCACGCGAGGGTTGTATTTCATCGTGCACGAGCCCAGCGGGTACATGCCGAGATCGATCGCATAATTCCACGTGGAAAGCCGCGTGAAATGCCGGATGATCTCGATCTCGCTCACCTCCGGCATGCTGCCCAGATCTTTTCTTTCGGACGCGCCAAGAAGCGCGGCCGGATCGACTTCCGGCACATCGAGCGGCGGCAATTTCCACGCTGCCTTTCCCGCCGACGACTTCTCGAAGATCAATCCCTCATTCTGATTGACCTGGAGAGACGCTTTGCGAGTTGCGTGCTTCATAAGTTATCGAGCCCCAGATCCTGAATGTCCGGCGGGTGCACAAAAGCCCGTCCAGTTCCCTGGCACGTTGGACATGTGCCCGCCCCACCGCAATTCCGGCATTTCGGCTCAGCCTCGTTGAGATGGGTGTTCGTTCCCGTTCCGTTGCAGTCCGCACATTTTCCGTCGCCCTGGCAATCGGCGCAAACGTCACGAGGCGACATCGTGAGCCCCTCGCCCAAAGTGCCTGTGCTTCACCGCGCCACCTCTTCCACATCTTCTTTAGCGGACTTCACCGAGAGCTCACTCTCGGCCACCACGCCCACAGCAGCGTCAATCGAGCTGCGCGTGGTAAGTTCCGTGCAGCACCACAACGCCGCATTCCCTAGTTCCGGATAGAACTTCTTCAGCGGCAACCCGCCAACCATCTTATGTCCGAGCAAACGGTCGTTGATCGCGCGAGGATCTGCAGTGGTCTCGACCACAAATTCGTTGAAACGCGGCGTTGCGTTGAACAGAACTTTTCCGTGTTTCGCGAATTGGCCCGCCGCATAAGCCGTCTTGGCCAGATTCTGTTTCGCGAGCTCTTTCAATCCGACCTTGCCATAAACCGTCATGAAGATGTTGACCATGAGCGCTACCAACGCTTGATTGGTGCAGATGTTCGACGTGGCCTTTTCGCGCCGGATATGCTGCTCGCGCGTGGCCAGCGTCAGCACGAATCCGCGCCGCCCTTGCTTGTCGACCGTCTGACCGACCAGCCGTCCCGGCATCTGCCGTACGTTTCTCTCGCGCGTCGCGATCACGCCGCAGTACGGCCCGCCGAATCCGAGAGGCACTCCAAACGACTGCGCTTCCATGGCGATCACGTCGGCCTTCCGCGGCGGTTCCACAATTCCCAGCGACACCGCTTCCGCGATCGAGACCACCAGCATCGCTCCGCGCTGGTGCGCAAGTTCGGCAATGGCCTCGACGTCTTCAATCGTTCCGAAGAAGTTCGGCGACTGCACTAGCACGCACGCGGTCTCGGGTGTGATCAACTTCTCGAGTTCTTTCAAACTCACCCGACCGTCGTCGCCGAATCCTGCCACCGACAGCGGCATCCCCTGATGCGTGGCGTATGTGGCTAGAACCTCGCGATACTCCGGATGCAGGCTGCGCGCCACCACCACCGACCGCCGGCCAGTGAGGCGAACCGCCATCATCACGCCCTCCGCCGCAGCCGTAGAACCGTCATACATTGACGCGTTGGCCACTTCCATGCCCGTGAGTTCGCAGATCATACTTTGAAATTCAAAGATGGATTGCAGCGTGCCCTGCGAAATCTCCGCCTGGTAGGGCGTATACGCGGTGAGGAATTCGCCGCGCGAAATCAGTGAATCAATAATGACCGGCCGGTAATGAAAATAAGCGCCCGCCCCCAGAAAGCTGGTGTAGCCCTCGCCGTTCTCGCGCGACCGCTGGCGGAAGAAGTCGACAATCTCCGACTCCGCCATCTGCCGCGGGATATTCAGCTGGTGGGTCAACCGGTACTCGGCGGGAATCTGGGCAAACAGATCGTCGACCGAGCGCAGGCCAATGGCCTTGAGCATGGCTTCGCGGTCGGCGGGAGATTTGGGTAAATAGCGCATAGGGAAATTTCTAAACCGGCGTCTGACCTCGGATCTCAGACATCAGGGGAAAACGGCCAGCGCCGGAGATTTGACACTGCTGTCTGACGCCCAAGGTCTGACGCCCGATGCCCTGGGTTTTCAGTGTCCCGCCTCTTCCGCCACAAACTTCTCATAGTCCGCGGCCGAGAGCAGGCCATCGAGTTCGCCCGGATTCTTCAGCGTAATCTTTACCATCCATGAGCCATGAGCGTCGGTGTTCACTTTCTCGGGCGACGTGGCGAGTTCGGCGTTGACCTCGGTCACCGTGCCCGACGCAGGCGAGAACAAATCCGACACCGCCTTCACCGACTCGACCGTGCCAAACGTCTTGCCGGCAGTCAGTTCCGCGCCGACCTTGGGAGTCTCGACGAACACAATATCGCCCAGCGAACTCTGCGCGTAATCGGTAATACCGATGGTCGCGGACGTTCCGTTCACCTGAATCCACTCATGCTCTTTCGTATATTTGCGATCCGTTGGGTAGGCCATGAAAGCGTCTAGCTCCTAGCTGCTAGCTTCTAGCAAATCCTCTGTGATTCCCTGTGTCCCCTGTGGTTAAGCCGTTTTCTTCGGCCGTTTATAAAACGGAGTCGGTACCACCACCGCTCCCACTCCCTGCCCGCGAATTTCCACTTTCACCGCGGTTCCCACTGCACCCAACTCCGCCGGTACATAAGCCAGCGCGATGTTCTTCTTTAAGAACGGCGCAGGAGACCCACTCGTAACGTATCCAATCTCGCGACCCCTCGCGTCGAGTACCTTATACCCATCGCGCGCGATTCCGCGGTCCGTCATCTCCAGGCCGACCAACGTCCGCGCCACACCCGCAGCCTTCGCTTTCTCCAGCGCGGCCCGGCCAACAAATTCCGACTTCTCCATCTTGCAGAAGCGGTCGAGGCCGGCCTCCCAGACATTAATCGTATCGGAAATCTCGTGTCCGTAGAGTGGGAGTTTTCCTTCGAGTCGCAACGTGTTGCGAGCGCCTAATCCGCACGGCACGCAGCCGAATTCCTTGCCCGCGGCCAAAATCTCATACCACACGCGCGCGCTGGCTTCCTCGCCGGCGGGGACATAAATTTCGAAACCGTCTTCGGCAGTGTATCCGGTACGTCCCATCAGGATGTTCGGCAGGCCGCAGAGCGCGCCGCGCGTCACCCAGTAAAACTTCACCACGCTCAGGTCGGCGTCAGTGAGCCTCTGCAGCAGATTCACCGCTTTCGGCCCCTGGATCGCAATCTGCGTGAAGTCATCCGACAGATTTTCCACCGCGCAGTCAAACTGGCGCGTGTTCTCCCGCACCCAGCTGAAATCTTTTTCCCGCGTGCCCGCGTTGATGACCAGCAGGTATTCATCGTCGCCAAGGCGATGAACGATCACGTCGTCAACGAGCGTCCCCTCGGGATACAGCAGCGCAGAATACTGCGCCTGGCCGATGGCCAGCCGTGAAGCGTCATTCATGGAAATATGCTGCACCGCACTCAGCGCCTGTGGCCCCGCCAGCCGGATGTCGCCCATGTGGCTGACGTCGAAAATGCCTACGCCCGTGCGCACCGCCATGTGCTCATTGATAATTCCGCACCCGATGGCCGCGGGATATTCCACGGGCATGTCCCAGCC
>Ga0070733_10001539_pt1 | contig 17060 bp, 9 predicted proteins | sample Coa_R1_9_FD_66450 | JGI IMG/M metagenome (GOLD analysis project Ga0070733, IMG submission 66450) | Surface soil microbial communities from Centralia Pennsylvania, which are recovering from an underground coalmine fire - Coalmine... | ecosystem: Environmental > Terrestrial > Soil > Unclassified ... | reverse complement strand
ACTGCGGGCAAATTATTGGTCGTGTTTGGCTCAGCCGGAGAACGAGATGTGCTCAAACGTCCTATTATGGGACGAATAGCCGCTCAGATGGCCGACTTTTTCGTTATTACTGATGAGGACCCACGCGAAGAGGACCGCACCAGGATTTTGCGGGAAATAGCCGCCGGGAGCGAAGCGGAAGGCAAGCGCGAGGGACGAGATTTCCTTTGTATAGCAGATCGAACACAGGCCATCGCGACAGCCCTGGCGAATGCGCGGGCAGGCGATACAGTCCTGCTGGCAGGCAAAGGTCACGAACAAAGTATAATAATAGGTAGGGATAAGATTCCGTGGGACGACCGGCGCGTAGCACGTGAACAACTGCGTTTACTTTAACAGGGCACACGTTACCGTATAAACATGTTCGACGTTACAAATTGTAAAACGCCGGGATGAATTTCGTCAGTGGGAGTTGACATGGTACCAGTCTGGTTGTTATTAATCTTCATTACATGCGGGCTACTCAGCCTGATTTTGTGCTGGGTCGCGAAGCTATTATTTCCCAGGTTCCGCAGTGGTGAATTTAAACCTGGCCCGCACCGCTTTGACATCCCGCCCGGTGGTCGAGAAATCAAGACCATCGAACTTCCACTGGTGGGCGGCCCGGCCTTTACATTGTCTATTATTGTCACGGGCATTGGCGCTGGCTTCCTCTTCAAACTAAACATGCAACAATGGGTGCTGCTACTGATAGGTCTGGGCGCAACTCTCGCTTTTATGATTGTTGGCCTGATCGACGATTGGTACAAAGTACATCACAACGAAGGCATTTCGGAGCGCGCCAAATTCGCCGGCGTGTTCATTGTTTCGATGGCTGCCGCATTGTGTTATTACCTGTTTACTCAAACCGGGCGCCAGCCTTATTCCCCGTATTCGGATATACTGGGGCCGCTCTTCCTCATTCCTGGCGCCTGGCTCATCTTTCTCATGTTATTGACGGGGTTGATCGGCAGTGTCACCTCCATCTCGGTCGATTTTAGCGATGGTCTGGATGGATTGGCCGGCGGCCTTGTATTCAGCGCAGCCCTGGCTTTTGGCATCATTATTACCGGCCTTCTCAACCCGAAACACCCTGAGGGCATTGTGCTGGAAATACTGACTTTTCTCTGCGCGGGCGGCGTGCTGGGCTACCTGCCGTGGAACTGGCCGTCCTCGTGGGCTGCGCGGCGCAGCACCGCGAAGAGACGCGCCAAAATTTACATGGGTGATAGCGGCGCATTAAGTTTGGGCGGCATCCTCGCCATGGTGGCTATCTTCTCACGCAATGAAATTCTGCTCTTGATGATCGGCTGCGCCTTTGTGCTGGAAGGGCTTTCCGCGCTCATTTCGGCCAAATTGCTCACCCGTTTCTTCCGCAAACGCCTGCAAGTGCTGCGCTTCGCCAGTCAAAACGAGTTCGTGCCACATACCGAATTTCCCCTGCCATTCCTGGCAACTCCCCTGCACCACCATTTCGATCTGCTGGGATGGGACAGGCGCCGCCTGGTTTATGGAGCCTGGGCATTAGGCGCTTGCTTCGCTGCCCTGGGCGTTCTGGTATACTTTGCCCCCGAAACCTGGGAGCGCTATCTTGGCCGTATTCTGGTGCTGATCCTGGCGTGGTTCATCTGGTCAAGCGGCTCATACACTCGCCGCTACTTTGTAGGCAAGCACCCTGCCGAGCGCACACGCCGGCGCCGCCTGGCCCTGTACTATGGCTATCCCTATCGCCTGTGGGGCTTGAATCTCTATCATCGCGTGGAGTTCATCGAAGCCAACGAAGATGTGATCGAAACTCCGGCAGAAGAACTCGCCCTCTGGCAGCGCATGAATATCTTCGACGCTCGCGCCATGCTCGGCCTGTACTGTTACCGCGCAGGCTATTACCCGGCAGCGCTGGCGCAGTGGACGCGCATTCCTGAAAAGAACCGCAAATTACGCCCCGATATTCAGCACCTGTTAGAGGAACTGGATGAGCGGCTCGCCCTGGAAAATCAAGAAACCCAGCCCATGCGGCGCGACCAGATTCTTAAAGAGCCGCCATTGCTCACCGGCAACCTGTCACCCGCCGACCTGCCAAATCCCCATGAGCCGGTTCGCAGCGAGACAACCTTCGACGAGCGCAACAACAATGGCTTCTCGTCAATCTCGCAATCGCCACATTCCGCGCCGGCCTATTCCGACAGCGCAGCCACAGTTCAACCGCATCACACGCCTGCGCCACCCGAGAGTCACCACGGCTTTAACGGATACAGCAGCGAGGGGCAAGAGCAGCTTTTACGACCGCCAGTTTCTCCAGCGACGCGCACCAACTGGCTCGCTCGTCTGCGACATAACCCCTCTAGCGATAACAATAGCAGGGACAAGAGCTAAACCATCCACTTAGACCCTGGCGGTCGCCCTCGTCCTTACCCCTGCTGGGTCCCTCGTCATTCGCGTCGGGGCAGTGCTGTCGCCCTCGTCCCCCAAATGAGTCGGGGAGACACGATTACACTACGGTACACATTATTTCTCTGAATTAACAAACAGGCGAGAGCTTGATATTGGTCAAACCTTCGTCTGTCTTTTAGAACTCTGGCTTCTGAAACAGGCTGGCATGTACTAGCAAATGCCAGCCGGGGTAGTTACCAACTTACCTAGTTGGTATGCGCGTGCGCATTGAAGGGTTGTGGATCGCCCAGGCGCCCATCAGACCACGCTACGTACAACGTCTGCTGCGTATAGGGAGCGCCGGCTGTGGCGATCACATAGTTATCGGTGTAGTCGCCAAAGTTCGGGATAATGTCCGAAGAGACATCTACCCAGGCGCTCGGAGCCGTCGTCACCAGCACGTTGCCGTGCGTAGCAGTCGTGGTGGGGGCGACATCGATAGCCGCGTAGACGTTCGTCACATCGGTGTTCGCCGAGGCGCGACCGTAGAATGAAATCTGTAGATCGCCGTCGTCATCGGTATTGCGCAGGGCGGGTAGCATGTGCCATCCACCGGTAGCGCTATTGATACGTACCGGCGCGCTCTGAACCGTGGCCGGGAAAGTACTCTTCCAGAAGCTCTGCAGCAGGATATCGCCTGCCGGATGGAAGCGGGCGTCGTTCCAGACGATGCTCACCGTCTTGAATGGGTCGCTCACCGCAATACGCGGGAAGTCGTTCATCGGGAAGCGGTTATAGCCGGGGATTAACGCGGCGTCCATCGACGTGATGTTGACTGCCGCCTTAGTGAATGCATTCTCTGCGGGACAAGCATTGGGGAAGGTTGCCACCGGTAAGGTACATGGGCTGCCCACTTGATTCACGACGTTCTGCACCGGCACTGAGAAGCACGCGGGAGTGAAAATGTTGGTGGCCCAGTTGCTCTCATAGGCAATGTAGACATCGCCGGTGGCCAGATCGACTGCCGGGTAAGCACCCTCGACCTCACAAGGGCTAGTGCCAGCGACATACAGCGGACCGTGACACACAGGCGTACCTGGGTTCGAAATGTCGCAGGCCCACAGAGTGATATCATCACCATTTGGTCCGTTGAAGAAATCTGTGAAGGACACGTACAGTATTTGGCGCACGGGATCGATCGACATGAACTCTTTGTCCTCGATGTTGATGCTGCCGGGACTATCTGTCAGGAAAGTGGGTGTTGGATTGCAAGTGATGGAACTGGGCGGACTCACTTTACACGCCGTGAGGGCTACATCCAGACCGAAAGCGCCACCTGGGAAAGATCCGCTTATCAGGCCGCTCTGGTAGAAGTAGGGTGTCCCACCGGGTGCCCAGGCCTCGACGCTCGGATCGCCGCTCCACGAAGACGTGGCGCAGTCGGTATTGGGCAAGCCGCCCTCATCGGTGAATGATTTCCCACCATTGCTCGAGAAGCCCCAGCCGCTCAACTGGTCCTTGTTCCCAGGCGAACAGGGTGGAGAGAAGAACGCGGTGGCGTCGTTCCATCCCTCGACCACATACGAACCAACGGCGGCGGTGGAGACCTCAGACTGCCCGTATGCCTGCGTACCATTGGGCGAGACGTCCTCAGCCGGGCTTGCGGCATCGACGTTCGAGCCAAATCTGTTCTTCTTATTGCTGTGAGTTCCAGCACCAGGACCGTTGGGCTGCGGGCCGAAACAGTACATCATGGCTCCCGAGGAGACGAAGATAGTCTTGCCGACCTGAGAACAGAACGCACTCTTGCTATTGCTTACAGCCATCCTCCCTGCCTTAGCAGGCGCTGCGGCATGCGAAGCTCCACGCAGAGCTACACCGCCCATGACACCCGCGACGAGTGTAATAGCAACCAGGATGAAAGCAACATGCTTGCCTTTCAAAAAATGACTCATACGAATAAACATCTCCTAAAACTAAACTTTATTCTTCTGCGATGTCTGCTTCTTAAATAATCGAGTATTTTCGTCTATCGATTTGCACTGGGGAAATCGAATCACAGAAGAACATCCAATAAAAGAGATACTATAGTTACACCAGCTTCCCCCTCGCCGGCATAGGGTCGCACCTCCCACCCTACAGCGATATTCTGGCTAGTATTAATTCACCGTAGAATCGAGACTGCAACCAAAAGATCAACAATAAAGCATATTCGAAGAGGCATTATGAGCAGCATTCTCCCCCTTCCCCTGGCGCAAGTATATTGTTAATGGCTATACTTGTCAAGTAATTAATGTACAAAAATACTATAATACAATAAGATATAGTTTAATACAAAATGAAACGCTATGAAATAAGCGTTACATTAGGAGAGATGGCTGCGTGAAACATTTTGAAACAAAAAGAAGTTGTTTAATCACTGAAAAAGCCCTGACGGGTTGGGATATGCTCTTAGGAATTCATATTTCTTAACCACATCTCTACTACTTCACAGCCTTTTCTTGACCAGGAAAAAACCCGAATTTTCACCACTTCTCAAGCAGTCGCGGATGTGCTATAGTGCTTTTAACCTTCTGTTAATATTTTTATAGCCTGGGACACACCAATTCAGTGAGCCATTAAACAGCAGTGAGCCTATAAAGTTGCTATACTTAGAGCAATAACTTTGGATTGACCTGTTAACTCACATCAAGTTTGCCATGAAGGGGGGAGCATGCGCTTTTGTTTTATCGTCGAAGAGCAGTATCGCAACGATGCTATGCCAATGGTAATCGCCGATCAACTGCTCCAGTGGGGGCATCATGTCGACCTGTTGGAGCCGCAGACAGCCGTTACCTGCCTGACCGATCTTCTCCGGCAGGGTTATGATGCGTATGTCTTGAAATCGCTGGCGGAAGGTCCTGGGATGAGTATTTTAGAGGCTGCTGAGGCAGTCGGTATTCCCACCATAAACAATTCTCGCGCCATTAGCCTGGTGCGCGACAAGGCGGTAGCAGTAGCCTACGCGCGCGCGCATGGCCTGCCGATTCCACCCACCTATTTTGTTTCTCATCCACGCCTGCTGCACCAGATTCCTGCCGAAGACTATCCCATTGTAGTCAAACCCAGCAATGGTAGTTCCTGCCGGGGAGTTTATCGCCTGAACAGTCCCGGTGAACTGCAAGCATTAGAGATTGCTGAAGCAGGTGAAAGCTTTTTTCTGGCGCAGCGTTACGCCGAAAACCCTGGCTTTGATATCAAAGTTTATGTGACTGGCAGTGAAGTCTACGCCGCTATCGCCAAGACATCTCCTCTGCATGGAGATGTAAGCGAGCGCTTTGTTCCCTTAACCCCGCAGGTACGCAGACTCGCCTTACAGGTTGGCAAGCTTTTTGGGCTGGATATCTACGGGCTGGACGTGGTGGAGACGCCCCAGGGACCGGCTATCCTGGATATCAATGACTTTCCCAGTTTTGGGCGCGTCCCGCGCGCAGTGGTGCGCGTCTCCGAATATGTTTTGCACGCTGCGAAACGAGCAGAGATGCAGCGCGAAGGCCACCTGGCGCGCGCGCGCCAGCGCCACGAAGCCCTGTTACGCAAAAAAGAGCAGCAGGAAACATCAGTACCGTTACACAAATCTTTAGAACCAATAGTATAGTATTAGAAGGAGTTATGCCATGCATATCTGCCTGATAATGGATAATCCGGAAACACCTCAACATCCAGTAATCGCCGTAGCCTTACAGCAACTGAGCGCAATCCACACCGTTCGTTTGCTGGATGTGCGCGCGCTGACAGGCGCGCAAGCCATTCAAGAGGAAGAACGTTACCCGCTTGCCGACCTCTACTTACTCAAGTCACACGCGCCACAGGCGCTTGAAGTCGCTCACGTGCTCGAACAAAAAGGCGCACTGGTGGTCAATAGCTGGGCCTCCTCCGTTGCCTGCCAGGACCGCGTGTTGATGGCGCAGCGCATGCATGAAGCGCATCTCCCCTGGCCGCGCACCTGGCATTTTGCTACACTTGAAAGCCTGCTGTCCGATGAAGTTTTTCTCGCAACGCTGACCTTCCCCGTGATTGTGAAAAGCTACTACAGCCATCGCGGAGACCTGGTAGCCTTTGTGCGCAGTCTTGCAGAATTGCAAAAACTGGCAATCGACTGGAGCCAGGAACCAATCGTATTGCAGGAATACGCGGAAAGCGACGGTTGGGATATCAAGCTATGGGTCATAGACCGGCAAATATTCGCCGCGCGCCGCCGCACACCGTTGGAGCCGGACGCGCCAAAAGAGGACATTCTCATCGCGCCGCAAGATTTACCGCCAGACTGGGCAGCCATCACGCACGAAATCGGGCGCATCTTCAATTTGCGGCTGTATGGCGTTGACTTACTGGTGACGAAGAACGGGCCAATGATTGTGGATGTCAACTCATTTCCAGGATTTCGCGGCGTACCAGGCGCGGACAGCGCGCTGGTGGCCCTGGTGGAAACGCTGGTCAGGGAAAGGAAGCAACTCATATGAGTCAATCATCTAGCAATACCGGTGTTTCGATCCTTGACCTTCCCGATATCGTGACCGTGCTGTTTGAGCGCGCGCGCCGTCCGCTCCTGCCAGGCGCTGCGCAAACGCCGGGCCTGTTCGTGCGCTACCTGCGGCGCAAACCGGCGCGAGGACTGGCAGTCATTTATGCCGTCGATGAAGTGGGGCAGCGCAAGGGCGAACACGCTCACGATCCACATCGTTCCGTCAGCCTGACGCTCGATGAACAGGCGCTTGATGGCGCAAATATACGCTTCAGCGAAGCGCAGGCGCGCGAGACAGCCTTAGAGGTGCAGCCGTCAGGTGTCTTGAGAGCCGAAGCCATCGGCCTCTCGGCGCAGGCTTTTCCTGCCGATAGTGGTCTGCCTATGCTCGCCGCAAGCTGCGATACTGCCCTGAATCAGGTATTTGAGGCGCTGGAGAAGTCGGCGCAAACGCAGTTACTGGACGAGGCATGGAAGCTTGCCGCGGCTGCCGCCGAGCCAGTACGCTACAAACCCGCCAACCGCTGCGTAATCCGCTATCGCCTCACGCTTGAGCACAGCCAGCATGCAGAGAACAGACATCTAACGCTCTTCGGCAAAGTTTACGCCGACCCGCGACAGGCGCGCTCGGTACAGGCCCTTCAACAACGCCTCTATGATGAACAATCATCTAAACTGGGCGATATAGTAGCAGGGCAGGTGTATCGCGCTCCATTTTTGCCGCGCCCGCTTGGCATAATCGATGAGTTGGGGTTGACGCTGAACGAAGCTGTGCAGCCTGCCAACGCCGGAGAGCAGATGTTGACCGGCACGCGCGCGCTGCGCCCGCAGTTGTCACACGGGCGCGGTGGAGAAATTACCTCTATAATCATTCCCATAGAGGAATTACGCCTGACGGCGGTTGCGCTGGCGCGTCTGCATAATAGCGCAGTGCGTCCAGACGAAGGCGCTCCGCGCACTGGAGGTAAAGAAGCCAAACGCGCCCGCGAACGCGCCGCGCTCATCGCTATCCATAATCCCGCGCAGGCGGAAGAGGTGCAGCGACTCGCGCAGCAACTCGCGTCACTCCTGGAAACATTGCAACCAGGCAGCTACCTGCCGGCGCATGGCGGCTTCAAGTCCAGCCAGCTGCTCTTCCACAGCCACCAGGTATTCGTTGTCGATTTTGACGGTTTCTGCATAGCGGACGCTGCTCTGGATGTGGGCTACTTTCTGGCCTACCTGCGCCCCAGCAGCCTGTGGTATCAGCGCCCAGGCATGCGCGCGTGGTTTGAAGCCGCGGCAGAAGTATTCACCACCACTTATCGCCAGGCCATGATGGAACTTGGCGCAACACCGGCCGCCATCGATGGTATTCTTGAACGTTCAAGGCTTTATGAAGCCGCTCTTTTATTCAAAATTGCTACACGCCGTGCCAACCGACTGAACAGTCCGCGTCCAAAGGAACTGTCAGCCATGCTTGACGAAATAGCAGCCTGTCTCCCGGATCAGGTAAGGAGGAAGGAGCCATGATTCGTTTCCTATTTCGCAATCTGAAAGGGTATCGATTTCTGGTGTTCGTTGCCCTTATGATGGCATTTGCGCAGGTAATCACCGCCCTTTTTAACGCTTTCCCACTGAAGTTCATTCTTGATAAAGTAGTGAACAATAAGAACCCGAACATTGCGTTTTTAGATCCAGTCATTAGATTGTTTGATAACATTGGGGGTAATACAGCTCACCTGAGTATCAACCAGCATACCGACGTTGGCATCATCCTTTTCTCAGCCACGGCGATTATCCTGCTGGGTATACTCAACGCTATTCTATCCTATGTGGAACTCTTTCTGGCATCCTACATCGCGCAAAACCTTACCGCTCGTCTGCGCAAACAACTCTTCGCGCACCTGGAACGCCTCTCTCTTGACTGGCACGGCAAACAAAAGAAGGGCGATCTCGTCCAGCGCATCACCGGCAACATCTCCGATATTGAGAAACTCGTCACTGATGGACTGGTTGATTTATTGACGGGTATCCTCACCATCCTGGGGGTAATTACCGTAATGCTGATTGTGAACTGGCAATTTACTGTGCTCTCCGTCGTGATCATCCCCGCGCTGGTGCTGGTCGTGTTTGGCTATACGACCGGCATTAAAGCGGCTTCTAAGAAAGCATCGAAGGCAGCGGGGCAGGTGGCAAACGTGGCAACCGAAGACATTGGAAACATTACCGTACTCAAGGCATTTACTCTGGAGGAACGTGAGGCCCAGAGGTTCCACAAATATGTCACCAAAAACCGCGAGGCAGGGCTGCGCGCCGGTGGTTTGCAGGCCCAATTCACGCCGATTGTGGGCATTCTCGTTGCGGTTGGCACCGCTATTATTGTAGGCACAGGCTCCTATGTCGCCGCAAACCATACCTTTCACTTCTTGTTCCTGACCATTCCAGCGCTAACGGTGACATTCGGTACACTCACGGTCTTTCTCTCGTACCTCGGCCAGCTCTACCAGCCATTGCGCGACCTCTCAAAGCTGACCAACGTGGGTACTGCCGCTGCCGCTGGCGCGGAGCGCATTCAAGAAGTGCTGGATGCCGCGCCGGAAATCGCAGACAGCGAGGTCAAATACTACGGTCCCACGCGCTTCAAGGGCGATATCGTCTTTGAGAACGTGGTGTTCAGCTATTCACCCAACCGGCCCGTCCTGAAAGGCATCAACCTGCATATTCCTGCGAGTAGAAAGGTGGCCCTGGTGGGACTATCCGGCGGCGGAAAAACGACCCTGGTCAAGCTGATTTCGCGCTTTTACGAGATTCAGCAGGGTTCGGTGAGGATCGATGGCATCGACAACCGCAACTTCCCCCTGGCGGTCCTCCGTCAGAATGTGAGTATGGTGCTTCAGGACAATGTGCTCTTCGAGGGAACCATTCGCGAGAACATCGCCATCGGCAAACCTGGCGCGACGTTGGACGAGATCGTCGACGCGGCCAAAAAGGCCTACGTCCACGATACTATCATGAGCATGCCTGATGCCTATGAAACTGAGGTGCGCGAGCAGGGCAAGAACTTTTCCGGCGGCCAACGCCAGCGTCTAGCGATCGCGCGCGCAGTGCTGCGCGACGCGCCTATACTTATCCTGGACGAGCCAACCGCCGCGCTTGATGTTGAAGCGGAAGCAGAAGTCATGCATGCCCTGGACAAACTGGTGCTTGGCCGCACAGTGTTGATGATCTCGCATCGCCTCAGCACACTGGGCAATGTCAACGAAATCATCGTGCTCAAGGATGGACGCATAGTCGAGCAAGGAACGTTCAAAGACTTGAAGCAAAGGGGCGGTGTGTTCGCCGGATTGCTTGATGAGCAGAATCGTTATAACCTTGATCGTGCTGGCAACGAGTCAATCCTGCGCCCGGTATTTAGACCCGGTCTCGAAGCTGCTAACCCTTATCAATTGCCCTCAGCGCCAGCGCAGCCAGCGCAGTGGGGCGGGCCGCCGCCGATTTCACCTGTCCCAGGCTGGTCTCCACCGGCACAACAACCTGTGCCTGTGGCGATGCCCGCTCCCGCAAGAGGTTACGCATACGCTGGCAGGCAGCAAGCCCAGGCGCAAGCTCGGGGTCAGCAGCCACAACAGGCAGCGGCGATGCAGCAAGCGCGTGTGTTAGTCGAAATCGATGGAAAGGTGGTTAGCGAAAGACGGTTGGATAAGTCCCTACTAACGGTTGGTCGTTTGTCCGAGAACGACGTTCAGGTGCCGTCACAACGAGTCTCACGCCTGCATGCCAAGATTCGATGGGATAATGGGGCCTGGCTCATTGAAGACGCGGAGAGCTTAAATGGACTGGTGTATAAGGGCCAACTGGTCGAACGCCTCACCCTTAAAAACGGAGATCGTATCCATGTAGCCCCTACAGCAGTGCTGCAATATGTGACAATGTAGTATGTTCATCAACAAATAGGAATCGTGTCCTGTCCGACGAAGACCGGGGTTCGTTCTATTGTCCACGATCGATTGTCCACGATCGAAGGAGGTATCAACCATGCTTCGTTAAGTAGCCATCTGCCTATGTTTTTGCAGGCAGATTAGGAGGGTTAATGTTACTCAAGTTTCTCTATCGCAACCTGAAGGGTTTCCGCGTGCTCGTCATGCTTGCCATTATAGTGACGATCCTGGAGGTAGGTTGCTCTATTGCCGCCGCTTTCCCACTCAAATTCATTCCGGGTAAGGTGACTAATGCTGGGAACGATCCGGCCTGTACATTTCCGTTTCTCAATCCTATCCTCGATAAATTTGACACCCCCTTGTTCGACCCGTCACTGGCTCCATTAACTCCAAACGGGCCAAATCAGTCGCCAGGATTAACGCCGTGTCCCATTTCACCGTCTGATCCGAATCCCATATTAGTCACCACCCACCATAGCACCAACGGTGTAATCGTGTTTTCAGTGTTGATGCTCATCATATTCGGCACAATAACCGCATTACTGGGCTACCTGGACCTTTATATCGCGGCCTATATCGCGCAAAATCTGACAGCCAGGCTGCGTAACGAGTTGTTCGAACACCTGCAACGCTTATCGCTCGACTGGCACGGCAAGCAGAAGAAGGGTGATCTTGTGCAGCGCGTCACGGGCAACATCGCAGATATTGAGAAGCTCGTCACCGATGGCCTGGTAGACCTGCTAGCAGCCGTTTTGACCCTGGTGGCTATTATAGCGGTCATGTTATTCCTCAGCTCGGCGTATACCGTTATTGCGCTGACAATTGTACCCGCGCTATTCATGATTACTCTTGGCTATACGAAGAGCATCAAGGCTGCAACCAAGAGTGCGTCGAAAGCGACAGGCCAGGTCGCAGATGTAGCGACAGAAGATATCAACGCGCTCACCGTCATCAAGGTCTTCACCCGCGAGGAGAAGGAGGCGCTGCGCTTTGGTGATTACGTCGATAAGAACCGCCGGGCAGGACTGCGCGCAGGCAGCTTGCAGGCGCAATTTGCGCCTATCGTCGGCTTCCTGGTGTCCCTGGGTACCGCTGCGGTGGTCGGTGTAGGTGGCTATGTCGCTGCCGGTAACCCTTTCAAACTTGGCCTCTTCACCATTCCAGCCGGAAGCGTAGATATCGGAACGCTGATCCTGTTCCTCATCTTCCTCGGTCTGCTCTACCAGCCTATGCGCGACCTTTCCAAGCTAACGGCCCTGTATGGCACCGCTGGATCAGGCGCGGAACGCATTCAGGAAGTGCTGGATCAGGCGCCCGAAGTGATGGATAGCCAGGTTCCCTATAATGGGCCAACCAAACTGCAGGGCGATATTCACTTTGAGAACGTCATCTTCGGCTACACCCCGGAGCAAGCTGTACTAAAAGGAATTAATCTGCATATTCCCGCCGGGAAGAAGGTTGCGCTCGTTGGCCTTTCCGGCGGCGGTAAAACAACCCTGGTGAAGCTTATCCCGCGCTTCTACGAAATTCAGCAGGGGGCGGTGAAAATCGATGGAATTGATAACCGCGCCTACCCGCTCAACCTCTTGCGCCAGAATGTGAGCATGGTCTTACAGGACTCGGTACTGTTCGAGGGAACGGTAGCTGAAAATATTGCTATTGGCAAGCCGGGTGCGCCTCTGTATGAAGTGATCGAGGCGGCGAAAAAGGCCAACATCCACGAGACCATCATCAAAGACCTCGGCGGATACGATGGTTCAATTCGCGAACAGGGTAAGAATCTGTCGGGCGGGCAGCGCCAACGTATGGCCATTGCTCGCGCTATCCTGCGCGATGCTCCCATCCTGATCCTGGATGAACCTACCGCAGCCCTGGATGTCGAATCCGAAGCCGAGGTGATGCACGCGCTGGAAAAATTGATTGTTGGACGCACCGTTATCATGATCTCTCACCGCCTGAGCACGCTTGGCAATGTGGAAGAGGTCATCGTCCTCAAGAATGGACAAATCGCCGAGCAGGGGTCGTTTCAGGAATTGAAACGGAGAGGTGGAGTATTCGCCGCGCTGCTCGCGGAACAGAACCGCTATAACCTGGAGAAGGCTGGCGATCAGTCTATCCTTCGTTCGGCCTTTGTAGCTTACCCGGATGTCTATGACCAGCGCCAGGCACAGCAATCCCCACTTCGCCCCGTTTACCCGGTTTCGCCTCCACCGCCAGTTGGGCAGAACTGGCCCCTGCCGCCGTCGTCTCCATTATCCGTAGGGCAAGTTCCTGCCTATCTTCCTGGCAATGGAGGCGCTCCTAACTGGCAACAAAATCAACGCGTAGCTGCTCCAGTTGCCCCTCCCAGGGCGCGTATTCTGATTGAGATTGACGGCAAAGTCGTAGGCGAACGCGCCTTGAATAAGCCCATGCTCACAGTCGGGCGACTTTCCGAGAACGACGTGCAGATTCCCTCACAGCGCGTCTCACGTTTGCACGCCAGGATACACGAGGAGTATGGCACGTGGGTTATTGAGGACGCGGAAAGTCTCAACGGCCTGATCTATCGCGGCCAGCGTGTTGACCGGCTTGTGCTCAGCAATGGCGATCGCATTCATGTTGCTCCCACTGCGGTGCTGCAATTCGTAACTTCATAGCATCCAGTCATGGCGACCGCAAGGGTCGCCATGACTCATACGACCTTGCAACAGCTCTGCTTTCCCGATACTTTTTTCCAGGACGGCGCATGCGCCGCCTTTCCCTTAAAGGTTTGATTGCCCATTGGGATTAAACTTGAGGATTCTCAGGACGGGTCTTCCCCCAACAATAAATGTCAGATAGATAGTTTGCGTCACCGGGTCGATGGCAATGGTATGCGTCTGTTTGCCGACAATTTCATCACCGAGTTTGTGAAAATGACCCGGCGTGATATCAAACATGGAAATGCCCGCCGCGCAGGCCACAAACAGAACATCTATATTTCTGGAAGGATCCTTATCTATCCTGACGATATCAGGACCACTCTCTAACCGGGCGTTTTGGGGAGCGAAAGGGATCACCGTCATCGTCGTTAAATCAACTCTCACCAGATTCTCAAAAAGCTGGGTGGCCGCATCGAAATCGGTGCAGGCGATAAAAGCCACCTGCTGCGCTTCATCGATATTCATACCATGAGGAGTGCTGCATGTGTCTGGCAGATCGATTTCCTTGACAATCGGATTGGCTGTGTTCGCGGGGTCGATTTCATAGAACTCACCGGTCCCACGCGGCGGCAAGACGAAAGGATTGGGGTCGTCTCCATTCGGCAATACCGTAGAGGTAACAAAGAGGCGCTGCAAGCCCTCGTCGTAAATGTTATGCCCCACGTCATGACCGTAGCGAGGAATGGTACTGTTTTTGAGGTCAAGCAAGTTACTCGGGACTTTTTCACCTGGCAAAAGTGGCAGGTTGCCCAGATTGATGTACTTAATCAACTTATCGTTGACGGCATCGATGACTGCGATGTTCTCATTCCCTCTGTCCACATTCATCGTTACATTCGGGTTGGCCGGAGCGCCGGGATCGGAAGCGAAAATCCTTTTACCAACCGGGTCATAGGATAGCGCATCGGGGCTTTCGAGAGGATTGAGCACAATCGGCGTGGTTTTCAAGGTGTGTACATCAATGGCAAACACGATGCTTTGATCCGTATCACTGGCGACAAAAACTTTACCCAGGTCGGGCGCATCCACGACACCGGCGACCTGGGGGATATTGATACGCGCAATAATTTTTTGCTGCTGCGTATCAAAGACAATCACGTTCCCATCAAACGGCCCATCGCGCGTTGCATTAAAGCTCACGTTTTTATCCAACGCCAGCAGATCAGGACTTGGCCCGGTATGCGCTAAAAACAGACGATGCGTCGCTTCATCAAGCGCCTGAAAGTCGAAGCCATCGAAATCCACCGCCACGCCTGGACCCAGCAAGGTCTGCTGAGCAGCGTTTGGAATCAGCAATTTTTCCTGGGCAGGAGTCGGTAAGCCACTGGGCAGTGGAACATCCTGGACTAATATGAGCCGGCGAGCTGGAGGTGGTACAACAAATTGAGAAACGATCTCGACAAGCAGATAAGCCAGTAAGCTAAAACAGACGATGCCTGCTATTATGGTAAATACCCTTCCCAAACTGGATCTCCTGGCTTGCGGCGCCTTAGTTTGTACGGCCATAGGTCTTTCCTCCATAATATCTTTAATAACATGACCTGAACCATAAATTTCTGTGAACTTTTACCAGGCATTCAGAAATGATGGGCGATGCAGTCCATTATAGCAAAAAAATCGCCTCTATCATAGAGTGGATTATTGCCAGGGCGACCCTTGCGGTCGCCCTGGAAGCCAAACACTCGCCGCCACGCACGTGCAAGCGTGTTATTCTGCTGCTTGTTACACTTGTCCCCGCCCTGGAAGCTGCCGCAATAATTCAATTGGATTAGTTCAATCCATATTGCTGGCATAGTTCCTCATACATCTCTTCCAGGTGGTGCTCAGCCACAAAGCGTGCTACCCTCTCTTCATGTTCCATACGCTCAGGATGACCCACGCGGCGATCCTGGCAGAGTCCCTCCACCCATGCTGTAAGCGCTTCTTTATAGCGACCCTGCATTTCATGCAGTTCGCCCTGTCGATATAGCACGGCACAGCGTTCGGATGTGATATCAAGGCGCTGCGCAATAGTGGCTGCTTCATCATAATAGCGTTCGGCTTCGCCAAATTGACGCATCACGCGGGCAATATCGCCCAATCCCCGCAAGGCACGTCCCTCGACCTGGCGCGCTTCCTGTTCATGGGCGACAGCGCGCGCATGCTCGTAATATTCTTTTGCCTCGGTATAATCACCTTCCGCAAAAGTGATGGCTCCCAGCGAATTGACCATGCGCGCGCCATCCACACGATCGCCGAGATCATTGAACATCGCCAGTGACTGGTTATAATAGGCTCGCGCATCGTTATATTGCCGTTTTTTACGCGCGATATCCCCCAGAACGTGCAGTGTCCAGGCTTCTCCACGCCGCGCTCCCTGTTCGCGGAAGATGGCTATCGCTTCATTACAGATCATCGTCGCGCGTTCTAACTCCGCGTGATCGACATAAATCGCGCTCCGGCCAGTATGTACCCAGGCTTGCCCGTAGCGCGAACCAAGCGAGTTGAAAAGGCGCAAGCTTTCTTCATAGTCCGCCATTGCCCCGGCATAATTGCCCAACGCCTCATGCACCGTGCCGCGATCATACAATGTCCAGGGATATCCCTCTTCATTGAGCAAGCCCCGAAAAATAGCCAGCGCAAGCTCGAAATGCCCGAGCGCGTCATAATAATAGCCATGACCGCGACTGACCTCGCCCAGTACCGTCTGCATCCAGGCTACACCCCTGGAGTCATTGGCCTCGCGAAACAACTGGATGGCCTCTTGCGCGTGCTGACCGGCCTGCGCGTACTGACCTTCTTCGCGGAACAACAACGCAAGTTCAAAGAGCGCCCAGGCTTCTTCATCGCGCTCGTGCTGATGGCGATGCAGCGTAAGGCTGCGCGTGAGGCAACCCAGCGCCTCTGGATATTTACCCAGTTGACGCAGGATCGCGCCCAGGCAGTATTGCACCTGCCCTTCACCTGAGACGTCCCCCTGACTCAGCGCGTAAGTCTCCGCGTGCTGCAGCATGCTTCGCAGTGACGAGGCATACCCTCTTCCATGCAGCGCTTTGGCCGCGCGCACGATCAGGTGAATCGCCTTATGCAAATCCTCCACTTCACCAGCGTCTTCCAGGTGCTCAAAGGCAGCGAACCATTCCTCCGGGCTGGGCTGCGCCAGGCTGCTATAATACGCGGCAACCACGCGATGCACGCGCCGGCGTTCTTCTTCCTGGAGATGCGCCAGGGCGAAATGGCGCACCTGCGCGTGGATGGTATAGACACGACCATCAAACTGCAGAAAGGATGCTTGCACAAGCTCGTCACGCACCGCGCGCCAGCTTTTCGCAAGCTCCGCCGGGATATCGAAAGCGATGACCTGGGCTGTAACCGTTCCCTCCTGCTGCTCCCCCTGCTGGTAATGTTCATGCTCCATGCGTTCAAGCGCGCGCGCGGAAGCCGGTGTTTCGGGAGCGATCAGCATCACGATTTGCTGGTGACTGAACGGCAACTTGAAAGCCGCCACGTAAGGCAGCAGTTGCTGCGCAGCGGGCGATAAACGCCGGTACGCAATATCCAGCAGCGCCCACATTCCCTCCGGCA
>Ga0070733_10001538_pt1 | contig 17064 bp, 10 predicted proteins | sample Coa_R1_9_FD_66450 | JGI IMG/M metagenome (GOLD analysis project Ga0070733, IMG submission 66450) | Surface soil microbial communities from Centralia Pennsylvania, which are recovering from an underground coalmine fire - Coalmine... | ecosystem: Environmental > Terrestrial > Soil > Unclassified ... | reverse complement strand
AGACGTGGCAGATTGCGTATCGCGGAAAGGAACGTACGTACGATTTTCAGGGGCAGAACGCCGACGAATACCCGCTGGAGCACAATCAACCGGACATCGATGATCCTTCGACCGGATATCTCTGGGACAATCTGGCGCGCAATCACATGACGTATCGCGACTACGGCGAATTCGTGAGTGCGGAGTGGTGCAACGAGAAGCGCAAGGCGGCGAGTCCGAAGCAGGGAACGCCGTCGGGGCAGCAGACCATGTGTCCGCGGACGGTGCTGAATCAGGGCGACACGATGCCGCCGAACGTGGGCGATCCGCATGCCGGGCCGAGTCCGTTTCCGTGGGCGGTGCCGTTGTTCAGCGGAGTGAAGCCGTCGAAGGCGGTGCTGCGCGATCATTTCGATCCGCTGTATCCGGATTTCAATACCGACTATCCCGACCAGCTTCGTGCTGACGAGTTCCTGAACGAATTCGGCGCCTATGTTCGTGCCCGCGAGGCGCACGAGGGCGCGGACTTTGAGCTGCCGCAGTTTGTTCTACTGTATTTGCCGGACGATCACACCGGTGGCACGCGCCCGGATCGTCCGCGCCCGGCCGCGTCTGTGGCCGATAACGACCTGGCTCTCGGCCGCGTGGTCGATGCGGTTTCGCACAGCCCTTACTGGGATGACACGGCGATTTTTGTGCTGGAAGACGACGCACAGGACGGCGCCGACCACGTGGATGCGCACCGCTCGATCGCGTTCGTGGTCAGCAAATATTCGCCGGGTTCTTATTCAGCAGGATCGAGTTCAGCAGGATCGAGTTCAGGAGGATCGAATTCGGGAGGGTCGGCCGTGCAGCCCTACGTGGAGCATCGCTTCTACACCACGGTGAACGTGATCCACACCATGGAGACGCTGCTCGGCCTTCCGCCCATGAATCTGAATGACGCTTACGCGCCGCTGATGACACAGTTATTTTCTGGCGCGGGCGACCAGCCGCCGTTCAAAGTGGACAAACGCAATCTGAATAACGGGCTGATTTACGAGAGGAACAGGCACGAGGCACCAGGCGCGAAGATCTCGCTGAAGATGGATTTCTCGCGTCCGGATGCGGCGGCGGCGGAGCAGCTGAATCGCGTGCTGTGGCGCGATCAGATGGGCTCGGCGCCGATGCCGGCGGCGAAACACACGGTGTTTCCGGCGGGCGGGGACTAGCCACTACGTTGCAGCGAAACTCCCCACATCTCGCAGAGGACGCGAGACATGGGGCACCCACGGACTTTTTACTTCAAACTCACGGACTGCTTGAGCGGTAAGCTTTGCGATGATCCGCCGACCATGAAGCCGTAGTCTCCCGGTAGCAGTTGCCAGCCGTTTTGGTCAACGTTGAAGATCGAGAGATATTTCGGGTCCACTTCGACGGTCACTTCTTTGCTCTCTCCTGCATTGAGTTTTACTTTGCTGAAGCCGACCAAGCGCTTCGGGGGTTCTGCGGCCGCCGCCGGCAGGGAAGCGTACACTTCCGCGACTTCCGCTCCTGGGCGATTTCCTGAATTGGTGACTGTGAAACTCACACGCGGAGTTTTTCCCGGCGTTACCTTCAGATTGGAGTAGGAATAGGTCGTGTATGACAGGCCGAATCCGAAGGGGAAGAGCACGGGCTTGTTTTCCGCGTCGTACCACTTGTAACCGACCTTCACGCCTTCGTCATAGTTGACCGGGAACGCCGTTAACCCGGCGGCGATCTGCTTCCACACATCGTGCACCATATAATTCGGCACCGACTCGGGTCCGGGCTTAACCACGGTCGGATGCGGCAAGTCGGCTTCACTTCTGGGGAAAGTAATCGGCAACTTCGCACTGGGGTTAACGTCGCCGAAGAGAATGTTGGCGACGGCGTCAGAGCCGTTGCTGCCGGCGTACCAGGCTTCGAGAATCGCGCTGACCTGGGCGACCCAAGGCATAGTCACGGGACCACCGGACTCGACCACGACCACCGTGTGCGGATTGGCGGCTGCAACCTTTGCGATGAGTTCGTCCTGATGGTCGGGAAGCGCGAGGCTGGGCAGGTCCATTCCTTCGCTCTCCCATTGGTGGACGAAAACAATCGCTACATCGGCGGACTTGGCTAACGATGCGGCTGCCGCCGGATCGGAGCCGGAGTCAAACTGCACATTGGCGCCGGGAGCTTTGGCGCGAATCGATCTTAGCGGCGACGTTGGGAACCATATGTGGGCTTGCCAGTAAGTGTTGCCCTTGCCCGGAGGCATGATCGCGTTTCCGCCCGGAGGATCGACCTGCGCGGATCCGCCGCCGGAAATCATTCCCACGTCGGCGTGCGCACCGATCACCGCGATGCTGTGAATTTTGGAGGCATCAAGCGGGAGTTGGCCGCCGTCGTTTTTCAGCAGCACAGCGCTCTGCTCTTCGATTTTGCGGGCGACTTCGAGTCCACCCATCACGTCAACCACGCTTCTCTGCGGCGGATCGTCGACCACGCCTGTGGCGAACATGGAACGCAGAATCCGATGTACGTGATCATTCAGTTCGGTCGCCGGAATCTTGCCCGACTCGACCGCCTGCTTGAAGGCATCACCATAAAAAATCTCACCGGGTTGTTCGTGATCCATGCCGGCGGCCGAGGCCTTTTCCAGGCTGTGCGCCCCTCCCCAATCGGAGACGACAAAACCCTTGAAGTTCCAGTCTTTCTTTAGGATATCTGTCAGCAGATATTTGCTCTCGCACGCATAGTCGCCCCAAACGCGGTTATAAGAGCACATCACGGCGGCGATGTCAGACTCCTGCAATCCAATTTCAAACGCCAGCAGGTCGCTCTCGCGGGCCGCGCGCTTGTCGATGGTAATGTTTACCGCATTGCGACCGCTCTCCTGATCGTTGAGGGCGTAATGCTTGATGTCGCCGATGACGTGCTGGGCCTGCAGTCCCTTCATGACCGACGCAACCATCTTGCCGGCGAGCACGGGGTCCTCGCCCAGATATTCGAAGGTTCGCCCGTCGCGTGGTTCGCGTGTGAGGTTGATGCCGCCGCCCAGCGTCATGTTGTAGCCTTGAGCGCGCAGTTCACGCCCGATCAATGCACCGTATTCGTAACCCGCTTCCAGATCCCAGCTTGCGGCGCCGGCCACGTCGGCGGGCAGCGCGGTCGAATAGCGGCCATTCTCGCCGCTGCTGCGAATTCCGTAAGCCGCGTCCGACATTTGAATCGCGGGGATGCCCAGGCGCGGAATGCCGGGCGTATAGCCTGCGCCGCCATTTGAGTGAATCACCAGAGGACTCATGGGGCTCAGTCCCACCATGCCGGTCCCATGAAGAAGAGTGATTTTCTCGTCAATCGTCATCTCCTTCACCACCATCGAAGCACGCTCATCAGGAGAGAGACTGGAGTTCATCCAGGGATGGTTCTTGCCGCCCGACTGCGCGAATGAGGGGAACGACGTAACCGTACAAATAAAGATGATGAGGTGGAGAGTGAAAAATCGATTTAGAACGGACCGGAATTGCAGGGGCATTGGTTATCCTCGTCGAGAATGTGGTCTGCCAAATCGTTTATGTTACGCCTTTTTGCTAGATTCTTGCGGCTAATTTCTGACCTCGACCGGGCACGGTCCGATCTAGAACAGTTGACGCTAGACGAAAGTATAGGGGCCCCGGATCGGTGCTGGGCGGTGGAAAAATTTGCTGGAACCGGGCCGCCATCGGCGAGTGTGGTTACTTGGCCTTCGACAGTTTGCGGCTTTACACTTAAGGAGTGAAGATTGCTCTCGGCCAAATCAATCCCACGGTGGGAGATTTCTCCGGCAACGCCGGCAAGATTATCGATTTCTCGCGCCGCGCCCAGGCCGCGGGCGCCGGGATGATCTTGTTCCCCGAGCTGTCGGTGTGCGGTTATCCGCCCCGCGATTTGGTCGAGCGGCCAACTTTCGTGGCGCGCAACCGCGAAACCGTCGAGCGGATCGCCGCCGAAACTCAGGGAATCGCTGTCATCTGCGGCCTGGTCACGCCCGCCCACTCCGATACCGGCAAGGCGGTCATGAACTCGGCAGCGCTGCTCATGGATGGCAAAGTTGCCTTCGTCCAGTCGAAAATGCTGCTCCCCACCTACGACGTTTTCGACGAGATGCGCAACTTCGCTCCTGCCAAGAGTCAGGACCTGTTTTCCTTCTGCGGCAATCGCATGGCGCTAACCATTTGTGAGGACGCCTGGAATGACAAGCGGTTCTGGCATAAACAGCTCTACACCGTCGATCCCGTGGATTCCCTCGTCCGCGCCGGCGGGAATTTCGTACTGAATATTTCCGCCTCTCCTTTCTGGATTGGCAAGCGCGAACTGCGCCGCGACATGCTGGCGAGCATCGCCCGCCAGCATAAAGTTCCAGTGGTGCTGGTAAACCAGGTCGGCGGCAACGACAGTCTTGTTTTCGATGGCTCCAGTCTCGTGCTCAATCGCGAAGGAATCACCATCGCGCAGGGCAAGTCTTTCGAAGAAGATCTCGTTTATTTCGATTCGAGCGACCTGTCCGGAGAAATGCACGAGCAGATTGCCGGCGATGAGGCCAGCGCCTACTCTGCGCTGGTGCTGGGCACACGCGACTACATGCACAAGTGCGGATTTCACAAGGCGATCATCGGCCTGAGCGGCGGAATCGACTCCGCGCTCACCGCCGTCATTGCCGCGGACGCAGTGGGGCCTGAGAACGTCATTGGAGTCGGGATGCCCGGACCGTACTCGTCGCAAGGCTCCATCGACGACGCCCGCACTCTGGCCCACAATCTGGGAATTCGCTTCGAGTTGCTTTCGATCAATCCGGCATACGAAGCCTATCGTGAAACATTGCAGAAAGTATTCGCCGGCCAGGAAGAAGACGTAACCGAAGAGAATATCCAGTCTCGCGCCCGCGGCACGCTGCTGATGGCGCTGTCGAACAAGTTCGGCGCTATCGTGCTTTCTACCGGAAACAAGAGCGAACTGGGCGTGGGATATTGCACGCTCTACGGAGACATGGTGGGCGGCCTCGCAGTAATTTCTGATGTGCCGAAGACTCTGGTCTATCGCTTGAGCCACTATGTCAACTCTCGGCGCCCCGTGATTCCACTGGCCACGCTGGAAAAGCCGCCGTCAGCGGAGTTGCGCCCCGACCAGAAAGACAGCGACTCGCTCCCGCCCTACGAAGTGCTCGACGCCGTGCTCGAAGACTATGTGGAAGATTCCCACGCCGCCGAGCGCATCGCGGCCGACCGCGGCTTCGACATCGCCGTGGTGCAGCGCGTGATTCGCCTGGTCGATCGTGCCGAATACAAGCGTCAGCAAGCGGCGCCGGGCCTCAAGATTTCCCCCAAGGCCTTCGGCTACGGAAGGCGTTTTCCAATTGCCGCCAAAGGCGAGGCCTGAAATAGAAAATTGAAGTATCCTGATAGATCGCACTCAAAATTGATCGCACTCCTGCAAGCTCAATGTCCCAGAACGCGAAAGGAACCATGCGCACTTTTTTAAACTCGATGTTCGCTCTTCTGCTGACGGGCAGTGTCGCAGCAGCTCAGACCACAGCCGCGAAGCCGACTCTCGCCAAGCGGCCGGCGGCGGAATCCACAGGCCTTCCCACCGAAGCTACGGTCGACTCCTTCCTGCAGCAGCAATTTGGCTATGAGCCGGATTTGAGCTGGAAGATTTCCAGCATCAATCCCTCGCCGATTCCAGGATTGGCGGAAGTAACCGTCGTGTTGGCGAATCAGCAGGGCCAACAGTTAACACGTTTCTACGTCGCACCAGACGGCTTGCACGCCCTGGTTGGCGAGATCATTCCTTTCGGGGCCCGTCCCTTCGATCCAGCTAAGAAGCTGGTTGAGAAAGGAATCACCGGTCCCGAGCGCGGTCCCAAGGACGCGGCCGTAACCATCGTTGAATTCGGCGACCTGCAGTGTCCGGCTTGCAAGGCGGCGCAACCGACGATTGAAGCACTGGTCGCGGCTGAGCCCAACGCCCGCTTCGTTTTCCAGAACTTCCCTCTGGAAATGCACAACTGGGCCGCCAAGGGAGCGGCTTACGCCGATTGCGTAGGACGCGCGTCCAACGATGCCTTCTGGAAATTCATTTCGAAGACCTACGAGACCCAGGCCGACATCACCGCCGAAACAGCCGACGAGAAGCTCACCGCGATCGCCGACGGCGTTGGCGTAAAGGGCTCCGACATTGCGGCATGTGCCGCCAAGCTCGAGACCAAAGCCCGAATCGATGCCTCGCTCGCCCTCGGCAAATCAGTGGATGTCACTGGCACACCAACGCTCTTCATCAATGGACGAAAAATTGGCAGCTTCGACCCGCGCCTGTCGGATGTTTACAAGAGCCTGGTCGAGTTCGCGGCGAAACAGGGGAAGTAGAAGTCGTGTGTGGTTAGAGCCCGCATCGCTGCCACAAAAACAAGACATCTAGAAAGCGTCGCCGCTCCCACCAGCGAAGCCGCCGCCATCGCTGCCGCCTACGCTGGAGGGATCGTATCCTGAACTTCCGGGATCACCCGCGTAGTTGTCGGCGCTACCCGCGTCGGCGGAGTCGGGCTGGGGAGTGCTGCTTGGGTTGGAGTCACCGCCAGAGAAGGACGAGTCCACAATGGAAGAACCATCAGTTGGCGCTGGAGCGCTCTGAGCCTGCTGCAGATTTTCGTAGGCAAGCCAGTTCATGAGCCCATTGTTGGCAGGCGGCTCCAGTTGGTTGTCAGGCAAACGTGGAGCGCCTGACAATCCTGCTCGCACGCCCCGTGCAATGAGCGCACCCGCCACCACCGCAACGATCAGGAGGACGACGAAAGTTCCCATTGGCCCAATACTCTACTACGGGCTGGACTGATTCGCACGGGCTTGTCCGGCCTGCGCTACCTTTCGCTCATCCAAATCTCGGGCGTGTTCGCATTGATATTGGACAGCACGTGCGGAGTAATCACGATCATGAGTTCGTCGTCTTCCGTTTGCTTGGTGTTGTTCACCATCGCCTGATTGAAGATGGGCAAGGCGCCAAACCCCGGGATTCCGGTCATCGCCAGTGACTCGGTTCGCGATACCTGGCCGGCGACTACCGCAGGCTCGCCATCCTTGAGATTGATGTTCCCCTGATATTCCTGATTCGAGATCACCGGCACACCGTTAGCGGAACCCCCGGTGAGCGCCCGTATTTGCAGTTCGAGGTGCAGGCTCACATCGCCATCGCTGTGGACGGTTGGCTTCGCCTTCACATTCAATCCCAGATCTTCATAACTGACTGAAGGGAACGGAGGAACATATGTCTGATTCCCGATAACCGCCGAAATCGCCGGCGAATTAAAGATGGGCGCGTAGCTGGCATTCTGGATCGGATACCGCTCTCCAATATGGACTGTGGCATCGCTCCCCTGGTTAGCACGCATGGTCAAGTGCTCCAGGCTGCGCACCCAGGATTCATTCACTGAGAGCGATGTGGTCAACTGATCGAGGCTCAGGCCCATGAATGTAAGTCCGCCGCCGAACGTGGTGAGCGGCTGACTGAAAATAGAATTCCCCTGCCCGCCCAGTTGCGCCAGCAGGCCCGAGAGCGCGGTTCCGCCCGCCTGATTAATTCCGCCGGAGGAAATCAGCTGGTTGATCAACTGTTGAAGGTTCTGCCCACTGAGCCCGACCAGCGCCGCCGCCGGAATGTTGAAAAGGTTGAAAGTATTGGGAACGTGCAGCCCAATGTTGCGCATGAGCTGGTGGTCGATCTGAAGAACGCGAACTTCGATCATCACCTGCGGAGGTTGGTTATTGAGCTGGGCCAGCAGTTTGTCGCAGGCCTCAAGTATCCGGCCTGGCGCGCGAATCAGCACCGAATCCAAAGTCTGCCCTGAGGTGATAAAACGCAGATCGAACATGGTGCGCAGCGTGTTAACCACTTCGGTCGATTCCTGCGGCGTCGAATGCGGCGGCAGCAAGAACGTACCCAGCGACATGCGGTCGAACTGCTTGTGGTTTTCCGGAGTGTCGTCCGCGATCAGCACCTCGTGGATATCGAGGGGCGTCCACATGTATTTGCTGACCTGGCACGCCAGCTTCACGGCGGTGAAGAAATCTGCATTGTCGACGTTGAAGACCACCTGCCGGCTTTTCACGTTCTCGTCAAATTGCGCGGTCACTCCATACGCCGCAGCCAGCTCCTTGAACAGCCCACGCACGTCCCCACTGAAATGGAAAGTGGCCAGGGAGTTCTTGGGTTCAATCTTGATCTCGCTGGCGTACGCCAGCCGGGTGTGCTCCACTCGGGCCACGTCCAGGGCGGCTTCGCGGCTGGCTTCCCCCAGCCGTTCCCGGGCAAACTGGTTTTCCGGATCGAGATCGAGCGCCGCACGAAATTCAGCCACGGCCTGCGCCCGCGAGTCTTCCGAGAGCAAGACGTTTCCCCGCTCGACGTGGTTAAAAACCATTTGCGCCTTCACCAGTTCGCGGGCGGTCAAGAACTGCGGATCTCGGGGCACCAACCGCGCCGCTCGATCAAACTGGTCAAACGCTTCTTCGAGGTGGTTCTGGCCTTCGAGTTTCACCCCGCGGGTGAAGAGGTTATGCGCCTCTTTACGCTCCTGCCTGGTAGCCACGCAGTTGACGCCGCCCGGGACTCCGTTGCCACAGGAAATGTCAGGAGGCGAATTGGCGTCGGCGCCGCTCGCACAAGCGGGCAGGGCCAGCCGAGCCGTCAGAACTCCCACCGCGAAAATGAACGCTGCCTGCCGCATGATCTCGATTCGAGTGCTTCGATTCTAACTTGGGTGCCGCGACTTTCGGTCACGCCAATGGACCTCGTACCTTCGGGCGCAACGGGGACTTGGCGTGCATACCGCAGAACGACAGATTTACCCGATCTTGCAGACCCGCTCTGGCGAATTTCCGAGGATTGCTCCTACGACAGCATCAGCCGCTCGATGCTGCGCGCCCTGCCGGTCTGCTCGTCGCAATCAATCACCACGGCGCACAGCCGCACGTCGCCCGTCGCAGGCTCGAAACGGACCGGCATTCCGTTGAGGAACTTGCCCACGACCAGCTCCTTTTTCACTCCAATCACTCCGTCGTATGGCCCTGTCATGCCGACGTCGGTCACATAGGCAGTGCCGTTGGGCAGAACGCGCTCGTCGGCCGTGGGCACATGCGTGTGGGTGCCGACTACGGCGGTGACGCGGCCGTCCAGATACCAACCCAGCGAAATTTTCTCCGAGGTTGCTTCCGCGTGGATATCCACCAAAATCACCCTGGCCTCAACTTTTTTCAGAAGCTGATCGGCGGTGCGGAAAGGATCGTCATTCGACGCCATGAAAACCCGTCCCTGCAGGTTGATCACGGCGTAAGGAATTTTGCCCTTGAAACCCTGGTACATACCATGGCCGGGCATGTCCGCCGGATAATTCGCTGGCCGCAACACTCGCCGCGCAGGTCCGTGGCCGTTGCCCTCGACCATCTGAAAGTAGTCGACGATCTCGCGCTTGTCCCAGACGTGGTTGCCGGTGGTAATGACGTCGACGTTGAGTTCGAAAAGTTCTTCCGCCAGTGCGGGGGTAATGCCGAACCCGGCCGCGGAATTCTCGCCGTTGGCAATGACGAGATCAATGGCGTTGTCGCGCACAATTCCCGGCAGCCGGTCTTTGACAATACTCCGTCCTGGCCGTCCAAAAATGTCGCCGATGAAAAGAATCCGCATGTTGTCAGCGCAGGATTTGATGGTAACACGCGCCCCACGCGACCCTTTGCGGAGCGTTTCAGTTTCCGGGCTTCAGCTCCGCCGTCCGCAGGAAGTCGTAGTTGCCGGCGGGATTTAACTTCAGATTGCGGACCCGGCGCGTATGCACCAGCACGTTGTCCAAATACCATAGATTCAGGTAAGGCAGGTCGTCCGCCAGAATGCGCTGCACGTCGGCATAAATCAGCTTGCGCACGTTGGGGTCGACTTCTCGGCGGCCCTGGTCGATGAGCGCATCAATCTTCGGATTGGAATAGGAGACGCGGTTCGCCCCATTCGGCGGGAATCTCGACGAGTGGAACGCGTATTCGAAAATATCCGGATCTTCGTTTCCTCCAATCCAGCGCAGGCCATACATTTGAAACGCCCCATGCTGCACGTCGGAAAAGAACGTTGCTGATTCGAAGCTGCGAATATCGAGGGCAATTCCAACTTCGCGCAACTGCTGCTGCATTACGGCCACCATGAGGCGCGTGCTTTCGGTGGTCGAAGTTTTCATGGTGATATGGAAACGCACTCCGTTTACCACGGGATATCCCGCCGCATCGAGCAACTGGTTCGCCTTGGCAGGATCGTAATCATACGGTGCCACGTGGCCGTCGTAGGCCCAGCTCTGCGGCGGAAGAATGCTACGCGCCGGCTCCGCCTCGCCGCGCCACAGGTACTCGATCATCGGCCGACGGTCAAGCGCGTACGCGATGGCCTGCCGCACCCCGACGTTCCTAAGAATCGGATCGCGCAGATTGAATCCGAGATATTGCACCTCTGTTCCCGGCGCGGTCTCGACCGCCAGCGATGATTCGCGGGCGAGCGCGAGCACGGTGTCGGAGGTCAGCGAATTTATCGCGACGTCGCCGCTTCCTTTGCGCAGTTCGAGGGCCTCCGTGGTCGCGTCCGGCACCACGGCGAATCGCACCCGCGCCAGCTTCGGCTTCTCACCCCAGTATTCGTCGTTGCGTTCAATGACAACCTCGCGATCCGTTTCCGCGCTCACAAACTTGAACGGACCGGAGCCGACAGGATGCCGCGTCATCTCATCGCCGCTGCCGTAAGGCACAATTCCGACGGCGCCTTCGGAGAGATTCCAAAGTATCGCGGCATCCGCTTCCTTCATGTTAAAAATCACCGTGAAATCGTCCGGCGCGTCGACGTGATCCACCAGGCGATAAGCGCCCGCTCGTGTACTGCGAATCTTTCCGGTGAGCAGGGAATCGAAAGTCCACTTCACATCGCGCGCCGTCAGCGGGCGCCCGTCGTGAAACTTCACGCCACGATGAAGACGGAAAATATAAGTCAGCGGATTGGGGATCTCCCAACGCTCGGCCAGGCTGGCCGCGACATTCAGTTGCTCATCGCGCGCGAGCAGATAGTCGAAAATCAGGCTGTCGATGCGCTCCGACGGCGCATCGATCCCCACTCGAGGATCGAGATTCGTAGGGCTCGACTCGATGATCATGACCAGCGTGTTCGGGTCGGGCTTGGCGGAGCAGGAGAGCAATGGGAACGTGACGGCAACGCAGAGCAGGATCAGCACAACGCGACTTCGGACTTCAGACCTTGGCATTCGCTTGTCCGGGTCTGAGGTGTGACGTCTGACGCACGACGTTTGACGCCCGACGGCCAACATCGCACTCTCACGCATACGAAATCTTTCCCAGCACAGCGGCTCGTTTCGCACCCGTAGCGGACGGCACATTCGAGGGCCTGCAGTGCCAGGTCTCGTAAGCGAGCACCGCGAACGCAACCGCCTCTTTGGCCTCCGAAGGCAGGCCAAACTCATCCGAGCTGCGCAACTCGATTCTGAGCGGAGCCAGGCATTCTTTCAGCATGCGGATCAGCGTCGCATTCCTGGCGCCGCCGCCGGAAAGGATCATTTCGCAAGAAAAGTGTTTCGCCGCCGATTTAAGCATTACGAATCGCCGCACCGCATCGGCGATGGAGCGTGCCGTCAGGGCGGTCGCCGTGGCGACCACATCTTCCTTTCGAGCGCGCCCACACAGCCGCAAGAATTCGCGAGCAAACTCGCGCCCGAATTCCTCGCGCCCAGCTGTCTTCGGTGGTCGTGTCCGAAAGAACTTTCCCCGCAATGTCCGGTCGATTACAGAGTCGATCACCAACCCCGACAACGCAATCGCGCCATTGCGGTCGAACCGCTTCCCAAATAGCTTCTCCGTGACCGCATCGATCACCATATTTCCGGGCCCAGTATCGAAGGCCTGCACATTGCCCGCATTCGCGCCCGCCGGAATCGCTGTGAGATTCGCGATGCCGCCGATGTTCTGCACGATCCGCCACACGTTAGAATCGCGAAACAACAAATAATCAAGGTAAGGAACCAGCGGCGCGCCCTTACCACCCGCTGCCATGTCAGCCGGACGAAAATCTGAAACCGCAGGCACCCCCACTCGCGCTGCAGTGATGGCAGTCTCTCCCGTCTGCCAGGTCGCGGTCATTTTGCGTCCGAGAAAAGCTTGCCGTTCGCCTTGATGGTAAAGCGTCTGCCCATGGCAGCCGACCAGATCAGCCCTCACCCGAAATCGCCGCTGCGTGGCCAGCACCGCGTCGGCGTACAGTTCGCCCAATAAAAAATTGAGCCGAGAGAGATCGGCAACGCTGGCGCGTTCCGCGTTCATGGCGGCAAGCACGGCGGCGCGTACCTTCGCAGGATAGGAATACTCCGCGTGACCGAGAAGGTGAATCATGTGGGGCGGACAATCCTGTCCGCCATTGCCAGTACCCTCAATAGATCTGGAACGCAAGCGCGAATCCTGCGGAGACCCGATCCGCACCAGCGCCACATTAATCCCATCCGCGGAAGTGCCACTCATCACCCCAGCTACAATCATTGACTTCTTCATGTGCGCGACCGCCGCTTGTCGGCCTCGCGGCTGAAAGGCTCCAGCCGAACCTGCTCGCCAAACTCCCATAACCGGCGCGTAAGCCGCTCGGCCATTGCCTTCGACGGGGGTCGTGTGGCGCGGGTACTCTTGCCCGCGCGCAGCATACTCATATTCTTTTTCTTGAACGCCAGTACTCGACGCGCCGCCTCCGCTACGCGCCGCGCAAACTTTGAATCCCACTCCGCGGTCTTGAGCAGCGCTTCGCACACCTCGACGACGTGTTCCTCCCGATGGCAGACCAGGCAAACATCCCCGCCCGCGCGAATAAACTCCACTGCCGCCTCCCCGATGGCCGCCGCCGACAATACTCCGCCCATCTCCAGATCGTCTGACACGATCAGGTTCCGGTAGCCAATCTTTTTTCGCAGAATGTCGGTGATCCATTTCTTTGAGAGCGACGCCGGAGTCCGATCGCCGGTTACCTCCGGGTACGCGGCGTGGGAAATCATCACCATCGGCAACTGCCGGTGCAGTGTCCGGTAGGGAAGCGTATCCTCCGCCCATAACCGCGCCAGCGGCTTCTCGATCACCGGTAATTCATGATGGCTGTCGAGCCTGCCCCCGCCCAAGCCCGGAAAATGTTTCCCGCATCCCAGCACGTTTGCAGTTCGCAGCCCGGCGAGAAACTCGCGCGCGTACGCTACCGTCCCGTGCGGGTCTGGCGATACACTTCGCGAACTTAGCACGCTGCGCGAGGCCTCATGCGCCAAGTCGAGTACCGGCGCGAAGTCAACGTTAAATCCAAGAGCGCGGCAGTTCTCGCCAATGATCTGTCCGTGCTTCCAGAACAGCTCGCGATCGCCGGTCGCGAACACCTCCGCCGCCGAAGGAGTTGACCCAAGAGCATCGCGAAATCGGTCGACTGTTCCGCCCTCGAGGTCAACGCAGCTGAATAGTGGTGTGGCGACACACTTCTGGCATTCGCGCAGCAATCGCCACGTCTGCTGGGGATTCTTGATATTGCGCGCAAACAGAATCACCCCCGCCGGTTGCAATCGCGTGAGCAGGGAAGCGAGGCGCGGTGAAATCTCCGTGCCGTCGAAGCCGACGATCAGTAACTGCCCGATGTTTTTGATGTCTTGAGCTTTGCGCGCCATTTGCACGGAGTTGAATTGCCCCGTGTTCCTCCGTGTCCCCTGTGGTTAGATTTCCTTCTTCAATTCCGCCAGCAAATTCAGCGCTTCCAGCGGCGTCAGGCGATTCAAATCTACTTCGCGCAACTTGTCGAGCACGGGCTGCGACAGCGGAGTAAAAATCGTCAGCTGCGCCCCTGGCGGATTCGCTCCTGGAGAAAGATGCGCCGTAGCCTGCGCCTCGGCGAATTCGTGTTCAATCAGCACTTCGCGCGCCCGCACCACCACTTCATTCGGCAGTCCCGCCAGCTTGGCGACTTCAATGCCGTAACTGCGGTCGGCCGCTCCGGGTTCAACTTTCCGCAAGAAGGCGATTCCACTTCCGGTTTCTTTTACTGAAACGTGATAGTTTTTTACTCCCGCAAGCTGCTCAGCCAATTCAGTCAACTCAAAATAATGCGTCGCGAATAAGGTTTTCGCCCGTACCCGCGCATGCAGATATTCCACCGCCGCCCACGCAATTGCCAGACCGTCGTACGTAGAGGTTCCGCGGCCAACTTCATCCAACAGAACTAAAGACCGAGCCGTTGCCGTGTGCAGGATCGCCGCCGTCTCCGTCATCTCGACCATGAAGGTCGAACGTCCGCGCGCCAGGTTATCGCTCGCTCCAATGCGCGTGAACACCCTGTCCACCACGCTCAGGCGCGCTGACCGCGCCGGAACGAACGATCCCATCTGCGCCAGAATCACGATCAGCGCCGTCTGCCGCAGGTAGGTCGACTTGCCGCCCATGTTGGGCCCAGTCAACAACAAAATGTTGTGCGTGTCGCCATTCAAATAAAGATCGTTGGGCACGAAGCGTTCGCTGCCGCCGGCCATCTCCTGCTGCTCGATCACCGGATGCCGGCCTTCAATAATCTCCAACTCTCCGCCTTCGGCCGCGGCGAGTGCCGGACGGCAATAATTCCGCAGCGCGGCGATGTGCGCCATTGACCCGAGCACGTCAACTTCCGCCAGCGCGAGCGCTGTCTGCCGGATTCTCTTTGCCTCGCCTGCAATCGCAGTGCGTAACTGGGTAAACAGCCGCCGCTCGATCTCGACGATCTTCTCCTGCGCGTCGAGAATCTTCGCCTCATACTCCTTTAATTCCGGGGTGGTGAAGCGCTCCGCGCCAACCAGCGTCTGCTTGCGTTCGTAGTCCTGCGGCACCAGGTGCAGGTTCGGCTTTGAAACTTCAATGTAATAGCCAAAAATAGAATTGAACTTCACCTTCAGCGACGAGATTCCAGTCCGCCCGCGCTCCCGTTGCTCGATCTGCGCCAGCACTTGCTTGCTGTTGCGCGAGAGTTCGCGGAGTTCGTCGAGATCCCGGTCCACGCCAGCAGCAATTACCCCGCCATCGGCAAAAGTCAGCGGCGGCTGCGGGACAATTGTTTTCTCAATGTGTGCGCGCAAGTCCGCCAACTCATCGAGCGCATCTTGCAGCACCGCGAGTCGCAAAGCTGCCAGGCGTCCGATCGCCGCCTTGACTGCCGGAATCTTCGCCAGCGACGCGGCCAGAGCCAGTACGTCCCGCGGATTCGCGGTCTCAAGCGTGACCCGGCTCAACAGCCTCTCCAGGTCGAGCACGCCATCGAGCGCCCGGCGCAACTCCTCGCGCGCGACAATGTTCTTCACACCCGCCTCGACCGCATCGAGCCGCGCATTGATCTCGCCCAGATCGAGCGACGGCCGCAGCAGCCACGCCCGCAGCAGCCGCTTGCCCATGGGCGTGACCGCCGCATCGATCGATCGCAACAGCGTGACTCCCGCATCCGTTCCCGCAAACAACGGCTCGATCATTTCCAAATTGCGCACAGTGACCACATCGAGCACCAGGCAATTCTGCCGCTCATACCATCCGATGCGGTCCACATGATCGAGCGAACCACGCTGCGTGGAGCGCACATAATAAAGGATCGCGCCCGCCGCGCTGGCGGCGGCCGTGCGCCCAGCCAGTCCAAATCCCTCGAGCGATAGAACTCCAAAATGATTTTCCAGCAACGGGATCGCATGATCAGGCGAAAAAATCCAGTCGTCGAGCGGGGTCTCTGTGCATCGCAACGAATCAAGTGGGGACAGCCGCCCCCGGCTGTCTGGCCGGGCAAAGCTCGGCAGCGTTTCCTTCGCAGCACCGGCATTCTCAAACAGCGGCGCCGCCGACCCATACAGTAATTCCTTTGGCCGCAGCTGCTCCAACTCCTCCTGCACGCGTCGCAGCGCGCCCTCGCCCGAGAATTCGGTAGCTCGAAACTCTCCCGTCGACACATCCAGCGCCGCGAATCCCACGCGATCTCCCACCTGCGCGATCGCCGCCAGGAAATTGTTTTCGTCCGATCCCAGCGAAGAATCCGCCGCAGTTCCCGGCGTGACCACGCGCGTCACTTCCCGCCTCACCAACTTCTTGGCCACGCGTGGGTCTTCCACCTGCTCGCAGATCGCCACCTTAAATCCCTTGCGAATCAGCTTCCCGATGTAGCCCTCGGCGGCGTGATAGGGAACGCCGCACATCGGGATCGCGATTCCTTTTTCTTTATTGCGGGAAGTCAGCGTGATTTGCAGCTCCTTCGACGCCACCACGGCATCGTCGAAGAACAGCTCATAGAAATCCCCCAGGCGAAAGAATAAAAGCGCGGTGGGATGATCTTTTTTGACCGCGGCATACTGCCGCATCAGCGGAGTGGACGGCTCGGTCATCTTTCTGGTCGGATCACCTGGTCGGATCAGGCTCGTCGGGATCAGGCGGGCTTCGGCGGATTATAACAAAGCGCGCCGCTCACCTTCTGCGGCATTTTGCATGGCTCTCCGGGAAATTACCGCGAGAAATCGCGGTTGACTCCGGTTCGCTCCCGATGTTCTCCTTTGCTGTGTTCTCCCTTTAGTATGGAACTTCGCAAGGATCCTATTACGCGTTCCTGGGTCATCACCGGCGACGACCCTTCCGAATCCGTGCCGCGTCCGGAGTCCGCCTGCCGTTTTTGTGCCAACTCTACTGGCAGTCCGCAGGTGGTCGCCGAGTCTCCGAATGCTCCTGGAGTTCCGTGGTCGGCGCGCGCGGTGGTGCACCCCACGCCGCTTTATCGCATTGAAGGCGAGGCCGGTCGCCGCGGTGATGGCATTTACGACCGCATGCACGCCGTGGGTGCACACGAAGTGCTGGTCGAAAACCCGCGCCATGACCGGCATCTGTGGAACGCGAGCGATGAAGAGATCGGGCACTTCCTTCGCCTCGCGGCCGAACGCATTCTCGACCTCAAGCGCGATCCGCGCGTGAAATACGTCAGCCTGTTCAAGGATTACGGCAAGAATGCCGGCCAGGAGTTCAGCCATCC
>Ga0070733_10001536_pt1 | contig 17075 bp, 9 predicted proteins | sample Coa_R1_9_FD_66450 | JGI IMG/M metagenome (GOLD analysis project Ga0070733, IMG submission 66450) | Surface soil microbial communities from Centralia Pennsylvania, which are recovering from an underground coalmine fire - Coalmine... | ecosystem: Environmental > Terrestrial > Soil > Unclassified ... | reverse complement strand
CTCATTCTTCGGTGCGCCTCGGCCGTCGGCCAGCATCCGGCCCAGGTCGTACTGCGCGGGCGGATAGCCGAGTTCGGCGGCCTTGCGATACCAACGGACCGCCTCGGCGTCGAGCTTCACGCTTCCCCAGCCATTCTCGTAGGTCATCCCGAGCACATGTTGCGCCGGTGCATATCCCCCGTCGGCCACTATCTTCAACGCGCCCTGTGCCTGCGGCAGCCCCGACTGGGCCGCTTTGAGATACCATTGCACTCCCTGCGCCCAATCCTGCGGCACGCCCGCGCCGACCACGCACAGCACCCCCATGTTGAATTCCGCTGAAGCGAATCCCTGGTCCGCGGATTTGCGAAGCCACGTCGCCGCCTCCGCGAGGTCCTTGGGGACACCCTGGCCGTCCGAATACATCAAGGCGATAGCGAACTGCGCCTCGGCGTATCCCTGATCCGCGGCCTTGCGGAACCAAGCCAGCGCCTCGTGGAAGTCCTGAGGGACCCCCTGGCCGTCGCGATACGCTACACCCAGGTTGTGTTGCGCTCCCACGAAACCCTGGTCGGCGGCGTTGCGGAACCATTTCACCGCTTCGGCGTAGTCCCTTGCGACGCCCTGACCGGAGAGATACATCGTCCCCAAGTTGTGCTGGGCCAGCATGACACCCTGCTCGGCTGCCTTGCGATACCAGCTTGCCGCCTCGACATCGTTTTGCGCAATGCCCTGACCGATTGCCAGCATCTGTCCCAGCCGGTTCTGAGCTTCGGCGTATCCCTGCTCGGCGGCTTTGCGAAACCAGTTGGCGGCCTCCACGTAATTCTGCGGAACGCCGTTGCCATACCAGTACTCCACGCCTCGGTTGTATTGGGCCTGGGGATCCTCCCCCGTCTGCGCCGACAATAAGCAGCGACTCAACAGGATGATCGGCGCCAGGCAGGAACGCACGGCAATGCTACCGTGCACGCGCTTTTCGAAGAGGTTCGGCATGCCGTCCTCGACGCGCCCTAGAAACGGAAGCGAGCGACGATCTGGCCTGTTCGCGTTCCGCCAGCGATGTTGGCCGTTTGCTCAAAGCCGAAGCCGGAAGCGATCGTAGCACCGGTCTGGCAGGTGCCGGTGGCGCCGGTAGTGCCGGACAGGAAGCAAGTTGCCGGTGTCAGTGGAGCCGACGAACTTGGGGCGGGAAGTACAGTGCGGTTGAAGATGTTCACGAACTCCGCCCGAAAGCTGAGGCTCATCGCCTCGCGGATCTTGAACGTCCGTCCGAAATTGAAGTTCTCCACGGGATGCCGCTGAGCCCGGTAGTCGCTGTAATAGGCCGGGGAGGTTCCCCACGTGCCAGGAGCCGGATTGGTCCACGCGGCCGGATTCAGCACCAGAGTCTTGGTCGGATCAAAGCAGTGGCAGTTGAGATTCTGAAGAAACAGCGGTTGTCCAGGGACGCGATTCAGGAACGAATTCGTTTCGAAGGTATCGGTCGCCAGATTCGTTGCCGCGGCAGGAACCTGGATCGGCGTCCCGCTGGCGTAAGTGGCGAGGGCTCCTATTTGCCAGCCGCTCAGAGCGTACTTAGAAATCCGGTTGCCCCATCCCGGCACGGGCACCGTGTAGGTGATGTTGATATTGCTGACCAATGGCCGGTCATAGACCGAGAGGAACTTGTCGTCACCCCGATTGAAAGGATCGTTTTCTACTCCCTCGATGCCATTGGTGAGTGACTTAGACCAGGTAAAGTTATAGCTGACATCCAGACCGTGCGATAAGCGTTTGATCACCCTGACCTGCAAGGAGTCGTACCAGTTATCTCCCAACGGGGCCCACAGCGGTATCGGCGCGTTCGTGAACTGCGGGAACGGCCGCAGCGACTGCGCGACGGTCGCGGTGAGCGGGAAACCCGCGTATGGCAGCTTGTCAAAGAACGGGCCGGCAGCCGCAGTGCCGATCGGAGCGGCCAGGATGGCCCGGGCCGACGCGGTGGTGATGTCGAGCCCGTCGGCTAACAGGGCCTGCGGGGTGTTCGCGTTGTAATTGACCGCCGGCGTGAAAGCGAACGGAGAGTAGGATGAGAACCAGATCCCGCGGTTCCCCACGTAGCTGGCGTCCACCACCAGATTGCGGATGATCTCGCGCTGCGCACCGACGCTCCATTGATACGTCCGGGCCGGGCGCCCGCCGTTCGAATCGATCCAGTACGTTGGAGGCGCTCCGGGTGTTCCCGGAATGGGCACAACCGGGTAGTGGCTTGCACTAAAGTTGGGGTACGCAATCTGAGCAGATGTCAGCGGAACGCCGGTGGCCAAGGTCATGGGCGCCTGGGCAAAAGCGGTGGAATATACCATATTCACCGATGTAACTGCCCGTGTGAGTACGTTGTTGTCGGGCGTACCGTTGTAAAGAATCGCCCCTCCTGCGCGGAGCACGGTTTTCGAATTCAACTGGTAGGCCAAACCCAGTCGCGGCCCAAACCCAAGTTTATAGTTATTGGCAAAGTGATTATCGCAACCGCAGGTCGCCCCATAGGTGACGCCTCCGGGGTGTCCACCGTCTTGCAAATTGGGCACAGTGGGATCGAAGGTCCCGAAACGGCCATACTGCTCTTGCTGAGCGGTGGCGAAATCGTAACGCAGCCCGTATTCGAGCGTAAACTTGTGCGTTACCTTCCAGCTGTCCTGAGCGAAAAATGCCAAGGAGTGTTTCCCGAGCTTGGCGATCGCCGGCTGCGCAACGTTGTAGTTATCGACTGCGCCCAGCAGGAAACTGGCGTAGGGAAGTCCGATGGTGCCGTTGGTGCCCGAGGGGCCGGTCGCGTTCAAGTAGGGGAGACCTGTTTCCGCCGCGCTGAAGCCAAAGGAACCGTTGGTGTTTATGATATTGGAATTGGGGTATCCTTCAATGCGCGTTTCCCCGCCGAATTTGTAAGTGTGGTTGTTCTTGACCCAGGTGAGGCTGGCGACGAAGTTGGTCTTTTCTTCCAACGTGTCCACTGTTCCCCCAAAGCCGCTAGCCCCCAAGGTACTCGATCCGCCAGTGCTGTTAGCCCCCGTCAGCCCTGAGAATATCGGGAAAGCCAACGGCGTAAATGGTCCAGTTAATCCGATTCCCGTGGTCGCATTGTAACCCGTGACTGCGGAGGGCATGGACAGCGAGCTGGACACATATCCGCCCCCCAAATGCAGGAGCAGAGTCGGTGTGATGGTCTGGTCGTAGTTGAGGCGATAGCTGGTGGTGACCCAGTGCGTCGGGAGCAGATCGGAAAGCAGTGTGGGAAAACCATCCTCAGTGGGATTGGTGGGCGGGCCGGGGACAGCTATGTGCGTGTATCCCCAGAAACCGCTCAGCTTAATCTTCGAACTCAGCGAGTGGTCGATCTTAATCGAAGGAATATAGTCCGAGGACTTGATCGTATACGGGCTGTTGTAGTTATTGATCAACTGGGTCGCGAACGGTCCCTGCGGTTGCGGGATCAAGGCCTGAATCCTCAAAGCCACCGGATCGAGCCGGTTCAACGGAATCGAGTTGTTCATGAACGGATCCCGGATAAGCCGTGAATCGGATGCGGACACTGGCCTCTGCGTGAGAGGATCATAAATCGAGTTTTGAATGATAGGCCGGCCCAGCGGATCCGTTCCCAAAACCTTGTTGGCCGTTGCTGCCTCGGCGGCGCTAAAATTCCCGATCTGATATTGCGCCGTGGGAACAGTGAGCAGGTTATTGGTGGTAGTGGCGGTGGTGGGAAGCGATTCGTAGGTGAAGAAGAAGAAGGTCTTATTTCTGCCGTTGTAGACCTTGGGAATCCAGACGGGTCCACCGACGGTGCCGCCGAAATCGTTCTTTCGCAATTTGGGGTCGGTGTGGGAGTACGCGCCGTGGGCGTTGAGGTCTTCGTTCACAAAGAAGTCGTATGCGCTTCCATGGAATTGGTTGGTGCCCGACCTCATGGTGAAGTTCAACATTGCGCCGGACGACTGACCGTATTCGGCCGCATAGTTACTGGTTTGGATGGCGACCTCCTGGACCGAATCCACGCTCGGCGCGCCAAACGAGTAGTAGGTGTTGCCCAAGCTGTACGTCGAGTCCAGGCCGTCGATCCGGATCTGTTCGGTGCCGGCTGGCGAGCCATTGATAACAAGCGCTGTGGTGCTAGCCGCGTTCACGCCCGGAAGCATTTGTACCACCAGGGTGGTAACGCGGATGGTGCCGATCGAGCCCACGGGAAGATCGTCGACTGCGCTGGTAGTGACGTTGTGGCTTATTTCCCCAGTTTCGGTTTTCAGGAGCGGCGCGTCCGCGGTAACCGTGACTTCCTCGCCGGCCGAACCGACCTGAAGGGTGAAGTCGACGCGTGTGGTCTGTAGTTCCTGGACCGTGATTCCCGTCCGGACGAACTTTTTGAATCCGGGGGCGGTCACGTCGATTTCATAAGTGCCGGCGGGAAGATCGCCGAGTTCGTAATTGCCCGTGGCGCTGGTCGCGGCCGGCACGACGACGCCGGTCGCCGTGTTTTTAGCTGCGATCGGAGCATTCGCAAGCACCGCTCCCGTCGGGTCCGAAACCACGCCCGTGATCGTGCCGCCGGTCTGCCCAAACGCGGCCAATGCGAAGGAAATAACAACTATCGCTAACTTTGCGAGTCTCATGTAACACCCCTTGGAATCAAACCAATTCGGTTTTGCACCCCTGCCACCCTAAGCACGGAAAGTCTTACACCTAAGCCGGAGCCTCGCTTTCTGACTCAGATCGCCAACATCGACGGAGCGGGAATATCATTAAAACCCCCCGGTGCGAGGAAAAATATCACGGTGGTCTGCCAATGTCAAGCGCGTAGCGGACAGTGTCGCTGCCACGTGAGAATGTCCTATTTATGCCAGATAGAAAAGTCCTGGTGACAGGTTCAGGCTGGCAGGGTGGAACCCGGAGCCCTGCTAATGACTCAGAAGGATCGCGACCGATTGGTCGTGTTGAAGAAGGCAGAGAAGAAACTGATTACGCAACGCCAGGCCGCCGAAGAACTCGGCGTCACCGAACGGCACGTGCGGCGCATGCTGGTGAAGCTGAAAAAGGCTGGCGACCGCTCGATCGTCCATGGACTTCGCGGCCGGCCATCGAACCGCAAGCTGAGCCCGGAGCTGCGCGAGCAGGCCGTGCGGATTCTGTCGCAGGAGGTTTATCACGGCTTCGGACCCACGCTGGCCAGCGAGTACCTGACCCACAAACACAAACTCCGGATCGGCCGGGAAGCGTTACGCCAGTGGATGATCCAGGCAGGACTGTGGCGCGGGCGCAAGCAGAAGGTGGAGGCCGTTCACCAATGGCGGCCGCGCAAAGCCTCGCGCGGCGAGATGGTGCAATGGGACACCAGCGAGCACGACTGGCTGGAAGGCCGCGGCCCCCGGCTGTATCTGATCCACATGATCGACGACGCCACCAGCGAGTTGACGGCGCGGTTTGTAGAGCACGATTCCACCGAAGAGAACATGCGTCTGTTGTGGAGCTATCTGGAGCGGCACGGACGGCCGCTCGCGTTGTACACCGACAAAGCCGCGCTGTTCCATACCACGCCCAAGGTGTTCCGCAAATCCACCGAACTTTCCCGCGACGAGCGGCAGCCCTTGCCGCCGACCCAAATTGGCCGGGCGCTGCGCGAGTTGGGCATGGTGTGGATTGCGGCGCACTCACCGCAAGCCAAAGGCCGGATCGAGCGCAGTTTCGGCACCGCACAAGACCGTCTGGTGAAGGGACTGCGCGTGGCTGGAGCGCGCACGCTGGAGCAAGCCAATCGGTATCTGGAACAGCAGTTCGTGCCGTGGTGGAATCAGCATCTGAGGGTATTGCCGGCCAATGCTACCGATGCCCATCGCCCACTCGGCGCCGAACACGACCTGGGCCGCGCGCTGTGCCAGGTGCATACACGGCAGGTGGCCAACGATTACACGGTTCGCTTTCAGGGGACCCAGTATCAGATTGCCCGCGGCAGCATTCGTGCAGGGTTGCGCGGCCGGGCCGTGCGGATCAAGCAGCGTTTGGACGGAACGCTGCGAGTCGTCTTGGAAGGCCACGAGTTGAAGGTGGAAGCATGTCCGCCATCGCCATTACCGGCCCAGCCGCAACCGCCCAAACCGCGGCGCGCGACCCAGAACTCACGCATCTCCAACTGGGGACGGACCTACGATCAGATGAAAGACATCCCGCTCTGGCAAGCGATCAAAGCGCGCGGCTGACTGATTCGGTGCGCCGGGCTGGCGCCCGGCGATCTGTCGCCTGTATTAGCCCAAGGCCTCCGCTCCTCCGAGACTCCACCAAAGAAAGTGAGGTTTCAAAACCAAAACCCCCTGCCGAAGACTCCGTCGCCGGCAGAGGGTCGGTTGCCGATGCTTTCTTCGGAGCCAGCCCCGTCGTCGCCTCGGCCTTGGGCATCCGCTTCGGCGCGACCCGTCGCGGACACATTCAACTTACTATCCACTCTCCGGCCACGCACTTAAAAGCGGACATTTCTTCTTGGCAGAGAACCGGACATTTCTATTTGGCATTGACAGCGCGTAGCGGACAGCGTGTCAACCCACTTTAGAAATGTCCCTCAACTTGCTGCAAACCTCGCTTGACGTTGCAGCACGAGCACGATACCATCCGACTTCGATACACGCTCATGCTTAAATCCCGCCTTGTTTTCGCCTCCGTCGTGCTCGGCGCTTTCGCCGCTGCCTTGCTGCTTCCGACGGCCTCCGGCCAAGGGAGAGGGGGCGGTGGCAAACAAGGTGGCGACCAAAAAGCTGCGCCGGCGCCCGTTCCCGCAGTCCTCCGGAATTACCAGCCCGCCACGGCGGAGCGCTTGTTGAAGCCGGAAGATGCAAACTGGCTCATGATCCGCCGCACTTACGACGGTTGGGGCTACAGCCCGCTCGATCAGATCACTCCGTCCAATGTCGCGCGTCTGCGGCCAGTGTGGGGATCCACTACTGGAGAGGGCCGCGCTCATGAGTCGGCTCCTGTCGTGAACAACGGAGTCCTGTTCATCACCACACCCAACAATCAGGTGATCGCCTTTGATGGCACAACGGGTACGATACTCTGGCGCTATCGCAGGCCGCGTCCTCAAGGAGCGATCGTCCCCCATGAGGTCAATCGCGGCGTGGCCCTGTACGGTGACAAAGTCTACGTCTGTGCCGGTGAAGCAGTACTGGTGGCGCTGGACGCCAAGACCGGCACGGAAGTATGGAGCACGATTATCGCCGACAACAAAGCCGGTTACTACACCACGCTCGCTCCTCTGATCGCGAGGGGAAAGGTCCTGGTGGGAGCCTCGGGGGGCGAATACGGAATCCGCGGCTTTGTGGCGGCGTTCGATGCCGAGACCGGCAAAGAGGCTTGGCGCACTTTCACCGTGCCCGCGCCCGGAGAACCGGGGAGCGAGACATGGCCCGCCAGTGGCGAGCAGTGGAAGACCGGCGGAGCTCCGGTATGGGTCACGGGAAACTACGATCCCGAGACGAACCTGGCGTTTTTCGGAACCGGCAACGGCGGTCCCACCATCGGGGACAATCGCCCCGGCGATAATCTCTACACTGCATCCACCATCGCCTTCGACGTCGCCACGGGAGCGATCAAGGGCTACCATCAATACCATCCCAATGATTCGTGGGACTACGACGAGGTTTCGCCGCCCATTCTGGTTGACTACCAGCGCGGCGGGCGTACCATCAAGGGCCTCATCGACGTAGCGCGCGACGGTTACCTCTGGTTTCTGGAGCGCAGCGCGGGGCCCATCAAGTTCGTCGAAGGCAAGCCTTACGTGTTTAACAACGTGATCCGTGGGGTTGATCCGATCACCGGCCGCCCCGATATCGACCCGGCACACAAGCCCGGCACGGGCGCACCTGCCGAATTTTGCCCCGGCGTCCACGGAGGTAAGACTTGGCCGCCAATTTCCTATAGTCCCAAAACCCGCATGATTTACATCCCGGCCAACAACAACATCTGCGGGCACAACGGAGGCGCCCCGAATGTCACATACACCCCGGGAAGGGCGTTCGTCGGCATTCAGGGCGGCTTTCCTCCTTTGATCGCGCCAGGCGCCGATCACTTCGGCGAAGTGCAGGCGTGGAACGTCGACACCGGACAGAAGGTGTGGACCCACAACTACGCCAGATCGCCGAATTGGGGATCGATGCTGGCCACCGGCGGAGGACTCGTTTTCAGCGGAGGAACTGCCGACCGCAAATTCCATGCCTTCGATGCCGCCACAGGCAAGCTGCTTTGGGAATTCCCGCTTAGTTCGGGAGTCGAGGCGCCACCGACTTCTTTTTCCGTCAACGGGAAGCAATACATCGCCGTGTTGGCGGGCTGGGGCCAGGACGCTGGTGGAGAGGTGAATACTCTAGGCCGCTTGTTCCCAGGCGAAGTTCCTCCGATGCCGGATGGCGGCTCGGTATGGGTTTTCACGGTCGAGTAGTGGTGACGCCATTAACTGTTCAACATAGGGAGGAAGATCCATGATCAAGTTATTCACCTGCGTGCTTTGCGGCGGGCTATCGTTCTACGTGGCCATCACGGCCGGCACGGCGGCGTTCGCCGATGACAGTGTCGCGCCAGTGCGGCTCGACCCCGACAAGATCGCAGGTCTCGGTCTGACGGCGATTCCGCCGGATGCCTACAAGGACATACTGGTCGGGGGCGAGCTGAATATGCGAGTGGCAACGCTGTTCTCCGGTAAGGAACTGCGCGCGGAGATCTTCGAGTCGACGCCGGCCAAAACGAATCACCGGACGCGCCCGACCGACGGCGATGAATTCGTCCATGTGCTCAGCGGCAAGTTGATTCTGACCGAGCCCAATGGCACGGTGCATGAGTATCACCCGGGCGACTCTCTGGTACTTCCGGCCGGCTATAAAGGCACCTGGGAAATGCAGGGCAATTATCGCGAGGTGGCCGTGGTGATGCAGAAGGGCAAGTAGCGCGTGTCGCAGTCCCTTAACCGCATGGGGAGCTGAGGCGGCAACACTCATAGCCGGCGCAATTCGCCTCTGTGGAGCCGCTTACCACGCGCGCCGTGCGTCTTGTCACGCCGCGGACCTTACCGGACCGGCGAACGCTCCAACTCTTGTAGGCGAGCTGCTTCTCGGCGGCTGGGGCGATAAGACGGCTGCTCAATTGGTGACTCTCCTGCGAGGGTCGATGCCACCAGCGAATCCGGGCTCGCTCGCGGAACGGACTTACATGATCGATGAATTCGCGATACACACCCACCTAATGGATGTCCGGCACCCTCACTTGCGAGTCTGGTTATTGGGCAAGCGGAACGCCATGAACTGAGCCTGGTTGCGTCCATTGATGTTGCCGCCAACCGCGATCACGATGTATTGCACCCCGTTCACCATGTAGGTCATGGGACCGCCGGTCGTCCCCGCCGGCATGTACACCGCGCCTGCATCCGCCCCGGTCGCCTTATCGTAGGCCCGAAGCATCGCGCCTGTTCTACCGTCGGACTGTGTAATCGTCCCCTTCTCCCCAGCGATTACCAACGTCTTGGTCACCAGCGTGATCGCCGCTCCACCATGGCCGGTGCGTGGAATATTCAGGCCCTTTAAGGCCGGGTTGTTGCGGACATTGTCGGGGGTATCCCCGTGCGGGACATGCCACAGAATGGTTCCCGTCTTCAGGTCAATCGCCGAGATCTGCGAATAGGGCGGCTTCAACAGCGGCAGCCCTTTCACCGTAAGCTGTCCCTGCACGCCGGGCGCGCGCCCGGAAATGTAGCCAACATCGGAACGGTCCCCCGAAGGCACTAAACCAATACTGAGAGCGCCCCGGCTGGAACCGACATACACAACGCCGGTCTCCGGATCGATCGAGCCGCCCATCCAGTTGGAACCGGACAGGGACGCGGTCAGCGTCCCCCATGGACCCTCGGTCTTGCTCACCACCGGCGGCGTGAAGATCGGACCCATCTTGTAGTGCTTCACGATCTCCAGGGCTTCCTGGTGCAACTCAGGCGTGTAGTCGATCAGCACGCTTTCATCGACACCCTGATTCTCGTAGGGGGGAGGGGCCGTCGGGAACGGTTGCGTGGGCGAATAGTATTCGCCTGGAACGTCGCCCTTCTCCACGGGACGCTCCTCAATTGGCCAGATTGGTTTGCCAGTTTCACGATTCAGCACATACAGAAACGCTTGTTTGCTCGGCTGCGCCACGACGGGCACTCGCTTGCCATTGATCGGGACATCCGCCAGGATCGGAGGCGAGGGGTTGTCGTGGTCCCAAATGCCGTGGTGGACAAATTGGTAATGCCAGCGGCGCTCACCAGTTTCGAGGTCCAACGCGACGAGGCTTTCGCCGAACAGATTATTGCCGGGGCGCGGTCCACCATAGAAATCGCCGGTTGGCTCCTCTACACCGACATAAACGACCCCCGCCGCCTCGTCGATCGAGGACTCTCCCCAGGCTCCCGTATTGCCGGTGTAGGACCAGGAATCACCCAGCCACGTATCGAATCCAAACTCGCCCGGTTTGGGGACCGTATGAAAGATCCACTTACGCTTTCCCGTGCGGACATCGTATCCGCGGACATAGCCTTTGACATTCGTTTTGCTGGTGGGCACGCCGCCCGGCTTGTGCGCGGCGCCAACAACGATGGTGTCTCTGCCGATCGCCGGCGTCGCATGGATGCCGATCTCACTGCTGAGTGGATCGATTTCCTGATCGTCGTCCGTTTTCAGATCGACGGCGCCGTCCACGCCGAAGCTTGGAATCCGAAGGCCGGTCTTGGCGTTCAGTTCGATCATGCGATATCCCTGCGTGAAGTAGACGATCCGCTTGTCATTGCTGCCAGGGGCGCCATCCGCCCAGTACGCAAGGCCGCGGCCGGAGAGACGCCGGGGCGAAACCTGAGCACGCTTCCCTTCGTCTTCGCGATGGGTCCACAGTAACTCGCCCGTGGCAGCGTCCAGCGCGATCACATCGCGCCGGTCCCCGGCGGTGGAATAAAGCACTCCATCGATCACCAGCGGCGTCGATTCCAGATTGGTTTCCGGTGTCGGACCGAGACTGGCGGTAGTAAAGATCCAGGCCATCTGCAGCCTACCGAAATTGCTGGCGTCAATCTGAGTCAGCGGCGAATAACGGGTGTTCTTGATATCGCCGCCATAGCTGCGCCAGTTCTGGTCGGCCGTGCCTTGCTGGGTTACGGCGGGTGGCACCCAAAAAGCAAGAAACGCGACTGTGCCGCCAAGTATCGGCGCAACCTTGGGGAATCGGTTGATTCTGGATAGTGCCATCGTGGTTCACTCCTCGCGGTCAGGCTAACAGGGCGAATTATATCCCATTCGCGACGACCCATTACTCAAGACGGCCAGACAGCCTGCAGGCCGAGCAATAGAGTGGCTACCTTCTATCCGGCAGCGCGAACACGTATAACGCGTTGCCTATATCAGGACCATGTACGTCCGAAGCCACGATCCTGGGCACGTTCCGGGGGCTGCCTCCGCCATTGCTGGTGGTCACCGCGAGATACTGTTTGCCGCCCGCTGTAAAAGTCAGTGGGAAGCCTTGAACGGCGGCCGGAAGCCGGGTCTCCCACAAAATTCGGCCGGTATTTGCGTCGAAAGCGCGGAACATTCGATCCAAGTCGCCGGCGAACGCCACCCCGCCCGCGGTCGACAAAACGCCGGTAAGGAAGGGCGCCCGCTGCTCGTACTTCCAGATCTCGCGGAGCGTGCGCACGTCGTAGGCCGCCAGTTTGCCGACATTTCCGTTCGATCCCGGCATCTCAAAGTAGCGCGCCCGCGCGCCGCCCCCTGCCCCTGCGCCTGCGGTTTTATCCACCGTCTGCGCAGCGAACTCGAGACAGCTCTGGCTCAGCGGAACAATCAGCCGATTGCCCGGCTGGTAGTACGACATCGACTGCCAGTTCTTGCCGCCTTCGGTAGACGGACATCCCAACACTCCTTCGCCGATGCGCTGCTCCACGATATCGTTGCGATAGTGCGGCTCGCCCGTGGACGGGTCGATCGAATCGTACACATTTTGGAACACCATTTCCTTGTGACCCAGATACTTTCCCGTCTTGCGGTCCAGCTTCCAAAGAATGCCGGTCTTGCCGGCGCTGAAGACATACTTCTGGCCCTGGTCGTCCACCAGCACACGCTCGAAGACTTCGTCCAGATCCAGCGTCTCGCCCGGTGCGTGATCGTAATACCAGGCTAGTTTTCCGGTATCGGCATTCAGCGCCAGCGTCGAGTTGGCATACAGAGTCGCGCCATTTCCCGATCCCCGGCTGACGCGCATCCAGGGCTTGGCTTGAGCGGTGCCCCAGTAAGTGAGGTTCAAGTCGGGATCGAAGCTGCCGGTGATCCATGATTCCGCGCCCACGCGAAGGCTGTTGGGGAGACCTCCCCAGGTATCGCCGCCGGGTTCGCCCTCCAGCGCAACGGTGTTGAAGCGCCATACTTCCCTGCCGGTCTTGGCGTCGTAAGCACTGACGAAGCATTTTTCCCCGCCGAACGTTTGGCAACCGCTCAGACCTTGGATCAACTTGCCGTTTACGGCGATCGGTCCGCTGGTGGTGGAGTGCTGGTTCTTGGAACGGTCGCCGATGGTGGTGTCCCAGACGATCTTGCCCGTGCGTGCGCTGAACGCGATCAGGTGCGCTTCGCTGCTGGTCACGAAAACGTTATCGCCGTAGATGGTGATGCCGCGCATCGCCGGTGAGCCCGCGTTGGTTCCGTAGCGATTCTCCCAAATAAGCTCGCCAGTTTTAGCGTCCAGAGCCTGCAACACCATACCGGCGTTGTTCACATACAGCACGCCATTGTGGACGATGGGCGCCGGATCGTTGCCGAGGGAGCTTCCGTCTTGCATGGCCCAACTCCACGCCAGGCGCAGGTCGTTGACGTTCTGCGCGGTGATCTGATTCAGCGTACTGAAGGAGCTGGCCTTGTAATCGCGCCGGATCATCAGCCAATCCGCGGGATCCGGATTACGCAACATGGCATCGGATACCGGGATATAGTTTTTCACTTCGCCCTCGACGGTAATTCCGCGAGGAGTCTGCTTTTCTTGTTTCGCTTGTTTGCCTTGTTTGGAGTTATCCGTTTCCGCGGCAGCGGGACCGCCGCCCGTCTGCAAATATGCGGGGCGCTGCCCGGATGCGACGCTGCGAATGGTCACGTTTGAGACGGCCGTAAGCGCCTGGCTCCCGGCCCGCGCACCATTGGCATCCAGAAGGAAAGCCGCCACGTTGCGATACGAATCGCCCGGAAGAGCGGCTCCGCCCGGAGGCATCGTGGATTGTATGTAGTTGATCAATTCGCCGGCAGTCCGGTCACCCCACTGGGCCAGGAAGTTGGCGCCCGCTAACTGCGGCCCTTCCCGCCCGCTGAGATCGCTCGAATGACACGTGGCGCAACTGGTCTGGTAAACCGAGCGGCCCGCCGCGGCCTGGTCCTGCGTATATGGTCCGGCCGGACCAGACTGTGCGACCGAAAGCCGGGCAAACAAAAACGCCACTCCGCAGGCTGCCACCATCGCGAGAATCATCCGAATCTTCATCATGCCTCCTGCTTGGGTAACCAGCCACACAGCTTGCCGTCCGTGATTTTAAACACCATCAGCTTAATGAATCGTAATTTGCGGACTCGACACGCACGCACCGATCGTTCGCTCCAGGAACGCGGTCAGCATATCACGTTGTGAGACCTCGAATACCTCGACACTCCGAGACGGGAAACGAGTATCTTAAAGATACATGTCGGTGGGTGTGGGGAGAAATCTGCGAAGAAACCGCAAGTTCGCCAGCGACACGGCACGGGTTTGGGCGTTTACGCTGATTGCGGCTGCGGCATCGCACGCTTCGGACATCAAGGTGGTTACCTCCGGCGCGTTTACGGCAGCGTTCGCGGAACTGGGCCCCGAGTACGAGCGAACCACGCGCAACAAGCTCATAACGGAGTTTGGACCATCCATGGGAACGACGCATAACGCCATCCCGGTGCGTCTCGGCCGTGGGGAAGCGTTCGATGTCGTGATCATGGCCGGACCGGCTCTGGACGATTTGATCAAACAAGGTAAGGTCCGGGCGGGGAGCCGCGTGGATCTCGTTAGGGCGAAAATCGGCATGGCCGTGAAGAGTGGAGCGCCCAAGCCCGACATCAGCACCGTGGAGGCGCTGAAGCGCACGCTGCTGGCGGCGAAATCCATCGCGTATTCCGATGGCGCCAGCGGCGTTTATCTCTCCACGGAGCTATTCCTGAAGCTCGGTGTGCTTGACCAAATCAAGGGCACGATGCGGAAAATCGAAGCCGACCCGGTAGGCGGCGTGGTGGCCACGGGAGAGTTCGAGATCGGCTTCCAGCAGATCAGTGAACTGCTTCCCGTGAAGGGTATCGACATTGTGGGAGAGTTGCCTCCGGGAGCGCAGCGAGTCACGGTTTTCGCCGCAGGCATCCCGGCTGTGTCCAAGCAGCCGGAAGCGGCCAGGGCGCTGATCCAATGGCTTGCCTCACCGGACGCCTACGCCGCCATCAAAAAGACTGGGCTGGAACCGGTACACTCCAAGTGAGCTGTCGCGGAAAATCCAGACCCTGCCGTGTTCCAATCCCCGGTCGGAATTTTGCGCACCACAGCCTACTGCAGGACTAGGATCATCCTTAAATCTCGCTTCCTACCGCTGGCGGAAACACTGTCGAGGGTTCTATACCAGACTCCAATCGCAAAGTGAGTTATGAATTCGCCATACACAGGTTGCGATCGCAAACGTGTTGCTCGAAGGCCTACTCAAGTATTATGGCCGGTTCGCATGAATTATTTGACGTTTCGTCGAACCCAGGTAGGCGGGGAGAACCCAAGTGGTATGGCTTATACACGGCCGGACTTCTATCACAGATCCGCGAATCGTCCCGTTATCTACTTCGGTGCTTTCTCGGCCGTCGCCTTTTTCTCTTCGGCGCGGGCTCCCCCGAGCACACCTGACATTGCATAATTCCCTTCGTTGCAAGCGTACTCAAGAATAGGTTCGTCCGTCTTCTGCATGGGAATCTCGGCCTTCCACGATCTCGTAAACGCCGCCGGATCGTCAACGGTGAACTCATAGAGAATCGTTTCCGGGCTGACTCGCGTGAAGCGTTCGATCAGATGCAAATCTTTGCTGGCTCCCCGGAAATTCGTCTTATCCGTGAAATTGGTGGTGTCCACCACCAGGGTATTGCCCTCCCAACGGCCACGCGAATCGCCCATCCATTGGCGCACTTCCGGTGGAAGATGCGGACGGCCATCCGTGGGAATCATGCGAACATCGTGGATCATCTCAACCAGAATCATCACGTATCCCGGGGCTTGGACGATCTGATAATTATTGTTGTACCCACCGGGAAGCATGGGCGGTCCCCCGGTCGGCCACAAAATGCAACGCTCCGCCAAAGGCCGCTCCTCGGGGCCGTCGAACTGATGCGCGCTGGCGTGCGCGGCGCGTTCAGCCTGCCGCTTTTGTGCCTCGGCTGTGAGCGGCGGAATTTTCCCGTCCGCTGGATCTACAATCAGCGAGGTTCGTCCGCTCGCGACCAGGTGGCTTCCCCGGCTGAACCAGAATTCGTTGTAGGCGCGGCCCACATCGGTGTCGGCGCCTCCGTCACGCCGGTCCCGGTTGGCTTGTTGCAGGAATTGCTTTTCATATTCCGCCGCTTCCTGCTTAGTAAAGAACTGCTTTCCGGCAAGTTCAGCGGGCCGTTCCAGGGGCGTAAGCGTCGCGGTGGACCAAGTGCCTTGAAGGTCCGGATGGCCATCGGGTGTGCGTGGAAGAGTCCACGTCTTTCCCTGGGCCAGCAACAGGCCACCCGCTGCCAGGCCGACCGTTAAGACCGACAATCGTTGGCGCATCTTCGAGTCACCTTTCAGTGCGGGCCCTGAGCCGAAACACCTTGGTTCACCGTCACCGTTACATCGCGGGTGGTGAACAGTTGGCCGTCATCGGCGATTGCCCGCAACACGTAGATCCCCGGAGCGCTGAAGCTCATCTTCGAAGTGAGGGTGACCGGCTCCCCATAAATGACCTGGGTGGCGTCGGGATCGAACGTGACCTTCCCGGGACCACGGTACTGAATCCATTTGATTTGGACGCCCCGCGGCCGGCGAGGCTGCGAGTCGCGGTCCGGATTTGAGGGAGCTTTCCTGTACGGTTTCGGGAGCCCGTCGTCGGTGGCCGAGGCAGTCAAGCTCGCCTTATTCGGCAGGGTGATCGTCTGCGCGGGACTGATGGTGACTGACGGGGCTTTGTTGTCGGGGTCGGGGACGCCACCCCCCATATTCTCCACCATCACCCCTTCGCTCAGCTCCCACTCCGGCTGGAGCCAACCTTTGGCTTGGTCCGTTCGCCCGTGAGAGATCAGCGTCCATACCACCTTCTCCTTTTTGTCCCAATCCTTGGGCACCACCACCTTGAACAGGAATCGCTGCCGCCGCGGGTAGAAATGCGTCGGCTGCCCCCGATCGCCGTACGTTTCCGCTCCCATGGAAATCGAATTGGCGGGGCCGATGGGGATGTCGACTTCCTCTTCGTAGTTCCGGTTCAGATAACCGAAGACCAGGCTGAAGGTTCCGTCGGGATTGCGTTCCCACCCTTCAAATGTGGGAGCGACGTTCTGGCCCGTCGCATACTGAACTTGCGCGCTTACTCGAATGCCGCCCGAACCAACAAAAAGAAAACCGGCGAACACCGCCAAAAGCCGTCGCATCGTCTACTCCGTCTTCAGGGCGGTCTGCTTGGCCTTTCGCGCCGCGATTTGCTGCTTGTACTCTTCGTCGGAAAGAAAGTAGTAGCTGATCCATGCGCCGCCCATTTCGTCGATGGTCCGCTGCCCGTATGTGATCAGGTTGTCTGGATCGGGATTGAACTTATTCCCGGGCGAGTTGTCATACCACGAAGTGACGTGCAGAATGGTCCCCGCCGGAAGGAGCGGCTGGTTGTCTTCGTCGTAAAGATAGACGATGTGCCAGGCAAACTGGTATCGGCTCACGCAGCTCAGCGTCTCCACCTTGTGCCCACCCGGATAGATCGCCTCGATGCATGAGGCCTTTCCACGGTTGTGCATGTGCGGCTGGTACGA
>Ga0070733_10001535_pt1 | contig 17078 bp, 13 predicted proteins | sample Coa_R1_9_FD_66450 | JGI IMG/M metagenome (GOLD analysis project Ga0070733, IMG submission 66450) | Surface soil microbial communities from Centralia Pennsylvania, which are recovering from an underground coalmine fire - Coalmine... | ecosystem: Environmental > Terrestrial > Soil > Unclassified ... | reverse complement strand
GCGAATCGCTTTCCACGGATCTGGGTTCCTACTCCAGCCGAACGTGATTTACGGCGGCTGCTCTGGCATATTCGCTTCAGTTCGTCGCGTCCTTTCCCAGTTTTCAAAAATCGCTCTCGCCTCACGGCGGCGGCCAAGGATGCCGTACTTCTCTCGATGAACGAGGTCCCAGGGCCCCCGATGCTTTGTGGAAATGCTCAGGTCCGAATCGTGCTGTCGCAAGCGCTGCCCGAGATCCTGTGTGGAACCCGTGTAATAACGGCCCGTCGTGCGGCTGCGGAGGACGTAGACGAATGGCATTTAGTATGGCGCGCCCGGAGAGACTTGAACTCCCGACCCTCTGGTTCGAAGCCAGATGCTCTATCCAACTGAGCTACGGGCGCGCCGCGCGGCGCTATTGTAGCACTGCCCAACGAGGCTTCGCGATGGCTGCAAGGCACCGTAAGACCAACTCCTCTTGGGAAGAACGCCCCGTCCAACGGGATCAACCCCAAACCAGCACGGTATCGGGCAAACGGATGTACGCTAACGAAGGCGAAGCAAAAGCCACGGCGGCACACAGGATGACCGACAAAGAATCTGCACCGGCGAAATTAAGAACATATAAATTGAGATAGGCTTCGGCGAATCGCGGCACTGGCAAGCGCGAGGCGGGGGAAGAAAGCGGCGGCAAGGCACCGCACTCCCACAGGGGTCCCGCGAGTTCGAAGTGAAGAGGGGTTGCGTCGCATGGTGATGAGTGGGCGGCCATTGCGAATCGTGCTGCTGGGAGGGTCGGGGCAGGTGGGGAGGGTGCTCACACGGCATTTTCATGCGGCGCGGCGCGATGTAGTGGTTATTGCACGCAAGCCCGGCGCGGCGCCGTGGAGAATTGTTCAGTGGGATGGGGCGACGCTCGGCGAGTGGGCCGGCGAAATCGACGGCGCCGATACGGTGATTAATCTGGCGGGCCGGAGCGTCAACTGCCGGTACAATGCCAAAAATCGCCGCGAAATCAAGGAGTCGCGCGTCAATACGACGAGGCTTTTGGGGCAAGCGATTGCGCAATCGTCGCGCCCGCCGCGCCTGTGGATGAATGCCAGCACGGCCACGATTTATCGTCACGCACTCGACCTGGCCATGGATGAAGCGACCGGAGAGCTGGGTGGCGGCGAACCTGATGCGCCTGACACGTGGCGCTTCAGCATCGACGTCGCAAAAGCGTGGGAGGAGGCATTCTTCTCGTCGAAGACGCCCGCGACGCGGAAGATCGCGCTGCGCAGCGCGATGGTGATGAGCCCCGATCGCGGCGGCATTTTTGACACGCTGCTGGGACTCGTGCGGCGGGGCTTCGGCGGCGCGTCAGGCTCAGGAAAACAATTCGTGTCCTGGGTGCACGAGCAGGATTTTGTGAGCGCGTTGGATTATCTGGCTTCGCATGAAGACATCGAGGGCACGGTGAACGTCGCCTCGCCCATCCCGCTGCCCAACAGAGAATTCATGTTCACGCTGCGCAAAGCGTGGGGCGCGAAAATCGGATTGCCTGCTACGGAATGGATGCTGGAGATTGGAGCAGTCTTTCTCCGCACAGAGACGGAGCTGATTCTGAAGAGCCGCCGCGTGATTCCAGGAAGGTTGCTTGCGCACGGCTTTCGGTTCGAGTTTCCCGAGTGGCCGCAAGCGGCGCGCGATCTGGTGGACCGTTGGCGGGTGCAAGCCGGATAGAAGACGCGGAAAGTCAGAGAAGAATCGAAGACGGACCCTGTCACCGGTGATCGAAACCCTGTCGTCAAACTTCACGTCCTACATGCGTAGATAGCAATTGCGATTTTTCACGGCGTGGCCGAGGCTCGACGCTGGAGACGACTTATGAAAAGCATGCTCGTAATGTCGTTGCTTGCTATGCTTGCGGTGCCCGTGCACGCCCAGGATCAGGCGACAGCTGCCCGCACCGCTGCTGGGTGCGGCGCGGACAACGTCGAGTTCGACGTCAAAACAGACAAGAGCCAGCATTCGCAGGGACAAGTGCCCGCAGGCAAAGCGCTCGTCTATGTTTTCGAAGTAGAGAGGACGGACGCTGTGGCCTTCAAGATAGGCGCCGTGACGATTCGAATCGGGCTCGACGGCCAGTGGGTGGGCGCAAATCACGGCGATACGTACTTTTACTTTCCGGTTGATCCGGGCGACCACAGTCTCTGCGCGAATTGGCAGTCAAGCTTCAGAAGGTTTTCAAAGTTGTCCTCGGCTGTCAGCCTCACGGCAGACGCGGGCCAAGTGTATTACTTCCTAACAAAAGTGGATGAGCGAAGCCACGATACTCCTGCGGTCTGGATGGAAGCGGTGGACCCGGCGGAGGCGAAGCTCCTGATCGCATCCGCATCGCTCAGCAATTTTCATCCCAAGAAATAGCCGCGAAATAGAGCGGCGATCAAGATCACTACGAGGCCAGCTTTCCCGCTTCCTTCGCGTGATTCCGATTAACGCCGATAAATGCCTTTACTGCGTCGCATGGCACCTTACCAGCAAGGAGGCATGACGGGCGATCAAGGTGCCTGCACGTTCGCACAACTACTTTCGTCTAGGCCTTTACATAGGCCCGACGTTTCAGTTCTGAAGTACTCGTAGATGACGCAGGGAGGACGTCCCTGAAAAGACGCAATCGGATATTTATGTCAACAGACGGTTGAACATTGGTGACGATTGTTTATCCCACATACCTACGCGACTGCGTTAGTGCTCATGCTGTTCAGCATGCTCTGTTGGGGCAGTTGGGCAAATACACAGAAGATCGACAAGGGGTGGCGATTTGAACTTTTCTACTGGGATTACACTTGGGGCCTTCTAGCGTGTGCACTGCTGTTTGGACTGACACTCGGAAACAGGAGTTCCGCGTCGTCGGACAGCTTTTTTCACAATTTGAGCGCAGCAAGTGCTCGCAGTCTTTTGGAGGCTTTCTTGGGTGGTGTGATCTTCAACCTCGGGAACCTGCTCCTGGTGGCCGCGATATCCGTAGCAGGCATGGCCGTAGCGTTCCCGATAGGCGCCGGCCTGGCGCTGGTGATCGGCGCCGTCATCAACTACTTCATTTCCCCAAAAGGGGATCCTATCCTATTGTTTGGCGGAATTGCGCTGATTTGCATCGCCATCATTCTCGACGCAATGGCCTATCGGGGCCTCTCCGCACGCGCGAATGCGACCACGAAAGGAGTTGGATTGAGCCTCGCCTGCGGTGTTGCCGTGGGGCTCTTTTATCCATTTGTCGCCAAGGCGCTGACAGGCCCGAACCATTTGGGACCTTACACCGTATATTTTGTTTTTGCGTTGGGAGCCGTTGTTTCCAATTTCCCAATGAACTATCGATTGATGCGGCGACCCGTCAGTGGGCAACCCCTTCGAATGAAAGACTATTTCAAGGGACGAGCGAGTTTGCACGCGTGGGGAATATTGGGTGGAGTGATTTGGGGCATTGGCACGATCTCCAACTTCGTGGCTTCCTACGTGCCGATGATTGGACCCGCGACTTCGTTCTCTCTTGGCGAGGGCAACACGATGATCTCAGCCATATGGGGCATCTTTGTGTGGAACGAGTTTCGTGGCGCGGGAATCCGCGTCAAGTGTCTCCTCGCGATTATGTTTCTGTTCTTTATATTGGGTCTGAGCTGTATCGCGCTCGCGCCAGTAATCCCCTAGGAGAACGAACACGGACAAAGCCGGGTCCTTACGTGCGATGGGGCAAAAGCCGTGCGTGGCCGCTCTGGACGGGAGAACGGGCGCACGATGAACTCTCTGCGGGGCGAGATGTAAAGCCGTTCATACGAGCAATCGAAGGTTTTGCTTCGCCGACAGGTCTACCACCAGAACAGGTCTGGGATGAGCAGGACAAGCCAAATAAGCATATGTTCCTGGGTCGGCCCACGGGTTCAGGCATGCCTCTGATGACAATCGAAACGGCGGGAAGTGAGGGTGGAGATGCCGCAAGAGAATCATTTTGACATCATCATCATCGGAACGGGGGCCGGTGGTGGAACGCTTGCCTACCATCTTGCTCCCTCGGGTAAACGAATTTTGCTTCTGGAACGAGGCGGATACCTGCCGAGGGAAAAGGACAACTGGGACTCCCGCGCCGTCTTTCTCGAATCTAAATACCAAGCCAAGGAGACGTGGCACGACAAGGACGGAAATACGTTTCACCCAGGCATTCAGTATTACGTCGGCGGGAATACGAAGGTTTACGGCGGGGCGTTGCTACGGTTTCGAACGGAAGATTTTGGGGAAGTCCGGCATTATGGCGGCATCTCACCCGCATGGCCGCTCAACTATGAGGACTTCGAGCCTTACTATACCAAAGCGGAACATCTGTATCACGTTCATGGAGAACACGGGATTGATCCTACGGAAGGTCCGGCGAGCTCTCCCTATCGCCACCGCCCAGTGAGCCACGAACCGCGCATTCAAGAGCTTTATAACGATTTACAGCGGTGCGGCCATCATCCATTCCCTTTGCCCCTCGGCATCTTGCTCGATGAAAAAGATGGCAACGCCCTTCACACGAGTGCTTGCGTGCGATGCGCAGCATTCGACGGATTTCCATGCTTGGTCAACGGCAAAGCAGATGCCCAGATCATTTGTGTGGATCCTGCTCTTGAGCACCCGAACGTCCAGCTTCTCACAGGAGCATACGTCAAGCGTCTCGAAACGGGCGCGAGCGGTCGCGTGGTAACAAAGGTCCTCGTCGAACGCGACGGGCAATCGGAGGAATATTCGGCGGATATAGTCGTCGTTTCTTGCGGAGCGATCAACTCCGCAGTTCTACTATTGCGCTCTGCCAACGACAAGCACCCGAATGGGCTCGCGAACAGTTCGGACGTGGTCGGACGCCATTATATGCGGCACAACAACTCCGCTTTCATGGCCATTTCCAAGCAGCCCAACCCGACCGTGTTCCAGAAAACCCTTGGTCTGAACGACTTCTACTTTCGCTCGGATGATTGGGAATACCCGTTGGGCTGCATCCAGATGCTAGGAAAGACCGATGGTGAAATGCTGAAGGGAGAAGCGCCGGGCTGGGCAGTCTGGAAACCCGAGTTTGCGCTGGATTACGTAGCCGAGCACTCTATCGATTTCTGGGTACAATCCGAAGATCTGCCGCAGGCCGATAATCGTGTCAGCGTCAATGCGCAGGGAGAGATCAGGCTCAATCTCCAGGAAACCAACGTCGAGGGACACCTCCGCTTGATTGCAAAGCTCAAGGGGATGCTCAAAGACCTCGGTCTTCACGACCACTTGATGTCCCGATCGTTGTATCTCGGTAAGAATATCCCGATTGGCGGCACCGCTCATCAGGCGGGAACGATTCGGTTCGGCCGCGATCCCAAGACCTCGGCGCTCAATCTGAACTGCAAGGCACACGATTTGGATAATCTTTATGTCGTCGATGCGAGCTTCTTCGTGTCGATTGCGGCCGTGAATCCAAGCTTGACCATCATCGCCAACGCGCTGCGAGTAGGCGACCACTTGCTGGAACGACTGGGATAACGACGAACAACGCAACTTGCTCTCTGCGATGCGGAAGAACACGGAAATAGAAAGAGGGAAACGCTTATGAAAGCGATCGCAATCGTTCCAGGTACGGCCGGCTCGCGCATTGTGGACCGGCCCGAGCCTTCTATCACCACGCCGGATGAGGTAAAGGTCAAGGTCATCCGGGTGGGCATCTGTGGAACCGACAGGACAGAAATATCCGGAGGACGTGCAGATGCTCCTGATGGTCAGAAAGAACTCGTCATCGGCCACGAAATGTTTGGTCAAGTCGTGGGAGTGGGCTCGTCGGTTACTCGCGTGAAAGTGGGAGATTTCGCCGTATTCACCGTCAGGCGCGGGTGCGGCCAGTGCCCGTCCTGCCTGATGGGCCGCGCGGATATGTGCCAGACCGGCAAGTACCGGGAGAGAGGCATCCATGGATTGGATGGTTATCAAACGGAATTCGTTGTTGATAAGGAGCAGTACGCGGTGCGCGTGCCAGCCAAACTCGAAGCCGTCGGCGTGTTGATGGAACCGCTTTCCATCGTCGAGAAAGCCATTGATGAAGCCATTCGCTTACAGGTCGTGCGTTGTCCCGAAGCCGCCATTACTCCTGACTGGATTGTCGGACGCCGCTGCCTCGTGGCCGGCTTGGGGCCCGTGGGTTTGCTGGCTTCGATGGTCCTACAACTTCGAGGGGCCGACGTTTACGGCCTGGATGTCGTCGATTCCACGAGCGCTCGCCCAAAGTGGCTGAGCGACATTGGAGGGCGTTACCTGGACGGGCGAGTGATACCCGCGGATCAAGTCGAGAAAACAGTTGGTCCGATGGATTTGATCCTGGACGCGAGTGGTATTCCTTCCCTCGAATTTAACCTGCTTGACGCGTTGGCCCGGAACGGGACGTATGTGATCACGGGTATTCCCACCGGCGACCATCCGTTGCAAATTGCTGGTGCGCAGCTCGTTCGACAGTTGGTCCTCGATAATCAGGTAATGCTGGGCAGCGTCAACGCCGCGCGCGGCCATTTTCAAATGGCCGTCGATGACTTATCTCAGGCTCAGCTTCGCTGGGGCACTCACATCGACGCCTTGATTACGAATCATTATTCGTCCGCACAATTCGCGGAATCGGTTAGCCATCATCCGTCCGATGCCATCAAGGAAGTCATCGAGTGGACCACCACGGTTAAGCACGTCTGAATCCAGCAGCACGATGCAGGACCGAGCGAGGGAAACGTGCCCGACTTTCGATGCAATCTTTTGCAGTCCCCTAAAGAGTTCCCGCATTTTTGGGAGCACACCGTTGGGAGCGGGCATGCGCCACTCGCTTTGCGGGCGGACTGGCAAGCACAAATGCTGCGTTGCCACAACGAACTCGGTTTTCAACACGTGCGTTTTCATGCGCTGCTTTCCGACGAGATGGGGACGCTTATATGCGAAGAAGCGCAACTTCTTTATTCCTTTTTCAATGCCGATCAGATTATCGACTTTCTCCTCTCGATAGGAATGCGGCCTTTTGTCGAACTGTCTTTCATGCCGGAAGCGCTTGCCTCAGGAGATACGATTGTTTTTCATTACAAGGCAAACGTAACCCCGCCGAAGGATTATGAGCAATGGGCCACGCTGATCCAAAAACTGACGGCACATTGGGTGGAACGTTACGGAGCCGTCGAGGTACGCAAGTGGTTTTTTGAAGTTTGGAATGAGCCGAATCTCAAGGCTTTTTGGACGGGACGGCAGAAAGACTACTTCAAGCTCTACCAGTACACGGTTACAGCCATCAAGAGTGTGGATGAATCTCTCAAAGTAGGGGGACCTGCAACCGCCGATAACAATTGGATTCCTGAGTTCCTCCGCTACTGTAAGAAAAATACGCTCAGCATTGATTTCGTCAGCACGCACCATTACCCGACCGATGCATTTGGTAAACCGGGAGCGGATACAGTGACTCAGTTGGAGCATGCGCCGCGCGGGGTCATGAAAGATCAGGCGAGCAAAGCGCGCGGCGAAGCCGGCGACTTGCCGCTGTATTATACGGAGTGGAATATCTCATCGAATCCACGAGATCCGTTGCATGATGAGCCGTTTGCCGCTGCCTTCGTCACTAAGATCATCATGGAAGCCCGCGAACTGGTTCAAGGTTACAGCTTCTGGACCTTCAGCGACATTTTCTCAGAGAACTATTTTCCGTCTGTCCCATTTCACGGCGGGTTCGGCCTTCTGAATCTGCATGGGATCGCCAAGCCAGCCTACCGCGCGTTCCAATTGTTGCACCGGTCAGGCACCGAATTATTGGAAATCCACGGAGCTCATGCGACGGTGGACGCCTGGGTTATCCGTAAGAATGACACCGCAACGATACTCACTACAAACCTTGCGATGCCGCGACATCCGATTCAGACTGAACTGTTGACTCTGCAGCTCACGGGCGCGCCAGCGCCGCGCAACGTCTGGATCGAACGAATTGACGAAGATCACGCAAATCCACGCCGGCTCTGGCAGACGATGGGCGAACCGGAATACTTGAGCGCGCTGCAAGTGGAACAACTTCAGGCGGCTTCAACTTTGCAGAAGGAGCCGCAACCCTGGACGCAACGACGGGGAAAAGTTGATCTGGCTGTGGCCCTGCCGCCGCAGAGTGTTGCGGCCATCACGATTGAATTTGCCTGACCGTGCGATACCTTTCAGGAGTGTCCCAGTAATGAGTCAACCGTTGCCGGCCTCAAATCCGCAGGGGACCGATTCGGAAATGCTCGACCGTCTCCAACGTGAGTCTTTCGATTACTTTCGGCAAGAAGTCAACCCACGAAACGGTTTGATAGCGGATAAGACCCAACCTGGATCACCTTCCAGCATCGCGGCCGTGGGAATGGGTTTGACCGTCTACACGGTAGCAGTTGAACGAGGCCTGCTTTCACGAAGGGAAGCAGTCGACAGGACCCTGACGCTTTTGAGGTTCTTTCATTCCAGCCATCAGGGCCCGGAACCAGCTGCCACGGGATACAAAGGGTTCTACTACCATTTCCTCGACATGCAAACAGGCCGCCGAGCCTTGCAAAGTGAATTGTCGACGGTTGATACCGGCATACTCATGGCCGGTGTTCTTACGGTGGCAAGCTATTTCACCGGGAAGAGTGAAAAAGAAGCTGAGATACGGGAACTTGCTGAAATTCTTTACCGGCGCGTTGATTGGAAGTGGGCCCTCAATGATGGGACGACGATCTGCCATGGTTGGAGACCTGAGTCGGGATTTCTTTCATTCCGATGGGATACGGGCTATAGCGAAGCTCTGATTCTTTATGCGCTGGCCCTCGGATCACCTACGTTTCCTATCGATCCGGAGGGCTATAAGGAATGGACCTCAACTTTTGAATGGAAGAAAGTCTACGACATAGAATATCTGTATGCTGGTCCACTCTTCATTCATCAAATGTCCCATCTGTGGCTGGATTTTCGCGACATGCACGACGACTTCAACAGGAACACAGGGATCGATTATTTTGAGAACAGCCGGCGGGCCACATACGTTCAAAGGCAGTATGGAATAGATAATCCACTCGGTTTTTTGCACTATCACAAAAACGGCTGGGGATTCACTGCGAGCGACGGACCGGGACCTGCCGCCCTCATGGTGAACGGTGTCCGAAGAGTGTTTTACGACTACATCGCGCGAGGGGCGCCATTTGGGCCGGATGACGGCACAATTGCGCCCTGGGCTGTAGTTGCTTCTCTCCCGTTCGCGCCTGAGATTGTGATCGACACTGTCCGGCACGCCATTGAACGTCTCGGGTTGAAAGGGAATAACCCGTATGGATTTGATGCCAGTTTTAATCCAACCTTTCCCGCGACCAGCAGAGGTCGACACGGCTGGGTTTCTCCCTGGATCTTCGGCTTGAATCAAGGCCCGATTATTCTCATGATTGAAAACTTTCGGTCACAGCATATCTGGAAGCTCATCCGGGAATGCCCTTATATCTTAGAAGGCCTCCGTCGCGCAGGCTTCCGGGGCGGCTGGCTGTCATGAAGCATCCAATTGGGCTGCTGCGTAAGCGACCAATGACGCAACAAACTTTTGGGCGGCCGTGAGAAATGAGGCACACACCAAGGCGTCGCCAAAAAAAACCGGGAGCGGTTTTCGATCCGGCTTCAGTCCAATTCAAGAGGTCGGTTGCGCCGCGTCTTTCCGCGTAAACGACACCAGATGCAGCACTTGTGTGATTTTGCCTGCTTTCTTGCAAAGCAGGTGCTGTCCCTCTCCTTAGCAGTGGAATGTCGCTCCACACGGACTGAAAACACATGGTGCAACTCAGCGGGCAATTCGGCAAGGAGCTCTCAAATCCAAGTGGCGGCGATTCCTGCGCTTAAGTGACGTTAATTCATTGTTAGAAGGCAGACGCTCTATCCAACTGAGCTACGGGCGCGCCGAGTGGCGCTGTTGCAGCACCGGCTCGACTGGTATCTGCGGTCGAAGCGCTCGGACGCCGCCGGCAACCGTCAAGGCGGTCAGCGGGTAACTGGCCCGGTGCTTAGTCGCCCGAGCTGGCCTGCGCCGCCGAACCCCCCAAGCCTAATTCGGGCGCGATCGACCGCATGGCCTCTATACAGAAGGAGATGTGCCCCTCGAGAGGCAATCCCAGCTCCTCAGCCCCCTTGTAGACGTCCTCGCGATGGACGCCCCGCGCGAAGGCCTTGTCCTTCAGCTTCTTCTTCACCGACGCGGTTTCCACTTCGTGGATGCTCTTTGACGGCTTGATCAGCGCGCAAGCGGTTAGAAACCCGGAAAGCTCGTCGCAGGCAAATAGCGCGTGATCCAGCGCGGAGACGCGCGGCACGCCCGAGTAGTCTGCATGCGCGAGAATGGCGTGAATGGCCTCTTCGGGATAGCCCCGCTCGCGCAGGATCTTCGATCCTTCATAGGGGTGCTCGCTCGTAGGGCTGTGATCGGCGTTCGGCCAGCGCTCGTAGTCAAAATCGTGGAGCAGCGCCGTCACTCCCCACAATTCCTCGTCCCCGCCGAGTTTGCGGGCGTAGGCGCGAACGCAGGCCTCGACGGCCAGCGCATGCTTGCGCAAGCTCTCGCTCTGGGTGTATTCACACAACAGCTTCCACGCATCGTCGCGATTCGGCATTCGTCATCTCTCCCGCCCATAAACTAACACAGTAGCAGCGGGCCGCGCCGCTGAGCATTTCATCACTCGCTTCGGAAAGAATTCGCAAGTTGAGACAGTTCTTGCGCTCCTCTTCGTTCGTCGGCTGCGCCCAATGCTGGCGCAAACGCACTCCTCGTTGCACACGTGATCCTTCGCAGGGTCGAAGCGCGCAAAAATGTCAGCCTGACGAACAATGGCGCTTTCCTCGAATGCGTTAACAGCCGCGAAAAGTCGAGGCGAAGATAGGGAGAAGCGGGTATTGACGCTTAGGGACGCCCCTAAAATCTTTCCTTTGCCCTAGTTCTAGTACTACCATACAATCTCGCTCGTAGGAGGGGATAAGGATTTTACTTGACAAGAATTGGCACCGTGTAGAGAATCCATCGCGCGCCAGTTCCTGCCTTCCCCTAGTTATCGACGTTCCTCCCCTTCGCATCGTCGGAACAGTCTGCGAGGAGATCCGGTGGCGGAAAAAGAAGAAGCACGGGTACACGTTGATTTCGATCGAGAAGTCATCCGATGTCAAGTATGCGGGTTAGTCCAATATCGCACGCGAATCGGTAATTGCCGGCGCTGCCTGCGCCTGCTGCCCCCAAAGGTGACGTTCGTCATTCCGACGCCGTCCCCTCAAGATTTGCCGGGGGACGACCGTCAACTGTTCGAGAACTGGCCAAATCGGGAGACCGTTGAGAATATCGGCCAGCGTATTCGGCAGTTGCGGGAGTCGCGCAGCATGACGCAGAGCCAGCTTCAGGCCCGGTCGCGTGTTTCCCGTTCATACTTGTCCCGAATCGAAAGCGGGCAGATGACCCCCAGCCTCGGCACGCTTGAGAAGATCGCTGAAGCATTGGGAGTTGGCTTGAACCGCTTCTTCATTCCGGAAAGCAACGGGGAGACGGTCCTGGAAGACCCATTTATCCAGGGATTGCGTCCGTTCCTGCGCCAGCTCGACTGGGCGCAGTGGCAAGGTATCCTCAAGAGGCTACAGGCCATTAGCGAGCACGTGAGCACCAATCGCAACGTGCGCCCGTTGGCCCCTCCGCAGCATATTGAGAGGATCCCCGCCGCGATGGTGCGCCGGCCGCAAATGCCCGGGCGCGTTGCGGCAAGCGCGATGCAACGCTGAGCTGCGGCTCAAACCAGGCCTCCGTAAAAGACGGCCACACAGCGCTCCATGTCAGGAGCACGTGTGGGCTCGCCCACCGGCGTGGGCATGATCCGCCGGGGCAAGCGACCAGGCGATCAAACGTCCGGGGGACGGGCTGGCAGGCCCTTCCCTTGAGCGGTCTTATGGCTTTTGGGACTCCGCGACGAGCTACCAAGACGTCCGGGAGCGCGATTCCCAGCCGCTTCCGTGCGAAAAGCCGCCCCAAACGTAGATCTCCGCGCGTACAATCACACCCTGATTAACTTAAGGAAGGCTGACTTCGGCGTCCGACGATCTCGCAAAGCCGGACGTTGACGCCCTGTCGTGCGGACATCCCGATGCGTATTCTGGTGATCGGAGGAACACTGTTTATCGGGAAGCGGCTGGTCAACCGGCTTCTCGAGGCTGGCCACGAGGTTACCATTCTCCACCGCGGGGCCGGCCACCCATTTGGCACCCGCGTGCAAAATGCGATCGCCGACCGAAACGACGCCGCAGCCGTTCGCAGCGCACTCGCAGGACAGAGCTTCGAGGCCGCCTACGACATCGCCTACGACTGGGAGCGCGGTACTACCCCCGAGCACGTCGAAGCCACCGCCAGATCCGTCCCAGGCGACCTTTCGCGCTACATTTTCATGTCCAGCGTGGCAGCCTACGGCTCGGGGCTGAACCATGACGAGGACGATCCGCTGGCTTCCGATAACGATCACAATCCCTACGTCCGGAACAAGGCCGGCAGCGAGCGGGCGCTATTCCAGATGCACGCCGAATCAGGCTTCCCGGCCGTAACCTTGCGGCCGCCCTTCGTCTATGGCCCTGAAAACCCGTTCTACCGCGAGGCGTTCTTCTGGGACCGGATCGGCCTGGGCCGCCCGGTGATCGTGCCGGGGGATGGCGAACGGCTAATGCAGTTCGTCTATGTGAACGACCTTGTGGAGGCGTGTCTGGCGGCTCTCGAGAGCCCCGGGGCTACCGGCCGAGCATTCAACGTCGCCGATGAAAAGGCCTTAACCCAGGCGGAGGCGGTTGTCGCGTTTGCTTCGGCGATGGCCAGGCAGGCCTCGATCGTGAACGTGAGGCGCGAAATGATCGAGCAAAACGGCGGGAATGTCTTTGGCGACCCGCTCTATTTTGCCGAGTACTATGACCTCCCGCCGATTACGGAGAAGGTTGAGCGCGCACAGCGCGTTCTGGGCCTCAAATTGACGTCATTCGCGAAGGGACTCCGTGAAACGTACCGGTGGTACTCGCAAAGCGGGCCCCGGCGACCCCTTGATTTCCTTTTCGAAGACCTGCTGATTCGGCAGGCGCGAGAATCCGCGACGCCGGATTAGCTTTAGAATCGAAGGAACATTTTATCTCTTGAACCCCGAATTTCCAGCTTGCAAAACGCGTCCGTTTGGATACAATCCCCTCAGAAACACAATTACTCTCTTAGGGCCCGCGCAACGCCATTTTCCCCTTTACGACGTCCCGCGCGGGCCTTCTATTTTTTACCCCCAGGCTGTTGCCCTTCGCGGATCTCCGTTGACTGGCACGGGAAGAAGCACTCCATCGGCAAGGGGCGGGGGGCGGGCGCTCGCAAATTTACTGGGCACCCGCCTCTGCCTCTGGCGGCGACTTTACTTTTGATGCCCTGGTTCCGGCGGGTTCCCGACCTTGATCGTATTGCCGCCATCGTCCTGCAGCCCTGCTGGTTCACATGTCCCACCAACGGCGCAGGCGCAGTAGGTGATCGTCGCGTTCTCCACGATCGGAACGTATGGGCCGTTCGATCCGGCGTCGAGGGTTATGTAACCGTCGGACGCCTCGTCCTCAAACGCTTGAGCTGGCGATGTGTGTATCAGGCATCCGTTGGACAAAGCCTGGGCAACGTCGAAATACACGTCGCCGTCGTTGTCGACCTCTCCATGTTTAGGAACGCAGGTATACTGTGCGGTGATTTCGATTCTCACCGTTTGTGCGTCGGCTACTCTTGCTTTTCCAGCTTCTGCCATGTCGTTTCTCCTTTTTGAAATGCTTACTTCTTTTCGGTTGGCCGAAAATTCGGGTCTCGCAGCAACTCCTGCACGTCGGGATTATTCTGCAGTTGAGCGAGTGGATAACCTTTCTTCCAGCCCTGCTCGATATACCGGAGGGCCTTCGGGCGGTCGCCCAGATCTTCGTACGTCTCACCTGCATTGACGAGGATTGTGGCGTCGGTCGGCGCCAGGGCCAGCGCCGATTCCACGTGAATCAGTACCTGCTCCCGCTGCCCCCTTTCCGCATAGCCGATCGCCAAACTGGATTGCACCATTGGATCCTGCTGATGCGTCTTGGCCTCTTCCTCAAGCAAGGCAATTTCTCTCGTCCTGGCCGACTCAGCCTTGCTTTTTTCCTTCAGCCACTGGTAAGCGATGGCCAGGTTGTCCCAGACCAGGTAGTTCTTGTCGTTTAGCTGCAAGGCCTTTTCGGTGGCGGCAGCGGAGTCCGTATATCGCTTTTGCTGGTAATACAGAATTCCGAGATTCGCATAGGCGGCATACGAAGGACTCAGCTCGATGGATTTTCTCAGCGCTTGCTCCGCTTGAGGGATGGCCTTCGGATCGCCCATGTCGAGATACACCGAAGCGAGATTGCTGTACCCCTGCGCGTTATCGGGAGTCAGTTCAATGACGCGCTGCAGCTCAGCGATTGCTTCCGGGTAACGACGCTGGCGATCGTAAAACAGGCCGAGGGAATTGTAGCCGTCCCAATAGTCCGGACGGAGTGCTACGGCTTTCTTGAACGTCGCCTCCGCCTCGGCAATCCTTCCCATTCGCTCGTACGTGCCGGCCAATCCCTCCAAAGCGTCCGAATTATGGGGATCAAGACGAAGCGCGCGCTGAAACTCCTCGAGTGCAAGGTCGTAGTGCGCCACCATCGCGTGCGTGCGCGCGAGCGTGATGTAAACCGCGGGAAGATTCGGATCGAGTTGGGCGGCCTTTTGGCAATTTGCTGTCGCTTCATCAATCCACTTCTGATTGGGATCCACGGCGAACTTGCGGCGGTAGGCGTCAGCCAGTTCCGCGTAGCCGACTGCAAAGCTCGGATCGGTCTTCACCGCATCGTTAAGCGCGGCGATGGCCGCATCCAGATTGCCGGGCTTGTCATAACGCTGGATGTAGCCGAGCGCCGTGAGATACGACTGGTAAGCAGCGGGATTCGCCTTCCCGCCCGTATTCTTCAGCATGTCCGCCGTAACGGAAATGCCCATCAGCTTCGAGAGCCGCGACACAGCTTCGTTCTGCAACGTGGCCAGATCGCCTGCAGGGTCCTCCAGTTGCGCGGAGCCGATTTGCCGCAGCGTCTTGGCGTTGATCAGATTCACGGTTAGGCGAATGTCGCGCCCTTCGTGCTCGATGCTCCCTTCAACGACGAGCGTGGCGCCCAGTTCACGCAGCGCAGCCGAAGGATCGGTCACCTTGCGGGCGCGCACGACGCTCGAAGGCACCACCCACAAGGATTGATTCCCCACGTCGAGGTTCGAAAGGATGCTGGTGAGACTGTCCATCAAACCTTCTGCCAACGGCGCGTTGCCGGGATTGTTCCCGATGTTGTCGAACGGCAGCACGGCGATGTGCCTTTCCGTCGTGCCGAAGAGGGCCCCGTTGATTCGCGAGCGCACCGACGGAACTGCAAACGCCAGCAGGGCCAGCAACGGCAACGCAGCAAGGGAGAGCCACCAGCGCGATATTTTCTTTGGCGGTGCCGCGGCGCCCGCCCAGGCGCTCGCGGACGCGCGTTCGAGATACTTCTGCACTTCGCCGGGACGCAGCGTCGCCGTGGGCGCGGAGCCATCCACCGGTTGCATCGCCGCCGCGGAAATGATCGTCGAACGAAACGTTTCGAGATCCTCGGCCATCTCCCCACAGTCCGCATAGCGCCCCGCGGGGTCTTTCGACAGCGCGCGATAGATGATTTTCTGCAGCTCGGGCGGCGCGCTCGCGGGCGCTGCCGGAGGTTCGTTGACGATGGCGAACAGAATCGCCGACGCGTTTTCCCGCTGAAACGGGTTCGCGCCGTTCAGCATCTCGATCAGGATCACGCCCATGGCCCACACATCGGTACTTGCGTTCACCGGGCGTCCTAGCGTCTGTTCCGGCGACATGTAGCCGATGGTTCCCGTCGTGAGGCCGAGCGTCTGCGTTCCCGCGTTCGCGCTGACCAGGCGCGCGAGGCCGAAGTCGATGATTTTCTGGACGCCTTGTTTTGTGAGGATGATATTCGAGGGCTTGATGTCGCGGTGAACCACGCTGTGTGAATGCGCTTCGGCCAGCCCGCGCGCCACAGGGAGCGCAACGTCCACCGTTTCGCGCACGGAAAGCGGTCCGCGCCGGATTCGCTGCGCGAGTGTCTCGCCTTCGAGACACTCCATGACGATGAAATCCCTGCCATCGTCGTGGCCGATGTCATATAGCGTGCAGATGTTCGGGTGATTCAGCGAAGAGACGGAGCGGGCCTCGCGCTGAAATCGCTCGAGCGCTTCCGATGAGGCGGTGGCCTGCTCGGGAAGAACTTTGATTGCGACGCTGCGGCCCAGGCGCGTATCGAGCGCGCGGTATACTTCGCCCATCCCGCCGGCACCGAGGGGCGCGACGATTTCGTACGGTCCAAGCTTGCTGGCTGCTGGGAGAGCCAAACGGCGCCTCGATATCGCCGCGAACTGCGCGAGCAAGCGGCGTAAATTGGAAGGGGCGGCGTCATGCTAGCCCTCTGGCAAGTCCAAGTCAACGACAGGGAGGGATAGCGTATGCGGACGGCAAAAAGGGACCACCCCCTGTTGGGCAGAACGGGATCGGCCTTTTGGGGCAACCGTGTTCACTAAATGGCTCGGTCCGCAATCCAAGGTGGCATGGGCTCAAATAGTAAGAGGAAAAAGAAGCCTTGCGGATGTGGTTCGTGCAGAAAAAGCCGCCGCAAAAAGCAAACCGCAACCTTAGGCGGCGTCATACCATGGGCGATCTCTGGCAAGTCCACGGGCTGGCTTCGTTAGAGATACGCCGTTACTCGTCCGCTTGCCCGACCCTGTGTGTGAATCTAGCGCTCTGGCGACATCAGATTCGAGTTTTCGCCTTGACACCTAAGCAGGCTAGGCGTATATGTCGGATCGCTAGGGGTCAACAAGCCATGGCAGAAGCCAAACCGGAATTTCTTAAGGGCGCGGTCGATCTGCTCATCCTGAAGGTTGTGGCTCTCGGCCCGATTCACGGCTACGCCATCTCCCAGCGCATCCAGCAAATCTCCAAGGATTATTTTCA
>Ga0070733_10001531_pt1 | contig 17105 bp, 12 predicted proteins | sample Coa_R1_9_FD_66450 | JGI IMG/M metagenome (GOLD analysis project Ga0070733, IMG submission 66450) | Surface soil microbial communities from Centralia Pennsylvania, which are recovering from an underground coalmine fire - Coalmine... | ecosystem: Environmental > Terrestrial > Soil > Unclassified ... | reverse complement strand
TCTTCAAGACCCAGAGGCAAGGGCAGTCGCCGCACTCTCCCAAGAATTGCCTGCCGGGCTCCGGATGGCAGCAAATGGAGACGGGACGCGTCGACGTGCCGGTGTCCGGCGGCTCTATCCACATCAATCAGTACGTGGTGGCGAAAGGCGATGCCCAACGCGTCGTTCTCTACTGGTATCAATCCCAGGGCCGCGTCATTGCGGACGAATTCGCGGCGAAATTCTATCTTGTTTCCGATTCCATCAAACACCATCGGAGCGATACCGCTCTGGTCCGTGTCGAAGTTCCGATCTTCGGCGGCCGGACGCAGGAGGCGGAAAAAGTGGGGACCGATTTTGTGCAGGCGTTTTATCCCGTAGTCAAAGCCTACCTGCCCCGCTGACCTTTTCCCGCGCGTAATACCATTGAACAAAATGAATCAACGTCGGGCGGTTTTCACGCTCTTTGCCGTTTGCGCGTTATCAGCCGCGCCTCTGCGGGCGGAGGAGGAGTTCCTGATCGGAACGCCCGCGATCCGCTACTCACTGGCGAAACTGAACGTCCTCGGAAGCGTACTGATGATCGGCGCGCACCCCGACGATGAAAACAACGCCGTGATGGCATATCTCTCGCGCGGTTTGAAATTGCGCACGGGCTATCTTTCGATTACGCGCGGTGAGGGCGGCCAGAACCTGCTCGGTCTGGAACAGGGAGCGCTGCTCGGCGTGCTGCGCACGCAGGAACTTCTCGCCGCCAGACGGGATGACGGCGGCGCACAGTATTTCACGCGCGCCATCGATTTTGGTTTCACCACATCAGTGGAAGAAACCATGGCGAATTGGGGACACGACCGCACACTGGCGGATATTGTATGGATCATCCGGCAACAGCAACCCGACGTGATCGTTCTTTCTTTCAGCGGCACGCCGAGCGATGGTCATGGACATCATCAGGCTTCGGCAATCCTGGGAAAGGAAGCTTACGAGGCAGCTGGTAATCCGAGCATGTTTCCGGAGCAATTGAAGTGGGTGAGGCCGTGGAGAGCGCGCCGGTTAATGCGGTCCCGTTTCGCGCCTCTTACGCCGCCGACCGGACGTGGCGGCGCGGGTCCTGATCGACCAGCTGCGCCTGGTCAACCGGCAGCAGGGGCAGGGCCGGGAAGAGGACCAGGCCGGGGACCCGATCCGTTCCCGAACCAACCAGTCATCACCGTCGAAACGGGCGATTTCGATCCTGTAATCGGCCGCTCATTCCGCGAAATTTCCGTGATCAGCCGCAACGAACACAGAAGCCAGGGCCAAGGCGCGCCCCTCCCCTATGGATCGTCCGAGAACCTTCTATCCTTCGTCGCCGGCGAGATGCCGCGCAAGGCTGTCTTCGATGCTATCGATACTTCCTGGACGCGTGTGCCCGGTGCGGGCATGACCGGTGAGCTGCTTGCGAAGGCGGAGCAGGAGTTCGACGATCTGCATCCGGAACAGACCGTCCGATTATTGCTGGAGGCGCGCCGCACGGTCGCCGCACTCGCGAACGACGAGGGGCAAAAGTGGGCCCGGTGGAAGCTGGAAGAAATCGACGAGGCCATTGCCCTGTGCGCCGGGCTTCGCGCCGAAGCGCAGGCGGATGCTTTCAGTTTCGTTCCTGGCGGCACGGCGAAGCTTTCCCTCACCGCGCTGAACCGGTCCGGGCTGCCGATCAGGCTGGCGGGAATCCACCTGAGCGGTTGGGGAGATGTGGATTCGGGGGTCAGGAACAAACCGCTCGTTTACAACAAGCCCGAAGTCACTACGGCGCCGGTAAAGATACCGGTGAACCAGCCTTACTCCCAGCCTTTTTGGCTGAAGGAACCTCCCGATCCGGGCGCTTACAAAATCTCCGACCAGACGCTGATAGGCCGCGCCGATATCCTGCCGGAAGTGGTGGCGCGCTTCGATTTCACGCTGAATAACGCGCCCTTTTCTCTGACCCGGCCGCTGCATTACCGCGCCGCGGATCCGTCGAAGGGCGAATACATTCGGCCGGTGGTCGTGGAGCCGCCGTTTGCGATCGATCTGCCGGCGCAGAATTTCGTCTTTCCATCGGGTGCGTCGAAGGACTTCGATCTGCAGATTCGCGCTTTGTCGGCCAATCAGTCCGGAGAGGTTCGGATCGAGACGCCGACGGGGTGGAAGGTCGCGCCCGCCAGCGTGCCGTTTCAATTGAAAGAGAGCGGATCCGAACAGGGTGTGAGCTTCAGGCTGACTCCGCCCGCGGGGTCCGCAGCCGGAACGTTCAAGGTCATTGCCAAATCGGCGGCCGTTGAAATATCCACCGGAGTGGACGTGATTCCGTATTCGCACATTCCTGCCCAGACCGTGCTGGTGCCGGCGGAAGGACACCTCGCAGCGGTTCCGCTCAAAGTGCTGGCGCGCCGCGTCGGTTATGTGATGGGTTCTTCCGACAAAGTGCCCGAAGCGCTGCGCCAGATGGGGTGCCAGGTGGACCTGCTCGACGACAAAGAACTGGCGTCCGGCAACCTGGGCGTTTATGACGCGATCGTGACTGGCGTGCGCGCGTACTCCGTCCGCGCGGACCTGCGCGCTGCGCAGCAGCGGCTGCTCGATTACACCAGGAACGGCGGCACGCTGGTCGTCCAATACAACAACGGCGCCGATGCCCGCATCAGCCCTTCCGTGGCGGACGCCCTTGAGCACCTGGGCCCCTATCCATTCACGTTCGGGCGCGACGATGCGCGCGTAACGGATGAGACGGCCACCGTGAAGGTGCTGCTGCCCGCATCGCCGCTGTTGAACGTTCCGAACAAGATCGCGACGGCCGATTTTGACGGATGGGTGCAGGAACGCGGACTCTACTTTTCCAACAAGTGGGACCCGAGGTATGAGACGCCGCTTGAAACTCACGACAAGGGTAATCCGGAACTGCCCGGCGGAATGCTGTATACGCGGTTCGGGAAGGGCGTCTACATTTTCACCGCGTACTCGTGGTTCCGCGAGTTGCCGGCAGGCGTGCCTGGCGCGTATCGGATCTTCGCGAACCTGATCAGCGCAGGCAAAGCCCTGGCTAAATAGACAATGCCAAATAAATGACGGCGTTGATCACCGGCGCTTCGAGCGGAATCGGCGAGGCCTTTGCGCGCAAACTCGCCGCGCGCGGCTACGATCTGATTCTGGTTGCCCGCCGTGAAGAGCGGCTGCGCACGCTGGCAGCGAGCCTCCCGGGGCATGCGGAAGTGCTGAACGCGGACCTGGCATGCGAGGCCGGCCTGGCTGCCGTCGAACGGGCGATACATGGATGCGCGGGGCTCGAATTACTGGTCAACAATGCCGGTTTCGGAACGCTTGGGCGATTCTGGGAGGCGGACATAGGTGGTCAGGTCCGCATGCACGAAGTCCACGTGATGGCGACCATGCGGCTCACACACGCAGCGCTTGCCGGGATGGTTCCGCGCGGACGCGGCGGCGTGATCAACGTGTCGTCGGTAGCGGCCTTTGTGCAGAGCCCGGGCAGCGTCAGCTACTGCGCAACCAAGGGGTGGATCAACAGCTTCACGCAAGGGCTGGCTCTGGAACTGCGCCGAGTTCGCTCGCCGGTAAGGGTCCAGGTGCTTTGCCCGGGATTCACCGCAACGGAGTTTCACCTGACGCTGGGGACCGATGCGAAGGAGATCCCGGCTTTTCTCTGCATGAAGGCGGATTATGTCGTGGAGGCATCGTTGGCGGGATTCGACCGCGGAAAGGCGATCGTGGTCCCGAACTGGAAATACAAAATCGCCGTTGCGATGATGAAGCACCTGCCCCGCGCGCTTATACGGGTGCCGAGGCGGCGCGGGAGCCAGCGGCTTTGATCGTCGAATCGGTTCCCAACTTTTCCGAAGGGCGCGACCCCCTGATCGTCGCCTCGATCGCCAGGGCGGTTTCGGCGGCGCCGGGGGTCACCCTGCTCGACACCACTTCAGACCAGGACCACAATCGATCGGTGCTCACCTTTGCGGGCGCTCCGCGGGCCGTGGCGGATGCGGCGTTCCTCGGAGTGCGCGAGGCAGTTGCGAAGATCGATCTGAGCCGGCACGCCGGAGTGCACCCGAGGCTGGGCGCGGCGGATGTGATTCCGCTTGTGCCGGTGGAGGGTACGACGATCGAGGACTGCGCAACACTTGCGCGTACGCTGGCCGCGCGGATCTGGGAGGAACTGGGCGTGCCGGTGTATCTTTATGAAGCGGCCGCGCTGAGACCGGAGTGCAGACGCCTCGAGAACGTTCGCAAGTTGGCGCCGGCGGGCCTTGCGCCGGATTTCGGAACGGGACGGCATCCCACAGCCGGGGCCAGCGTCGTCGGCGCGCGGAAGTTCCTCATCGCATGGAATATCAACTTGCGCACCACGGATTTGGCGGCGGCGCGGGAGATTGCGCGCTCGATCCGCGAGTCCTCCGGGGGGTTGCCCGCAGTGAAATCGATCGGCTTGCCGCTGGAATCGCGCGGGCAGGTGCAGGTCTCGATCAACCTGGTGGATTTCGAACGCACCCCGCTCTACGAGGTTTTCGACGCCGTGAAGAGTAAATGCGATGCGCGAGGCATCGAGATCGCGGGCAGTGAACTGATCGGGATGATTCCGGGCGCCGCTCTCCGGAGTTCCCACGGGCACGATCTGCAGTGGGAGAATATGCGCCCGGAACTTGTGCTGGAAAACCGGTTACGAGGGACCCATTAAAGTCGTTGCGGGTTGATGTTTGTTCAGCCGTTCGACGACATCGAGCAGCGTCTCAATCACCACCGCGTCCCCGGCTTTCGTATTGATCATCAGATTGTAGAGCGATCGGTCCGGCCATTCTTTGCCGTAATATTTGCGGACGAAGGCGGCGCGTTCGCGATCGACGGATTCCAGCAGATTGGCGGCATCGCGCTCCGATTCACCCTGTGCCAGGGTACGGCGCATCTTTTCCTCGTAAGGGGCGTACAGGAACGTATGGAAGGCGTCGTCTCTGTGCCTCAGAAACCACGGGCCACCGCGCCCAACGATCACGCAACTGCCGCGCTCGGCGACCTCCGTCACCACTCTTTCGAAGAGAATGGCGAGGTGCTCGGCATCCAGCACTTCAAGGCCTTCCGTGTCGATGCGCGCCTCGAAACTGCCGCGCATGAAGGCCTTGATCAACCGGTAGAACATGGAATCGCAGCGTTCCTCGCGCTCGGCGACCATCTCGTGTTTGCATTTCAGCCGGCGCGCAATCTCCGCCGTGATCTCGCGATCCCAAAGCTTCCAGCCCAGCCGGTCGGCGATCGTTCCGGCGATGTTCGCGGCGCCGCATCCATATTCGCGCTCGATGGTGATGATTCTGATCATCAAACCTCCCGCCGAGTCCAATGTACACCGAAGCCAATGTAAACTGAACATGGTGTTGCTGACTATTGGCCCACAAGCGCCCGAGAGGCCGAAATGGCTTCGCGCGCCCGCTCCCGTGGGCCCGAACTACCGCGAACTCAAGAACCTGATTACAGATCTGAAGCTGCATACGGTCTGCGAGAGCGCCGCATGTCCCAACGTGGGCGAATGCTGGAATCGGCGGACCGCGACGTTCATGATCCTCGGCAACGTCTGCACGCGGCGGTGCGGGTTCTGCGCGGTGCAGAAAGGCGGCCCTCTGGCGGTCGATTATGACGAACCGAGGCGTGTGGCGGAAGCGGTCGCCGTCATGGGACTGCGCTACGCGGTGGTGACCAGCGTCAACCGCGACGACCGGAAAGACGGCGGCGCCGAGCTCTTCAAGCTCACCATCGACGCGATCCGCGAGCGCGTGCCCGGCTGCAAAGTGGAGGTTCTGGTACCCGATTTTCAGGGCAGCCATGCCGCCATGAAGATCGTCATGGATGCGCGGCCGGACGTGCTGAACCACAACACCGAAACCGTCCCCAGGCTTTACCGGCAGGTGCGGTTGGGGGCGCGCTATGAGCGCTCGCTCGAGATGCTGCGGTACGCGAAGGAGTTGTGCCCGGAAACCCCGGTGAAGTCGGGTTTGATGCTCGGGCTGGGTGAGACGCAGGAGGAAGTCCTTCAGACCATGCGCGATCTGCACGATCATCGTGTCGACATCCTCACACTCGGGCAGTATTTGCGGCCATCGCCGAAGCATTTGCCCATTGTGCGCTACGTTCCGCCCGCGGAGTTCGACGACTACCGGCGGGCTGGCGCGGGAATCGGCTTCGCGCACGTCGAGGCAGGGCCAATGGTGCGGAGTTCTTATCATGCGGACGATTCGCACGCCGCCGCGCTCTGTTAGGGGCCTTGTGGGGCGGGCCCCCGGAACCGCGGCCGACGCCCTCGTCGGCTTGCCCAAAGCATTCGAGCAGGCTCCTGAGAGCCGGACCAGGGGGTCCGGCGCGGACGCGGGCGTCCGCCCCACAGTTCCTGCGATGATAGACGAATGTTCCGGCGTGGCATCGTAATCTCCCTGGTTCTGACTACCGCGGCTGTCGCCGCAGGTCCGTCGAGGATGGAGCGTCGTCTCGCGGAACTGCGGAAGAGCCCGCCCGAACTTTACGCCTTTCTCTACAAAATGCCCAAAGGCGGCGACCTCCACAACCATCTCTCAGGCGCGATCTACGCTGAAGGCTTCCTCGAAGCAGCGGCGGATGAGCGCTTGTGCATCGACAAAAGCGCCATGGCCCTCGCTCCGTGCACAACCGGCCTGGTAAGCGCCGCCGCGATCCGGACGGATAATTCGCTCCGCAACGCGCTGATCGACAGCTTCTCGATGCGCGATTTTGTTCCGGGAAAGCAGTCCGCGCACGATCATTTTTTCGATGCGTTCGATAAATTCGGCGCGGTGAACAGCAGCGAACTCGTGGCGGAAGTGGCTGCGCGGGCGGCCGATCAAAACGAATCGTATCTCGAACTCATGGCGATATCCGGTAGTCAGTTCTCCGCGTTGGGGCAGAGCGTGGGACTCACCGACGACTTGACTGCCACGCGAGCGAAGCTGGAGGCGGGCGGTCTTGCCAAACAGGTGGCCACCGCGAAGGCCCGCGTGGACCGGATGGAGCAAACGCGGTTGACCAGGCTGGGGTGCGGGCAGAATCCCACTTCCGCCGCTTGCCGGCTACAGGTTCGTTATGTATACCAGGTCCTGCGGGAGTTTCCCAAAGAGCAGGTTTTCGCGCAGATCATCGGCGGGTTCGCGTTAGCCGCCGCCGATCCCCGAGTGGTAGCGGTCAATCTCGTCCAGCCCGAAGACGGGTACAATTCGATGCACGATTATCACCTCCACATGAAGATGGTGGACTTTGCGAAGAGCATCTATCCCGGCGTCCACATAACGCTGCATGCGGGTGAACTCGCGCCCGGTCTTGTACCTCCCGACGGGCTCACATTTCACATTCGCGAGGCCGTCGAGCTTGGGCATGCCGAGCGAATCGGGCACGGCGTGTCCGTGATGTACGAGAAGGATTCCACGGGTTTGCTCAGGGAGATGCGCGACCGTCACATAGCCGTCGAGATCAACCTGACGAGTAACGACCTCATCCTCGGCGTGAAAGGCGACGAGCATCCGCTCCCCGTATATCGCAGGTACGGCGTTCCGGTTGCGCTTTCGACCGACGACGAGGGCGTTTCGCGATCGCAGTTGACCGAGGAGTTCGAGCGCGCCGTGTCGACTTACAAGCTGACGTACGCGGACCTGAAAGAGATGGTGCGGAACAGCATTGAATACTCCTTCGCTCCCGGCACGAGCTACTGGAAAGACCGGAGATATGGAGCCGTAGCCGTGGCATGCGCATCGGGCAGGAAGACGGCGGCCTGCGGCGCGTATCTCGAGAAGAACGAAAAAGCACGGCTCGGAGCGGATTTGGAAGATCGTTTCGCCGCCTTCGAACACGCGTCAAACTGAGCGCACAGGCCGAAGGGTCCGTTGTGCGCGAAACGGAAAGTGAGGCTTTATGCGGGATTGGATCATCCATTGGATTCTGAAAGGCGTCGCGCTCCTGATTGTCGCCAACGTTCTGCCGGGCATTCAGGTCGAGAGCTTCGGCTCCGCCATGATCGCAGCCCTGGTGATTGGCATCGTCAGCGCAACGGTCGGCCTGATTCTGAAGATCGTTCTTCTGCCCTTCATATTCCTTACGCTGGGTTTGGTTTACTTCCTGATCAACGGAATGATGCTGAAGCTGGCTTCGGAGCTGGTTCCTGGATTTCGCGTGCAGGGGTGTCTGCCGGCAGTGCTCGGGTCCGTTCTATTGACGGTGGTGGATTACCTGCTGAATCGCGTCGCAGGCGTGTGAATATTCACACCACCCCTCACTTCGTCGGTGAAGATCTGAAAACTCTCCAGCGTATTCGGACCGAAGGTAGTAGTAATGGCGACGTCCGCCGCGTCGCGTCCGCGCGCTATCAGGACACGCCCGATGCGCGGCACATTATTGGGAGGATCGAACGTGTACCACGCGCCGCCCAGATAGGCTTCAAACCAGGCTGCGAAATCCATGACCTGATATGGCGGAGGCACTCCGATGTCGCCCAGGTAGCCCGTGCAGTCCCGGCAGACGCCAACACGTTCGTTATAGGCCTCCCAGGCCGTTCCGGCAGGTCGGGTCCGTGATAGTCAAAAGGCGATATGGTGGTGGACAAAATCGCAAATCGCCCGCACCCGCTGCCAGCCCGGACCGTGTTTGCAAACAAATTCCACACGAGCGGGCACAACAGATCCACCTCGCAATAGCGGCTTCCCAAAAGGAACACCAGCGTTTCTTCCGGTAGATCCTCGCCTGCATGCTGCCAGGCCGAAATGCGGATGCGGCCCCGGGGGAGCGACGATGCGGTTGCACGAGTTTTCAAAACCATCCCGGTACGCGGCGATCGCAACCGGCGGTTCCGTCGTCAGATTAATCGGGGACCACCAGATCCGATGCACTCGAACCGTGAACATTGGTCATCAGGATCGTCGGACTGGCTTTAGGGAAGTTGTATACGAATTCGCAGCCGATCTTTATCTGCATGGTATTCGGGGTGTTCGATGCACCGGAAGCAACGCGGGGGCCATTCCTGGATATCGACCCGTACGTGGTGTTACTTATCCAAGGAAAGCATTGCCAAGGCTGGGCGGGCATGCAGGAATCAATATGTGGGTCTGTAATATTGGTCACCGCAAGTTCCGGCACGGATATCCGTACAGACATGAACGGCCTCGGCGAGGGGAGCGAGCCCCGGCAGCAGGTCGAACTCCCGGCCGCCCTCCTCGATCAGATAAACGATGCCGTTCTGACGCTCGACAAGTCGTTCCGGATCCAGTACTGCAACGCGGCGGTCGAACGCATGTTCGGATGGTCCGCTCGGGAAGCGGCGGGCCAGCACTACCGGGTGGTCGCGGGTACGGTCGTGACGCACGCCGAACGTGAAGCCATTCACGCGGAGATCCTCAGTCGGGGGTCATGGAATGGCGAGATTATCTGCACGCATCGTTCAGGAAGGCGGTTCGTGGTGCACGTTTCGTGGTCGGTTCTCCGCGACCATAGCGGAAATCCATTGGCGGTCGTGGGTATCCATACAGACATGACGGCGCCGAAACAGATGGAGCAGGCGCTGCGCGAGTCCGAAGATCGTTTGAAGCTGGCGCAATCGGCACTGTCGCTGGGAACCTGGGAACTGGATCTCGGTTCGGAAACCGTTCAGTGCTCGGACCAGTTGTTGCGGCTCTACGGGATTCACGAGCCGCGCGGGGCTATGGGTCTCGAGGAGTGGCTGAGCCTGGTGCACCCGGAGGACAGGTCGAAGCCGATTGGTGGTGCGAAGGGCCTTTTTGCGGGCGCCGAATCCTTCGAGCGCCAGTTACGCGTTATTTGGCCCGACGGATCCGTGCATCGTCTCCACAGCAAATCCCGCGTGATCTTCGATGATAGCGGAAAGGCGCGCCGCGTGATCGGCGCGGACTTCGATATCACCGAGCACGAGCATAACGAAGAGCGCCTCCGCATCCAACAGGAAGAACTGGCGAATTCGTCCCGCGTGACCGATCTCGAGAAACGGCTTCTGGAACTGGTGGCGCGCGGGACGCCGCTGCAACAACTCCTCGACAACTTTACGCTCTCGATCGAGGCCATGGAGCCGGAGTGCGTTTGCACCGTCCTGCTTCTCGACGAGGAACACCGGCGCTTCCTCATGAGTGTTTCAGGACCGAGCCTGCCGCCGGAGTACATGCAGGTCATAAACGGGATGGAGATCGGTCCTGAGGTCGGCGCCTGCGGTTCGGCGGCTTACCGGAACGAGACCGTGATCGTGGAGGACATCGCCACCGATTACCGCTTTGAGACCGCGAAGGATTTCGTTATGGGTTTCGGATTGCGGTCCTGCTGGAGCGTTCCGATCCGCAATTTCAACGACGTGGTCCTCGGCACGTTTGCCATGTATCACCGGAAACCGGTGAGACCCACGCGGGCGGAACTGCGGCTGGTCGAAGCCGGCGGCCGAATCGCCGGCAATGTCATTGAATGGCTGCGGTCCCAGCAACGTCTGCGCGAAACTTCCGAACGCCTCGCTCTGGCTGAGAGGGCGTCGGAATTCGGGATATGGGAGGTTAATGTTTCGACCGGCGCCGTCGCCGTATCCGAAGGATTTAAAACCCTGCTCGGACTGCGGACCGATGCGCGTCAATTCAGTCTCGCCGAACTGGATTCGATGCTGCATCCCGACGACCGGGCGGCCGTGCGGGCCGCCGCGGATGAGGCGATCAGAACAGGGAATTTCCAAGCTGAGTTTCGCATCGTGCTGCCGGACGGCTCGTTCCGATGGGAGCGAAGCCAGGGCCAGGTGGAACTCGTGGATGGCGGAGCCACACGCATTACCGGAGCTCTGATCGATATTACCGAGCACAAGCGGAATGAGGAGCGCCTGCGGATCCTTTCAAGCGCCGTCGAACAGTGCCCCGTCAGCATCCTGATTTCGAACCTGAACGACGAAATCGAGTACGTAAACGCCCGGCTGACCGAGTCCACAGGTTACACGCTTGAAGACTTGAACGGCCGTTCTCCGCAGAAGCTGTCGGCCGCTATGCCGCCCGAGCATTTCCAGAAGGTTGCGAAAGCCGTTATTCAGACCGGGCAGTGGCAGGGAGTGGTTCGAACCGCGAAAAAGAACGGCCAGCTGTTTTGGGAATCCGTCTATGTGGGGGCGATTCGCGACGCGAACGGCAAGCCGACGCATATGATCGCCCTGGCGGAAGATATTACCAAACGCCTTGAGATGGAGTCCGCTCTGAAGCTCTCGGAGGAACGCTTCCGCATCGTGGCCGAGAGCTCCGGGGATTCGATTTACGAGTGGGACCTGGTTTCCGATCTGATTACCACCACGGGCGTGCTGGCGCCGGGGACGGACGTTGTTCCGGGGGCTCCCTATAGTGCCCGGGCGTTCCGCGATCGTTATTACCATCCCGACGACCGGGAACGCATCGAAGCCGCCATTCAGCGCCACCTCGATCATGGCGAGCCCCTGCGGGAGGAAAATCGCCTCATATTGCCCACGGGAGAGGTTCGATATTTCTCTCTGCAGGGCTCGGCGGTACGTGACGCAAGCGGCCGGCCCGTCAAATTGATCGGCGCTTCCCGCGATATCACGGATCAGAAGAGGGTCGAGCGCGCCAATGCGCAATTGGCGGCGATCGTCGAAAACGCCGATGCCGCAATCGTCAGCATGGACGCGTCGCGAGTGGTGCGGACGTGGAATCGGGGCGCCGAGCGTATTTACGGCTACGCGGCGAAAGAAATGATCGGGCGGACGATGGCTTCGCTGATCCCACCGGAACGCGCCGCCGAAAACGCGGTCTTTATGGACAGGTTGCGGAGGGGCGAAGGGGTCAAACACGTTGAGACCGTGCGGCTCACCAAATCCGGAGAACCGATTCCAGTGCTGCTGACCCTTTCTCCGATGCAGGACCGGCAGGGGAGTTTTCTCGGAATCGCTCATGTTGCCGAAGACATCACCCACGTCAAGGAACTCGAACGGCAACTCGCTCAAACCCAGAAGCTCGAGTCCATCGGCCAACTGGCCGCCGGCATCGCGCACGAGATCAACACCCCGATTCAATACATCGGGGACAACGGAAAGTTTCTCGAAGGCGCTTTCCGCGATCTGGTGAAATTCACGGAAGAGCACCGCCGCACAGGAAATAAAGACGGCGTTTTCGACTATCTTCACGACGAAGTTCCCAAAGCCATTGAACAGTTGCTGGAAGGAGTCGATCACGTCGCGCGCATCGTGCTCGCGATGAAGGAATTTTCGCATCCGGGGTTGGCTGAAAAGATCCCCGTGGATATCAATCGCGCCATCGAAAGTACCGTTCTGGTTTCGAAAAACGAATGGAAATATCTGGCCGATCTGACAACGGATTTCGATCAGGACCTGCCGCCGGTCCCCTGCCTCGCGGGGGAATTCAATCAGGTGATCCTGAACCTGATCGTAAACGCCGCTCATGCGATCTCCGATTTGGTGAAGGATTCCGGCGGCATGGGGCGCATCCATATCGCCACCCGGCGCGACGGACCCATGGTTGAGATCCGGTTGAGCGACACGGGTTGCGGCATTCCCAAAGCAAATCAGTCGAAAGTATTCGACCCCTTCTTCACCACCAAGCCCGTCGGCAAGGGGACAGGCCAGGGTTTGGCGATCGCATACGGGGTCATCGTGCAGAAGCACGGCGGAACGATTCAGCTGGAATCCGAACCAGCCAGCGGAACGACGTTTATCATTCGCCTCCCTTTGGCGCCGGGAGCCGAGGCGGCATGACGCGGATTATTTTCGTCGACGACGAAGCCAGAGTGCTCGATGGTATCCGGCGCTTCCTTTACCCCATGCGCGAGGAATGGCACCTGAGATTCGCCGGCAGCGGTTCGCAGGCGCTCGAAATCATGTCGCGAAACTCGTTCGACGTGATTGTGACCGACGTCCGGATGCCCGGCATGGATGGAACCGAGCTTCTGGCGCACGTCCGGGACCTGCATCCCGGCATGGTAAGAATCGTTCTCTCCGGACAGTCCGATCGGGACCTCACGCTGAAGGCGGCCGTCAGCGCGCACCAGTATCTGTCCAAACCCTGCGATGCCGAGTCGCTCAAGTTGACGATCATGCGAGCCGTTGCCCTGCGCTCGACCTTCACAGACCCTTCGCTGCAGGCGCTGGTCTCCGGGGCCGGCACCCTCCCCAGTATTCCCTCTCTATACGTCGAGCTCCTGGACAGGCTGCAGGACCCGGAAGGATGCCCTCAGGACGTTGCGAACATCATTGCCAGGGACCCGGCCATGACCGCGAAGATCCTGCAGCTTTCGAACTCGGCCTTCTTCGGCCTTCGCCGGCGCATCTCCGATCCCAGAGACGCCGTGCTGTATCTGGGTCTGGATACGTTAAAGTCCCTAGCCCTGAGCGTCAAAGCTTTCTCGCAGTTCCCCGTCAGGCCCCTATCGCGCTTTTCCATCGAGGATTTGGGGAGACATACCATGCTGACGGGAATTCTGGCGCGCAAGATCGCCATTGCCGAGGGCTTTCCCAGGCAGGAGGTAGAGGACTCTTTCATGGCGGGTCTTCTGCACGACATCGGGAAACTTGTGCTCGTGACGGCCGCTCCCGAGAGATATGAAAAGGCAATGAGGTATGCCGAAATTGCGGGCATTCCGCGTCGCGACGCCGAGCAGAAGGTCTTCGGTACGACGCACAGCGAGATCGGGACGTACCTGCTCTGGTTGTGGGGACTGCCGGACAGCGTGGTCGAAGCCGTCGCGTATCATCACGCACCCGGCGCCTGCCCGGCGCGGCGGCTCGGAGCACTGACAGCGGTTCACGCCGCCGACGTGCTGGCCCACGAAAAGGGTCACAGGGTCGGAGGACCTTCGATGCCCGGGCTTGACACGGAATACCTGGATCGCCTGGGCCTGGCCGACCGCATTCCCGTCTGGCGGACCCTCATCGAGCAGGCCTCTCGCGAACAGAAGGCGGCATGAACCGGAAGATCCTGTTCGTCGACGACGAGGAAAATGTGCTGCGCGCATTCGAGCGCAATCTGCACCCGCACTTCGAGATTGCAACCGCTGTGGGGCCTGCCGCCGGTCTCTCCGCCATCGCGGGACACGGACCCTACGCCGTGGTCATTTCCGATCTCCGCATGCCTGGCATGGACGGAATCCAGTTTCTTACAGCGGTCGGAAAAGAGTATCCCGACACCGTCCGGCTCATCATCAGCGGAAATGCCGACCTCCAGGCCGCGATCGCCGCGGTGAACGAGGGCAGCATTTTTCGGTTTCTGACCAAGCCCTGCCGCGCGGAAACGCTTCGCGGCGCCATCGACGGAGCGTTGAAGCAGTACCGGCTCGTCACCGCCGAGCGCGAACTCCTGGAGCACACGCTCAGCGGCAGTATTTCCGTATTGATCGAGCTGCTCAGCGAGGTGAGTCCGCCCGCTTTCAGCCGCACGTCCCGCATCCGGCGCTACGTTCGCCGAATGGCTGAACAACTGGAGCTGCCCGATTTATGGGAGTTCGACCTGGCTGCGCTGCTGTCTCAGATCGGGTGCATCGGGATACCCGTTCAGATTCTGGAGAAACTCCATGCGGGCACGGCTCTCACCGCGGAAGAGCGCACGACATTCGCATCCCATCCCTCCATCGGCCAAAGGTACCTGGCCGGAATTCCGCGGCTCGAAGGAATCGCCGAAATCATCGGATACCAGATGACGCCGTATGGTGAGCTCTGCGGCCTGAAAATCTCCGATAGGGTCAGGTTAGGAGCGCAGATTCTGATGGCGGCCATCCGTCTCGATGAAATGGTTTGCCGCGGCGACTCCCCGGCGTCTGCGTTGAAGTCGATGAGCGAGTGCCGCGGCATCTATAATCCGCGGCTCACGGCTGCGATGGAATCGCCGGAATCCGGTACCGTGGTTGCCGATCTTCCGGCCGCGGCGGCCCATTCGAAAGTGAGCGTGCAATGATCAGGGCACCGGAGAGCGAAGCCTCCCTCTCAACGCCGCCGGTCTCGGGCCCTGCCAGACTGCTGGTAGTTGACGACGACGCGAACAACCGGATTGCGCTGGCGCGCCGGCTGACGCAGCAGGGCTACGAAGTCGAGACCGCCGGCGACGGCCCGCACGCTCTGGCCAGAGTCCCCCAGGGGCGTTACGATCTGGTGCTGCTCGACCAGATGATGCCCGGGATGAACGGCATTGAAGTACTGCGGCGGCTTCGCCAGACGTATTCCCAAAGTGAGTTGCCCGTGATCATGGTCACCGGCATCGACCAGAGCCAGACGGTTGTGGAAGCCCTTCGCCTGGGCGCTAACGATTACGTAGTCAAGCCGGTGGACGCGCTGGTCGTCGCGGCCCGGATACAGTCTCAATTGGCGCGGTCCGAGGCAGACCGCGCGGTGAGAATAACGGACCCGATCACGGGCCTCGGGAACCGGCAGTTGGTTCTGGATCGAGTCACCGGGGCCCTGGGGCCGCCGGGTAACGTCGAACCGGGTCCGCTCGCGGTCCTTCTGCTGGATCTGGACGACTTTAACGCGATGAACGACAGCTTCGGCACCGAAGCGGGGACCCAGATTCTCAGGCAGGTTGCGGGGCGGCTGAAGAATTCCCTTGCCAGATCGGGTATCCCGGCGGGCAACTACACCATTGCGCGCATTGGCGGCGGCCAGTTTGTGGCGCTGCTCGATCGCGTGGGCCGGGATTATCCGGAGAGGCTGGCGCAGGAACTTCTGCGGAGTTTCGGGGCGCCGGTGCATTTTGGAACCCTGCAGCATGAAATCAGCGCCAGCGTCGGCATCGTCGTCGACGAAGCACGGGGGCGGATCGCCGAAGACCTGATCCGAGATGCCGGCCTGGCGGCGTCCCAGGCCCGGGAACTCGGAAAGAACCGGTGGCGGAAGTTCGATCCCGGCATGTTCGAGCGCCTCCACGCCCGCATGTCGATAGAGATCGATCTGAAACACGCGATCGCGCGCGGCGAATTAGTGACCGCATATCAGCCTGAAATCGATCTCGCCACGGGGGAGATCGTCGGATTCGAGTGTCTTCTGCGGTGGCGCCGGCCCGGGCTCGGTTGCCTGCAGCCTTCGGAGTTTATCGACACCGCCGAGCGCACCGACCTGATTCTTCCCATCGGCGCGTGGGTGCTCGAGAATGCCTGCCGCCAGCTGAAGGACTGGCAGACGAGGTTTCCCCGTACAAGGCCGTTGACCATGAACGTCAATCTGTCGGCGAAACAACTGGCGGACCCGGACCTCGTCGGTTGTGTCCAGCGCTCGCTGGCGGAATTCGGCATACCGCCGGAATCGCTCAGCTTCGAGCTCACGGAGAGCTCCCTGATTACGCAAATCGAGGCGGCCGGTGAGACGCTGGTCAGCTTGCGGGCCCTCGGTGTGCGCTTAAAGCTTGACGACTTTGGAACCGGATACTCTTCGCTGAGCTATCTGCGCGCGTTTCATTTCGATTCCCTCAAAATAGACCGGTCGTTTTTGAGCAAGGTCGTGTCGGATCCCGAAACCAGTGCGATCGTGGCCATGATCGTGCACCTCGCCCACGCGCTCAATATGAATGTAGTCGCCGAGGGCATTGAAAATCACCAGCAACTCGCCGAGGCGGTGCGTCTGGGCTGCGATACGGCGCAGGGCTTCCATTTCTCCGTCGCCCTCGAAAAAGACGCCGCCGAGAAGTGGCTTTGCGAACCGCAAAGCCAAGGCCTGGAATCTCTCATCCACGCGACGCGAACCTGATCCCGCCGTTCTGCGACTGCCGACCTGTGATTAAATTGGTAGTCATGTTTGGCCGCATCCGCTCTTTCCATTGGATTCTATGTATATCCCTCGGGCTGCTTTCCGGTAGCGCGCTCCTGGCGCAAACCAAAGCCAAAGCGCAGAATGTGCCCGAAATTCCGTTCGACACCGTGCCTAACCTCATCAAGCTCCCGCCCGGCCTTTATCTCGGCGAATCGATGGGCGTGGCGACCAATTCCAAAGGACACCTCTTTGTCTTCACGCGCAGCGCCAATACACGCCTGTTCGAATTCGATCAGAACGGGAACTACGTCCGCGAGATCGGCGCCGGCAGCTACGGCTTCGAATTCGCTCATTCCGTCCGCGTCGATCCGCAGGACAACATCTGGGC
>Ga0070733_10001530_pt1 | contig 17118 bp, 13 predicted proteins | sample Coa_R1_9_FD_66450 | JGI IMG/M metagenome (GOLD analysis project Ga0070733, IMG submission 66450) | Surface soil microbial communities from Centralia Pennsylvania, which are recovering from an underground coalmine fire - Coalmine... | ecosystem: Environmental > Terrestrial > Soil > Unclassified ... | reverse complement strand
CGCTACCCCCTGAGCGTATGCCCTGACTGTAAATCGTGGATAGTATGGGTTGTCGCTGATAAATATGACGACGTAGCCGCCCACGTTAGAAAGGTAAATCTGGGGCGTATAAGATCCGAACGAGGAGACGCTGTAATTGACAAAGGATCCTTGGTATACGTACCACGCAACCGACAATCCAATGGTTTGCGCCGCTCCGTAGTTATACCCCTCAATCGTAACCCGTCGGCATTGCCGCGCTGAAAGGAATATTCGTTTGTATCTCCATCCCGTTTCCGCTCGGTACTGAGCCGTCATAATAGTAGGACACCGCGTTGTAATAGTTTCCTCCCGCATTCAGGACACCGTTCACACTCAGGGCACTAACGGGAGTGGTGGTCGTCGCAACGCCGACATTGCCCGCGGTTGTGCAAGCGCTGCTTCCACAGGTCCAACTCTCCTGCCCGAAAACACTACACGGGAGAACCGCGGCGCATACAAGCGCAACAGTTGCGGCAATGATTCTTCTGCCAACTTGACAACGACGGTAATGCCCGTCGCGTGCACGCATTAACGGTGCCTTCATCGATTTGACCTCCGTGATTGTCCGCCGAGCTTTCGGATTCCGCGTTAAAACACAAACTGCCCTGACCGGCGGCGGTAATCTTCTCCGCAACCTCAAGTCCACAACGTTTTACCGGTAAATGACCGAGTTAGCCCGAGTTAGCCCCAATAGCGGCGGGATAACCCATACAATACTCCAATCCAAGTGGAAGTCAAGGAAAATAAGTTGAGAAAGCTGAGAACCTGGCTGGATCTCCAAATAGTATTGCGCCAAACGCGATAGTGCTTTAAAAATCCGGAAAAAACCGGCACGGCCTTTCAACCGATTTTTCGAACGAAGAAATAGGCGACGAAAAGCCGGCGTTTTTACAGCAATTGCATGCCGGAATCGACAAACAGGATATTTCCGGTGACGCCGCGGCTGAGGTCACTGCCCAGGAAAACCGCGGTATCGCCCACCTCGCCCAGCTCCGTTGTATGGCGCAAAGGTGAGCGTTCTCTCACCGCATCCAGCATGGTCGCAAGATCCTTCACCGCCCGCGCCGAAGCCGTTTTCACCGCGCCGGCGGAAATCGCATTCACGCGGATTCGTTGCGGTCCCAGATCGCGCGCCAGGTAGCGCATCGAAGCTTCGAGCGAAGCCTTCGCAACGCCCATCACGTTGTAGCTCGGCACGGCGCGCGTCGAGCCGATATAGGTCAGGGTCATGATGGAACCGCCATTCGTCATCAGCGGTACAACCGCGCGCGACAAGGCAACCAGCGAATACGCGCTCACATTCTGGGCCAGCAGGAAACCGTCCCGCTGCGTGTCGAGGAACAACCCGCTCAGGTCTTCGCGATTCGCGAATGCGAGGCTGTGGACCAGTACGTCAACCGGCTTACCGAGACCGCGCAGGCTCTCCGTGAGGACAGCCAGCTGCCCGTCTTTGGTGACATCGCAGGGCAGCATCTTCGCGACGGGGAACGAGCCGGCAACCATCGATTCGACCGTTTCCCTCTGCTTTTCGTTCAGATAGGTGAGAACGATGGTGGCGCCTTCGCGCGCGAACGATTCGGCTATGCCAAACGCCAGGCTCCACTTGTTCGCGATGCCCGCGATGACGGCCGTCTTTCCCTCAAGCAGTTTCGACATGAATCTTATAGCGTAACGTAGCGGCCAAATTCAAGCCGCATCGGCCTTTGAGCCCGGCTATCCTTTCCCGCGAAACAGAAAAACGATCTCGATCAGCAGGATGATCACGACCACCACTTCGAGGAAAAACCCCCGGCCGCTGTCGAACCGGTCGACCATGAACTGATAGAGTTCCCCCGCGGTCTGCAGTTTGTGATCCACCATCCGGCGGTAATCGGGCACACCGACGCGCGCAGCCGCGAGGCGGTACATGCGGGCATAAAACATATCGCTCAGAAATTTGATCGAAGTCTCGGTGCGCTCGGCGATTTCGATCACATCGAGACGAACCGTGTTCAGGCTCTCCGCTTCACCGGCGAGGCCCCAGCGCCTCCAGACTCCCGTGCCCTTGTCGATGGAGCGATATACTCGCGCGAGCAGGCCGGTCAGCAATTCGTCGTAGTGGCGGAACTCCAGCAGTTGCGTGTTCGCGTATTCCAGCAGTTGGATCGTCGGGCCGGCCGCCGCCGGATTGTCGAACACGAACGCGGCCGACCAGCCGACCACCAGAAGATCGTTCGGGTAATAGGAGATGCTGGCTTCGAGGATCTCCCGATACTCGCCGTCGGAAAGCATGCGGTTTTCCCCGCGCACGATCTGGGCAATCTCCCGGCCGTGCTGCGCCATCAGGCTTGCCGCGTTCTCATCCGATGCCTCCGGGATCACGTTGATGATGACGTAATCCTCGTCCAGCCAGCTCTTATAAGGATTCACCAATGCCGCCCGCGCTTTCTCGATCCGCGGCTTCAGCAGATCCGTCGCGTGTTGCTCGACCGAGGGGTCGGAGAGCATAACCGCGGAGTGTTCGACCAGCTCCGGCCAGGTGAGTGAAAACTGCTGATCGAGTTCGATGCTGACGACGCCGAATTCGTAGTATTTCGCGCGGGCTTCGAAGTTTTCCACTCGCAGCGGCTCAATCGCCGGGGGCCTTTCGAAGCGCACGTAATCGGGCGCCGTCCGCGCGAACGCCGGTGCTCGCTCCGGCTCCGGAATACCGAGCGCTTCACGCAGAGCATCCAAACGGATTTCATCGGCCACATCGAAGAGGACGAGTTGCCGGATGGATCCGCGCATCGCGCTTCTATTATGAGGGTACACGCGGCTTCAGCCGCGGTTTGTCCGGATAAAAAGAAACGCGACTGAAGGCGCGTGTACCGGGGTGGCGCCTAATCCGGCGGCATATCGCCCAAATCTTCAGCGCGGTTTTCAAACTTCGTCATTGCGTGCAGGAAGACGAGATCGATTTTCCCAATAGGGCCGTTGCGCTGTTTCGCGACAATCAATTCCGCAACGCCGCGCAGATCTTCGCGATCCCGCTTGTAGACTTCCTCGCGGAAAATGAAGCCCACCAGATCGGCATCCTGCTCGATCGAACCGGACTCGCGGAGATCGCTGAGCTGCGGCCGATGGTCGCCCACCCTGGTTTCCGTCGCGCGGCTCAACTGCGAAAGCACCAGGAACGGGACGCCGAGTTCCTTCGACAGAAGCTTCATGCCCCGGGAAAGTTGGCTGACTTCCTGATTCCGGTTTTCCGTTCGCCCGCGCACGCTCATGAGCTGCAGGTAATCGACCACCACCAGTCCCAGCTTCTGGCCGCCCTGCTGCAGCCGGCGCAGTTTTGCGTGCATGTCGAGCAGGTTGATGCCGGCGGTGTCGTCGATATATAGAGGCGCTTCCACCATTTGATGCGCGGCCCCGCGCAGCTTTTGGCGCTCCTGCTCGTTCAGGTATCCGGCGCGGAAGCGATGGCTGTCGACGCGGGCGGCCGCGCACAACATGCGGGTCAGCAGCGACTCCTGCGACATCTCGAGCGAAAAGATCGCCACAGACTGCATCAGTCTGGCCGCCACATGCCAGCAGATGTTCAGCGCCAGCGCCGTTTTTCCCATGGAAGGCCGCGCCGCGAGGATAATCAGCTCGCCCGCGTGCAGACCGCCCGTCATCTCATCCAGCTTGGTGAATCCGGTGCTGATGCCCTTGATCCGCTTGCTCGGATCGAGAAACGCATTGAGGCCGCCCTCATAGTTCTGGATGACCTGGAGCGGAGTCTGAAGCCCTTTCTCGCTGCGCGACTCGCCCAGCCTGAGCAGAGTCTCTTCCGCGCCCGCGATGATCTGCTCGGGATCGTCCTCGGCCATCAGCGCGCGGTTCATCAGCTGCTGCGAGGCGACGGCAATGCGCCGCAGCATGGCTTTGTCGCGGACGATTCTGACGTAGCTGTCGAGATTCGAAATGTGCGGCAGTCCGTCGTCGAGCGAAACCAGGTAGCTCAGGCCGTCCACCGATTCGAGTTCGTTGTAGCGCAGAAGCTCGTTGGCGAGGGTAACGCGGTCGATCTTTTCGCCGCGCGCGTGCAGCTCGCTCATCCGTGCGAAAATACGGCGATGCTTCTCGAGCGCGAAATCGTCGTTGGTTACGATGCCGGCGATGTCGATGAAGCGCGCGTCGTCCAGCAGCACCGAGCCGAGAATGAATCTTTCGGCGTCGATATTGGCCGGGAGACCTTTCTGGAGGGCGGTATTCGTGGACGACGCGGAAGGCGCGGACGACATGGCAGCGGAACTCACGTTATCGCCTTCCGCTGTTGAACGGCGCTGTGAATATGGAATATTTTCGGATCGGCCCCCGGCAACGCCGTTCAACTGTGATTCCGGAATCCCGCGTCACAGGAATTCCACATGGCGGGTGCGGGGAATTCCACAGCGAAAAATCCACAACGACATTCTAACCCAGAAATGTTTCGGGCGTCCGGCTCTTCATTCCGCCCTGCTACGATGACGCTTGTCACCCGATCGTTTCAGCCGTCAGATTCGCTTCGCTCCCTTCGGTGCGGAGGGCCAGGAGAATCTGCACGCCGCGACCGCGGTTATCGTGGGTTGCGGCGCGCTGGGCACCGTCCAGGCGTCCCTGCTCGTCAGGGCCGGGATCGGAACCATCCGTCTGATCGATCGCGATTACGTCGAGGAGAACAATCTCCAGCGCCAGCTTCTCTATACCGAAGCCGATGCGCGGCAGGGACTTCCCAAAGCCGAAGCGGCCCGCAGACATCTGCTCGAGGCGAATTCAGAGGTTCGAATCGAGGCCCGGATCGTGGATTTGAACCCCGAGAACGCAGGCGATCTGTTGTCGGGCGCCGGCGCGATCCTCGATGGCACCGACAACTTTGAAACGCGGTTTCTGATCAACGACTATTCGGTTCGCGAGGAGATTCCGTGGATTTATGGCGCGGCGGTCGGCAGCTACGGGATCGCCATGCCGGTGATACCTGGCGATTCAGCGTGTTTCCGCTGCGTTTATCCCGAGCCTCCCGCCGGCGCGCAGCCAACGTGCGAAACGGCGGGCGTCCTGGGTCCGGTGACAAGCCTGATCGGATCTCTCCAGGCTATGGAAGCGATCAGGATTCTGAGCGGCCGAAGCGGTACGGTCCGCCGCAAAATCTTCACTGCCGATCTGTGGCACGGGCCGATCCGGGAAACCGCCATGCCGGCGCGGGATCCCGAATGCGCCTGTTGCGGCCGGCGCGAATTCACGTGGTTGAACGGCCGCCGCGCCCCGGTCAGCCTATGCGGCCGTAACGCTGTGCAGATCCACGAACGCCACCGGCCCATCAACCTCCGGGAGCTCGCAGGGCAACTCGAAGGCCTCGGCAGCCTGCGCAGCAACGAATTCGCGCTGCGGTTCACCAGCGGGAAGCATGAGCTCACCGTATTTCCCGACGGCCGCGCGATCGTGAAAGGCACCACCGATATCGGCGTTGCCCGTGGCATCTACGCGAAGTACATCGGCAACTAATAAACACGATCTCGGGACTGCTCGGCCGGCGAAGACGGCGCGGAGCAAAATGACGCGTCGGCGACGACCGTCTCGGCAGCCAGTCCCCTCACTTCCTTCTCCAGTTCCTGAACCAGCCGGCTGACGCCTCCGTCCCGTTTGTAGATCACCCGCCTCACGTTACGGAGCAGATCATCCGTCTCCTGCCTGCTCAGATCGAGATTCGTCCACACCACGACCGGGATTAAACCCGCACTCGGGATTTGCCGCAGTCGAGCGATGAAGTTGAAGCCATCGAGGTTCGGCAGAAGGAGATCGAGTACCACCGCCGACGGCAGACTGCGCGCAATCTCCGCCAACCCGCTCTCTCCGTCCCGGCAACTGACCACTCGAAACCCGGAGTCCCGCAACGCCAATTTGACCAGCTTATGGACATTGGAGTCGTCATCCACAATCAGTATGTGTCGCCCGTCCGGTGCGACCTCGGGGCTTGGAATCGTCGGGTTCTCGTCCCGCACCGGTTCGCGAACGGCACGTGGGAAATCGAGACCGGGTCGTCTCCGGTTCATCATCCGCTCGTGTTCGTCGGCAAGCTCATCGGGTTTCCTCCCTTCGAGCGTGATGGGCAGTATTGCAGAGAACGTACTGCCGGCAGACGGGCTGCTGGCGACCGCCATAAAGCCACCCTGCGCCTCAACCAGGTTTTTGACCAGCGCCAGCCCCAGGCCGGTGCCCTGAAAGCGTTTTGACGCGGAGGTTTCCAGCTGTTCGAATTCCCGGAACAGCCGGGTTTGATCCCGCTCGGAGATTCCGATTCCGGTGTCCCTGACTTCCAGTATCCACCGCTCATTTCCGGTTGCCCGGGCGCGCACCGTAACCAGTCCCCCGCTCGGGGTAAACTTGACCCCATTCATCAGAAGATTGAGAAGAACCTGCTTTATCTTTTTGTGGTCCAGAAAGACCCAGGTCAGCCGATCGTCGAGCTCCGTGACTATGCGCACGTGGTTCGCCGCCGCCATAACGCTCAGTTCATGAACCGTCTCGAGGACGAGCCGGTGCACGTCGAAGCGCTCCAATGTCAATTCCCCGCGCCCCTTGGCGATTTTTTCCAGATCCAGCATGTCGTTGATGAGCGCGAGCAGATGACGGGCGCTGCGCAGGCTGTCGCCGAGAAACTCTTCCTGCGTCTCGTTGATATCGCCCGCGCTCTTGTCGTAGAGGATTTCCGTGAAGCCGATGATGCTGTTGAGCGGCGTCCGCAGTTCGTGAGACATATTCGCCATAAAGCGGGACTTATGCTCGGACGCTTCCCGCACACCCGCCAGAACCGCCTGCGTCGCGGCGAGTTCCACGGCGGCGCGCGCCTCACTCGCCTCAAGCTCCGTCTTCATCAACTGCTCGCGGATGCGCCGGTTTTCTTCCTGAAAGAACTTGCGCCGAAGCAGTGCCCTGATTCGCGCTTTCAGTACCGTCATATCGCTCGACTTGCCCACGAAATCGTCCGCGCCAGCCTCCAGCCCGCGCGTCATGTTCTCCCTGGTCTCGCTCGAAGTCAACATGATGACCACGACGGGGTGATCCATGGAGCGCGCCATCTCGTTAATCCGGCGGCACGTTTCGATTCCATCGATCCCGGGCATGATCAGATCCACCATGACGCAATCGAAAGGCTCCCGCGCAATCAAGGCCAACCCATCTTCCGCACTCAGTGCTTTTGTGACTTCGTACCCTTCGCTGCCGAACGCCATCTCAAGGCTCGCCAGCCATGTCGGACTGTCATCGATCGCCAGAATGCGCGCTCGATGAAAATACGCCTCCTGGGGCGAGATCGCCGAGGTCCGCGCGCCGGCGCTGCGCAGCAGGGCGCGAACGCGTAAAGGAAGGATATCGGGCGCCGACGCCTTGGAGACGTAGCCGTCGGCGCCGCTGTCCAGTCCGGCCGGCTCGATGCCGGACGACACATCTCCCGTCAGCAGCAGGATCGGGATAGCGCGAGTATCGAAATTCATTCGCACTTTGCGGCACAACTCGTCGCCGGGAATTCCAGGCAAGTGGTAGTCGACGAGGATTAAAGAAGGCAGTTTGCGGTTTAATTCCTCAAGCGCCGCTTCGCCGCTCGGCGCGCGGACCACCTCCCAGCCCTCCTGCTCCAGCAGCCACGTCAGATGCAGGGCCTGAGTTTCGGAGTCTTCGACAAGCAGAATCCGGACGGCCGGTTTCAACGGGCGACCTCCCGCATCGAAAACGTAAGAGCGAGAATCCGGGGAGCGATGTCGGGAAGCGGCAGGGATTCGCACACGGCGCCGAGCCGGACCGCTTCCGCCGGCATCCCATAGACAACGGCGGTGGATTCGTTTTCGGCGATGGTGTGTCCTCCGCAGCCGCGAACCTGCAGCAGCCCCGCGGCGCCATCCGCGCCCATGCCTGTGAGGACCACGCCCAGCGCGCCCGCGCCCAGGCTGGCCGCCATAGACTCAAAGAGAACGGTTCCCGAAGGCCGCTGGCCACACACCGGCTCGCCTTCGTCCGCCCGCAATACTCCGCGTTCCAAACGCAGGTGACGGTCCGGGGCCGCCAGGTAAGCCCGTCCTGGAACCGGTACGGCGCGATCCCTGACAATTACAACGGGAAACGGAGTGACGCTTTCCAGCCAGGAGGCGAAGCCATCGAGAAAGCTGCTGGTGATGTGTTGCACCAGGGCGATGGGCAGCGGGAAGCCGGCCCCCAATCCGCCCAGCAGCCGCACGAGGGCGTTGGGGCCGCCGGTCGAGGATACGATCCCCATCATCGTGTAAGCGCAGGGATGGGGGGCTGCGGTTGGCGCGGGTACCGCGCCGCGGTGACCCGCCGGCGCGCGCCGGCGCACGAGTTTCACCTCGCTCATAATTGCCAGCTGCGTGCCGAGCCGCCGGGCCAGCGACTCGTATTCGCAGGACTTCGTTCCGGTGGGCTTCTCCAGTACCGCGAGCGCTCCCGCCTGCAGCGCATTCATGCTGATCCGCAGATCTTCGCATTCGACGCTGGCCGACACCACGACAATGGGTGTGGGCCTTTCGGCCATGATCCGCCGCGTGGCTTCGAGGCCGTTCATGCCGGGCAGCCGGATATCCATCGAAATCACATCCGGGGCCACGCGTTCGAGAATGCTCAGCGCCTCCTCGGCGCTTCCCACGGCAGCTGCGATTTCGAGCCGCGGATCGTGATCGACGATATGTTCCAGCAATTGCCGAATCACTTTGGAATCCTCGACGATCAGAACGCGAATCTTTTTCATGGGGTCTTCGAGACGATTTGCCGGATTGCGGAGAGCAGCTCCGCCTGGTCGAACTTCCGTTTCGCGATGTAAGCGCCCGCGCCCAGAGACAGGCCGCGCCGCTCGTCCTCCGGTTGATCGAGCGAAGTCACCATAATCACCGGGATCCGGTCGAGGCCGGGCTCCTGCTTGAGGGCCTGCAGTAGACCGAACCCGTCCAGGCGGGGCATCTGAATGTCGGATATCACCAGGTCTGCCTTCTCCTCGCGCAGTTTCTCGATCGCGTCAATTCCATCGACGGCAAGCCGGACCTTATAGCCCTGCGCTTCGAGAATGCTCTTCTCCAGCGTGCGCGTGGTAAGGGAGTCGTCCACCACAAGAATGGAGATCGATGCCTTTTCGCCCCCTGTTTCGCGGAGGTGAACCAGAGACCCGGGTTCAACATTGTCGAAAAGACCCCGGTGAACCGGCGTCTCGAGCAACTCCATAACGTTGAGGACGAATGCAATCGACCCATCCTCCAGCAGGATGCCGCCCGCGACCTTGCCATCGGACGCCGCCGCCGGCCCGGGATCGAGGATCACGGCGTCGGTTTGCCGCAAAAACGCATCCACGGTTACGGCCGCCCGCTTGCCGCCGGAAATCAGAATCATGACCTGCAATGCATCGGTACGGCTGCATGTCGCAGGTGGCGAACCTTCCAGGTGCAGGAGGTGATGCAGACTGTACACGGGCACGGGCTGGCGATCGAAGACGATGACCGGTTTGCCCTCCACGCTTTCAACGCTGCCGGGCCTGACCCGGTGCAGCCGCTCGATGGCGTGCATGGGGATCGCGAAGCGCCCGCCCCCGCAACTCACCAGCAGCAGCCGGTGCGTGGCGATCGACAGCGGGACGGAAATACGAATCCGCGTTCCGCCGCTGTCGGCCGGCCGCAGATCCACGTCGCCCTGCAATCGCCGCACAGCCTCATAAACCACCGATAGCCCCATGCCGCGGCCCGCCAGGCTTGTCACCGAGCGCGATGTGGAGAACCCTGGCCGGAAAAGAATGCGGGAAAGCTCCGGAGCCGATCGTTGAGCGGCCTCAGCCTCGGAAAGAATCCCCTGTCTGACGGCGACCTCGGCTACCCTCGCCAGATCCACCCCGCGGCCATCGTCCTCGACGGTCAGCGTCAGCCGCGGGCCTTCCGCTTCGATTCGAAGCGTCACCAGACCCGTTTCCGGCTTCGCCTTCGCGGCGCGTTCGCGAGGCGTTTCGATACCGTGGCTTACCGTGTTTCGCAGCAGGTGCATCAGTGGATCTTTAAGCGCTTCGAGCACGCGGCGGTCGGCCTGCACGCCGGTGCTTGAGGCGCGAAATTCGATTTCTTTGGATTCGTCGCGCGCCAGGTCCCGGACCATTTTGCGATAGCCCTCGAGCAGACCCTCGGCCGGGAGCATCCGCGCCTGCCGGACGTCCTGCTCCAGTTGTCTGCCAAGGCGGCGCATCGTCCAGGCGCCCTGCTGCTGCAAACGCCGCACCGCAGCTGTCCGCCGCGACAGCGAACGCACCTGTTTTCCCATCGATTGCAGAAAGGAGGTTATGCGAGGGAGTTGGCGTCCTGTCCCCGCCCGCGCGGCCGTTCGATGGACGGATTCCGTTTCCTTTTCCATCGCGGCAAGCTGCGCCGCTATCCCGCTGAGTTCCTCTGTCATCTGGTTCTGGCGCAGGCTCTCGGTCAGCAATCCTCCCGCCGAGCGAAGAAGCCCGTCGAGATTGCGGGCGGCGATCCGCACCGTTTCGAGCGTCTCAAAGGCCGGCACGGGCGCCGTCACCGACCCGCTGGCGACGGGAGCGGCGGGAGTATCCGGCTTTATCCCGAGCACTTGTTCGATGGCCCGGAGCGACGACTCAAAACCGGGAACCGGCCGGTCCTCGCCGATACCCGCCACACAGTCTTCGCTGGCGTCGAGCACGCGTTGCGCCACCGCGGCCACGTTCCGGTCGAGCAGGAGTACGCCCTGGCGGGCCCGGGAGAGCAGAGTCTCCAAACGATGCGCCAGTCCTTCCACCGCGCTCAGGTCCACCGCGCGCGCCGCGCCTTTCAGGCTGTGGGCCCGGCGAAACGCCTCTTCGAGTTCCGCGCTCTCCGGCTTCGCGGGTTCGCCCGCAATGGCAGCCAGAAACGAGCGAATCTGCTCGACGTGATCGCGGTGCTCGATCTGGAACGTGGCCAGAAGCTTCTGACGAATATCCTGCAACGCGCGGTCTCCTTATATCCGGTATCTCTCGACCGACCGCTGGAGTTGCTGTCCGAGCGCGGTCAGGTTGACGGCCGCCTTTTCCAGCTGAGAAGTGCTGGCCGCTGTCTGCAGGCTGGCCTGCCCGATATCGCGCACCGCCTGCATCACCTGCGAAAAGCCGACCTGCTGCTGGTTGGCCCCGGCGACAATCTGCTGGAACGCCTGCACGCTTTGCTGGATGCCGTCGCTCATCTCGCGAATCGTCCTGTCCGCCACGTCGGCCTGCTGTTTCCCGGAGTCCACCCGCTTGACGGCTTCTTCGGTCAACATGACGGAGCTGTTGATGCCCTTTTGAATGGCGCCGAGGATCGCCCGCACCTGCACCGTGGCTTCGCGCGACTGATCGGCGAGATTTTTCACCTCGCTCGCGATCACCGAGAAGCTCCGCCCGTGTTCTCCCGCCGCGGCCGCTTCAATGGCGGCGTTCAGCGCCAGAAGATGCGACTGCTCGGCCAGATCGTTGACGGTAGTGATGATTTCGCCGATCGCCTGGGTCTTTTCGCTCAGCGCCACCACGTTTTCCGCCACTGCCTCCGCCTGCTCCCGGATCGATTCCATGTTCCTTGTGGTACTCTCCACAGCCTCCAGCCCCGCGTGGCTGGCGGCGGAAGCCGCTTCGGCCGAGGAGGCCACCTGTCGGGCCCGTTCCGAAATCTGCACGCCGGATTGCGTTACCTCCTCCATGGTCGTCGTGGTTTGCTGGATGGCCGCGGCCTGCTCACCGGTGCCAGCGGCCTGCTGTTGGGTGGAGGCCAGAATCTCCGCCGCCGACGAGTTGAGATTCCCGGTTGCGAGCCGCGTCTGCTCAGCAACATCTTTCAACCCCACTACCATTTGGTTGAGATGTTCGCCCAGCTCTCCCAATTCGTCGCCGCTCGAAGTCTTTGCGCGCTGCGTCAGGTCTCCCTCTCCCACCCGGCCGACAAACTGCATGAACGCAGCCAGAGGCACGGTGATGGATCGCTGAATGGCGATGCCTGCCGCCGAGACCAGCGCGAGGATCAGCAGTCCGCCGAAGATCATGGTGGTCCGCGCGAAACCCGCCGTCGTTTTGGCGGCGAGGTCGCGCTCCTTCAGTAATTGGTCCTCCTCGGCGCCGATCTCGCTCATGATCCGCCTCGCCTCGTCCATGGCGTTTTTCCCTCGGTCGGTAAGAACGATGTCCACGGCCGCGCGCTCGCCCTTTTGTCTTCGCAGCGCAACAGCCTCGGCCAATTCGGCGAGCTTGTTTGCCGCCGTCGACCGCAATGCGGCAACGCGCTTCTGTTGATCGCCGTTGTCGACAGTCAGTTCCTGAAGGTTTTGAATGTTGCGATCGACAGCTCCGATGCCCGTCCGGTACGGCTCGAGGTAGCGCTCTTCGCCGGTAAGCAGGAACCCGCGCTGCCCGGTCTCGGCGTCCTTCAGCGCGGAGCCCACTTCCGCGGCCGCCTCCTTTACCTTATGCGTGTGCGCAACCCAATCGGCCGTGGCCACCAGTTCGGACATGGCGCGGTATACGACCACTCCCACCGCTCCGGTAACCAGCAAAGCCACACCATAACCGGCCAGTATCCGCCGGCCAATGTTCATTTTCATCAGACTCTCTCCTTCGTAAAAACCCCGGCCAGCACCGCATCGAGGCTCAGCAAAATCGTCCCCGCCGACAATCCGGTCGCATATCGGCCCTGTGACGCAACCGAAATCTCCTCGGGCGCAATCTCGCGGAGCCCGTCAATCCGGTCCACTTTCAATCCGATTCTCTGCCCGTGCCGCCGCAGCAGGAGCACGAAACCAGGCTCGCCTTCCCGGTTGCCCCGTTCTCCGCGCTCGGGGAGTTCGAGCACGCGGGCCAGGTCCAGCACGGCCACCAGTTCTCCGCGCAGATTGATCACGCCCGCAAACGACGCCGGCGAACCGGGCACCGGCGTGCAACGCTCCGGCAGGATTGCCTCGGCAACCTCCCTGATCTCGATGGCGTAACGTTCCTGCCCCAACCGGAAAACCAGATAAGCGGGAACGGTCCGTTTGGTCTGCTCGGCCGCTCTTTTCGCCAGCCGGAGGGTCCGCTCGCGGAAGGCGGCGTCGATGCGCGCCGGGCTCGCGGTCAGAGCTTCTTCGAGAGCGTGCTCGCTCGACCGCAGCCGGCTGCGCACAAGGTCCCAGTCGATGGCGGCTCGCCTCATCCGTCCACCCTGTTCATGCGCGATCCCGCAGCATCTCGATATGCACCGTAACCAACTTCCTCAGTTCGGCGGCGGTAATCCCGTCCGCGTCGGCAAAGATCTCTGCGTCGCCCCGGCCGCTCAGCAGTTCCAGAACGTGCTCAAAAGACCGCGCCGCGTGGGCCGGACGGCCGCGCGACCGCAGCAGAAGCCCAAGGTAATAGTGCGGCAGCACCGACCGCCGGTCCAGTTCGACCGACCGCCGCAAAGACCGCTCGGCCTCAATGCCCCTCTGCATCTGATCGAGAACCAGGCCGTGGTAGAAGTGGACACGCGAATTCGCCTTGTCTTTCTTCAACAACTCTTTCTTCAACAACCCCTCGCAGCACCGGGCAGCGTCTTCCCACGCGCCGCGGTCGGCGTAGCGGCGAACTTCGGCGAGCCCGTACTCGAGCTCGGGAACCTCTTCCCTTTGCGGTGGAAGACCGGCCGGCAGGTTCCCGCCGGGTGAATCGAAGGAGAACGCCGGCATATTGGCGGGGAGCTCATTCGCTTCAAGAGCGGAAAAGGGCTGGTCCGGCTTCTGATAGAGAGTCACCCCCGGCGCGTTCACCGTGCGGAACGATTTGAAACAACTCATGTTCGGCTCGGCCGGGCCCACCAGCAACCACCCACCCGGAGCCAGGCAATCGTAGAACTGGAGGATCATTTTCCGCATCCGGTCCGATGTGAAATAGATCATCACGTTGCGGCAGACAATCAGGTCGAACGCGGCAAGGTTGTTTACGAGGGATGGAAACGGGTGCTCCACCAGATTGTGGTACTGAAATGAGACTCCTTCGCGGTATTCGGGCAGCAGGCTCCAACGCGTTCCTTCCTGGCGGAAACAATCGCGCCGCACTTCTTGCGGGGTCGAACGGAGAGCCCATTCCTCAAACTCGCCCCGGTGCGCGCGCGCCAGAGAGTGCCGGTTGATATCGGTGCCCAGAATCGCCACCTGCCAGCCCCGGAGCCGATCCGCCATCTCACGCTTTTGCAGAATTGCCAGCGAGTATGGCTCCGGCCCGTCGGCGCATCCGGCGCTCCAGAATCGCAGGCAGCAGTCATGCCGATGCCGCGCCATCAGATCGGGAAGCACCACGTCCCTCAGCGCATCGAAATGCTCGCGATGCCGGAAGAAATACGTTTCTCCGATGGCGATCCCGGCAATCAGCGCATCCAGTTCGGCGGGTCCGTGCAGCGGGTTGCTCAGGACATCGAGATAGGAAGTGCAGTCGGACAAGCCGAGTTGCGACAGACGGCCGCCGATGCGCTGCGCCAGCTGGGCGTCTTTGTCCTCGTAATAGGCCAGCCCCGTGGAAGCCACCAGCTGTTCTTTGAGCCGCCGGTACAACGGATCGCAAATCAGCTCATCCGCGGTGAAAAGAGAGGCTCTCACAGGGTGGCCGGCTCGCAATCCCGCAGCCGCTGCTGCGCCATCGCCTGAAACTCCGCCAGCGCCTCGCGCTCCTGCTCGAGCAGGATGCGCCGCGGAGAGAGCAGATGGATCACATGCCCTTTCACGGACATTTCGGCTTCCGCGCAACCGTTGAACGAGTCCTTCGCCTCCATCGGAAGCAGCGCGCTTTCGGGAACCGACAGGATCTCTGTTACGCGATCCACCAGCATGGCGGTCCGGCTGCCTGAAACCACCTTCAGGACAATCAGCATGGAATACAGTCCCGGACGCCGTTGCGGGAGTTGAAGCAGACGGTCAAGACGCCACACCGGTACCGCGATCCCCGCCAGATTCAGGATTCCTTCGAAACAAGAAGGCATCCCTGGCGGCCGCGCGAGATCCGCCATCGGAGCGATGCGCTCAACCCCCGAAATCGGGATCGCGGCGAGTTGCCCCGCCAAATGGAAAACGAGCAGAACGCGTTCCGGCGGCACTACTGCCCTCCTGCGCGTGTGGCGGAATGTCGCCGGCTTCGTCCTCGCCGGTTGCTGTAGCCGATGTGGTTAAACACGACTAGTGCTGAGTTGCTGCCGCCGGCAACATCAACGTCTCCAGATTCGTCAGGTGCTGCGGCTCGAAAATGCCGCTCGACCATCTCGTTTCATTCGAGAATCGAATTCCGACGAAATATCCGTAATCGCGATAAACGCAGTACGAAACATTTCCTGCAAGCTGGACATTTCTCGAACGCTGCGCATTTTCCGAACGCTCCGCTTCGTTCCCCGCGCCCAATGAAATCGAAACGGAAATTCCCGGCGGAATCGGCTCCTCCACCTGCACGCATGCTCCCAGCGCGGAAATATCTTCCAGAACAGCCTCCACTGTCCGCGAGATATAACCTCCCGCACCAGGTAATGCGCTGGGACCCGCCACTGCCTTCCATTCGACTTTCACGATGTCCGCGCACAAAAATCGGCTTTCCAATCGCCGTTCAATCATGCCCTACTATCGGCTGAGATTTGCCGCGGGATTAGTAGGCCGTCTCAGGGCAAGGGTAATCCCCCGCACACTCGGAACCCGGTTACATGCGAAGACAGGCGCCCGCACGAGTGTCGGCGCGCAAGGCGCGAGCGCCCGCGCTACTAAGCTTCCTCGAACAAGTGCCCCATCTTCTCGCGTTTGGTTTCAAGATAACCCCGCCGGGATTCATGCGCTGCCGCGATGCAGGGCACGCGCTCCGCCACCACGATTCCCGCGTCTTCCAGGGCCTTGACCTTATCCGGGTTGTTCGACATCAGGCGCACCCTCGCAATCCCCAGATGCCGCAGAATCGCCCCAGGCAAAGAGTAACTGCGGAGATCGCTCTCGAACCCCAGCTGTTCGTTCGCCTCGACGGTATCGGCTCCGCGATCCTGCAACTCATAGGCGCGCAGTTTGTTCATCAGGCCGATGCCGCGGCCTTCCTGATGTTCGTAGACGATGAGGCCCCGCCCCTCAACCGAAATTTCGCGCAACGCGATCTCGAGCTGTTCCCGGCAATCGCACCGCAGACTGTGAAAAACGTCTCCGGTCAGGCACTGCGAGTGAATGCGGACAAGCGGCGGCGGCGTGTCGTCGGCGTCGCCGTGAACATTGCCCATCTTCAGAACCACCGCCTCCTCGACGCGGCTCCCCGTACGTCCCTCGAACCCGTAGATGCGGAACAATCCGTACTCGGTCGGGAAGTCGGCTTCGGCGGCTTGGGACAAAACGAAAGCTGCGGGATCCTGCATGAATGGGGGGCTTGAACTAACTCCATTATAATGAGCCAGACCGGCTGGTTCGGAACTTATAAGAGCGGATGGAGCAGAATCTCATCACATTGCTGCTCAGGATTGGGGTCGCTGCCTCGATCGCGAGCGTGGGCGTGCGCAGCGACGCGCTCAAACGCATGCTCCTGCGCGAAGAACGCACGCTTGCTCAGCGTGTCCGTCTGGCATTGTGGTTCGCCGCCATTTTCATGCCCGGGGTTCTGGTTCGCGTGGTGACAGGCTCTTATAAAGCTCTCGACCTGGCGGCCGAAGGCGCCCTGCTCGCGGGCATCACGGGCGGCTACGTTTGTGGATGGCTGGCCGGAATGTCCATCGCTATTCCGTCGATGTTCGCGGGCGAGTTGGTTTCCCTTCCGTTTCTCGCCGTCGTCGGATTCGCCGGCGGTTTATTGCGCGACGCGGCATCGGACAAGGAGGACATCTGGCGCATCTCGCCTTTTCCCGACGCCGGCGTCAAACGGGTATTTCAGCATCGGCACGAACTCCGCGCGGCGCTGTCCCAGCTGTTCTTCTTTTTTGCCGTGGTCGTGATCGAACTGCTGCGCCAGGTTTTGGGCACCGCCTTTAAGGGGAAACTGTTCACGCTCGCCAGATGGAACGATCCGCCGCTGCTGCTTCTCGCGGTCTACGCCTCCACGTGGTTCTGCGTTACCCTTCCTCTCAAGGTTTGGAACAATACGCGCAACGAAGCCAAACTCGA
>Ga0070733_10001528_pt1 | contig 17135 bp, 10 predicted proteins | sample Coa_R1_9_FD_66450 | JGI IMG/M metagenome (GOLD analysis project Ga0070733, IMG submission 66450) | Surface soil microbial communities from Centralia Pennsylvania, which are recovering from an underground coalmine fire - Coalmine... | ecosystem: Environmental > Terrestrial > Soil > Unclassified ... | reverse complement strand
CGGCTCGACTCGGCCCCTCAGCCCGCCGGTTTTAATCTACCGCGTCTATCCGGATGGACGCGAAGAACTGGTGCGCGGCTTGCGCTTCCGCGGCGTCTCTACCCGCACGTTGCGCGAAATTACGGCGGCGTCCCAGGAGACGGCTTTGTTCGAATTCGTCAATAACAGCGCGCCGCTGGCGTTTTTGGGCGAGGGTGGATATGTCGCCGCCACCTCCGTGGTCGCTCCGGGATTGCTGTTCGAGGAGCTGGAAGTGGAACTTCCCCAGGAGCCCTTGCAGAAGCGCCCCGTCGTCCCGCCGCCTGGCGCGGCCAGCCAGTAGACAGGCTGCCCTCAAGATAGAACGCGTCGACGTCGGACATCGTTATGCGCTTGCTGAGCCGCACCATCTTCCGGGAAAATTTTTCGAGCGCGGCCCTGGGTGTCGTGCTGTTCACTTCGGTGCTGTTTCTGCCGCTGGCGAAGGATCTCTTCGAATACCTGGTGCGCAGCTCGGGTCCGCCCCGGACGGTGGCTTATTTGTTCGCGCTGGTGTTGCCGCAAGCGTTACCCTTCGCTATCCCTCTGGGAGTGCTGGTAGGAACGCTGCTGACGCTGAGCCGCATGTCCGCCGACGGCGAGATCACGGCGATGCGCGCCGCGGGAATCCCGGGGCGGAAGGCCGCGCCCCCGATACTCGCCGTGGGATTCCTGGCGATGCTGGTGACCGCGGCGGCGTCGCTGTGGCTGACGCCATGGTCCATCGGCGAACGCTACCGTATCGCCAACCAACTGGCGGCAAGCCAGCTTACCGCGGACGTGCAGCCGCGCGTCTTTGCCGAGCAGTTTCCGGACAGGCTGCTGTACGTACAGGAGGTGAGCAATCCGGGCGGAGGCCGCGTCAGCCGTTGGACGCACGTGTTTATCGCGGATGTGACGCCGATTGAGAACCGTGCGCCGGGACAAGCCGACCGGGGCGACACGCCGCTCGTGACGCTGGCTCCGGACGCTCTGGCCGTGGCGGACGTGCCCAACAACCGCATCCAGCTCTCCATGCGCGACGGCAACACCTACGAGGTCGGCAAGGATAACAACTACAGTACCTTTACGTCGCCGTTCGACAGCAAAGGATTGCAGGCGCAGAGGCCCGCCGAAAGAAGCCCGTCCCGCACGACGAGTGAATTGCCCACCTTCCCGCTGTACCGTCTGGCCTATCGCAGCCATGGAGAGGATCCGGCCAAAGTGCTGGAAGCTCGCGTGGAGCTGCAACAACGCTTGGCGTTTCCTTTGGCGTGCCTGCTGCTGACGCTGGCGGGCATTCCCCTGGGAATCACTTCGAAACGGGGCGGCAAATCCTCCGCCGTGGTTCTAACCTTCGCCATCGCGTTCGTGTATTTCATCGCCATGGGGGGCCTGAACAAGATGGCGCGGCAGGGCACGCTTCCGGCCGAGATCGCGGTCTGGACGCCGAATCTTTTCTTTACCGTGCTGGGGTTGGCCATGATGGCGCGCCTGGAATTGCCAGGCGATCGCGACTATCTCGGACGGCTGACCGCCTTTGTCCGCCGAACCGTATTGGGGCGGCGCCAACAATATGCCCCGCGTGGCCTCGGGAGGTTGAAACAGCGCTCCTGGGGGTTGCGTATTCCGGTACTGGTGCAGATCATCGACACCTACATTTTGACCGGGTTTCTTTTCTATTTCGTGCTGTTGCTGGTGAGCTTCGTGCTCATGTACCACTTCTTCCAGTTCTTTACGCTGCTCAGCGACATGATCAAGAACAACATTCCGATGAGCCACATGCTGAGCTACCACTTCTTCCTGACGCCTCGCCTGGTGTACCAGTTCGCGCCCGTGGCCGTATTGGTGGCGGTGCTGGTGGTATTCGGCGTGATGGCCAAGAACAACGAAGTGACCGCCTTCAAGGCCTGCGGCATCAGCCTCTACCGGCTGGCGGCGCCGGTATTGCTCGGAGGGTTGTTCCTGAGCGGCAGCTTGTTCGCCTTCGATTATTACTGGCTGCCGGCGGCGGACCGGCGTCAGGACCAGCTCTATAGTGAGATCAAGAACAAGGCTCCGCAAACCTACCTGCGGCCCGACCACAAATGGGTCTACGGACTGCATGACCGCGTGTATTACTACAAATACTTCCTACAGGCCGAAAACGCCATGCTGAGCGTCAACGTGTATGAGATCGATCCGGTGCATTTCCGGCTGACCCGGCACATCTCCGCGGAGAAGGCGCGCTGGGAGCCGAACCTGAATAAATGGGTGTTCGAGAACGGCTGGAGCCGCGACTTCAAGGGGGACCGCGTGGGAGCGTTCGACTCCTTCGCGGGCGGAACGCGCACCTTCAACGAACTGGAGGAGAAACCCGAATATTTCATGAAGGAGAAGACCCAGCCGCTGCAAATGAATTTTCACGAGCTCCAGGCCGAGATCGCCGATTTGAAGCAGAGCGGCTTTGTCGACACCATCGCCCTGCAAGTCCAGTTGCAGAAGAAGTTTTCGACGCCGCTGTTCGCGCTGATCCTGGCGATCGTGTCGGTGCCGTTCGCGTTTAAAGGCGGCAACCGCGGCGCGATGGGAGGAGTCGGCGTCAGCATCGCCATCTACATCGCTTACTCGGGCCTGGACTATTTGTTCGAGCAGGTGGGGAACCTGAACCAGTTGTCTCCGGCCATGGCGGCGTGGTCGCCGGGTGTCATCTTCTCGCTGGTCGGGCTGTACTTCATGGCGCGCATGCGGACGTGAGGCCGGTAGAATGGAAGAATGCATCGTTTTCTGCTCTACAACGGTGAGATCCGCGACACCTCCCAGCGCTTCCTTTCACCCGGCCAGACCGGTCTCGTAAACGGCTGGGGCGTGTTTTCCACCCTGCGCGTCTATGACGGCGTGCCCTTCTGCTGGGAGCGGCACTGGCCTCGCATGTGCCACGACGCCGCGCGCTTGCGCATCCCCATGCCTCCCGACGGGGCGGCTGTCGCGGCGGATCTGCGCCGGCTGATCGAGGCCAACGACGCATGGAATAGCGTGCTGCGCGTCATGGTGGTGCGGAATCGCGGCGGCATGTTCGAGGGCCCCGCCGTCACCAACGATTTCGACGTGATCGCGTTCAGCACCAATGTTCCGCCCTGGGGCAAGGCCATGAAGCTGGGCGTGGTTCCGAACGGACGCCACGCCGCCAGCGAGTTTGCCGGCGCGAAGATCCTGTCCTGGTCGGAGAATCTGACCCGGTATGAGCGCGCGCGCGAGCAGGGCCTGGACGAAGTGGTGCTGCTCAACGAACGCGGCGAAGTCTCCGAGTGCACCTCCGCCAACATGTTCACGGTGCGGGAAGCTGCCTCGAACCAGGTACGAGTCCTGACGCCGCCGCTGAGCTCGGGTTGCTTGCCGGGCGTGACGCGGGCGGTGCTGCTCGAGGAGCTTCGCGTTTCCCGAATCATTGTACAGGAGCAGGTGCTGTTTCCCTCGGATCTGGAAGCGGCGGACGAGGTTTTTCTCGCCTCCACCACCCGCGAGCTTTTGCCCGTGGCGTCTGTAGAAGGATTGAAAATCCGCTCCACGCAGTTTATCCGCGACCGCTTACAGAAGGCTTTTAGCGCGTATATCGAATCCTATACTTCGGCTCGAAGAGGTCCGGTCCCTGCAGCCTGACGCTGGCCGTCATATAATTGTTGGGATACACGCAGTAAAAGGCTGGGGGGAATGCAACTTTCTTGCCCGAAATGCGGCAGCCGCGAAGCGCGGGTGTCGCATCGGCGAACGGTGGCGGAGGTGCTCCGCAGCCTCGTCGGCATTTATCCCCTCCGTTGCCGCCGGTGCCATCATCGCTGGGAAACCAGCGCGTGGGCCGAGGGCGCATGGAGGTATGCGCGCTGCCCGCGTTGCTACCGTCAGGAACTTACCACGTGGAGCGAGCAGTATTATCATCCGCCGCGCTGGACCACGTTTCTTCTGCGCATTGGCGCGACTCCTTACCGCTGCGCTGCCTGCCGCTGTAACTTCGCCAGCTTCCGGCGGTGCAAGGAACGCTTCACCTGGCGTCACAAGACTCGCGTGGAAACCGCGGCGCCGGCGACGGAAAATAGCGAAGCAGGACCAGTGCAACCGGTAGCGGGGGAAGCGCCTGAAGCGTCAGGGTTGAAATGACCAGCGGGGCGGGCGAAATAGAAAATGGTTCCAAGTGACCCGAAATGACAGCTTGTTCCCCGCCGGCATGCACGGCTAGAACTTGGCATTCGGAAACGGCGTGGCGTAGGCCCTTTGCTCCCCGCGACCGGTTTTGCCCGCCGCGGATCAGTGCGCTGGTGCACGCCTGCAAATACCTTTTCCGATAGAAGCCCGCCTTTCGATGCAGCCTTTCACTCTCCGGCGGCGAGGGCCAGTCTTGCGACCAGTTCCCGCAACCGGGTCGACGCTCCCGGCCTACATCTTCAAAGCGATCCGCAAACTTTCCCCAGCCCGTTCGGTTTCAAACTCCCGTTCCCGTCCAGCCTTTTCTTGCCTCGCGGGATACGATCAACGCCTGCAACCCGTTGCTGCGGTCAACTTGCGGACTCCCCGCCTGTCTTCGAGCCGCCACTCCCCTCCAGGACATTTCTATCCTTCGGGATCAAAGCCCTCAGCTCGACTCCATTCGGGAATGCTTGCCTTTCAGGTCGCCCGATCTTCCTTCGCTCCCCGCCTCGCGAAATATTTGACTATCGCCGCGCGACGGATCAACGTTCCAGATCCGCTACTTCCCGTCAAGCTCGCTGTTCCTCGAACCTCTTGGAACCATCTACATAATGCACCCGGGCAGTCCCGCGGTCAATATGAAAATTACGTTTCCAACAGACAATATTTGTTTTTAAGACAACAACTTGCGGGTGTCTCCCTGTGGATGTGTTGTGTATAAAACAGGTTACAAGCAACCTGTTTGATATCATTCCCTAATGAAAATCGCGATTCTTCCCGGCGACGGGATCGGCAGAGAAGTGACGGCGCAAGGGGTGAAGGCGCTGGAGGCAGCGCTGGAGGGGATCTCCTACGAGCTTACAGAAGCGCCGATCGGCGGAGCCGGCTACGAAGCCGTGGGCGACCCCCTGCCGCCCGCGACACTCGAACTCTGCCGCAAGTGCGATGCAATTCTGCACGGGGCATCCGGTGTTCCCGAAGACGAGCACAGACCGCCCCAGCAACAAGCCGGCTTCGCGTTACTGGGCCTACGCAAGGATCTGAATCTTTTCGCCAACTTCCGGCCGGTGTTCCTATTCCCCGAGCTCATCGGCGCGTCCACCTTAAAGCCCGAAGTCATCGAAGGTCTCGACCTGATCATCCTGCGCGAGTTGAATGGCGGCCTGTATTACGGCGAACCGCGTGGGATCGCGGCCGACAGCGCCGGAGTCCGGCGCGGCTTTAACACCATGTGCTACACCGAATCCGAAGTGGAGCGAATCGGCCACATCGCGTTTCACGCGGCTCGCAAGCGGCGTAAGAAGGTCTGCTCCGTGGACAAATCGAACGTGCTCGAGACCAGCGCGCTGTGGCGCGAAGTGATGATCCGGGTGGGACGCAAGTATCCCGACGTCCAGCTCACGCATCTCCTTGTCGACGCGGCGGCCATGGCGCTGGTTCGCAATCCGCGGCAGTTCGACGTCATGGTCATGGAGAACACCTTCGGCGATATTCTTTCGGATGAGGCGGCCATGCTGACCGGATCCATAGGAATGCTGCCTTCGTCATCGGTGGGGCCCGGCAAGAAGGGTTTGTATGAGCCGGTGCACGGCTCCGCGCCGGATATCGCGGGCCAGGACCTGGCCAATCCATTAGCGTCGATTTTGTCGGTGGCCATGATGTTGCGCCATTCCTTCGATCTGGAGGGGCCGGCGGCGCGAGTCGAGCAGGCAGTTCGCGCCGTTCTGCGGGAAGGCTATCGCACCCCCGATATCTTCGAGCCGGGCGCCCTGCGCGTCGGCACCGAGGAGATGGGCGAGCGGGTAGCACGGACGATTCGCAATAACATACACTGAACCGATGTCCCAGACAGAGGCCCGGCCCGTTGGGCCGCCAGGGGGCGGGTTCGAGGGCCGGATCGCAGCACGGCTCGACCGCCTGCCCTTCTCGCGATCCCTGTGGAAGCTGGTTGTGCTGATTTCGCTCGGCGGCGCGTTTGAGCTCTACGACATCTTCCTCAGCACCTACATCACTCCCGGGCTGGTGGCCAGCGGCCTGTTCACCACCAGCGCCCCTGGATTTTTCTCGCTCAACTCGGTGGGCTTTTTCATCTCGTGCAATTTCGCGGGTATGTTCCTGGGCTGCGTCGGCTTCGGCTACGTCGCGGACCGGCTGGGACGGCGCTCGATCTTCGTCTTCTCGCTACTGTGGTCTGGGATCTGCACCGCCATCATGGCCTTTCAAACTACGGCCGGGGGCGTCGATCTGTGGCGCTTCATCGCCGGCATCGGAGTTGGCCTGGAACAAGTGACCATCGATACGTTTCTCCCGGAAATCGTTCCGCCGCAAGGGCGCGGCAGGGCGTTCGCGTTCTATCAATTCGTGGAATTCTGCGCCGTGCCGCTGGTGGCGCTATTCGGCTGGTTATTGGTGCGGAGACAGGTGTTCGGCATGGATGGCTGGCGCTTGGTGACGCTGATCGGGTCGCTGGGCGCGATTGTAGTATGGTGGCTGCGGCGCGGAGTTCCGGAAAGTCCGCGCTGGCTGGCCGTGCATGGCCGCGAGGCGGAGGCGGAGCGCGTGATGGCGGATCTGGAGGCTCGCGCCGTTCGCGATATCGGCGGGCCACTGCCGGAGCCGGGCCCACCCGCCGAGGTCAGCGTGGGCCAAGGTGCCTTCCGCGAGATTCTACAGCCGCCCTACGCCAGGCGCACGCTGGTGCTCTCTATCTTCAACTTGATGCAGACCGTCGCATTCTACGGGTTCGGTTCCTGGGTGCCCACGTTGCTGATCGCCAAGGGCATTCTGATCACCACCAGCCAGAAATATGCGTTCATTATCGCCCTCGCCAATCCGGTGGGGCCGCTGCTGGGGATGCTGGTGGCGGACCGCATGGAGCGCAAGTGGCAGATCGTATCGGCCGGCGTTGGCATCGGCGTATTTTCACTGTTGTTCGCGAACCAAGCCGATCCGGCGCTCGTGATTGCATTGGGCGTGGCCGTGACGCTGGCGAACAACTGGATGTCCTTCGCCTTCCACAACTATCAGGGTGAGCTGTTCCCGACGCGCATTCGCGCCCGCGCCGTGGGCTTCGTCTATAGCTGGAGCCGTGTGAGCGCCGCCTGCGCCAGCCTGATGATCAACTTCCTCCTGGTGCGGGGCGGAGCTCCGGCGGTAGCCTCGTTCATCGCCGCTGCGATGATCGTGATGACGGTTACCATCGGCGGATTCGGGCCCAAGACCAGGCGGCTGGCACTCGAAGAGATTTCAAGATAGGCGCGACGTGATGTTAACTATCCGCGTATTGAAACGTCAGGATACAATGAGACTGCAATGACCCGAAAGGTGAGCGCTGGCGGACGCACTGTTTTGTTGGTCGCGGGAGTACTGCTGTGCGCGGCCGCGATGCTGGCGCAGAGAGGACGAGGGGGCGGTTTCGGCGGTGGGGGTTTTGGCGGCGATTTCGGACGCGGCGAAAGCTTCACGCCGGATTTCCCCAAGGACGGCGACTTCCATTTCATCCGCACCGAATACGTCGACCTGCCGGGGTATGGGCGCGGCTTCAATCGAGCCGTGTCGCGCAGCGGTCGCGCCAGCGGCTGGTGGGCCCAGGACTGGCCCGACGCCGACAACCACTTTTCCTTCGGCCTCCAGCGCCTGACCCGGCTTCAGGTGGGAGAACCCAGGCACGTGGACCTCACCGACGATCGTCTGTTTGACTACCCATGGATCTACGCCACCCAGGTCGGTTATTGGGATCTAAGCGAAAAGGAATGTCTGAAGCTGCGCGAATACCTGAATCGCGGCGGCTTCCTGATGGTGGACGATTTCTGGGGACCCAACTCCTCCGAATGGGACGTATTTCAGGAAACCATGGAGCGCGTGATGCCGGGCCATCCCATCACCTCCATCCGGCTGACGGATTCCGTGATGCATGTCCTCTATGACATCGAACAGAAGGACCTTACGTACATCCCCGGCACTCGCCATCTCTACCGGGGGCAGCCCGCCGGCACGTCGCCGCAATGGGACGCCATCAACGACGACAAGGATCGCATGGTGGTCGCGGTCAACTACAACACCGACATCGGCGATGCCTGGGAATACGCCGACGCGCCGGAGTATCCCGCGGACATGACCACGCTCGCGTACCGCTACGGAATTAACTACATCATGTACGCGCTCACACATTAGCGCGGGAGGACAGACATGAATAAACGCTCGATTCTTGCAGCGGTCTGTGCCGCAGTATTGGCGCGCGGGGCAGCGCCGCCGGAATTCGACGTTGCATCAGTACGGCCCGCCGCGCACGATGGGATGATTGAAAACCGCCTCCCGAGTCTCAACGTCGAGCCGGGCCGGAACCTCAACTTCGCGAATATATCCGTGCGAGACCTCATCATGCTGGCGTACAAGGTCGGGGCTCCGCAGATATCGGGACCGGATTGGCTGACCAATCGCTACGACATTGTCGCCAAAGTGCCGGCGGATGCAACCAAGGATCAGATTCCTCAAATGTTGCAAACGCTTTTGGCGCAGCGCTTCAAGCTCACGCTGCATCACGATCAAAAGGTCATGCAGATCTATGCGCTGGAAGTGGCCAAGGGCGGCCCGAAAATGAAGGACTCGCCTGAGGGCGACACCGGCGCGCCGGGATGCAATCGATCGTTCGCGGAGACCGCAGGGGCGACGCTTGCCGCCGTCTGCAACCGCATGACCTCAGCAGATATCGCCCAGCAGGTTCAGGCTCTGGCTCCGGGCTACTTCAGAGACGGGCCGATCATCGATTTGACCGGGCTGAAGGGCACCTACGATTTCAAGCTGGAATGGATCACTCGCGTCGAGGTGAATGCCGGCAGCGACGGCCCGACCATCTTCGACGCCGTACAGAAGCAACTCGGGCTCAGGCTGGAGTCTCGAAAGCAGTCGATGGACATTCTCGCGATCGACCATCTCGAGAAGGAACCGACGGAGAATTAAACTGCTCCCTCCTTAATGCGTAATCGGGATGACCACGGGACCCGGCGGAGCAGAGTTAACCGTCGCCGGTGACGAAACTCCGTTCACCGAGATCGAGATCGGGTACGAGGCCGCGGGCATATTCGCGAACTGCTGTGGCACGGTGAAATTGATCTGGAATTCGCCGACCGCGACAAGCGCCGCGAAATCCGCGGGGAACGTGACGGTCCCGATGGTGACCGTGACGCCGCTGACCCCCGTTTGTGTGACCAGCACGCCGGCGGGCGCAGTCGTCAGGGCGGTCGCAAAGAGCTGGATTACATCGCCGGGCTTGGCGTTGCGGAACGCGGAACCGGCGGATGGGTCACCGATATATTTGTTGTCGCTGGCGAAGACCCCGCCGGCGTAGTTGACTCCATTTACGATCACCGGGAAAATACCGGGAGAACTGCTCGAGCTCGCGCCGGTCACGGTGTTGCTGGCAATGCCATTGACGGTCACCTGCACCGAAGCGGTTCCCGATACTCCAGCGGGAACCTGAAAATTAACCTGGGCGGGATCGACGTAGTACAGCGCCGCGGGAAGGTTGTTCACCGTCACCGAGGTTCCTTGTAATTTCGTCGGCAGGTTATTGCCCAGCCCCAAAAAATCCGCAGCCTGCCAGACGTAGTTTTTAACTGTGGCGAGGTTCGATCCCTTCACCTGCGCCCACGAGCCCGGCACCAGGCCCCCCGCGAAGTAGGTCGCGCCGTTCGCCACCGTTCCCCCGGTGAGCGCCGGAGACGTAGACGCGGCGGTTTGGTTGAGAAGAACTTGAGCGTTGCCGATAGGGAGTTGTCCAATCACCTGGCTGACAAGCGAAGTGAGATCGGTGGTGATCATGAGGCCGGCTATGGCGGCCGCAGGCACCGAAGCGGCGGTGATGTCAGGGCGCCCGTCGCCATTGAGGTCGGCCACTGAAACATCCGTGGGGACGGTGGAGGTGGGGAAGGAAAGTGCGATTGGACTCCCGAACGTGCCGTCGCCCTTGCCCGGCCGGATCTCGATCGCCCCGGTCGGGACCCCTCCCGCGAGAAGATCCCCTTCAATCAGGGTCTCGACGAGATCGAGATTGCCCGTGCCGAGTACGTTGGCCAGCGCCGCGCCCGACATGTACACGGCTTCCGCACCGTTGAAATTCTCTTTGAAACCGCCCTTGCCGTCGCCGAGCAACACCGTCACATCGGACTCCGCAATACCCGAAAGGTTCAACAAGTTTCCGAGGTTGGTGAAAAGCGAGCCGCCGGCGAATACCAGGTCAAGCTTGCCGTCGCCATTGATATCCACCGGCAGAGCCAGCGATCCGATGGACCCCGGCGCATTGATCATCGTAGGAGCCTGGAAGGTCCCGTCGCCATTGCCCGCCGCAAACTCGAGGCTGGGAACGCCGGAGGTGCTGGTTGAGGAGGCGACGACCACCAGATCCATTTTGCCGTCGCCGTTAAAATCGCCGGCCGCAAGCGAGAGCGAAATAGCGCCTGTAAAAGGAAGCGGAGTAGGGGATTGGAAGGAGCCGTTCCCCTTGCCGAGCAGCAGGTACCAACCCGCCGTAGCCGTGGTTATGTCGAACCCATAGGTAGGAATCGCGAGATCGAGATGTCCATCCCCGTTGAAGTCCGCGATCGCCGGGTGGACGTCGCCCAGCATCAGGTTGCCGACAAAAGCAGGGGCCGGCAGCGCTGTCGAAATCGGCGCGCCGAAGGTTCCGCTTCCTGTATTCGGCAACACCACAACCCCGCCCAGCGCGCAAACTGTAAACAGATCCGGCGATGGCGCGCCGGTAATCTTTGCGGCGGCGAGATATGCCGCCGTGCAACTCGAAGGCAGATTGACCGGCGTGGCGGCCGAAAACTTACCAGCGCCGGTGCCCAGGTAAATCGAAACGGAATTGGCGCCGGTATTGGCCACGGCGATGTCCAGGAATCCATCGCCATTGAAGTCGGCCGTGGCGACCGCCAAGGATGCTTTCTGCGCCGCCAACGAAAGGAGCGGGCCGAACGCGGGAGTCTGTGCGAAGGCGCCCGCCGCAAGCGGCAGGCAAAGGAAAATGCGGGCCGTGAATCGAGTCATGACTTTGTACGCAGTATAGACTAACTGCGCCGGACGCGGTACAGGGTCTCTCCGGCGTGCGGCACGACAAACCATCCTTCCTTGGCCCACTTCACTGCATCGACGGTCGCGGGATCGCGATAACCCAGATTCAGGCGGTGGCAGCGCTCCTCGGGAATACCGGTCGCCAGCGTAACCCGAATGCGCGGCGTCTCGACCCCGGTCCGCGCGTCGTAGACGCCCTTGCCCCTGAGGTGCGTGGAATGCGCCAGAATGCCTCCCGGATAATCGCGGAAGCGGTCCCACTGCGCCAGGAAATAATCGCGGCAATGGTAGCCGATCTCGTCGATCAGGCGTCCATGCACGTAGCTGACTTCGCGGATGTGGGGCGCGTAGACCACCACTTCGCCTCCATCGGTGATCAGCGGTTCCGTCTTATACATGCCCTTCGCGCCGGTCCACAAATCGTCGTACATGGCGGGAAGAACCGAAAGAACGCGATCCACAGGCCGGTCTAGCCACACAATGTGGCGGCGCGAGGAGAGCGCGGCGGCTGCTGCCCAAGTCTCGATGGTCGGCCCGCAATAAATGCCCGCGATGCCGTCGTGCGTCACCACCGGAGCGATCAGCGAATGCGGAGCGGGAACAAATTCCGCCGCGCGATGGATCACCGCACGCACCCGGGTTTCGGGCGTGCCGATGATTTCGTAACTGGTCAGCAGCGCGCCCAGCCAGTGCGTCAGGTTGATCAGCTCCGCCCCGCCGATGCCCGGGAAGAAATACTTGGCGCCTCCCGAGAACCCCGCTACTTCGTGCGGGAACACGGGGCCGCAGATCAGGATGTGGTCGTAGTCGAGAATCAGGCGATTGAGGTTTACGGGAACAGCCTGACGGAGCAGGCCTCCGGTAAGCGACTCGATTTCATCCGCGGAAATCTCTCCGAGCTTCGCAAACGCCGAGGGCGAGTCCCAGTGATGATTGAAGACGCGATGTTTCCCGCACGACCCATCGGTAACGCTCCGGCCGATCAGCCCTGAGAGCTGTGCGTCGCTCATGGGTGAATGCGTGCCCAGCGCCACCAGAAAGTCGAGCGATCGAACGCGCGGCCCAAGCTCGTGCTCCAGAATGCCGAACAGCAGCGGCATCGGCATCGTGCGCGTGCCGTCCGGAATCAGCACCAGAACGCGGAGTCCGTCCAGCGCAAGTTGAGTGAGACCGCTCGCGACGACGGCTTGGACCTGATCCTCGGAAAGATATCCGTCGTCCAGCCCGTGGCTGATGACGGTCAGCGGCGGTGCTCCGATCGCAGCCATCCACTTAAAATGATATCTGGCTGCGACGCGCTCTAGTTTTCCGTCGGAACGCGATCCACCTGATCGATGACGATGATCGGCATCGAGCGCTCCTGCTGCTCCAGCTTGAGCCCCAGGTTCTTCTCCATCGTCTTGAAGATCGTGGTGCCGGTATCGAACTCCTGGCCCGGCGCAGATTGCAACCCGGCCAAGCCGCCGCTCAGCGGAGTCCAATCCAGCCGGAAATCCCATGCACCCTTAAGATCGGTGGCGTCCACTACGGGCCTGCCCTCAAAAAATCGCGGCGCGAAACTGGCGAGCTGTTCCGCCAGCCGGGCCATCGTGGTGTTGTGGCATTCGCGATGGTACACGTTGTCGTCGCCGATGCTGGGTGTGCACACCTGATCGCCCGAGCCATCGGATGCTTTCAGCTTTGAACCGCCCTTGGCGACCACCATCGCGTACACCTTCATCACCCGTTCTTCGCGGTGGACAACCAGGTGGAAACGATCCGTCAAAAGCTTTTGAACCATCAGCCGAAGCGCATCCCCCGATGTGCCCGCGGGCGCTTTCGCGATGACATCGAAGCGGTCGGAATCGAGCCACGCCGGGCCGCCTTTCAGATAATCGTTCGAAAGGACTTTGAACTGCGCCACGCTCGGTGCGACCGCCAGCGCTAGCGACGTGAGCTCGGGGAGCATGCGAGTCTCTTTCCAGCCGATCCCGATCAGCGACTTCATCGTCATGCTGCGCAGGCTGATCTGCCCGCCGGCGAGGAAGTCCGCGGATTGAGGATCTCCCGACTTATTCACGCGGATGTCCGCAGCTTCAAACTCTGCCGTCCCCGCCGATTGGCCGAACGCGCCGCAGCCGAGCGAGACGCTCAGGCATCCCAGCGCCAACGAACGCTTAATCCGCATGAGTCTCTCCCTTCATGCCAACGAAGCTGGCCGCCTTTATGTTCCCCGGCGTTGTGTTCCGACGTTGTGTTCCGGCGCTTTTACGAACGCGGTACGGCTTTGCCGTAAACTTCGATGGTGCCGACGTCCACCCAGCCGCCCGCGCCGTGGCCGCTGCCGGGGATGAGGTCCACGAAGCCGACCTCGTCCACCTTGGTCAAGTCCGGAGCGGCGACGACGTCGCCCTTGGTCTGCACCTTATCGGGGTCCAGCCGGATCCACTTGACTTCGGAGATATTGAATTCGCTGAGACGCCAATCCGCCCTGGTGTCGTCGGCATGATCGCCCACCAGCAGAGTGCCGTCGGCGAGCTTCACCACCGGCCGCACCTGATGGAATCCGGAGACCTTGTAGACCCAGCGAATCTTGGCGAGTCCCGTGAGATCCACGAAGTTGGCTTTATCCTTCAGCGTGACAGCGCATGCGTTGGAGCATGTGCCGGTCCAGGCGTGCACGGGATTGCCTTCATCGCCGGCCGTGCCCGTCACCAGAACTTCCTCGGGCTTGACGCCATAGATCTTCATATCGAGGTTGGGATTGGAGACGTCCTCGGCGACCAGGGCGTGTTCTCCGCCGGCCGCGGTCTGCTTCCATTCTTCCTTGATCACCAGCACTGGACGAGCGGCCGCGCCGCGTCCACCTCCACCGCCCGCGCCCCGGCCGGCACCGCGTCCCCCACCGGCTCCCGCGCCAGCGCCACCCTGCGCGGCAGGCTGCTGCGCGAAGGCGCTGCAAGCGATTCCCAGCAACACGAGAAGTTTCAAGTTACGCACAGAAGCCTCCTATCGGCCCGTTTTATGAGCCTCTGGAAGTATATCAAACGCGAACAGATGCCGACGGGAGGATGCGTTCCGGATGAGATGTCAGGCGGCTGACTGAGAGTTTGTTGCAGTGTCGGGAGGGCGCTGGCTGGCATGCGCATCCATACTTTGTCGTCCAGTAAACGATGGGACGAAGGCCGGCAACCCGCTGCCGCGCGCCACCCACCTGTCGCCCACTGGCGAGGCGCAGTAAGAACGCCGCCCATGAAAAGGCAGCGGGAATCAGCGTGATGCTTCGGAAGTCCACCCGACTTATACGGTCGACAAAATCCCGCTTCGTGTTCAATAGCGAAGCGCCAGGCTTCGCTACTCCGGATAGTATCCTTCGCGAGCCCGAACCTTATCGCTTCTCACGCCGCGAACCTGGACCGTGATCGGATGCCACGCGTGATCCTCTGCCGACGGCGGCTGGAACACCAGCAGGTAACCGTGCGCCAGATCCTCGGAGATTTTCTCGAACACCGCTCCGATCTCGCTGGCCTCGCGGACCGCGAACGATTCTCCGCCGGTGACCTTGGCCAGATCCGCCAGTTGCTTGACGTACGCTGGCGGCGGGCTGGGGTTGGTACATTGCGCTCGAGTATGGCACGCGCCCTCCAGGGCTTCGCCCTGCGCGATGGTGTAAACCGGCACGCCAGCGGCCTTCACCCGCAGAATGGCGGTGTCCATGGTCAGCGTGCTCGAATTATCATCGCCGTCGGTGAACACCACGATCACCTTCTTCCCCGTGCGTCCGGAGAGATCCCGGCTGACTCGCGCCAGCGCATCGTAGAGAGCCGTCTCCCCCGATGCTTGGGTGCCCAGCACAGCGCGCTTGGCCTGGTCCAGGTCGGAGGTGAACGGCTGAATCTCGGTCACCTGTTTGTTGAAGCTGTAGACCGCCACGGAATCGATCGGCCGAAGATCGCCGATTAACTTCAGAGCCGCATTCTTAACGGCCGGCAGAGCCGCGGCCATGCTCCCCGTAGTATCCAAGAGCAGAACCACCGAGACTGGATTGGAGTGCGATTCAAACGCCTCCAATCGCTGCGGCTGCTGCCCGTCGAGCAGAGTAAATTGCTCCACTGTAAGATCGTCGATATAGCGCCCGCGCGAGTCGGTGACAGTGGCGTAAGCCTCCACCAGCCGGCCCGTGGCGCGAAAGACCAGGTCAACGGCGGAGCCATCCGCGGGATTGGATCCGCTTTCGGCCTTGGCCAGCAAGGGGCCCGATGCCGCGGCGTTCGCCGTCTTCATCGTAATGGGAGGCACGCTCCGTCCGCCAGGGGCAAAGTCGCGGGCAACCTCCTGGAAGTTGACGAAGCCTCCCTTCAGGAAGGATCCCGGAGCCGTATTTGACCCCACCAGTACCGCCGGCTCAAACACCAGCGGACGCTTGTCGTTAGGCTCCGCGGTGGCGAACTGGTGGCGGCTGAGCAACTGCGTATCTTCACTGATCAACAATCCGTCCGGATCCACCGAGGCCGCGTACACGAAACCGCTGAGCACGCCCGCCGCTTTGGGTTGATGCTGGCCGGCGACCGACGACGCTGGATTGAATACGATCTTCGTGTCCGTGCCGCCCAGGTCGATGGCCTGAAGCTTCCCGCCCGACGTTTCCATCATCGTGCCTGGGAACGGGGCGGCACTCTTTTCCATGATCGCCGCAACCTGAACGGTTTGCTTGCCCGTGAAGACCGCTTGATTTCCTTCCACCGTGACCTTGTAAGTGCCCGCGGCGATCGGCGTCTCCCCTATCGCGGTGTCGGCGGAAATGACGACATTAAAGGTGGAAGAAGCCGCGCTGACCACCGCGAGTGAGGTGGCCGAGTCGAAAAGCGGCACGCTTTGCAATGCCATCACGCGCTCGAACGCGCTTCTCCGTTCCGGGTTCAGACGCAGCAGGTTCGCCGGAACGGCTTCGTTCAGGTTGGAGCCGCCCGCGATTTCGCGCAGAGTCGCCAGAGCTTTGTCGGAATGGTCATCTGCGGACAACCTTTCGCAGGTGCTTCGGAACGCGCGCGCGCTGGCGGCGCTGTCCAGCGAACCGGCCAGGTATCCTCGCGCGATCAGTTCCACCAGCGAATACCACTCGCCCAGAACCGCGTTCTGGCCGGCCGGCGGCTGTTTGCTCACCGCGGCCGCGAACGCCTGTAAGGACGTGAACTCTTCGCGACCCAGGGCGGGCAGCTTTTCGAAGTACGGAAACAGGCTCCGCCATTCGGAGTAATGCTGGGTCAGCAGCGCCACGGAAGCCTCGTCCATCGGTGACCCGCGGCGTTGTTCCATCCGCTCCAGGGGAACCATCGCCTCCAGTGTTTTCAGACTCGTGACGACTTCATCGTCTGGACTCGTCGAATTGGTCCAGGCGTGCTTTCCGCCCGGAAATCGCAGTGCGCCGGCGTCATCCAGCGGCAGGTTCTGAAGGAACTCCGTGCGCCAGCCGGGAATTTGCCGCGCCACTCCGTACTTGAATTCCTCTGAATCCCGATACCAGGCGTAGAATCGTTCCGCTCGAGCTTCCGTCTTGGTGAGAAAACCCTGGTGCTCTTTGTCCGCGTTCCAGACCGCGAAGTAGAAGGCCGCCAGCCGGCCTTCGTTCTTTTCCATCAGCGCGCGGAAAAAAGCCTCCGGCTCGCGCGGATTCGCGCCCGTCAGCTTCTTCCATACAGCCTCGGCGGGCGCGCCGCCCGGCACCGCGACAAATTCCTTTTCCTTGGAATCCCCGGGCGCCGTGGATACCCGGAACGCCTCGCCATAGCGCGACAACACGTCGGAGTAGCGCAGCACCAGATTGCGTATACCCGCCGCGCGAATCACCGCCGCCGCGGCTTCCGGACCCATCGCGCCCAAACCGGCGTAGGTTCGTGCCACGCGCACATCCTGAGTGAAGGCGGCCG
>Ga0070733_10001527_pt1 | contig 17142 bp, 17 predicted proteins | sample Coa_R1_9_FD_66450 | JGI IMG/M metagenome (GOLD analysis project Ga0070733, IMG submission 66450) | Surface soil microbial communities from Centralia Pennsylvania, which are recovering from an underground coalmine fire - Coalmine... | ecosystem: Environmental > Terrestrial > Soil > Unclassified ... | reverse complement strand
ACGGTGATGAAACAGCACAAATCGAAGGGCCACCGAACGGGGCAGTGAGTGAGAAAGCTACCCTGAAACGGATTTGCGGAAAGCCGCCGCCCTGCTCGTCTCTGTATTGATGCTCCGGTTCATCGCTGCTTTGTCGAATGCATTTTGCTATGGGTATCTGGCCGGCGGGGAGGACTTCGCGTGGTTCGTATTCTTCTTGTCGACGACAATCCCTCAGTGCGCCATTACCTACGTGCGATTCTCGAACAACAGACCTCGTGGCGGGTGTGTGGCGAGGCACGAAATGGTGCAGAAGCCTTGCAGAAGGTGCTCGAGGCTCCTCCTGACCTCATCCTGCTGGACTATCAGATGCCGGACTTGAACGGCGTCGATGTCGCCAGGCAGATCTTTGAGCGCTATCCCAAGATTCCGATCCTGATGGTCACGCTTCACCTTTCGAAACAGTTGGCCGACGCGGCTCGCCTCGCGGGAGTCCGCGGAGCATGCGCAAAGCAAGACATCGGGTCGGTCGTAGAAGCAGTCGAGGTGCTGTTACGCCAGCAAACCTATTTCCCGACGATCTCGGTGGCCGGATGACTCACACCTGCCGCGCGGTCAGGGGGTGTTGTTTGGGAGTCGATCAGTCCGGCAAATACAGGATTCCCTGTATTGGACTCATCTGGATCGAGCGATAGCCTCTGGCGGAGCTCGAATTACCCGCTGCAGCGCTAGACCGATGATGTCAAGCGATAGGTATTGGTCGGACTTATCACCCCGGGTTGGACTAAAATATGGCGAATGGTGGCGCGGGCCCCCTGAAGAACTGGACGAGCATGACAGTTCGCATACTGTTGGTTGATGATCATCCCATCGTGAGGCAAGGGCTGAAGACTCTCTTGGAAGGTCGCTCCGGCTGGGAGGTCGTTGGAGAAGCAGCGGACGGTGTTGAGGCGGTGGAGAAGGCGAAGAATTTGAAGCCCGACGTGATGGTGCTGGATGTCACCATGCCGAAAATGAATGGACTGGAGGCATGCCGCGTGCTGCGCCTTCAGGCCCCTCAACTCGAGATCCTGTTCGTGACCCAGCACGATTCTCCGCAAATGATGCGGGAGGCCCTGGAGGCTGGGGCTCGGGGATACGTTGTGAAGTCCAATGCCGCACGCGATTTGTTGGCTGCGGTGGAAGCGGTCAGCGAACATCGCGTCTTTACGGTGCTCAATGGACGGGGGACTCTTGGGTTGCATTAAGTGTCTGGCAAGAATCGAAACTGCGGTCACCTTTGATCGATCTGTGGGGTGAGTCATGAAGTTGAGAATCCTGTTGGCCGATGACCACGAAATTGTGCGCCGCGGATTGCGCGCTTTGCTGGAGAAACGTGAAGGATGGGAAGTTTGCGGCGAAGCCATCGATGGCCGCGACGCCATCGAAAAGGCCCTGCAGTTAAAACCCGATGTGGTCATCGTAGATATTGGGATGCCTCATCTGAACGGCCTGGATACGACTCGACAACTCCTGCAACATGATCCTCAGTTCAAGGTGATCGTGCTGACCATCACCGATTCTGATCAGGTAATTCGTGAAGCTCTGGACGCCGGCGCCCGCGGATTCGTGTTGAAATCGGACGCCGCGCGAGACTTGGTGTCGGCGGTCGAAGCTCTGCAGAACAAGCGTATGTTCTTTACGCCGCGAGTGAACGACCTGGTGTTGGCCGGGTTTCTGGAGAAGGGGCACGCCATTTCCAGGAGCCATGCTCCCACGTTGCCGACCCTGACTGCCCGAGAGCGAGAAATCACTCAGTTGCTGGCGGAAGGGAACAGTTCGAAGGAAGTTGCCTGCCTTCTGAATCTGAGTACGAAAACCGTCGAAACGCACCGCAGCAATATTATGCGGAAGCTGAGCTTTCACTCGATTCGGGATCTGGTCGTATACGCCATTAAAAATAACCTGATTCAAATCGAGCTACCGCCTCCTCCACCTAAGACACCCACCGGTCCTACAGCAGTCTGAACCACGTAGTGCTGCTGAGATTGAAATGACAAACTCGCGCGCGAGTAGTCCTTCGGCGAGTGGAATTGCCACCCAAGCACCTGCGGGCTGTGCCCCTTAGCTGCGAATGGTGCGCCCTATCGTGCGGTTAATCGTCCCATCTTGTCGGTTTGAATCCGACAGAATTCTGAAAACTCCGCTGTTTGAAGCCAAGCGAAGAATTCAGAAGTCCTAAACCCAGTTGTTCGCCTCAAGATCGAACTGGAAAAACTTACACAAGGCCCTAAGGTGCGGGTTCGACTAAACCGTTTAAATGCAATGGAATGGATGTTTGGCACGATTTGTGCTTTTACCATGATTGCCGCGCGCCCCTTCTGCCGGGTATTCGTTCGCAACAAGAGCCAGAAAATGGTCGCATTTGCGGACACTCTGGTGAGCCGCGGAGGTGGAGAATGCTTCGAATCCTGATTGCGGATGATCATGAAGTGGCGAGGCGGGGTATCCGATCGCTCCTGGAGAGCCACGCGGGTTGGGAAGTCTGCGCAGAAGCGAAAGACGGACGCGAAACGGTCGAACTTGCCAGCCGCATGAAGCCCGATCTGATATTGCTCGACATCGGCATGCCAAACCTGAACGGTCTGGAAGCCGCTCGACAGATTCTGGCAGAATCGCCCGAGACAGCAATCCTGATCTTGACCATGCACGATACCGATCACGTCGTGCGGGAAGTGCTGCGCGCTGGAGCGCGCGGATTTCTGCTCAAGTCCGACGCCGGTCGTGACTTGGTCACGGCGGTCGAGGCCTTGCAGTTCCAGAGGACATTTTTTACCACTCGAGTGAGTCAGATGGTCCTGGAAGGCTATCTTGGCCGGGAAAAGACTGAGAACGAACGCGAGGATGTGTCCGACGATGTTCTGACCTCGCGCGAGCGCGAAGTGATCCAGTTGCTGGCGGAGGGAAAAACCAGCAAAGAGGTCGCATCTGCACTCAACCTCAGCGTGAAGACTGCGGAAACTCACCGCACCAACCTGATGCGCAAGCTGGATCTCCATTCGGTCGCCGACTTGACTCGGTATGCGGTGCGTAACGGGATTGTTCAGGTATTTTGACGCATGGAAGCTTCCCAGGCCCTGCGCCTGGCTCACAGACTCCGCAACTCCTTTTGTGGACCGCTGATCTCAATTGCCCGCGTAGAGGCGATCGCTGGGCCAATTACGGATTTTACTGGATTCCTCCTTCCACAATCTCTGCATAGCCTTAGAACAGCAGTTCCACTTGAGGTTGCGTCTGCCGGAAAAGAGATGATCTCCGATGCTCTGGACCATTGTCGCCTTGTTGTTGATTCTTTGGCTGCTGGGAATGGTTAGTTCGTACACCCTAGGCGGTTTTATTCACATATTGCTGGTAATCGCAGTGATCGCCGTGCTGGTACGGATCATTCAGGGTCGAAGTCCTGTGGCGTAAGGATTGTGTGAATGCGCGGTTACTCTGTCAAACCGAATCTCCGAACAAATGCGAAAACATCTGTCCGCACCGCCGACATCTCGTTGGTTGTGTAGCGCAGAAGCAAGGTGGAACTCAAACCATGAATTCACGAATTAAGGAGACATAAATGACGCAAAATCCGAGCGAGCAGAAGCAGAACGTCGGCGATCAGCGGAAGACTTGTGACCTTTGCCACCAGTCATTCAATTCTGACCGCGAGTTACAGGAGCACCAGAGGAACGCCCACTCGCAGCGCAAGCAAAGCGACAGGCAACCGGGATCGGAGCGCAACTCCGAGGATCGTGGACAGAATTACCCGGGGCAGGATCAGCAAAAGCGCGACAAGATCGCCTAAAGCTCGCTCGCACGGGGCGAGCAGCTTCAGGTGTGAAGGTGCCGTGCCGGACGGTCGACTAACGCGACTGTCCGCACGGCGTTTTCGCCTGCACGCGGTGAAGGGGTCTTACTGATAGTAAACGGCAAAATGAAGAACATTAAGGAGGATGGAATGAACAAAGATCGAGTCGAGGGCAAGTTGAAGGACATCGCGGGACGCGTCGAGCGCCAGGCCGGAGAATGGACGGGCGATCCAAAGAAACAAGTGAAAGGCGCGGCAAAACAAATTGAAGGCAAATTGCAGAATACGTTTGGCAAAGTCAAGGATGCTGCCCGGAAGGACGCTGAAAACAACAAAACGTCGTCGAAGCCGCCCCAGCGGGCTCAGGATTCGGTGGACTCCGAAGAAGAGTCGGAAGACATCCGCAGCTCCACCCGTTAGTCTTGCAGGCAATGCATCGTTTTCGTAACTGCCCCGAAGCAGGGCGAACGGCGAACACCGTGTTGCCGTTTGCCCTACTTGAATTTCTGATTTAAGTGTCTAAGGCCGAACTGGTTGGCTGGAAATCTCGTAGCTGTACAGCTCCCGATTTATTTCGCTAAAGAAGTAGTTTGCCCCGCATCCTCGAAGCCCGCGGCCGGCTCCCAACATTCGCCAGGAGCAGATCAACGGCAAACAACGTCAAGGCCGCCACTCCAAAGAGCTCGACCATTGCGTCCAGGTGCACAATCAGGCAAAGCAAACAGAAGACCGACAGGAATGCGCCGAATACTCGCAACATAACTTGACGGCCCCTCCTCAGCGAATCAGGGTGGGAGAAATATTCCATAGTTGTGCGAGCGCACGAGCCGCGGTGGTCAACGCCCGCTTTTCAGCGGCTGGATCGTCAGGCGTCGTCACCTTGCGGACAACAATCTTAGTCTGAGAACGGCCGCGAGTCTTTCCACACTGCTGAATCTGTGCAATTGCGGTTTCAAATGTCTGCCGGAGATTACTTACCGGTGTTGCAGATAGAGGATTCGTGGCCATCTTTGATGCGGTGTTGGACATTGTTCTTGCTCCTGGGGCCATTTAAGACGAATTCCTGCGCTCCAGGAATACAGTGTTGCATTCAATCCGCGCAGGGAAGGCCGGGGACTCCGCACACCAAGAGTCCTCATGCTACTGGTGCGGATCAACTACAGTTGCGCCCGCGCGATGGGTTTAGACGTATTGGTCACCGCAAACACCTAAGCACTTCACGACATGACGGGGGATGCCTGTTGTAACATCAGCGGGAACACAGACACGCAGGTATGCAGGGAACACCCGATAGCCTCCCGGCTCCCTCCGCGATAAGGAATACACTTGGCAGCAACTTCTGCAGTGCCGCTTGGAAGTTCGAGTGCCCGCATCCCGCCTGTGCAGCGCCGTCCCTCGAGGAGAGGGCGCTGGATCCTGGGTACCTTGGTCCTGGCTCTCATTCTTGTGGCGATCGGCGTCTGGATCGTAATCGCACGCGCCCAACCGATTCTGCGCACCCGAGTCATCGAAACGCTCTCTGCCCGCTTCAAGAACCGCGTCGAACTGGCTGAATTCCATGTTTGGATCGCGAACGGCGTCCACGTCGAAGGCAAGGGTTTGGAGATCTATGGAGACACCGATCCGAATCCTTATCAACCGGGCGTCCAGCCCTTGCTCAGTATCGGGGAGTTCCGCTTCCAGACTGCGTTGCGCAGCCTGTTCCGCGAGCCCATGCATGTGGACACCGTTTACGTGAGCGGCCTCACCATGAATATCCCGCCGAAAAACGATCGTCAGCAGATGAGCAGCATGCAGAAGCGCGGTGGGAAAATGAGCATCGTGGTCGACAGTTTCCTGTGCGTGGATACGAAGCTGGTCATCAACACCGCCAAGCCGGGAAAGATGCCTCTGGAATTCGATATCAGCGATCTGCGGATGAAAGACGTCGGCCATGGCCAACCCCTGCGCTTCGAAGCCACGCTGGTCAATCCCAAGCCGGTCGGCGATATTTTATCCTCGGGCCAGTTCGGTCCCTTCAACGAAAAAAGCCCGCGCGAGTCCGCTGTCGCCGGCAACTACTCCTTCACCAATGCCGATCTCGGAACGCTCAAGGGCATTGCTGGAATCCTCTCATCCACCGGAGCGTACAAGGGGACGCTAGGTCGCATCGAAGTCGAGGGGCAGACCGATACTCCCGACTTTCGCATCGCTACCAGCGGCCATCCCGTACCGCTACACACTGGTTTCCACGCCATCGTGGATGGCACCGACGGCGATATCTATCTCGATCCGGTCAATGCAACAGTCCTGCGTTCCTCCTTTACAGCCAAGGGCAAGATCGTGCGCACGAGCAACCCGCCGGGACATGATATCGAACTCGACGTCTTACTGGGCCACTCCGCTGTCGAGGACCTGCTGACGCTTGGCGTCAAGACCGACCCGCCGATCATGACCGGTGCCATCGCCATGCACACCAAACTCAGTCTTCCACCCGGCGAAGCCGACGTAGCGAATCGCCTGAACCTGGCAGGGAGCTTTCACATTCCCGAAGGCCACTTCACCAATGAGAAGATTCAGAGCCGTATTGACTCGCTAAGCATGCACAGCCAGGGAAAGGTCATCCGCCCTCAGGAACCCGACGAATCGAATGTTGCTTCCGACCTCAAAGGCATATTCGTCCTTCGTCAGGGCGTGCTTTCCTTCTCGTCTCTGCATTTCCAGGTTCCTGGCACACGGGCCGACGTGACGGGCCAGTACAGTCTCGACGGCAACATTTTCGATTTTCACGGAACCCTGAGACTGGACGCCAAGCTCTCCCAGATGACTACGGGCTGGAAATCCATTCTGTTGAAACCGGTGGATCCGTTCTTTCGGAAGAATGGAGCTGGCACAGAAATTCCATTCAAGATCACCGGTACGCGCGACGAGCCCCATTTCGGCCTCGACTTCCACCACAAGGATGAGGCCACGCAAGAGGGCCATGGCGCGGCAGATCCGACGCACTGAATAGTCTTGGAGCGACGGCGCGGCCAGAACCTACGCGCCACGCGCTCCTTTGATTGCGAATTGAGGCTCAACTGCACCTCTGTGCAAATACCTGCATATTGACAGGCCCCGAAACTCGCTCATAATTGCCGGAGAGGTGGGTCTCCCACTCGCCAGCCCAGGAGCACAAGCAACTATGCATACGATTTCAGGACAGACCCTGCGGACACGCGGCTGGAAGTTCATTCTTCCGGCGGTGCTTTTCTGCGCTGCCATGGCGCAGGCACAAACAGTCACGCCACTTGCAGACTTCAACAAGAGCATCGGCGGCGGGGTCGGCTCGCCTCTGATTCAAGGTCTTGACGGAAATTTCTACGGCACCGCCGGAGATTCCGGAATCGGGGATCACGGTGCGGTTTTGGTCGCAACCTCAAGCGGTACCTTGACCGACTTGGTTTCGTTTTGCAAAGCCAAGACCTGCCCAACCGGCGCCAATCCTTATTTAAGTCTGTTGCAGGTCTCCAACGGAGACTTCTTCGGATTTACGCTGGGTCTCAGCGTCAACGGAACGACGAATGGAACGTTATTCCGAGTGTCGCCGGCCGGCGTTATCAACAACCTGCACACTTTCTGTGCCAGTACCTGCACCGACGGGCAGTTGCCTCGAGCCAACCTGATCCAGGCACGGAATGGCTACCTTTACGGCACCACCAACGCCGGCGGTACTTCTCACAATGCCGGGACGATTTTCAAAATGACCACAGCGGGAACGCTGACGACGGTCTATGACTTTTGTGCGCTCACGAATTGTACGGACGGCTCGAGCCCCCTTGGATTTGGCAGTTTGATCCAGGCGACCGACGGCAATCTGTACGGCACCACGCGAACCGGAGGAGGACGAGGATTCGGAACCGTCTACCAGCTTTCGCCGAGCGGCACACTCAAGACTCTCTACAAGTTCTGTAGAGTAGGTGGTTGCCTGGACGGCACGAATCCAGTCGGACTGGTTCAGGGCCTGGACGGAGATTTCTACGGCGTAACCACCGAGGGCGGAACCCACGGTTACGGGGAAGTCTTCAAGATGAACCGTTACGGCCTGCTCACGGTGGTGTACAGCTTTTGCTCGCAAACGGGCTGCGCCGACGGAATCGGCCCCACGGGCCTGTTCCTGGGAAGCGACGGAAATTTCTATGGCACGACCGCGAACATCACGAGCAATGGTGCGGTTCCCAACACCATCTTCCGAGTCACGCCCGCAGGCGCCTACACCTTGCTCTACAGCACGGACCTCGACACCCTGAGCAGCGTTCTCTCGGTGATGCAATCCACCGACGGAAATTTCTACGGCACGAGCAACCTCGGCGGAGCCAACAACCTGGGGACCTTCTTCAAGATCTCCACCGGTCTGGGCCCGTTTGTGAAAGCGCTTCGACCCTATGGCGACATTGGGCAAACCGCATATATTCTCGGCACCGGTTTAACCGGAAGCACCAGCGTCACCTTCAATGGAACTGCGGCGAAGTCGTTCACCGTGGTGTCGGATTCCGAGATCACGGCCGTCATCCCCGCAGGCGCAACCACCGGATCGCTGCAAGTAGCAACCCCCGGCGGCACGCTCTCAAGCACGGTTGAGTTCCAGGTCTTTCAGTAAGTTTCCGCAAGGGCATCAACGTCAGCAACAATCCGGTGTGAAGCTTCTGCTTCACACCGATTTACTTTAATCCTGCCTGCCCCCAAACTCGCTGCACCCCCCGTTGGCCGTTGCGTATGGTGTGATCCCGCCTCATCCTCTGAAGTCCCCTATCGCTCCAGTATGGCTATGCTCACGAGCCGGCACGTGACAGGTCAGATTGTGGCTCTGCTGATCAGTTGACCACCGACTGGTCGCAGAACCTTATTCGGAACGGGCCAAAAGAAAGATTCCAGGCGTGAGCCAGTCTGCGCCTGATTTTCCGCATGCTATGGCAGAGAGGCAGGAGTTGGGGGGGCGTATGGCAACAAGGTTTTCGCTGAAAGCTGCGTCGCTGCGGTTCGTCATTACTGTGTCGTTGAGCCTGTTGGCAATTTCAGCTCTAGTTTGCTCGGGAGTGCCCGCGAGAGCCCAAACCGACACGTTCATCGCCGGTTCGGGAGCGTGGAGCCCGATGGGGAACTGGTCGCTCGATGCGGTGCCCGGTCAAAGCAATGACTGTGTGCTTCCAGCCAACTCCGTGGTCACGAGCGATCTAGCTGGAGTTTGCGCAAACTTCACTCTCAACAGCAAGGCTTCGCTCACCGTGACTCCTGGTTATCTGGACGTCTACGGCTCGAGCTTTGTGAATCAAGCGACAATCACGGTGGGACCGGGGAACGGGCTGCAGTTCGCGCAGCCTTCAGTAACAACAACGATCTCAGGCGGCGGCACGATCACACTCACCACTGCGAGTACACAGTTTACCGGTTCCGAGAACACGGTCGTCAATACCAACAACACGATTCAAGGTCAGGGGTATATCGGCGTCTACAAATTTTCCAACCAGTCGCTCATCAATGCCAACATCCCGGCGGCCCAACTGGAACTGGCGGGAGGAGTAAGCGTCACCAACACCGGGACCATGCAGGCGAGCAACGGCGCGACGCTGCTTTTGCAAGGCGACGGCCTGGGCGTTCCCCTCAACAATACTGGGGGCACGATACAGGCTCTCGCCGGCTCGAAGGTGATGGTCGATGCTTTTGCAATCTCGGGTGGAACCCTCGTCAGTAACGGCACAGGAATGTTCAGTACGTTTGCCGGGTCGGGAAATCCATCGTTGAGCAACCTCACTAACAAGGCGAACTACTTGATCGTCAGCGGCGGCAGCTCAACTATTGCAGGAACCATCGACAACCTGGGAACGATACAGGCGAAGGGGACGTTGTTTGTCAATGGCAGCACGACGCTGAAAGGAGGATCGGTTCCCATCGCGGCCCCGGCAGGCACGATTAACTCTCTGAGCGCAGGCGCGACGCTGGTGAACCAATCGACCATCGCGGGATCGGGAAACATCGGCGACAGCTCCTTGACTCTGAATAACCAGGGAACGATCGACGCGACCCACACGGCAGATATTCTGGTTCTCTCCGGGCTTCCGACCACCAACACCGGGACGATGGAGGCTAGCGGCGGTGGTATGCTGCAGATCCAGAACACCGTGAACAATATGGGTGGAACCATTCAGGCGCTCAACGGTTCCACGGTACTTCTCTACTCCAACAGCAACATGATCAGCGGAGGCACGCTGAAAACCATTGGCAGCGGGACCTTCGATACGAACAGCGGAACGCTGGATGGCACCGTCAACCCAATCACTAATGCGGGAATGTTCAAAGTCTCACAGGGAAACCTCAGCATGCAGGGCACGATCAACAACACCGGCACCATTGCGCTGAACACCAGCGGATACTTTGTGGGTTTGACCGAACCGACGGTCCTGACGGGCTCGGGGAAGGTCATCATGTCGCCCAACACGTCTTTCCTGGCTTACGCTCCCACTAACACGCTGACCAACCGGAGCACGATCGAAGGCGCGGGCAGCATCGGAGATTCCGATCCCATGGGCATCATCAACGAGGGGATCATCCTGGCCGACTCAACCAGTCCGCTCACCATCTCGCCCGATCCCACTCTCGGTTTCACCAATCATGGCAAGCTGGTGGTGAACGAGGGCAGCGTCTTGAACATCGCTGGCGTGTTCAACAATTTCATCGGTGGAAAGCTTGCGGGAGGAACGTACGAAGTGGCGGGCACGCTGGAGTTCCCGAATGCGGTTGTCACCAACGCTGCCAACCTCGAGATCATGGATGCTACCGCCAAGATTCTCGACAGTTCTACGAACACCAATGCTCTGGCGAAGTTCGTCGTCAATGCGCCTGTAGGATCGCTATTAGTAGAGGGTGGGCAAATGTTGACCACCGCTACAAAACTCAGCAACGCGGGAAAGATTACCGTTGGGATCGCCAGTTCGTTCAAGGTCGGAACCAGCTACATGCAGACCGCCGGTACGACAACCGTGGATGGAACTTTGACGGCGCCCAAAGGGCTGATTCTGCTGGCGGGCTCGCTAGTGGGCAAAGGCACCCTGGACGCCGCCGTAACCTCGGGTGCTTCGGTCACCGCCGGAGATTCCTCGACCACCCCCGGAACGCTGACGGTCAGTGGTAGCTATACACAAACATCCACTGGAATTCTGAATATTTCCATCGGCGGCACAACCGCCGGAACTTATGGGAAGGTTGCAGTCTCGAATGGTGTGAGTCTGGGAGGAACGCTGGCGATCAAGCTCATCAACAGTTTCGTTCCCACGATCGGCGATACGTTCACGATTGCAAGCGGGAGCGCCGTCACCGGACAATTTGCAACCGTAACGGGAGCCAGCATTAATTCGGGCGAGCACTTTGAGGTCAGCTACTCGGCCACCGCGGTCACGCTCACTGTAGTGTCTGGCGCGTAGAAGCGGAACTTACACCGTATCTTCTCACCGTAGCGGAGTATCGACCCAGGCCCGTGTCAGGTGGCTTTGCAGTTCGGCGTCGAGGATAACGAGTTGCCGCAATCCATCGACGAATTGCGGATACTCGGGTGCGGCTCCGCCTTCGCCGATTGACGCGTAGAAACACCGGAAGACTTGCTTGAAGGTATCGTCGTAGCCTTCGCTGTGGCCGCCGGGCAGATCGGCGTAGGCGCGCGCTGCGGGTTTCAGCAGGGAAGGATCCTTCACAAAGATCTGATTGCCAGCATCGCGATGACCGACCCACAGCTCGTCAGGCCGCTCCTGTTTCCACGCCACGGACGCCTTTGTGCCGTAGATTTCGATGCTAAGGCCGTTCTTGCGTCCTGCAGAAACCTGGCTCGCGGTCATGCTGCCGCGGGTTCGTTCGCCCATACGAAAAATGACGGCGCCGAAATCTTCCGTATCCACGGGGATTTCCATGTAGTCTTCCGGGCCAAGCAACTTATTGGCAAAGGTCTCCACCGAGTGCTTCGGCTGCTTGCGTGTGCGATGGAACGTCTGCAGGTCGGCGCATAGCGAAGTCACGCGGAGTCCGGTGATGTGCTCCGCCATGTCGAACCAGTGCGAGCCAATATCGGCCATGCAGCGCGAAGGGCCGCCGGCTTTGGTCTCGACGCGCCAGTTCCAATCCGTGTCGTAAAGCAGCCAGTCCTGCGAATACGTTCCCTGAACGACGAGAATCTCTCCTAGATCTCCAGACTCGCGCAGGCTGCGCATTTGCTGCACCATGGGGTAGTAGCGCAGATTGTGGCAGACGCAATTGCGCAATGCTTGCTTCGCGGCTAGCGCAACGAGTTCCTCGCCCTGCTCGATGCTTATGGCCAGCGGCTTTTCGCAGAGTACGTGCTTGCCCGCCTGCAACGCGTCCTTGGCCATGAGAAAATGCTGTGCGTTGGGCGTGCAAATGTGGACCGCATCGATCGCGGGATCGCGCAGGATCTCGCGATAGTCGACCGCGATATTCGTGATCGAGAAACCTGCTCCCAGGCGTCGCGCGGCGTCGGCATTGCGGCCCGCGATGGCCACGGCTTCCACAAACTCCACCCGCCGCACTGCTTCAAGGTGCACGCGGCCCATGAAGCCCGTGCCGAAAATTGCCGTTCTGATTGCTTTCATTCTTTTTTCCGCTCGCGGCTAAAGCCGCGCCCTTTCAAAACGGGAGCGCAGTCGTTACGTCCACCAGGCTGCAGTGGGTTGCTCGCGTACAACAATGCCATTCAGGAAGTTCGCGGCCTTGGTCAGTCCCTCTTCCGGAGACATCAGGCTGTCTTCGTGCTCAATGGAGAGAACATAGTCGTAGCCAAACATGCGCAGTGTCGAAATCAGTTCGCTCCACCACTCGGCGCCGTGGCCGTAACCGCAGGTACGGAAAATCCAGCTGCGGTCGCGTTCCTGCGTATAGGGCTTGGTGTCGAGCACGCCGGTGCGCGGCAGGTTGGCAGCGTAGATTTGGGTGTCTTTGGCATGCACGTGGAAGATGGCGCCTTCGAGCACCCGCACGGCGGCGATGGGATCGATGTTCTGCCAGAAGAGATGGCTGGGATCGAAGTTGCAACCGACGCTAGGCCCGGCTATGGAGCGCAGCCGCAGCATCGTTTCCGGGTTATAGGCTACGAACCCGGGATGCATTTCCACCGCGATCTTCACGCCGTGGTCGGCAGCGAATTTTCCCTGTTCGATCCAGTACGGCGTGACCACTTCGTTCCACTGCCAGTCGAGCACCTTGAGAAAATCCGGCGGCCAGGGACAAGTCACCCAGTTCGGAGCGGTCGCGTGGGGCGAATCGCCAGGGCAGCCCGAGAAGTCGATCATCATCGGAATGCCAAGTTTTTCGGCCAGCAGGATGGTCTTACGGCTCACTTCGCGATCGTGCTGCGCCCGCGCTTTATCCGGATGCAAGGGATTGCCATGGCAGCTCAAGGCGCTGATGGTGACGCCGTGGTCGGCGAGGATCTTCTTGAACTCGGCGAGCGCAGCAGCATCTTCGAGCATCGAAAGTTTGCAGTGCGAGTCGCCGACATAGTTTCCGGTGCCGACTTCTACGGTATTGATGTGCAACGCCGCGAGTTTCTTGAGAACCGCGGGCAGCGGAAGTTGCGACAGCAGGGCAGTGAAAACTCCTACGCGCATAGTGCTTTCTTTCTCCTCGCGATCTCGTCCTAAAGTACGAGACGGGTCATTCTACCGCAGCCTCTTGTGGTACCTTATGCCTTTGAAGGAGATCGTTTGCGCCCAACCCGAAACGCCCTAATCCTCGTTGTGTCATTGCTGATGCTCACAGCGTTTTCCTGCGCTCAGAATCAAGCGGCGGTCGATCCGACGCTTCCGCCTCCGCCGCACGAAAAGCAAATCCATCTCAAGCACATTCTGGTGATCAGCCAGACCAAGGGATTTGAACACGATTCCATCTCCGACGCCATGGTGGCCATCTACACGATGGGCCGCGAGAGCGGCCTCTGGGACGCCATGTTGCGCACCGACACCGAGCTCATCACCAAGAAAGACCTCGGCAGAAACACGAAGAATCTGGATTATTTCGACGCCCTGGTCTTCGTGAGCACAACCGGCGAGCTCGACCTCGACGATAGCCAGAAGAAGGACATGCTGGCGTTCATCAAGGATGACGGCAAGGGATTTGTGGGAGTTCACGCCGCGCTCGACACCAACTACAAATGGCCGGAATATGGCGAGATGATCGGGGGCTGGTTCGATCAGCACCCGTGGTCCACGTTCAACGCGCCCATCATCAACGAAGATCCGAACTTCCCCGCAGTCCATCACTTTCCCAAAGCGTTCCTTAAGTATGACGAAATCTACCAGCCCAAGGAGTGGTCGCGCGACAAAGTCAACGTGTTGCTCAGTCTCGACCCATCGAAGCTTAACTATGCCAATAACCCGCGTGTCCACCGCACGGATCACGATTTTGCCGTGGCCTGGGATAAGACGTATGGCAAAGGCCGCGTCTTCTATTCGACGCTCGGGCACACGCAGGAGGCCTGGAGCGACCCGGACATCCGCAAAATGTATTTCGAAGCCATCAAGTGGGTGCTGGGCATGACGGAAGGCAGCACGGCTTCGCACCAGCGGCCGCAAATGACTGGGGAAGGGCACTGAGGCCGATGCGATGAATTTTCCCGGTTCCACTCTTCGCCGCAGTCTCGTGTACGCAGCGTCGTTTTTCGCTGGCGTGGCATTTTCCGCGGCGCAAACACCAACTCCGCAGGCTCCGGGCGCAGGCAAGAGCGTCACGGTCGCTCGCAAATCGTACCCACCGGACTTGATCCGGAGCGGACGCGAACTCTTCCGGCAGGATTGCTCCTTCTGTCATGGCCGCGATGCGGGCGCCGGAGAAACTGGACCAGATCTTACTCGATCCAAACTGGTGGCCGAAGATGTGGATGGCGACAAGATTGGCGTCGTCGTCCGCAGTGGTCGCCCCGACAAAGGGATGCCGCCATTCGATCGTTCCGATCAGCAAATCGCCAGCCTGATGGCCTTCATCCACACTCAGCAGTACATGGCGCTCATGCGAACAGGGGGGCGTAAGGGCGTCGACGCGTCGGATCTCCAAACTGGAAACTCCGAGGCCGGCAAGAGATATTTCAACGGCGCTGGAGGTTGCTCCACCTGCCATTCGCCCACCGGCGATCTCGCTGGCGTCGCATCGCGTTTCAGCGGTCTCGAACTCGAAGAGCAGATGCTTTACCCCATGCATGCGAAATCAAAAATCAGCGTGACGCTGGCTTCCGGACAAACGATCGCGGGCACTCTGGCATACCGTGATGAATTTACCGTCGGACTTGTCGATTCGACGGGCACGTATCAATCCTGGAGGACGAGCGATGTGCGGTACAAAATCGACGCGCCCGCGAACGCCCATGTTGAGCTTTTCAGTAAATACACGGATGACGACATTCACAATCTGATGGCGTATTTGCAAACCTTGCGCTAGGCGCCGCAATTTCGCGCCTGCTGAGTGGAGAGGGCCCCGATCGACATGAATTTTCCGAAGGCATCATTTCTTGCCGCCGTCATCGCACTAATCCTGACCGCTAGTTCCGACCTCATGCTGGCGCAGGGAGTCGATGAGCAAATGCTGCTGCATCCGCCCGCTGACACTTGGCCAGGATATCATGGCGACTACTCCGGCAGGCGTCACAGCTCGCTGACCCAGATCACGCCGCAGAATGTGAAAAATCTAGGTCTGGCCTGGGTCTTCCAGACGGACCAGTTCGCGGCCATCAAATCTTCGCCGCTGCTGGTCGACGGCATTTTGTACTTCACCGTTCCGGACAACATCTGGGCCGTCGATGCGCGCTCCGGCCACCAGATCTGGCACTACAACCAGCCCACCAAAGAAGGAGAGCACATCGGCAATCGCGGCGTGGCCATGTACCACGGCTATCTTTTCTTTATGACTCCGGACGCCTACCTTGTTTCGCTCAACGCGAAGGATGGATCGGTACGCTGGAAAATAACCGTGGCAGACGTGAGCAAAGGATATTGGACCAGCATGTCGCCGCTGGTCGTGGGAAGTCACGTGCTCGTGGGCACGTCGGGAGACTTCGACAATCTCAGCGGCTACATCCGCGCCGTCGATCCCGAGACCGGCGAAACGCAGTGGCAGTGGAATTCAACTCCTCCCGCCGGAATCGCCGACCAGACCACGGGAGGAATGACGTGGATGATCGGCACTTACGATCCCGATCTACACCTTGTCTACTGGGGAACGGGCAATCCGACTCCCGTGCTCAAAGGCACGACGCGACCCGGCGACGACCTCTACACCTGCAGCATCGTCGCGCTCAATCCCGACACCGGCAAACTGGTGTGGGCCTTCCAGGTTTCGCCGCACGATACTCACGACTGGGATGCCGTCGAAACTCCGGTGCTGGTCGATGCCGATTTTCACGGCGAACCAAAGAAAATGTTGATGCAGAGCTCGCGCAACGGCTACTTCTTCGTGCTTGACCGCACCAACGGAAAAAGCCTGCTGACCGCGCCCTTTGGGCCGGTGAACTGGTCGCTGGGAGTCGATAAGGACGGACGTCCGACTCCCAATCCCGCCAAAGAGCCAGCTCCCGATGGACGCCTGATTGCGCCCGACGAAGGCGGCATGACCAACTACCGCTCTCCCAGCTTCGACACGAAGAACGGTTTGTTCATTGTCGACGCGCATCCCAGCTGGAGTATTTATTTTGCGAAGCCAGCCGACGGAGTCTACGGCTGGGCTGGTGCGGATTACAGCGTTTGGGGCAAGGGCGTGATTGAGGCCATCGATTACCAGACCGGCAAGATTCGCTGGAGCCACGAACTCGGACCCGAATCAGGCGCGGGCGTGTTGACCACAGACTCCGGTCTCACTTTCACCGGCGACGGCCATGGCAACTTCCTGGCGCTTGATTCGACCGACGGAAAAACGCTGTGGCACGCGGGCTCGGGTTCGCACATCGTGAGTTCCCCGATCACCTATCAACTCGACGGCCGTCAATACCTGCTGACCAGCAGTGGCGGCGTGATGTTCGCCTGGACACTCCCGCCAGCAGAATGAGTTTGAAGAGACGCAGTGATTCTATGTTGCATTTCTCCGCGTCCTTCGCGTCCTTTCCTTTGCGATCTTCGCGGTTAAAGCTTTTGATTTTCCGTCCAGAGAAAAGCCCTAACCCGCAAAGTACACGAAAAACAACCGCGAGGTTCGCGAAGAAGACCGAAATTGAGTCAACGAGAGTGAGCTAGCGCTCGACCGGTTGCCCGGCGCCCAGCGTGTTGCGCATTTCCGAAGCGGTTGCGGAGAGTTGTTCTCGGATCGCGGCAAACACCTTCGCCGCGGGCTGAAGG
>Ga0070733_10001526_pt1 | contig 17159 bp, 14 predicted proteins | sample Coa_R1_9_FD_66450 | JGI IMG/M metagenome (GOLD analysis project Ga0070733, IMG submission 66450) | Surface soil microbial communities from Centralia Pennsylvania, which are recovering from an underground coalmine fire - Coalmine... | ecosystem: Environmental > Terrestrial > Soil > Unclassified ... | reverse complement strand
AGCGCCGTCGCCCACTGCAGATACAGCGCGGCGTAGTCTTCGGGCAGCATGTACTGACCGTCGGCTTCCTCGCCCATCTCGACGTAGGAAATCGGATAGTTTCGCTTTTTGAGATACGCGATCTCCGCCGCGGAGTTTTCCGGTGTCTCGTAGATCATCGCCACCGGCACCATGGCCGGCAGGCCGCGAGTTACGCCGCTCGTGAAGAATAGGTCGAATCCCACCTGCGCCTGGCTTGTCGGGCCGAGATCGGATGGCTGATGCCACGGATCTACGGACGAGCAGTAAGTGGTGGTCTGCTCCTGGTCCGGCGTGTGGCGCGCCACGTCATGAAAGGCTCCGTCGGCGGTGACAGTGCCGAGGTAAATCTCGCGGATCGCATAGCCAACGCAATTGCGAGGATCAGAAGGGCCGTCTGCATCGCACGTATTGGAGGACTCGGTCATCCATATGCGCACGAACTTTACCGGAATCGGCACCTGGTTCAGGCGCAGCGTTTCCGTCCCACCCTGGCCATGAGTGAACGAGCCCTGAGGAAAGCTCTGCCAAACGCCGCGCGTAACGTTCTTGATGGGATCGTCCCCGGTCCAGTACTGCACGTCGTACTTTTTCGCGAACGGCTCGGCCCAGGCGATGCGGATGCTATCCACGGGCTGCATCTGCTCAAGGTCAAGGATCACCCACTGCGGGTGCAGTTCGTCGCTCTCGCCGGTGTAGCGCCGGGTCAGGTAAGGATTGCTCTTCCAGAATGTGTTCAGGTCGCCGTCGGTGAGCCGGGAGAATCCGACATTGTCCGTGCCGTCGTTACGAGTGAAACCGCGCCGGGGCAGGGCATATCCGTAGGAATAGCGAATGTTCTCGGTTGGGGTCGCCGATCCCGTGAAGTAACCCTGGCCCTTGGGATCGCTCCAGGTGCCCTGAGGATTCCAGTGCCAGGCTTCCACAGCCAACTCCGTATTCTGTCGATACGAGACTGGCTGCCAGCCCGAGGCCAAGGTTTGTCCGAGAGTGGGCTGGACCAGGTCTTTGTCAATTGCTTCCACAGCAATGCGGTCCACGCCGGCTCCCAGAGTCTCTTTCGGAACAAAACGGTTCGTGGGCCGAGTGGTGTCCACTTCGACGGTCTGAGCCGCGAGAGCAAGGCCGAAGAACGGCAAAGCCGCAAGAGATGTGAGCGTCAACTTGGCAATCTTCAATCGCACAGTCTTCAACGGAGGATCCCCTGCGTGGAATAATCAGTATTAAACGGATTCAATACAGCAATATTACGGGATTTGAAGGCGAGGCGCTATTGCAGAAGCTCTTATTTTTTATCTCCAATTAACTTGAAACGGCGAGACCGTGAATGTGAGGAGCAAAAGAAGCAGCGCTACCCCGCCCAGAATCCAGCGGCTGGCCGGGAGAGCGGGAAACTCGGGCGCCTGCCGTTGCCGCCAGGTCAGGATGTTCATCGCCGTAAGCAGGGCCGCCCACATCCACCAGCCGTAACTGAAGCGCGCGATATACACCAGGCCGGCGATCGTCGCGAGCGAGATCACACGATGAGCGCGCGGCCAGAGCGCATAGACGATGTGGCCGCCGTCGAGTTGTCCGCTGGGCAACAGGTTCATGGCAGTCGCGAACATGCCGACCCACGCGGCTACAGCCGTGGGATGAAAGTACAGCCGGGCCAACGGAACCCAGGCACTGGCGTGTTCCGGCGCTACATCACGCAAAAGGTCCTGGGCCAGAAAAAAAATTGGCGGAATGCCCAGCCGGAGCGCGGAGGGGCCGATCCCGTGGGGCAACGGCTTCGACAAGCCCAGTGCCATTACGAGCGTTGCCACGGCCACCACGAATCCCGCAATGGGACCCGCGATTCCGATATCGAACAGCGCCGCGCGCGAACGAATTGGCGCCTTGATGCGAATCACCGCACCCAGCGTTCCGATGAGGGTTGGAGCGGGAAGGAAGAAGGGCAGAGTCGCCCGCACTCCGTAATAGCGGCAACACAGGTAGTGGCCCATCTCATGCGCTAACAGTATGAACAGCAGCGTCGCCGAGAATGGAATGCCGAGCAGCAACCGCGAAGGCTGCGCCAGAGCCCATCGGATGTCGAAGAACGGGATGGTTTCGTTCCCCGGTGTAAAGGGCGGAACATTGTGCTGAAAATTGAACTGCATGCGCGCCCCTACCACCATCGTGGTGAAGATCGTGGCCAGCAGAAGCAGCCCGTGCAGCCAGTAGCGCTCGCTCGGCGGCGAGCCCTCCGGAAGCGGCAGGGGCTGGTAATGCTCCAGCGTCGAAGAAGGTACGGGGGTGGGTGGCGCGCTCATGCAGGCATTGGGAAACGGGGATAACCCCACTCTTTTGATGCTACTACGAGCCATGCCCTCCGGGGTGGAAAGCTGACGCTCCTCAAAAAACGTCCATATGGCACGATGGAGCCATTACGTTAGGGCCATTCTTGGCGGATAAAAGAGGGTCTAAGATGCAGTTCGAGCCTCCAGATACGCTTTTCGCGGCCTGATTTGGCCGAAGTTTCCCTGGGGGCGGTGTGGTAGTTCGAGGGTTCACTCGGGAGCGATATAAACCTCCCCAAAGCTTCAAGGCTGTCTTCCCCGCGACGGCCGGTTTGTTTCGACGAGTTCACATGAGTATTGTTGCCCCGATCCCTGACATCGAGGTTCAGTCGTCGCGCGTCGTGGTCGCGTCGCAGGCGTGGTTTGAAGTCCGCCAGCAGGATCTGGGGCTCTGGAACGACGTGCTGCGCGGCACCGAGGGCTCGATCTACCAGTATCCTTTCTGGAACGAACCTTATCGCCCACTCTGGCTGACGCCCCGCTATCTCGCATGGGGAACCCAGGACCGCCCGCTGGCCTTCGTAGCTATTCTCACTCTCGGCGCTGGACCGGCAAAAATTGGGTTGGTCTTTCGTGGTCCCGTTTGTCTTCGCCGGGGCCACCAACTCTCGCGTGAGATCGTCGCCGATCTGCTGACCTGGGCACGTTCGCAAGGGTATGTCTTTATCCGGTTTACTCATTCCGATCAGCAGGTGCTGCACCAGTTAGCCGCTGCCGGCCATGCCGAAGACTTCGACGGCCTTCCATATTTTCTGGACTATCCCGTTCTCTCGCCTGACTACATCGTCGAACAGTTCGAAACCGAGGAAGAAACCCAGGCAGGGTTCGACCGCGAGGCCAGGCGCAAGCTGCGGCGCGCGGCCGAATCCGGGTACGAGTTCACTGCGTCCGATTCTCCGGAGGCCCTGCTCGAACACTGGGATCTGTATCGTGATTGCGCCGAGCGCAAACATTTCCGGCTGGAGCGCCCGTTCTCGGTTTATCAGGAGACGGTCCGACTGGCTCAAGCCCACGACTGTGTGCGCATCTATTCCGCTCGCATGAATGGCAAGACCGTGGGCAGCGCGCTGGTGTTTCGCGACCACACGACCGCGCATTGTCTGCTGGCGGCGTTCGATGCCGAGCATCGCCACGCCGCGGTTTTTCTGCACTGGCACGCTATGCGCGATATGTACCGACAGGGCGCGCACCGCTATAACCTTGGGCCAGGGCCCGGATCTTTGGCGCGCTTCAAACGGCAGTTCTGCCCGAACCCGGTCTGCTATCCGGGGGCACTCACGCTGGTGCTGAAGGAAGGTTGGTTCCGCTGCTGGAAGAAGGTGTATCCCGTCGCAAAAGGAATGCGGCCTACGCTGCGCCGCGTCATTTCCTGCATTCCGCGCTGACCTATCGCGGAATGGCCAATCATTGAAGATTTACCAATTAGCCGTCAGTCGATTGATTGCAGTTCCTTGCCCGGCTTGAAGCGCACGGCGCGGCCCGGAGGAATGGAAACTTCGGCCCCGGTGCGCGGATTGCGCCCGATGCCGGTCTTGCGCGGCCGCACGTTGAACACGCCAAATCCCCGCAGTTCAATGCGATTGCCGGCCGCGAGCGCCTTCTTCATGCTCTCGAAAACGGTCTCCACCGCCATCTCTGCCTTGGTCTTGGTGATGCCGGTCTTGGCCACCACTTCGTTGATGATATCGAGCTTGATCACGACGGGCTCCCGGTTGCAGACGCAAGTTTGTGCTTCAAGTTATTGATGCTATGGGAGATAGGTGAGATTGTCAACGGGAGCATCTATCCCGTAAACTGGCTGGCACACCAGCCAGAAGATTCAGTCATTTTGTCATCGGGTCATGGAGTGATTTTCTCCCGGAACGCGAGTGCGCCGGATTTTGATCGCTTTCGATGACTCAATCACAAAGTGATTCAATGAATTAATTCCCTAAGGAGCTTCATGCTGAAGAGTGACCGCTGGATCCGCAAGATGGCCAAGGAACACGACATGATCAACCCTTTCTCCGAGAAGCAGGTGCGCGAGGGCGTGATCTCTTACGGGCTGTCGTCATATGGCTACGATCTGCGCGTGGCCGACGAGTTCAAGATTTTTACCAACGTTAATTCGTCCATCGTTGATCCGAAGCACTTCGACGAGAAGTCGTTCGTCACGCTGCAGACCGATATCTGCATTGTCCCGCCGAACTCGTTCGCGCTGGCCAGGTCGGTGGAATATTTCAGGATTCCGCGCAGCGTGCTGACCATCTGCGTGGGCAAGAGCACGTATGCGCGCTGCGGCATCATCGTGAACGTCACGCCGTTTGAGCCGGAGTGGGAAGGCTTCGTCACCCTCGAAATCTCGAACACGACGCCGCTGCCGGCGCGCATCTACGCTAATGAAGGCCTGTGCCAGATTCTGTTCTTCGAGTCGGACGAAATCTGCGAAACTAGCTATGCCGACCGCAAAGGGAAGTACCAGGCGCAGAAGGGAATCGTGCTGCCGAAGCTGTAAACGCGGCCGTTAAGGTCGCCAGCCGCGAAGCGGCGGGGTGAGAAAGCCCGGCACGGGGGTGCTGGGTACGTAAATCTGGGGGGACCGAGTAGAGTCAGGAATGACTACCGCTGCCCCTCGCCCTCTTTGTACATGTACTTGATGGCCGGCTTGTAGATCATCAGGTTGGGACCGCCGCTCTCGCGGTTCACCTTGATGCAGCATCGGTCGTACCACTCGATGATGCCGTGCACTTCCTCGCCGTCCTGCAGCACGATCACCATGGGTGTGCGCGCCTGCATCTGTTTCTGATAGTAGAAATTCTCGGCGTTGGTCTGCTCGGGAGGGGCAAACTTCTTGCCTGCGCCGCCGGGGCCCATGGAACGGTCGTTACGGTCATGGCGATCACCGCGGTCGTTGCGATCATTACGCTCCGGGCGGTCATGGCGTTCCGGACGCTCGCGCCGTTCCGGCACATGCGCGACCGCCCCATTGTGATTGCCGTGACTTTCGACCCGAGGCAGCGTGGGACGGATCAGCTTGCGATTGGCGAAGCCTTCTCTCTCCGATGCGCCGGCTGGCACAGGATCCAAGCTCTCTTTCATGGTGGCGCTTCTCCGTGTACGCGCGTTCGCACAAACCTGCACACCCGCGACCAGCTAGGATTGAAATCAGCGAAGGCGTGAAATTTCCCCTACCGTAACACAGGTCGTCCCGCCTGACAATCCTTCCTTCTTCCCATCGGTTCTGCCGTGTATTACCAGAGATGCAAGGATGCAGAATGGTGCACATCGGCCGCATTTGCCAACCTTAAGCTAACCCAGGTTCGACAGGTCCGTCCCGCGGCGCTCCTGGCCGCTCCAGGTGACCGCGGCCACCAGCGTGGCGATGATGGCCACAGTCCAGGCGAGAATCGGTGCGTACAGGCCGGCGTAGCGCTGTTCCACCAGGCGGGCCTGCAGCCGGATATTCCACGACGAAAGAAAATTTCCCAACTGATAGGCGAAGCCCGGAAACGTCCCGCGTACGCCCGGCGGTGAAAGTTCGTTCAAATGCGCGGGAATCACTCCCCACGCTCCCTGAACCATGAACTGCATGGTGAATCCTCCAACCGCGAGCATCGCCGCGCTGTGCGAATACGCCCAGAGCGGGATCGCCGGGATCGCCAGCAACGCGGCGATTACAATCGCCCGGCGGCGGCCGATCTTCTCCGACCAGCTTCCGAACACAATTCCTCCCAGCAGTGCGCCAAGATTAGCCACGACGGCGACCAGTCCGACGGTCTGCGGCGTGAACTTGTGGTCTTTCTGCAGGAATGTGGGATAAAGATCCTGCGTGCCGTGGCTGAGCGAATTGAAGCTGAACATCAGCAGCACGAGGAAGGCAAACGTTCCGATATAGGTCGCGATGTCTTTCCCCGTGCGGATTTCGGCGTTTCTCGACACCTTGCCCTGCGCCCAAGCCGGGGATTCGTCTACTTTAGTGCGGATATAGATCACCAGAAACGCCGGCAGAGCGCCGATCACGAACATTCCCCGCCAGCCCACGTAACGGAATGCGGTTGCATAGACCAGCGCCGCCATCAGGTAGCCGACCGCGTAGCCTTCCTGCAGCAGCCCGGAGAAAAATCCGCGGCCTTCAGTGGGAAGGGTCTCAAATGTGAGCGCCGCGCCTACGCCCCACTCGCCGCCCATGGCAACTCCAAACAGCGCGCGCAGAATCAGCAGCGATCGTAACGACGGGGCAAACGCCGAAGCCAACTCGAAGACCGAGTACGCGATGATGTCGAGCATCAGCGTGGGCCGGCGCCCGAAACGGTCTGCCATCAAGCCAAAAAGAAACGCGCCTACCGGACGCATGGCCAGTGTCAACGTCACCGCGGCAACTACGGCAGAAACTTTCGCCTGAAATTCCGTCGCGATGGCGCTGACGCAGAAAGTGAGAATGAAGAAATCGAAGGCATCGAGGGACCATCCCAGAAAGCAGGCGATGAAGGTATTGCGCTGAACCGCGGTCAGCCTGCGAAAGTGAGAGATGAATTGCATGCCTGTGGGTGATCGCCCCTCGCAGCGCCGCATCTTCGGGCTACGCGAGTCCAGCGGGATGCTAGCATATGCTGTTCGATCGCGATTCCGGCCCCTTCGTAAACCATTGCCTATGCCCGAACTCGATCTTCCGCAACGCCAGGCGACCGACGGGCTCATGCTCACCGGCTTCTGGTACCGCGCGCTGCCTGCGGACCAGGTGCATCGGCACGGATTGCACAAGGCAACGTTGCTGGAACTGCCACTGGCCATCGGCCGCGATCGCCTCGGGCAGCCCTTCGCGTTGCGCGATGCCTGTCCGCACCGCGGCATGCCGCTGAACGGCGGCCGCTTTGATGGAGAAAATATCGAGTGTCCCTACCACGGCTGGCAGTTCGATGCGCATAACGGCCAGTGCCAGCTGATTCCCTCGCTGACTCACGATCAGACCCTGAAGATCGAGCGCATCTATGCCGGCAGTTATGCCTGCGAAGAACGAGATGGCTTCATCTGGGTGTACATTCCCGATCCCGGGCCACCGGGCGCGGGTTTCACCGAGCGCGGAGAGCCGCATTGTGCGGCTCCGGAGATCGAAAAGTTCAGCGACAAATTTAAGCTGGCCTACCTGCAGGCCGACATGCCGGTGAATATTGATCACGGCATCATCGGCCTGATGGATCCCGCGCACGGGCCGTTCGTGCACCAGGCGTGGTGGTGGCGTTCGCAGAAGAGCATTCACGAAAAAAAGAAAAATTTTGAGCCGATCCCCAACGGTTTTCGCATGAGCGCGCACACGCCCAGCTCAAATTCCGCACCCTACAAGCTTTTGCGCTTGTACGCCGACGCCGATTCGATCACCACGACCATTGATTTCGTTCTGCCGAACATTCGCACCGAGACCATCCGTGCGGGCAAGTACTGGTTCTCGAGCCTGACCACGGTCACTCCCATCACCCGCAACCAGTGCCGTATTGACGTGGTCGCGGCCTGGAACATTTTCCGCTGGATGCCCTTCGGGCCCGAACTTCTGAAATTTGTCTTCGCGAAATTTGTCGAACAGGATCGGCACACCATGGAAGTGCAGGCCGAAGGCCTCAAGCACAATCCGCACCTCATGCTGATTGACGACGCCGACCGCCCGGCAAAGTGGTACTTCCAGCTCAAGGCTGCGCATCTCGAGGCCAAGCGCACTGGCGGAGAGATGAAGCATCCTATGGCGGGTCCGGTCACGCTCAAATGGAGGAGTTGAGGTGCCTTGCGGGGCGGATCCCGCAGCCGAAATCCCGAGCGATCTTGCAAGGGATCTCAAGATGCATCGCCGGAAGAAGTCGAAGTTAGTCCGCGACCAGCCAATCCATGGCTTCTTCCCGCGTCTTGAAGGCCGGAATATCCCGGTGCGAGAAGCTCTTAAAATTCTCGTAATAGACGTGCGGCAGGCTCTCTGCGCCCACCCATGCCGAACGCTTCACGTAGGGCCGGTCGAGAACCAGCACTTCTTTGGTTCGGGTCGCGACCGCTTTGTCGAAGTGCGCTCCGGTGACGTCGGCCAGCGTCAGCAGCGATCCTGGCGTGTGGCGAGCTACGTCGGCCCGCACCTGATCAAGGAGCAAGAGTATTTCCTTAGCTTCGCAGTGGCTGAAGTCAACCAGGAAGATGGCATGCCCTTTGTGCTTGATGAAGCGCAAGCGCTCCGGAGCAGACGATGTGTCACTCATGCGAGCAATTCCTCCACCAACCTGTAAGCCCCGTCCAGCGCGGCATCGAGAGCCGCGGCATCTTTCCCGCCGGCTTCCGCCAGATCAGGACGCCCACCGCCCTTGCCGCCAACTTTTTCCGCCATTTTGCCGACGACTTTGCCGGCCTGTACCCGCGAGGTCAGATCTTTTGTAACGCCGACGATCAGCGCGACGTTGCCGTTTGAAGCCGATCCCAGCACGACCACTCCAGAGCCCAGTTTGTCGCGCAGTTGATCCACCAGCGTGCGCAATTGCGCGCGCTCGAGATTGTCCACGCGGTGGGCCAGCACTTTCACGCCTTTTACGTCCTTGATTCTGTCGCTGATGTTGGCGGTGGAGGACGAGGCCGATTTCATCCGCGCCTGATCGAGTTCACGCGTCAGCCGCTTGATCTCGGCGTCTTTCTTTTCGAGTTCGAGCTTCAAAGCCTCGGCGGGAGAAGCGTGTGTTTCTTCGGAATCGGGTGCCCCATCTTTGCGTGGCTTTTGCGCAAAGGTGGGAGCCACGAAAGCCGACACCACTTTCTCCAGTTCGTGATCCTTGCGGAAGTGTTCGAGCGATCCTTCGCCCGTCACCGCTTCCACCCGCCGCACGCCGGACGACACGCTGCCTTCCTTCAGAATCTTGATCAACCCGATCTCGCCGGTCTGACCGGTGTGCGTTCCCCCGCACAGTTCGGTCGAAAAATCGCCGATCTTGACCACACGCACGCGATCGCCATATTTTTCTCCGAACAGGGCCATGGCGTGGTACTCATTGACCGCCACATCAATCGGCACGTTTTCGATCACTTTAATCTTCGTGTTGCGCAGAACCTGTTGGTTGATGATGTCTTCGATGTCCTGCAGTTCCTCATCCGCGACGGCGGTGAAGTGCGAAAAATCAAAGCGTAGATGATTGGGCGCGACCAGTGATCCCGCCTGCTTCACGTGCTTCCCGAGCACCTCGCGCAGGCCGGCATGGAGCAGGTGCGTGGCCGTGTGATTGCGCATGGTGGCTTCGCGGACGTCGGCGTTGACGACCGCGTCGAGCTTATCGCCAGCGCGGATGATCTGCCTGGCGACGACCTGATGCGCGCGCACTCCCTGGATCGGGTAGTAGCAGCCTTTCACTTCCGCGACAACGGTGTTGTGATCGTTGGAATAGAGCCATCCTTGGTCGCCGACCTGGCCGCCGGATTCGGCGTAGAACGGGGTGTGATCGAGGATGACCTCGCCCTCTTCGCCCGGCTTTAGTTCGCGCGCGCCCTGGCCGTTTTGCCCGGCAGTCTTCGAGATGATGGCGAGCACTTCGCAATTCTCCGAGCGCGTCTGCTCGTAGCCCTCGAACTCCGACTTCGGCAACTGCTGATATGCAGGGTTGGCCGTCTGCTTGGCTCCGCCTTTCCAGGAAGCGCGAGCGCGAGATTTCTGCTCCTCCATCGCGTGGTCGAAACCAGGCTGATCGAACGCAATACCCTGATCGCGAGCCGCGTCCTGCATGAAGTCGAGCGGCATGCCGAAAGTGTCGTAGAGCTTGAATGCGTCCTCGCCAGCGAGCTTTTTCTTAGAGGTCTTGAGCAGCGCTTCTAATTTCTCGAGACCCACTTCCATCGTATGAGCAAAGCGGACTTCTTCTGAAAGCACCGCTTTCGATACGCGCTCCGCGCTTTCATTCAACTCCGGATATGCATCCTGCATCAGGTCCCGCACTGCGAACACCATCTCATGCAAAAACGGCTTAGTCTGTCCCAGCAGCCGCCCGTGAGTGATGGCCCGCCGGATAATTTTCCGCAGCACATATCCGCGGCCCTCGTTCGACGGAGTCACGCCGTCGGAGATCAGAAACGTCGCCGCCCGCGAGTGATCGGCAATCACTCGCAACGACGCAGCAGATTTCGTCCGCGACTCTTTGTCCAGTTCCTGCTTCAGCGACGTCCCGGTCAGCTCCGCTGCCCGCTTGATCAGCGGGACGAACAGATCCGTGTCGTAATTCGAAATCACGCCCTGCAGCACCGCTGCCACGCGCTCCAGGCCCATGCCGGTGTCAATGGACGGCCTCGGCAGCGGCGTCAGTTTGCCCGAGGCGTCGCGGTCGAACTGCATAAAGACCAGGTTCCAGATCTCGACATAACGCCCGCAATCGCAAGGGAAGTGGCAATCCGCGTGTCCGTGCTCGCTCGCGGTCACGCCCATGTCGTAGTGAATCTCGCTGCAGGGACCGCAGGGGCCGGTATCGCCCATCTGCCAGAAGTTGTCTTTCAGGCCCATCTCGAAAATGCGATCTTTGGGTACGCCCTGCGCCGCCCACAAGTCATAAGCCTCGGCATCGCGTTGCAGTCCGCCTTCGCCGTTGAAAATCGTGACGTATAACTTCCCCTTCGCAATCCCGAACCATTCCGGCGAAGTGATCAGCTCCCATGCATAGGGGATGGCCTGCTCTTTGAAATAGTCGCCGAAGGAGAAATTGCCCAGCATCTCGAAGAACGTGTGATGGCGGTTGGTGAAGCCGACGTTTTCGAGATCGTTGTGCTTGCCGCCGGCGCGCACGCACTTCTGCGAAGTCGTGGCGCGCGCATAGTCACGTTTCTCAAGGCCGAGAAACACGTCTTTGAACTGATTCATGCCCGCGTTGGTGAACAGCAGCGTGGGATCGTTCGCCGGGACGAGCGAAGACGAGTGAACTTCCTTGTGCGGGCGTTGTTTCTGCTGCACAAAGAAATCCAGGAATTTGCGGCGGATTTCCGAACCGGTCAGCATGAAGGCTTGATTTTAAATGAAAACAAACACAGCACACAGGGTGAGAGCACAGAGGCGCTTGCGCGGCCCTGATCGTACGATATCGATCAGGCGATCTGGCGCGTCCCCTGCGCTCCCGTGTGTGCCCGTCGGCGAGTGGGCGTTATTGCTTGCTGGTAGTGTCGGCCGGTTTGTCCTTCTTGCCCTCCATCGCCTTGACGCCCTTCTTCATCGCATGGCCCGTTTTGTCGGCGACCTTCTCGGTACCCTTGCCCACGTCCTTGGCGCCCTTCTCCGTGTCTTTCCCTACGACCTTGGCGCCCTTCTCCGTGTCTTTCCCTACGACCTTTGCGCCCTTCTCCGTGTCTTTCCCGACAACCTTTGCGCCCTTTTCCGTGTCCTTGGCAGCCACCTTAGTGCCCTTGGCGGTGTCCTTCGCCGCCGTCTTCACACCCTTCCCGGTATCCTTGGCGGCGGTTTTAGTGGCGTCCTTCATCTCGGTTCCGGTGGATTTCTTTTCCATCGTGCTGCCGCTGCTGCTGTCCTGGCCGAACCCGAACGGCACGACCGACAGCGACGCGGCCATCAACATGACTGCCCACTTCGATTTCATAGATTTTTCTCCTGGGTTTGTTGGTGGTTTTGCTCTGCGAGTATGCAACAGCGGCACCCGGCGGTGCAAATTCGCGGTTCATGAAGGATGGGATGCCCGGCTTCATCCGGGGTTGCAACCCCGTTCAGTTTGGTCCACGAATTACGCGCTTTCGCTCTCCAGCGTGGTGAGGGTCTCTTCGTCCACGTCCCATTTCTTCAGGATGGAAAAGATTGTCTTCGCTCCAAACCCGGCGCGGATGAGCTGGCGGAAAATGCGCGCGGTTTGCCTCTGATCTTTCGGTTTCGCAAGGCGCTTCTTACGCAGGTATTCGCGGGCCTGCTTTTCCTCGTTCACGGTCTCAAAAGTGTCTTCGATCGCCTTTTCAATGATCGAGGCATGAATGCCCCTGGCCTTGAGATCGGTGACCACGCGAAGCTTCCCGAAGCGCTGATTGTCGCGCCGCAAAGATGAGTACGAGGCGGCAAATTGGGAATCATTCAGATATCCCTGATCCTTGAGGCGGCGAGTCACCAGCTCGACCAGCGTCTGGCCGTACTCGGACTCCACATCTTCCACCCGCGCCCGCATCATGCGTTTGAGTTCGGCCACGGTACGCATGCGCCGCGCCAGCGCACCTACTGCGTATTCATAGAGCTCATCTTCGGAATAGCTTTTTCTCTTGGGACGCGCAAATGCCATACCTGCTAACCATAGCGCAACTCCCCGGCTCACGCGAATGCAAAGAAGCCGGCGCGCTTCGCCACCGCAGAGCGGCCGGTTCAGGGGCGCGGGAAAAAGCCTTAGCCTCGGTCCACCGCATATTCCGGACGCCTCGCCCTCGCGCGCCGTCCCATTTCTCGCGAGAGCTTGCGCGCCCAGCGCAACTCGGCGCGAATCTGCTGGATCGCCAGGCTCAGCATCCACACCGCCTCATGAAAACGATGCCCAACCTCCGCGCGGACTTCCCGTAGGGTAGCCACTTCCCGGTCGAGTTCCTTCTCGAGGAATTTCTCCCGCCGGTGCAGCTGCTGCTCGAACACTCCTGGCCGCGCCTGCCACGACAGCGCCAGCCAGGTGAGAAACGGAGGTCGGTCCCGCTGCATTGCCCAATCCTCGCGCTCCAGCGAGTCGGCCAACGCGGCTCGTCCCCGCGCCGACGTGGTATAGACGCTGCGCTCGGGCCCCGCCGCGGGATCGCTGCTTTCAGCCATGCGAATCAGTCCGAGCTTTGCCAGCTTCTCCAGTGAGTAGTACACCTGCGGCCGCGAAATCCCGGCCCAGTCGCGCACCTGCCGCCGCTCCAGCTCCAGGTTGGCCTGGTAGCCGTGCATGGGCCGCTCCGCCAGCAGGCTTAAAAGCACCAGGTCCGGAGTGGTCAGCGCACGCGTTTTAGCGGGCATGGAAGTCAAAATCCTCCTTGACACGGGAAAATGGGTTCGATAGACTCAACTAGTCTAAATGAGACTACATCAGGAAAGCAAGGACAAATTCCATGCGCATCGCAACTTTCGCTTTGACTTCCTTATTACTGCTCGCCATTTCGCCCGCGGCCAGGCCCCGGGCAGAGGAGAAAACTAAAGCCATGAATGTGAAACGAATCACGCCGATTCTGTTTGTCGAGGATGTCGAACCCTGCGTGAAGTTCTGGGTTGACCGCTTCGGATTCCAGAACGCCGCCGAAGTTCCCGACGGCAACAAACTCGCTTTTGCCATGCTGCAGAAAGGCAATGTCGAACTGATGTACCAGAGCTACGCCAGCGCCGACAAAGACGTCACCACGATCTCGCACCAGGTCCGCAAGGGGCCGACGTTTCTCTATGTGGAAGTGGAGGACCTGAACCAGACGATTTCGGCCATCCAGGGCACGGAAGTCGTCATGCCGGTGCGCGACACGTTCTATGGGTCGAAGGAGATCGGCATCAAAGATCCCGCCGGGCACTACATCACCTTCGCCCAGTTCGGCGCCCGGCAGTGAAGAAGCAGAGAGTAATCGCGACGCAGAAAAAAGGGCGCGCTTTTCGCGCGCCCAACTCAGGAGAAACTCAAGGACCGAAGGCGAATCTGCAAAACTCCAGCGACCCTGGCCGCGAAACTATCGCCCGCCGAAACCAGCCGACTGCATGGACTGCCGCGAAACCTCCGCGGTAGAAGCGATGCCCTGCATGCGCAGCTTGAAGTCGTCGGCGTTGGAAGCATTTTCCAGCGCCGTTTCGTAGTTGACCAGTCCCGCCTGGAACAGATCCCACAGCGACTGATCGAAGGTCTGCATACCGTACTGCGAAGTACCAGCCGCGATCGCGTCGCGAATGGATCGCGTCTTTTCCGGCACCAGCACGCACTCGCGGATGAAGGCGGTGTTGATCATGACCTCCACGGCGGGCACGCGTCCATCGCCGTCGCAGCGCCGGACCAGCCGCTGGCTCACGATCGCTCTCAGTACGGCCGCCAGCTGCATACGAATCTGCTTCTGCTCCGGCGGCGGGAAGATCGAGATCACGCGGTTGATGGTTTCGACCGCATCCAGCGTGTGCAGGGTCGAGAACACCATGTGGCCGGTTTCGGCCGCGTGCAACGCGGTCTGAATGGTTTCCAGGTCGCGCATTTCGCCGACCAGGATCACGTCCGGATCCTGACGCAAGGAAGCGCGTAGCGCCGCCCCGAATGAAGGGGTGTCCACGCCGATTTCACGCTGGTTGACGTATCCCTTCTTGTCGCGGTGCAGAAATTCGATCGGGTCTTCGATGGTGATGATGTGCTCGGCGCGCGACGAGTTCACGCGGTCCACCATGGCCGCCAGGGTTGTGGATTTACCGGAACCCGTAACGCCGGTGACCAGCACCAGGCCGCGGGGCATGTCGCAGATCTGCTCCACGACCTTGGGCAGGAAAAGTTCGTCCAGCGCGCGAATTTTTGTAGGGATGACGCGCAGCACCAGTCCCACGTTGCCACGCTGCTGAAAAATATTCACACGGAATCGTCCCAGGCCGGCTACGCCGTAGGCCATGTCAATTTCCGTGGTCTCTTTGAATTTCTGTTTCTGCCGGGCCGACATCATGCTGAAGGCCATGTTCAGCATGTCTTCGGCGCTGATGCGGGGCTGGTCGGTGAGCGGCACCAGTTCGCCGTCAATGCGCAGGTGCGGATAGTTCCCCACCTTGAGGTGCAAGTCGGAAGCGCGCCGTTCGGTGGCAATCCGCAGCAGATCGTCAATATTCATTGCAGAGTGTTCCCCTGGAGACCGCTTCGGTCATCATCTCCCGAATCGTCACCTTACCCAAGATGACCTAGGTAACAGGCAAAATCCGGCAAGTGGACAAAGCCTTCAGTTCGGGGGCGTTCTCGGCCAATTGACTTGCCTGCCGCTTCCCGCCTAACATGGCGGCGGTTCCCCTTCCGCCACGGACCACCACAGACATGATCGGCCGCACCGTCTCACACTACCGGATCACGGAAAAGCTGGGCGGCGGCGGCATGGGAGTGGTTTATAAGGCCGAAGACACCCGCCTCGGGCGCACGGTAGCCTTGAAGTTTCTTCCCGAGGACACCGCCCAGGATCCCGGTTCGCTCGAGCGCTTTCGCCGCGAAGCCCAGACTGCCTCCTCTCTGAACCACCCCAACATCTGCACCATCTACGACATCGGCGAAGAGGCCGGCGCGGCCTACATCGTCATGGAGTTTATTGACGGCCAGACGCTGAAGCACCGGATCGAAGGCAAGGCCATGCGCCTGACCGAGTTGCTGGACGTCGCCATTGCCGTCGCCGACGCCCTGGCCGCAGCGCACGCCCGCGGCATCGTGCACCGCGACATCAAGCCCGCCAACATCTTCATCAGCCGCGCCGGCCAAACCAAGGTGCTCGATTTCGGACTGGCCAAGTACACCGCCGAGCAGCAACAGGCTCGCGACATGTCGCTGACCAATCCCACGGCGGCCGATCCGCACTTGCTGACCAGTCCCGGCACGGCGCTCGGCACGGTGGCCTATATGTCACCCGAGCAGGCCATGGGCGAGGAGATTGACGGCCGCACCGACCTGTTTTCGCTCGGCATTGTGCTCTACGAAATGTCCACCGGGAGGCAGGCATTCTCGGGTTCCACCACGGCCGCCGTATTCGATGCGATATTGCATCGCCAGCCTCCGGCAGCTGTAAAGATCAACGCATCGCTGCCACCGCGCCTCGAAGAAATCATCAGCAAGTCTCTCGAAAAAGATCCGAAGATGCGTTACCAGTCCGCGTCGGATTTTCGCGTGGACCTGCAGCGCCTCAAGCGGGAAGCCGAGTCTCAGTCTTCAGCACGGGTCGAAACTCAACCCGAAACGCTGCCCGAGTCGGGAAGACACAGCGTCGTGCCGGCCCCGGTCGCATCATCCTCGGGAAAAGGCAACAGCAAGCTGATCGCAACCGTGGCCGCCCTGCTCGCTCTTGCCCTGATTGCCGGCGCGTACTGGGAAGGGAAACGCGAAGGCCTGGCCCACAGCATTCAGCCCCCAACCTACCACCAGCTTACGTTCCGTGGCGGCACCATCCGCATGGCGCGATTTGCGCCCGACGGCAAGACCATCGTCTACAGCGCGGCCTGGGAAGGGAATCCGACCGACCTTTACACCACGCGCCCGGAAAGCCCCGAGTCGCGCCCATTTGGTCTGAACAAAGCCGAAGTGCTCTCCATCTCGGCCGATGGAGAAATGGCGGTTCTGCTGGACAGCCACAACGTGGATCCTTACACCAATGAGGGCACGTTGGCCCGGGTTCCCCTGAGCGGCGGCGCGCCGCGCGAGGTGCTTGAGAATGTGCAGTGGGCTGACTGGTCGCCGGACGGAACCAATTTCGCCGTGATCCGCGAATTCGGAGGGCAGAGCCGCCTTGAATGCCCGATCGGCAAGGTGCTCTACGAAACCGGAGGCTGGCTCAGCCACCCGCGGGTTTCGCCCGACGGCAAAAGAGTGGCCTTTATCGAGCATCCGGTGCGGCGCGACGACGCGGGAATCATTGCCGTCGTGGATCTGGCTGGCAACAAGAAAGTTCTCTCCACAGGCTGGGAGACGGCGTGGGGCCTGGGCTGGTCCCCCAATGGCACTGAGGTCTGGTTCTCGGGCACGAGGATCGGCTACGGCCGGTATCTTTCCGCGTCCGATATGTCCGGGCATGAGCGCCTGCTGGCCCGGGAGCCGGGAACTCTCACGCTGCAGGATGTGGCACGGGATGGCCGCGTGCTGGTCACGCGCGACGTTCCGCGCGTCGGCATGGTCGGACTGACCGCCGGCGACAACA
>Ga0070733_10001525_pt1 | contig 17169 bp, 12 predicted proteins | sample Coa_R1_9_FD_66450 | JGI IMG/M metagenome (GOLD analysis project Ga0070733, IMG submission 66450) | Surface soil microbial communities from Centralia Pennsylvania, which are recovering from an underground coalmine fire - Coalmine... | ecosystem: Environmental > Terrestrial > Soil > Unclassified ... | reverse complement strand
CAGGAGCGCCGTGCGGCCGGCGGCCTCATTTCGTATGCGGATTTCGAGGATTGGCGCACGCAGGCCAAGTCATTCGAGGGTCTCGCGTTTGTAGCGGAAAACTTCTTCTCTTTAAAGGACGGCGACGGCCGTCTGACCGATACGAACGCTTTCGTTGTGAGTGCCAATACATTCGGGCTTCTTGGCGTTCGGCCGATGCTGGGGCGCGATTTTGCTCCAGCGGATGAGGTCCCCGGCGCGCCGATGGTCGTGATTCTCAACCATCGCTTTTGGGTGAGCCGCTTTGGTAGCCGCGCCGATATCGTCGGCATGCCTGTACACATGAACGGGTCGCCGGCGACGATTCTCGGCGTCATGCCCGAACGCTTCGATTTTCCGACGAAATGGGACCTGTGGATTCCGCTCGTGCAGACCGCGGAGATCAAGCAGAGAGGACCGACTGCAGCAGCATTCCTTGCGGTCGGGCGGCTGCGCGATGGCGTGAGTCTTCAGCAGGCGCGCACGGAACTCGAAACCATTAATCACCGATTGGAGGCGGCGTACCCGGCGACCAATCGCGGAGTTTCCCCGACCATGCTCTCTGGCGCTGAGGGAAGCAGCGGCGGGGACGCGTCGATCATCTGGGGTTCACTTTGGGCCGCGGCGTGTTTTGTATTCCTGATCGCCTGCGCCAATCTGGCGAATCTTTCGCTGGCTCGAAGTATCGGACGCGCGCGTGAGTACGCAACTCGGATCGCGCTGGGCGCGGGGCAAGGAAGAATGATCCGCCAGGTCCTGATGGAAAGCTTGACGATTGCGGCCGTGGCCGCAACAGCCGGCTGGTGGATCACGAAATGGTGCGTCCACGCGTGGGACGTGGCGACGTTCTCCATGTATCAGGTTCTCGATTACAGCGTGGATCTCCGCACACTCTCGTATCTGGCGGCGATCACGCTGGGTGCGGCGATTCTGTTTTCCGTCGCTCCCGTCGCCAGGGTGATGCAAATCGGCGTGAACGGCGTGCTCAGGGGGGACGCGCAGGGCGTGACCCAGGGCCTCCGCGGAAAGCGGTTGGCAGCGGGACTCATTGCTGGGCAGATGGCTCTGGCGATCGTGCTGCTGTCGGGCGCCGGCGTGTTGGTGCGGAGTCTTGCGTCGATCGTTACCGCCAACACAGGGGCGCATGATCCCGAGCACGTTCTGGTTGGATCAGCCAAGCTGCCGTCTGACAAATACCCAAGCATTGAAACAAAAAACTCCTACTACGAGCGGCTGGAAGCTCGATTGCGGACGATTCCGGGAGTCGAGGGGGCCACGCTTGCCAACAAACTTCCCGGCTATATCGTGAACCGGCAAACGTTCGAGATCGAAGGAAAACCAGTCTCGCCGGACGACCGGGAGCCCATAGGGTTCTTTGGGATCGGTTCGAACTACTTCGGCGTGGTTTCTACGGCTGCGATCTCAGGCCGCGAGTTCGACAAGGGCGACCGGCAGGGTTCACTGCCGGTGGCCTTGGTCAATCGGAGCTTTGCGGAACGGTTTTTGCCTGGCGAAAACCCGATCGGCAAACGTCTTCGTTCGCCGGTTCGGAGTTCGACGGCGGGGAACCGGCCGGGCGACTGGCTGACGGTGGTCGGCGTGGTTCCGGACATCATGCAAAATGATCCGGTACGGCAGCAGTTCAAACCCCTGGTTTACGTGCCGCTGGGCCAGCGTCCGCCAGGTCGCGTGTATTTTCTGGTTCGAACGCGTATGACGACCGCATTGGCGGGTACAATTCGGGCCGAAGTGCAGAAGATCGATTCCGATGTGTCGCTCGAAGAGTTCATGACGTTGAAGGCGCACATGGCCTTCGATCGCGATTCCATGGATGCGCTGCATAGCGAGTTGGGAAAGTATGCCACGGTCGCGCCCATCTTTGCGGCGATTGCGTTGGTGCTCGCGGCGATTGGGCTCTATGCGGTGATCGCGCGTTCGGTGGGCCGGCGCACCAGGGAGATCGGCGTGCGGATGGCGATCGGCGCGACGGTCGAAGATATCCGCGGAATGATCTTCAGCGAAGGGATGCTGCCGGTGGCTGCGGGGACGATCCTGGGTCTTGCGGCATCGCTGGCCGTAAATCGCGTCTTGCAGTCGCAATTGGTCGGCGTTTCGCCTTACGATCCAGCGACGATCGCGTCGGCTCTAGCGATTCTGGCTTTGGTGGCGTTGCTCGCCTGCGCGATACCAGCGCGGCGCGCGATGAACGTCGATCCGGCTATCGCGCTTCGCCACGACTGAGTTACCTCGCACGGAAAAAATGGCGGCGGCCCGCAGTCCGGTTTCCTCCTCGGGAACCAACGCGCCCGGCGTCACCTGGCCTCGCCCCTCCCCGCGCGGAATCTTTCCTATCAGCGTCGAGTACTGAGAAACACGACCGCCTCACCGACCGGCACATCGGTCTTCAGCCTCGCCCGCCGCTCCACAATCTCCACCAACCCCTGCTCGACCTTTTTGCCTACCGTTACGCGCCACGGCGCGCCGATCAGATCCGCGTCCTTGAATTTTACGCCCGGCCGCTCGTCTCGATCGTCCAGCAGCACATCCAGGCCCGACGTCTCAGCCGCCTCCGCGATCTCAAGCGCCGTCGTGCGCTGCGCATCAGTGGCGAAATTTACAGGCGTCACGATTACGTCGAACGGCGCAATCGCAGCCGGCAGCACCAGCCCATCTTCATCGCGATGCTGCTCCGCCGCGGCCCACAGCAAGCGGTCGAGGTGCATTCCATAGCGGCCCACATGGTGAGGTTCCACAACCGGATCCTGACTCAGCCATGCCAGCTCGGTTGCACGGAAGGAAAGCGTCTCGCCGTCGTGGACCGCTTCGCCATCGTCATCGCCGCCTCCGCGGCGCCGCAAATCGAAAAACTCCGCCTCGAAGTCTTCGCCGGGCGTGACCTGGCGCAGGTGGTAGTCGTCCTTGTTCGCGCCCGCGATCAGATTGCGACGGCCGCGCAAGGCATTGTCCGACAGGATCCGCAGACCAGGAACGCCCAGCGGCCCCAGCGACCCCGCGCTCGCTCCAAACAGCCCCCGGATTTCCTCGGCATTGGCGGGCCGCACGTCCGCGGCTTTCACAACGCGTCTGAGTTTTTCCTCGCTCAACGCGTGATCGCCCCGCAGCAGCGCCAGCACCGGCTTCCCTCCCGCCATCATGACCAGGCTCTTGATATGCGATGTCTCGGGCAGCCCGGTGAATGCGGCCAGCTCCGCGATGGTCTTGCACCCCGGCGTGTGAAACGGCTCCGGATCGAGATCGCCTTCGGGATCGGCGAATTTCGCGCCCTCAAAGGCGCCCGCGATTTCGACCTCCACGCCGCAGCGCTTGAAGATCCCGCGAAACGCCCCCGCAACCGCCGCATGGCGCTCCCGGCAACCTTCTATGGAAGCATCGAAAGAGCACGCCTCCACTCCGGTCTGAAACTGATACCAGATCTGCGGCAGTTGCTTGTGGCTGCGCAGCTCGCGCGCCAGCTCCGCCATCGGCCGGCCCTGGGAAACCAGCACCTCCTGGGCTCCGATTGCGTCGAACTCCTGGCGCATGATCTGCACGATCTTGCGCAGAGATCTTCGCCCCAGGAAAGGATAGCTTACTGCTCCAGGCCCTGCGCCGAGCTTCCGCGTGTACCCGGCGCGTTCCAGCAAGTCTTCGCCTTCACGCAAAGTGGGAATAAAAAGCTTGCTCCAATACATCATTTCAGCGTAACGCCGGACTAAATTTGCCGCCGAATCCTCAGCTTGGCGTTTTCACTCGCACGGCTTTCGGCCGAGCGCCTGCTATTTTACAGTCGTAAGAGTTCGGATGTCTCATTGCATCCGGCCACGCCAGCGTGGGAGAGCAACCCGGGCAACCCTGCGCGAACGTAACACAGTGGGCTGTGCCGTTGAAGTGTAACGGCGCTTCCCGGTGAGCGACATCACCTGGGCAAGGGGCGCCCTTTCGAATTTTTTGCAAGCGAAGCCATCATCGATCGACAATTCGCACATCTTTCAGCACCGCCTGCCACGGCGAGTAGCCGCGCGACGCCGAATACGGGTCGTCTTCAAACGTGAACACGGCATCGATGCGTGATCCCGCTTGAATCTCGTCTACTCTTCTGGCAAAATCCCACGCCTTCATCCGAAGTGTCTGTCTATTTGCCCGCAGCCGCAGGAACACGTGTCTCTCGTTGCGAATCTCCGGCGGAGCCGCCACCTCGATCCCTCGCGCCACGAACATCGGCGCGGGATTGCCGAAGCCGAAGGGCGCCAGCCGCAGAATATCGGCCACCGCCGCGTCGTTGATCTCGTCGAATCCGATCTCGCCGTCGATGGCCAGCTCGCGCTCGAAATCGGCGGGCGTCAAGCGCTCGACCGCGTAAGCGCGCAGGCGCTCCCGAAACGTCTCCACCATCGCGGAATCCATGCTCAAGCCGGCCGCCTGGCGGTGTCCTCCGAACTTGCTGAACAACTCCGGCATGGACTCCAGCGCATCCAGTAAATGGAACGCGGGAATGCTGCGCCCCGAGCCTTGCGCCACTCCCTCGCCGATGCCCAGCACGAACACGGGCCGGTGAAATCGCTCCACCACGCGGCTGGCGACGATGCCCACCACGCCTCGATGCCAGCCCTCGCCCGCGAACACCAGCGCCGCATCGGAATCGGTGACCGGCTGCGCGACGCACTGCTCGAAGATCACCCGCGTGATTTCGGCTTCGGTCTGCTGGCGGTCGGCATTCAGGTCGTGAAGTTTCGCGGCCAGCTCGCGCGCCCGAGCCGCATCGCTGGTCAGAAACATCTCGATCACATCCGTCGCGCTGGCCATCCGCCCCGCGGCGTTGATGCGCGGGGCTACCCGAAACGCCACTTGTCCCGCGCTGGGCGAATCCCCCGCGGCAAATCCGGAAACATCCAGCAGCGCGCGCAGCCCCGGATTGGTCACCTGGCGCAAGCCTTCCAGACCGCGTTTCACGATGACGCGATTCTCGCCGGTCAACGGCACCACGTCGGCCACCGTGGCGATCGCCACCAGCTTGAGCAGTGAATCCAGCAGCCGCTCGCGCCGCGATGCGCCCCAACCCAGCCGCGACGTCAGAGCGTCGATCAGTTTTAGAGCCACGCCCGCGCCGCACAGATTTTTTTCGGGATACGTGCAATCCGGCCGGTTGGGATTGAGAACCGCAACCGCGGGCGGAAGCTCCGCTTCCGGAAGATGGTGATCCGTGACGATGACGTCGATGCCCAGCGCCGAGGCGTGGCGCACCACGGCATTGGCGCGAATGCCCGTGTCCACGCTCACGATAAGTTTCACGCCGGAGGCCGCGGCCTCCTCCACCACTTCGCTGCGCATTCCATAGCCGTCGCGCAGGCGGTGCGGAACATGGAAGCTCGCTTGCCCGCCGGCCAGCTCCACGCCTTTCATCAGAATCACCACCGCGCTGGTGCCGTCCGCGTCGTAATCGCCATAAAGCAAAATGCGCTCGTTTTGTTCGATGGCGCGGAGCAGCCGATCCACCGCCGCGGTCATATCCTTCAATCGCCAGGGATCGTGAAGATCGGCCAGCGTGGGTGCAAGGAAGCGGCGAGCCTGCTCGGGATCTTGATAATCGCGGGCCCACAACACTCGGGCAGCAGCCGGAGCCAGGTGCAACGCGCGCGCGAGCCGGTCCACTCCCGCGGAGTCAAATGCACCGATGTTCCACTTCATTGGGTTCCACTTCACTATACTGGTAAGCACTGGAATTTTGCGGATATCGCCCAGAATCGGGGTCGGGGGCTTTCCCCCTTTGTTTGTATCAGATCATTAAAGAAGGGTTGGATGTAAACCTTTTTTAAGGTTTCGCGTACCCTCCGAAGCCCGAGGCTGGGCTCCGTTTTCACCCCATTGGTGTAACCTAAGTGACGCGCCTGAACATCTTTACACCGAAGCGGTTATCCGCAAGTCCAAGGGTGATCCGCAACTTCAAGGAAAGGGATGAGACACATGAAGAACCGTGTTGTTTTAGTAAGTGCGCTTCTCGCATCCACCAGCCTGGTCGCACTGGGCGCGGGGATCGACGGGAAGTGGACCGTCACCACGCAGGGAAAGAATGGGGACCAGACGCAGACGCTCACCATCACGTCCAGCGGGATGAACCTGACGGGCAAATTCGATAACGGCAACGGGATGCCGGTCGACATTGCCGAAGGAATGATCCACGACGCCGACGTGACGTTCAAGGTAACGACCACGGGCCGCGGCGGGAATCCCCAGGTCACCACCTACAAGGGAACTCTGGCGGGCGATGAGCTGAAGCTGACCGGGACGCGTGAGGCTCCCGCGGGCGGCGGCGCTCCGGGCGGTGGTGGTGGTGGCGGCGGCAAGGGCGGCGGCGGCGGGCGCGGACCCCAAGAGCTGACCTTCAAGCGCGCCAAATAGTCGAGAACGCTTGTGGCAGATACACGCTCAACCAATACACACCACGTAGGAGTGGATTTTTGATGTTTAAGATTCTTGCAGTGTTGGGCGTGTCTCTGCCGCTCGCATTCGGCCAGTCGGGAACGGTGACGTCGGCCGGCCAGCCGATTCCCGGAGTGATTGTCAGGGCCACCATGGGCGAACGGCTTCTCACTACGGCCACCGACGAAACCGGCGCCTTCCAGTTTACGGGGATGATGCCCGGAACCTGGAGCGTCGAAGCCGAGATGTTCGGATTCGATCCTTTAAAGCGCGACGTGACGATCGGCGAGACAGCCGTGAAGATCGACCTCACTTTACAGTTGCAAGCGCGGGAGCAGGTCGCGGCGCGAGGCCCGGCCGGCGGCGGCGGCAGAGGTGGTGGCAGAGGCGGCGGCGGTGGAAATCAAAATCAGCAGCAGGATTTGGTCGCGGAAGTGCCGCCCGAAATTCCGCAGCAGGCGCCCAACGGCGATGCCTCGAACTCGGCTTTTACGATTGCCGGAACGGTGAGCACGGGCCTGGAAACCAACAATAATGATTTTCGCGGCGGCGGATTCGGCGGTCCCGACTTCCAGCCCGGCGGTGGCGGCGACTTTGGACAGCAGGGCGGCCAAGGAAATCCCGGCAACGGCGGTGGCGGCGGACGCGGCAACCGGAACAACGGCGGCGGCGGAGGCGGCAACTTTAACGGCGGTGGTGGGAACTTTCAGGGTGGCGGAGGCGGCGGCGGTCGTGGCGGCGGTGGCGGCGGGGGACGCGGAGGACGCGGCGGCCAGCAGCAGGCTCGCGGGCTCATCGGGAATCGCAGCCGGCAGGGCGCCAACCAAATCCGCATCAATGTCTTCGACACGGTTACGGATTCCGCGTTTAACGCCAAAAGCTATTCGCTCAACGGCCAGGAACAGGCCAAGCCGCAGAACAATTCGAACCGCTTCGGAATCAATATCGGCGGTCCGGCGATCATTCCGCACGTGCTGGATTGGAGCAAGCAGCTCAACTTCACGGTGAACTATAACGGCACCATCGCCAACCAGTTCGCGGGTCCGTTCTCCACCGTGCCGAGCGGCGCAGAGCAAGGCGGGGATTTCGCGGGCGCCACCGTGGGCACCGGAGCCAAGGCCATTCCGGTGACGATCTTCGATCCTCTGTCGGGCAACACTACGCCGTTCATGAACAATCAGATCCCCCTCACCCGGATCGACCCCATCGCGATGGATTTGCAGAAGTATATTCCTACTCCGACGCTGTTGAGTACCACTACGAACAACTATCAGTTCGCCACCGCGCAGCCCAACAACGCGCAACAGGTGACTGTCCAGTTGCAGTATACGGTCCGGCCGGCGGATCGCGTGAACATACAAATTCGCACGCAGGCGACCAATGCGACCACAGCCCAGAATTTTGGATTCCTCGATAAGCGCAGCGGTCTGGGGCAGAATCAACAGGTAGGCTGGACCCACAACTTCAGCCAGCGGCTGTTCAACACCCTCACGGTCAGCCTCAACCGCAATCGCGGCACCGCCACTCCCTACTTTGAGACGCTGGGGCAAAACATCGGCGCTCAGCTGGGGATCGCGGGACAATGGCAGGATCCCAGCAACTACGGTCCGCCCTCGATCAGCTTCAAGAATTTCACCGGGCTGACCGATGGCTACCCGAACCTCACCGTATCGCAAACAACGAGTGTTCAGGACTCGCTTTCCATTCGGCGCGGCAAACACAATTTGCAGTTCGGGGCCAACGTGAATCGCCAGGACAATAACCTGCTCCTGGACTCCAGCGGCCGCGGGTCGTTTCAGTTCACGGGCACCAGCACCGCGCAGATTGTCAACGGCTCCCCCGTCCCCAACACGGGGTTCGACTATGCCGATTTTCTCCTCGGCCTTCCCTCACAAAGCTCCGTCGTCTGGGGCGCCGACCGGTATTACAGGGGCATCATCTTCGGCGCCTTCGCCAACGACGATTTTCGCGTCCGCAGCAACGTTTCGTTGCAACTCGGCTTGCGCTACGACTACACGACTCCCTTCACCGAGAAGTACGGACGGGAAGCAAATCTAGCGCTATCGAACGCCTACAACGGCATCCCTGGTGCCACCACCGCCACCGTAATCTCGCCCAACTGCGCGGGCGCTCTCTTGCCTTGTACGCCGACTCCCGGCGTGCCGGCCGGCTTGGTAGACCCGCAACGCACTGCGATCCAGCCCAGGGTTGGATTGGCTTGGCAGGCGATGAAGCGCGGCAATCTGCGGATCAACGCAGGCTACGGAATCTATTACAACGAAAGTGTGTACACCACGTTGATCGGGCAGTTGGCCACCCAGTCGCCTTTTTTGCATAACTCCGGCACGGTGGTGTCGAGCCCGACCAATATTCTGACGCTCGCCGACGGCCTCACCGAGCAAAAGGCCGGAACCACGATCACCAATACAACGGCTTACGACCCGAATTACAAGGACCCTTACTCGCAAACCTGGAACCTCGGGTTCCAAAGGAACCTGCCCGACCAACTTGTGCTCCAGGTGAACTACATCGGAGTCAAGGGCACGCACCTGCAAGTCGGCCTGGATCCCAATCAAGCTTTGCCGGGGCTGGAGACGACCGCAACTTCGCGGTTCCCCATCGCCGACGCCAACACGTTCACCTACTACGAGACCGGAGCCAACTTGATCAGTCACTCCGGAACCGTCTCCTTGCAGCGCCGCATGCGCAACAACCTGGGCATGCAACTTTCCTACACCCGGGCAAAGTCCATTGATGATACTGGGAGTGTGCTGAATCCCTTGTGTATCCGGTGCGAGCGCGCGCTCTCCAACAACGATCAGCGCGACCGGGTGCAATTTCAGTTCACCGCCGAATCTCCCGTGGACCAGCGCAAGGGATTCCTGGCTAACAAAGGATTCCTGACCCACGCCCTCAAGGATTGGACGCTACAGGCTCCGGTTACCTGGGCCACCGGCCAGCCGCGGACCGCCACGGTTTCAGGCGACATTGCGGGCATCGGCACCATCAGCGGACAACGCGCCGAGGCAACCGGAATTGGCGTGAACTCCTGCGCCGGCGCTTTCCTCTGCACAAACGCCTTCGCCCTTCCCACTCCGGGCACCTTCGGCAATGCCGGCAACGGTACGATTCCCGGTCCGCACACGTTCAGCTTCAATATGAACATGTCGCGCACCATCCAGCTCAAGGAACGTAAGAGCCTGGAAATTCAGATCAACTCCACCAATATTCTGAACCACCCCGTTCCGTCGGCATTTGGCACCACGGTCGGGTCATATAATTTCGGCGTGATATCGAATGTGGGCCAAATGCGGCAAATCAGTGGAACGATACGTTTCCGGATGTGAGACCACTTCCCATGAAAAAATATAAACTGTTCGCCTTGGCATTAACTTTTGTCGCGTTCCAGGAGGTTCCCGCGCAGGTGACCTTCACCAGCGAGACCCGGCTGATCATCGTCAATGTCAGCGTGAAGGACAAGATGGGGATGCCCGTCGCGAACCTGAAGAAGGAAGACTTCGACATTACCGAAGACGCCAAGAAGCAGGACATCGAGGTCTTCGAATTCGAGAAGCTTTCCAACGATCTGCTGACCCCCGTCGCCGACGAGGAGAACGGACCCAAGCAACTGGAAGAGCGGGTTGCCGCCGCGCCCAAGCCCGCCACCGTCAAACCGGCCGCCGCTGCCGCCAACATTACATCCGGCGGCCTGGCCAATTCGCAACGCAAGGACAAGCGCCTGATGGCCATGTTCTTCGACATGACCACCATGCCGCAGTTCGACCAGATCCGGGCGCAGGAGAACGCCATCAAGTTCGTCAGGGAGCAGATGACCTCCTCGGACTTGGTGCAGATCATGGTCTACGGAAATAAGCTGAATGTGGTCGAGGAGTTCACGGACGACCGCGAGAAACTTATTACCGACCTGAAGAAGCTGGTGATCGGACAGGGCTCCGATCTGGCTGGCGCGGCGGCCACGACCGGCGCCGAAGGCGATGACTCCGGCGCCTTTACCCAGGACGACACCGAGTTCAATATCTTCAATACGGACCGCCAGCTCGCCGCCATCGAAGACGCGGTCAAGATGCTAGCCGCCTTCCCGGAGAAGAAAGCGATGTTGTACTTCTCCAGCGGCATTCCCAAGAATGGCATCGACAACCAAAGCCAGCTTAGGGCCGCCACCAATGCGGCGATCCGCGCCAATGTGTCCATCTACTCCGTGGATTCGCGCGGGCTCCAGGCTTCCGCGCCCGCAGGCGACGCGACCACCGCTTCGAAAGGCACCGGCGCGCTCAGCGGCAGCACCCAGAGCAGCCGGATCTCCAGCCAGCAGGATACGCAGGAAACCCTGGCTACTCTGTCGGCGGACACGGGCGGGAAAGTCATGCTGGATAATAACGACCTGACCTTGGGCTTCAAGGCCGCGCAAAGCGATTTGACCAGCTACTACATCCTGGGTTACTACAGCAAGAACTCGGCTCCCGACGGCAAGTACCGGCACATCAAGGTTCGCCTCACAAATACTCAACTGGCGGGCAATACCAAGGCGCTCGAGTACAAGGAAGGCTATTATGCCAACAAGGTATTCCAGAAGTTCACGGCGGCCGATCGCGAACAGCAGCTTCAGGAAGCGCTGACTCTGGGAGATCCGTTGAGCGATTTGCCGCTGGCGTTGGAGGCGGATTATTTCCGGGTCGCGCAAAACCGTTACTTCGTGCCCATCTCGGTCAAAATTCCGGGCTCGGAAGTCGCGCTCGCGAAGAACAAGGGACTGGAGACCACGGACTTCGATTTCGTCGGCGTAGTGAAGAGCGCCGATGGGAAAGCGCTGGGCCAGCTGCCGAATTGGGCCACCACCGGCGTGCGCGATAACATCCCCATTCAGTTGAAGGGCCAGGACGCCGCACAGCTTGAAAAGCGCAGCTTGCAGTATGACACCGGGCTGACGCTGCCGCCTGGAACCTACATCATCCGGTTCCTGGCGCGCGAAAATCAGACCGGAAAGATGGGGACCTTCGAGACCCCGCCGTTTACCATCCCCGATTTGAACACGCAGAAAACGCTGCGGCTCAGCTCCGTCATTTATAGCAGCCAGAAGGACGCCGTCACGGCGGCTGTGGGCTCGGCCAGCAACGATAAGAAGGTCATTTCCAATCATCCGCTGATTCAGGACGGGCAGAAGCTGGTGCCGAGCATCACCGGCGTGTTCCGCAAGGATCAGACCATGTACGTGTACTTCGAGGTCTACGATCCAACGCAGGACGAACAGAAGGTCCCGTACGTCCGCGCGGAAGTAGATCTGTACCGCGGAGCGCGCAAAGTTTACGCCTCGGCGCCGATGGACGTAGCGAAGCTGAGTACGACGCGGCCAGGCATCGCGCCGTTCAACTTCCAGATTCCCCTGGCGAAAATTCCCACGGGACAATACACGGCGCAGGTCTCGGTGATCGACGAGACGGGGAAGAAGTTCGCGTTCCCGCGCAGATCGATCATCATCCTGCCGGAGCAAACGGCAGCGGCAGCGGCGCCTGCAGCGGCACCCGCACAACCGAATCAGTAATTTTGCGCACCGCTCTACGCGGGCTTAACTCATCAGGTGAACGCCGGCGATTACGGCGCCGAATACCACCAGTGCGGCGATCGCCACAATGGCCCAGCGCATCAGTCTCTCTTTGGTCGAGACCATACGCTTGTCGTCTTGCTTCATTTGCTCGTCCAGGCTATCAAACATTGACTCACCCTCCTAGGGTAGAAAGCCGCTACCAAAACTCTCATCGAGCTTCCGGCCTTTTGCCGAGCTAGGGGAAGTATAGTCCCGCCCGCGGTGAAAAGATAGCCACATGGCCGGAGAACACAGTAGAATAGTTAGTCGCCGTGGCCGAACTCCTCAACTCTTCACCGATGATTTTTCCGGTCCTCGAATGTTTCCACATCTTGGGATTCATTCTGCTGGCCGGTTCCATCGCGCTGGTGGACTTCCGGCTGCTGGGCGCGGTGATGCGCGACCAGGGAACTGCTGAGCTGAGCGGGGATGCCGCACCCTGGACGCTGATCGGGCTGGCGCTGGTGCTGACCTCGGGCGCGCTGCTGTTCTCCTCCGATCCCGATCACTACTACCTGAACGTAGCGTTTCAATTCAAGATGGGGGCGCTGCTGCTGGCGCTGGCGTTCCACTATACGATCCACAGCAGGATGCTGAAGCCGGGCGCAACGGCGGGAGCGGGCAAGCTGGCGGCGTGCCTTTCGCTGGCGCTGTGGGCCAGCGTCATCGGAGGCGGCATCTTCATCGGGTTCGTGAACGGCCCGCAATAATGACGCCTCTGCTCACGTTCGCGCAATGGGTCCAGTTCACGGATTGGGCCGCGGCCCTGCGCTATTCGGCGATCGTTTACCCCGTCGTTTTGACGCTGCACCTGGTCGGCATCGCGTTCTTCGGCGGAATGGTTGTCTTCACCGATCTGCGCCTGCTGGGGCTGACCATGCGGAGACTGCCGGTCTCCCGAGTCATCGCCGCGCTACGCATTCCCAAGCACATCGGCTTCGCGATCGTGGCCGGGTGCGGCATCCTGATGGCGTCCTCCAAAGCCGAGGAATATTACTACAACCCGTTTTTCTGGGCCAAGATGTCGCTGCTGGCGCTGATTGCCGTGCATGGACTGGCGTTCCGGCGCAGCGTGTATCGAGGCCAGCTGGATCCCGCGCCGTCCCAGGCGAAACTCGCGGGCGCGCTCTCGCTGCTGCTATGGACCGGGGTGATGATTTGCGGACGAGGCATCGGCTACGTCGAGCCTCCGCTCGAAAAGCTACACGCGCTGATCTGGCAGTGGTTCTCTCATCTGACGTAGTCGTGCGATTCGTAAAAGCCGCTGATCTTGAGAGTGATCTTAATGGGATGGCCGGTCAGGTTGAGCCAATACCATCCATGAATGCCGTCGAAGGGCGCGACGAAGGCGCCGTTGGAGCTCCGCACCTCTTCGTCCTTCTTGTAGGTTTCGGAGCTATTCGGGTTATCCGGCGGCTCGCCGTGAAAATCGTAGTAGACGTTGCCGCTATCGGACTGCCAGCTATACACCAGCGCCTGGCCTGCCTTCATCTTGATCTTGTACTCAATCTCGCCGTCGCCTTTGAGGGGAATCTGAATGGTGTCGGTTTTGTAAGGTGACGGAAAGAACCAGGCATTTTGCGCGAGCGGCTGAGCCGTAGCCTGGGCCGCGGGACCGCCGGGAGTGGAGGCTGGCGCGGGCGCGACTGGAGCCGGCACCGCGTGCGGCTGGCTGAGTTCGAGAAGTCCCGTCAAGCGCCCGAATCCCGTGGGGTCCTTCCGATACTCGGCTGGAAGCACGACGCAGACGACGATGAGGACGCCGGCGAGTGCCGCCAGAGCCGTGCGCAGAAGGAGGCCGCCGCGGGACGGCATTGCAGGCGCGGGCACGCCCGGGCTCATGCAGCAGGCCCCAGAACGTAACCGGCGATCTGGTAACCGGCAAGCACAAAGCCGGCTGTCATCAGCGCCACGTTGGCGAGCACGGCATGGCGGACGAAGCCCTCGGTGCGTCGATATGGAATCATCACGAACAGAATAATCGATAGAGCGATGAGCTGCCCCAGCTCGACGCCAACGTTGAAAGAGATCATGTTGGCGATCAGCCCCTTCGAGGACAGCGCGAACTCCTGAAGCTTGGTGGCGAGCCCAAATCCGTGAATTAATCCGAAGCCGAAGACGGCCACTTTCGGGTTGGGCTGCCAGCCGAAAAGAGTGCGAAATCCATCCAGATTATCGAACGCCTTATAGACCACGGAGAACCCGATCAAAGCGTCCACGAGGTAGGAATTCACGTGAACTCCGCTCAAAACTCCCGCGAGAAGAGTGGCGCTATGGCCGGCCGCGAAGCAGGTGACGTACACGGCGACGTCGCGAAGACGGTACAGGAAGAAGATCACCCCGAACAGGAACAACAGATGATCGTATCCGGTGACCATGTGCTTCGCGCCCAGGTAGAGGAACGGTCCGATGTGAGCGCCGGAGACGGTCTTGAGGAAGTCGGCGTCGCTGCCGGTGACTCCGTGGCCGAACCCGGATGGGCTCGCGGCGAGCAGCAGCAGAGGCGTCGTGCATCGACGAAGCCACGGGCGGTCGTGGGTATGGTCCACGCGGCTTAAACCGTTTTGCGTTTGGCTTTGAGCGGCGCCGCGCTTCCGGCGGGCTTGCGCGCAGGCTTTTTGCGCGAGGATTGCTGGCGCAGCAGGCGGGCGACGGCCCGCGAAAGGTGCGATACCTCATTGGCGCTCTTCTGAATCACCGCGTCGGCCTTGGTGTTCTCCTCGTTGAGACCCATCGAATCGACGAATCCGGAGATCAGGATGATGGGCAGCTCCGGCTCCAGCCGGCGCAGGTTGACGATCAGCTCCAGACCGTCCATGCGCGGCATCTTGTAGTCCGTTACAACCAGATCGAACTTCCGCGGCTCGAAGCGCTCCAGCGCGTCATGGCCGTTCGCCGCTGTCACGATTCCGTAACCTAACTCTTCCAGCACCATCTTGCGCGCTTTCAAACCGTTGGCGTTGTCATCAACCAGAAGAATCCTGGTTTGAATTACGGGAGTGTCGGAATTTTTAACGGTCATGTTTAAGTGTGAAAACGCGAAATTAACAGGTCTGCAACATGGATGTCAAACGCTTCGTAAGAAACTCAAAAGCAGCCAGATTCAGTTCTTGACTTTGGAGAGCGCCGTCAATCGACCGGTCGAGGCGCGGTGTATCCGGCCTTCGCGTAGATCGTATACTTGAGCGGTTTGCGCTTGTCATCTTCAATGCGCATGGGCAGGTTGTTGGAAGGATCGATCAGTTCCACTTTGATCTTGCGGTACTTGCCATCGCGCGCCTGATTGGAAGGCGTGTAGGTGATCAAGTAGCGGCTGCGGAGGTTGGTGGACATGTTGCGGAAGATCTCCGGGTACTCGGTGAGGAAGTGCGGGAAGAAGGCCATGCCGCCGCTTTCCGTAGCGAACGTGCGCATCTGGCTGTCGGCCTGCAGGAAGTCAAGCTCCTGGGTGCCCCGCAAGGCGCCCATGGCCGTGGCCGTGTCTCGAATCGACTGCATTAGCCCGACGGCGTAGATGGGCACGCCGCCTTCCTGAATATGACGGCGGGCTTTGTCGAACGTCTGCTGGCTGAAGGTATCCACGCCGGAGGAGATGAGCAGAATCGCCTTGCGGCCTTCGATGGCCTGCATCCGGTCGATGGTATCGGTGAGTGCGTCATAGAGGTTCGATTCCGAGAATCCCGGGAAGCGCAGACGTCCCAGGGCTTCCTGGATCTGCCCCCGGTCGGTCGTAAAATCGGTCAGCATCTCCGGCCGGAGATCGTAGGCCACGATGGCCAGGTAATCCTCGGACTTGAGGAAAGAAGCGAAGCCGTAAGCGGCCTGGAGCGTTTCATACCAGGTGCGGGAATAGAAACTTTGGTAGCGGTTGGAGAACTCGACCACCATGGCGATGGTCATGGGCGCTTCTCCCACCGAAAAGCTGGCGACCTTTTGCGGCACGTTGTCTTCGGAGACGCGGAAGAATTCTTTCCCGATCTTGGGGATGAAGTGGCCCTTGGCGTCTTCGACGGCGACATCCACCGTCACCGTGGTGGCGTCGGTGGAGAAGGTAGCTACAGGCGCCGGCACATTCTTGTTCTTCCCATACTCGGAGGGAATCTTGGGCTGGTCCGGTTCCGCGGGAGCGGTTGTGTTCGAGGTGGGGCTGGTGGTGGTTGTCGACCCGGATTGCTTGCGTGGGCGAGCCACGGTCTCGCTGCCGCCGCCGATGGGGCCGTCCTGAGCGCGAGAGAAAAATACGAACCCGAGGGAGCAGGCGGAGAGAGCGGCAAGAATTCGCATTGCCTTCATGGTCGCAATATACCACCAATAGGACGCGGTGGACATGGGCCGCGTTTCCCGGCGCCTCTGGCCCTTGTTCCGCCTTCCTCCGGTAGCCCGCGCACACAGAGAGCGAGTTCCAAACGCGCTGCTAATCCGGCGTCATCCCGCGCGCGTAATCCGTGCACAGGCTCTGGTCCTGTTCTTCTTTGCGCAAAAAACAATTCCCGATTGCCAGCGCCTCAACCGCGGTCCCCATGAAACACCGGAAGGCGTCGGTTGGTGTGCAAACCACCGGCTCACCGCGAACGTTAAAGCTTGTATTGACGAGCACCGGGCATCCCGTCCGCGCCTTGAAACGCGCGATCAGTGCATGAAACAACGGGTTCGTCTCGCGATGCACTGTTTGCAAGCGCGCCGATCCGTCCACGTGAGTAACCGCCGGTATCCGCAATTGCTTGACCTGGGCCACCAGCAGCATATACGGGCTATCGCCGTCGAACTCGAACCACTCGTGGACATCTTCGCGCAGCACAGCCGGCGCGAATGGCCGGAACGATTCGCGGAATTTCACCTTGAGATTCAGCGCCGATTGCATTTCGGGCGGCCGGGGGTCCGCCAGGATGGACCGTGCACCCAGTGCGCGCGGCCCGAATTCCATCCGCCCTTGGAACCACGCCAGCGCGCGTTGCCGATCCAGCGCGTCGATGCAGGCATCCAGCAGTTCGTCATCGGTCAAAACCGCGAACCGCGCCCCTGCCGCTCGTAGCTGCCGCTCGATTTCCGCCTGCGCAAACGCCGGGCCAAGGTAGGCGCCCTGCATTGCATCGCAACCGGCAACAACGCAGCGCGGTTGGCCTTTGTGCAGA
>Ga0070733_10001524_pt1 | contig 17192 bp, 18 predicted proteins | sample Coa_R1_9_FD_66450 | JGI IMG/M metagenome (GOLD analysis project Ga0070733, IMG submission 66450) | Surface soil microbial communities from Centralia Pennsylvania, which are recovering from an underground coalmine fire - Coalmine... | ecosystem: Environmental > Terrestrial > Soil > Unclassified ... | reverse complement strand
GCCGGTCTCGCTGACCTTGACGGAACCCGCCGCAACGCCCGAGAAACTACCTGAAGCTGGCAAAGGCGATTTTCCGTTTCTCGCGCCGATTCCCGGTTCTGAGACGCATACCGGACAGGAGGACAACGCTCCCTTCCGTCTGACCCCGAAGGGCGCAAGCCAGGACGAAATCGTCGCCAACGGTTCGGTCATCCGAAACTACACGTTGAAAGATGGCTCGCAGGCGCTGTTTGCCGCCATCTACCATGACGCCCTAGTCAAGGCAGGCTGGAGCATCGAAAAGGAAACTCCGAACGGGGACGTGATTGTAGCTCACTACGCCAAGAAGGGGCGCAATCTCTGGGCGTATTTGTCGGATCACGGAGCTGAATACGGCATACAAGTCGGCAAGGAGGCCGCCGCCGATCAGATGAAGTCCACCCTTGCTTCCGACTGCCACGTCGCCCTCTTAGGCGTGCTTTTCGATTTCAACAAATCCACTCTCCAGACTGCCTCCGACGGAATCCTCACGCAGGTCTCGACGCTCATGACAGCGAACCCCTCGCTAAACGTCGAAATCCAGGGGCACACCGACAACGTCGGCGCCGACGCTTACAATCAGACTCTGTCCGAAGCTCGCGCCCGTTCCGTCATGACCTGGCTGACACAGCACGGAGTCGCCGCCGCCCGCATGACCGCTAAGGGCTACGGCAAAATCCAACCCGTCGCTGACAACAACTCCGACGAAGGCCGGATGAGGAACCGCAGGGTCGAAATCGCCGATCCCAAATGCAAACCCAAGGCGAAGTAAGTCTGTCGCTGGCGTTATTGGTTTTCGCGAACAGACCCCGACGAGCACCGCATCCTGGACCCTTAAGTCGCCATATCGCGGATCTGCCTGCTCCGGCCGGAATACGCGCCACTCGGAGAAAGCCGAGGCTGAGCGCCCAGGACGGGATTCGGAACGAGAAACGCGCTTTTGGCCGGCTTTGGCGTGGTGGGCACCCAAGCGGCCTGACAATTGCCATTATCGGCGTTCATGTTCAGAGCCTGGAGTACGGATTCGCTTGCGCGTAGCAACGGAATGCCGCTGGATCCACCACCATCACGAGGTAGGACAGCTGGTCTCTCCTGCCCGCTTCGGTCGCAGCCAGCACCACCGTAGGTTACGGAAAAGTAATCGCCGTCAGAAATTCCACCTGATCCGTAACGGTGGTTAGACCAAACATGGGAACATTTTGATCACGCGCCCAGCGGAGGTAGCGGAACTGAGGCGCGATCTTGAGTTTCCAGAGATGGACCTCGACTCCTAACCCTGCCGCGAATCCGTGATTAGACGGGTTCGTGTGGCTCAAGTTGCCCAAGTCCCGAAACGCGGGACCCGCATCGATGAACGGCTTCACTAGCGGTAGCTGGAAACGGTACTTCAACAGGACGGGATACTCCCAGGTCACGACATGCTGCCGCAGGGCGCGTCCCCAGTCGGGCGGAGTTTGGCCGAGCTGGATCCCCGTTTTGAACCGGAGCTCGTGGTACAAAATATCGGCCTCGACCGAGAGATGCAGCGGCAACCGCCCCTCCACCGTCCCGCCGGCGATCCAGCGCTGCGGAATTGAAGAGCCGACTATGCTATATGGAGGGGCCACTTGAAAGGGGGGACAACACGGCGGAACGTTGTAATTCTGGAAATCCTGCGTCAGACCTGCACCGCCCATTAGGCCAACAGAAAAGGGCTGCGCGTATGCTGACACAACGGGCATCAGGATGATCCAACAGAAGAATGATGTGCGTATCAACAGTGTTTGGACGCTGCGTTGGGCATCGAGGTTGCGAACCTGTTTTGTCTTGTAGCTGCTGGGACAGCTACAAAGTCCCGTCGTCCAAATGGCACCTGACTTCGATAGTCAGAGACCGGTAGCGTCCCCGACGTCACTTCTGGCAGGTGAACTGGGTTCGCTCGGCGTGCGTGGCCGCGCGGCGCTCGATCTTCACCACCATCACGATGTGGGACAGCCGGTCCCGGGTCCATCCGCCAAGCCAGATCACGACCCAGTCGCCAAACAGCGAGCCGATCGTGACCGGCGTGCGAAGGCGGAGGAACTTGGTTTGTGCCTGCATGGTGTCGACTCTTGCGAGTCAACCGATGCATTGCTCTCCGGCCCCAACGAGTCAAGTCGCGTCCTCGGGCGGGATTGAGCCAACCAACGACGCCGGATTGTCGGAGTACCGCATGACTGCGCGGAACGCATCCACGGGGTCTGCCGGATCGCGTTGAAGTCTTGGCCAGTCATTATAGAAACGAATCCGGGAACGCGAAATAGATTCCAGAAACTCCCCACAATAAGATGAAGAAGAAGCGAATGGAGATGAAAGAAGAAGCGAATGGAGATGAAAGAAGAAGCGAATGGAGATGAAAGAAGAAGCGAATGGAGCTTCACAATCCAATCCACAGAGGTCCATCGCGACAGCTCGTTACGATACACAATTATGCTTCCGGTGAGGCTCATGAATGCTAGGTACATTGCGGCGATCGCACCGATCCAAAAGTGAATCTGGAAGACGGCGTTATGCAGGCGAAGTTTGTGGGGCAGTTCGAGCCACTGTTGCCACCAATTCATCTTGCTCTCCCGTGTGAGCGCGACAGTTTGCATGGCATGCGACGTTTCATCGGTAATGTTCCGCTTCTAAGATTCGAAGGCCTTTTGTTTATGCGTTGAACCCGGCCTCCGCTCTACCGGCGGGTGGCGACGATGTCGAGATATTCGCTTTCGCTCAGGACGGTGTCGTTACAGGAGCGGTTGAATTCCTGGATCAAGGCGGTCATCTCCCGTGTGAGGTGCTCCTGCGATTCGGGCGATGAGTGCTGGTACGCGTTCATGGCCGGGCCGAAGTGGGTCCTCATGAACTCGACCCAATGGGAGGGCGACGGCGAACGGAAGCGGACGATCCGCCGCTTTATCTGGAGGTCGGAGACGTACGGGCCGAGGCGCTGGTTCAGGATCGATTCCTCGCCCCACGTAATCGGGAGTTCGACCTGAGTACCGGGTGCAGAGTAGCGCGCTAGTAAATAAAAGAGCTGTCCGAACATCCCGTCGGGCGTCCAATTGGCCATGGCGATCTTGCCGCCCGGGCGGCAGACGCGAGCCATCTCGGCGGCGGTTTTACCCGGATCGGGGGCAAAGATCGCTCCGAAGGTGCTCATGACCACGTCGAAGGAGCCATCGGCGAACGGGAGCGCGGTTGCGTCGCTTTCTTGAAAGTCGATGTGCAGGCATTCGGCAGCCGCGCGGAGCCGGGCGCGTTCGAGCAGGGCGGGCGTGATGTCGACTCCCGTGACAGCGGCTCGGCGGCGGGCGGCCGCCAGGGCGGTGTTGCCGGACGCAGTGCCGACATCGAGCACCCGGTCACCGGCGTGGACGGGTATCGATTCGCAGAGGAGCTCGCCGACAATGGAGAGTTCGACACCCATTTTGGGGAAGTCTCCGGCGGTCCAGGTTTGCTGTTGAAGTTGATTCAGCTCTTTAAGGTCCATCTGTATAGAAGTTCGCTCAAGGCGGGACCAAAGTTACGCGGGAAAGTTGAAGGATGATGAGAAGGCCGCGTAACTTTACGCGGCTCGGGTTCGAAGGAATGAGTGGGACGCCCATTGAAGACCGCCAGCTAAGAGACCTCATGCAGCGTTACCAACACGCCGACGCGGCGGCTTTGGAGGAACTGGTGCGGCATATTTCGCCGATGCTGCTGCGCTACTTCGGCGCATCGTGTGTGAGATGGCATGACGCGGAGGATCTAGTGCAGGACTGCTGGATCAAGATTCACCGGTCCAGACACACTTACCGTCTTTCGGAGCCGGTCATGCCGTGGATTTACGCGATCGCGAGGCACACGCGGCTGGACGCATACCGAAAGCGGCGGCGGCTGGAGTCGCGAGAGGTGCTGGTGGCGAGCGTGCCCGAAAGCCAGCATCACAGCGCGCCCGAAGCGGCGCGTGAGCAGGGGGAGATCGACCGGATGATCGCAGTTCTGCCGGAGTCGCAGCGTGAGGTACTGGTGATGCTGAAAGTCTCGGGAATGAGTTTGGAGGAGGTGGCGAGGGCAACTTCATCGACGGTTGGAGCCGTGAAGCAGAAGGCGCATCGTGCCTACGAGACGCTTCGCCGTGCGCTGGGCAAGGAGCGAGGAAATGGCGAATAACCAGGCTGACGATGACTTGGAACATCGGTTGGTAGCGTGGGCGGCTGCAGAGCAGCAGGGGCTTCGGGTGGAAAAAGAGCACGAGTTGTGCGGCGTGCTGACGGCATCGCTCAAACCGGTGAGGCAGCTGCCATCGAAGGCGAAGTTAACCGGGCGGTTTCTGCTCGCATTCGCGGCGTGCGCGGCGGGGCTAATGGCGACGCTCGACAAGGCTGGGTTTCATATGATGACCGCGGCACAAATGACCGGGATGGCCGTCATTCTCGCGGGTGGGGGCGTTCTGTTCTCGGTGAGCCTTGTGGGCCGGATGGTTCCTGGCAGCCGAAGCGCACTGCCGTTTTGGATGTTGCTGGTGACGTCCGGGCTCGCCGTGTCTGGAGGGATGGCGTTGCTGTTTCCCTGGCGAGCGTCGCATGTGGTTGTGTCGGAAGGATGGCCGTGTGCAGTGATGGAACTGGCGATCGCGGTTCCGGCGGCGGCGATCTTCTGGTCGCTAGCGAGGCGTGGCGCGCTGTTCGCATCGGCCGGACTTGGTGCGGCGTTGACGGGGCTGGCAGTTTTTCTGGCGCTGACGGCCGTTCAATTCCAGTGCATGTATCCGCAGGCTCCGCACGTGTTGGTTTGGCATGGCGGAATGGCGGTGCTTCTGATCGCGCTGGGTGCCGCGATCGGACGGGCTATGGAACTTCGGCTGCCTTGACCTCGGTTTCGAGCTCACGCAGGTCGCGGCCACGAGTTTCGTGGCCGAAGCCGGCGATGAGCAGCAGGGATGCGAGCGTGGGAAGGGCGATGGCTCCGGCGGCGAGTCCGAAGGCGGGCACAAGCGAGAACGCGGCGAGCGATTGAGCTATGACGCCGCCGACCTTGCTGCATCCCGCGATCCAACCGGTGGCTCGGCCGCGCTGGCGGACGGGAAAACTTTCGGCGGCGTAGGGCATAAGGATCGAGATCACCGCGCTGGTCCCGATGACTAAGAGCGAGACGGAGATGAGCGGAGTTGCGCGAAGGAGGGTCGCGACCAGGCCGAGGGTGGTGACGGCGATGGCGAGGATGAGGACGCGCTTGGTACTCCAGAGGCTGTAGAGGTAGGTTGCGACGGCGACAGTGGGGACGGCGATCAATGCGGAGCGAGCGATGACAGCGCTGGCGAGTGCCACGCTGCGGCCTTCGGTGACGAGCGCGGTGGGCAGCCACAGCAGGATGCCGAAGTTCGCGAAGCCCCAGGCGAGCGCGGCCAGGGTGAGGGCTATGGTGACTCCGAGGAGCGGTTGAGATTTCACGACTCTGGTTTGAGTTGGCTGTGGCCTTTGCATGGCCATGATTTTTCCGCCGTAGCTGGCGAGGGTTTGGCGAGCTTCTTCGATGCGTCCCATTTCCAGAAGGAAGCGGGCGGATTCGGGAAGCAGAGGGCTGAGGGCGATCAACATAAGCCCGGTGGGGAAGCCGATGAGCCACATAATTCGCCATCCGAAGTAGGGCTGCAAGAGGGCGGACGCGGCGCTGGTGGCGAAGTAGCCGCCGATGGTTCCGATGCCGCCGATGAGAACGAGGCACCAGCCGCGGTGCTTGGTCGGCATGATTTCGGCGAGCAGCGCGTTGGCGACGGGGAGCATGCCGCCGGCTGCGAGCCCCATCATGATGCACATGAAAACGTTCCAGCCGAAGGAAGGCATGGCTCCGCAGATGGAGGTGCCGACAAAGAAGACAGCGGCTAAGAGGAGGGAGGCTCGGCGGCCGTAGAGGTCGGCCAGGGCGCCCCAGAGGAACGATCCGACGGTGGTTCCCAGGAGTGCGAACAGGGGTAGAACAGCGACCTGGGCGGCGCTGAGGCCGTATTCGGCGCGCATGCCGGGGATGACGAAACCGAGGCTAGAGGCTTTCATGACGTCGATGATAAGGGCAATGGCGAGGACTCCGATTTGCAGCCAATGGGCGTGGGTGAGCGGGGAGTCTTCAGGCGGGAGGACGGAGCTGTGGGGCGAGTGCTGCGCAGATCGGCGGGGGAGAAGGCCGTAGGCGGTAGCGCCAATTCCAAGGACGATGAAGGCCATCCCCATGAGCATGCCGTTGTCGATGGGCATGCCGACGAGTCTCCAGCCGGTGTGGCGCCCCATGAGGAACATCGGCAAATGGAGTGCGACTCCAATGGCGACCATGATGGAGCCGGTCCAGAAGGCGACCAAGTTGTGCCAGGAGGTAAAGAGGTGGCAATTGCGATTCACTCGCTGGTTGATTCGATTGAGGCGAAGGGAAAGTTACGGTGAGTTGCGGCGTTTCGTGCGAGCCTCATTCTCCAGCTTGAAGGGGCCGCTTCGGCGCGAACGAATACCGATGCGGGGCCTGCAGGTACAGGGTATGGCCTTATGACTCCTTGTTGGAGGAGGCAGCCGGCTTTGTCAGGCGAGGTCGCCTATTTCGTCGGCTTCTCCGGAGTAACGCCAAGAGCTTTCAACTCCTCGGCAGCCTGGGTATCCCCAGCCTTCACGGCCGCTTGGAACCATTGGATCGCCTGACTGCGGTCCGGAGCAATACCGTCGCCGGCAGCGTACATTCCCCCTAGGTTTCGCATAGCAAGCGCGTCGCCTCCGTCCGCGGCCTTATGAAACCACTTCAACGCTTCGGCGTAATCAATCGCCACGCCCCTGCCATCCTCGTACATGGCTCCGACGTTGTTCATTGCGGTAGCCTCATGCGCATCCGCCGCCTTGCGATACCACGTCATCGCCTGCGCATAGTCTTGCGCAACGCCCTTGCCGCGGTCATAAAGATACCCGAGGTTGACCATCCCTGTGGTGTTCCCGCCGACGGCCGCCTTCTGGAACCACGCGAACGCCTGTTGATCGTCCTCCGGTACTCCTTTTCCGGTCTCGTAGAGATACCCGATGCGATCCATCCCCTCCGGGTTGCCCGCATCTGCGGCTTTCCGGTACCACCTGAGAGCCTTGTCGTAACTCTGGGGTACTCCATCGCCGGATCGATAACCATCGCCCAGCGAGACCATTCCGTCGGTTCCACCTACCGGCAGGCGCGGCTCCATCGCCAGGGCCAGAGCCGCGCCGCAAATCGCCACGATCGTATTTCTCCGCAAGCGCTGTCCCGGTTCCGCTGGAAGCGGCAAAGTGAGCCACGCGCCGAACACGAATCCCGCCGCCAAACCGCCCCCGTGCGCCGAAAGATCGATCCCCGGCTTCAATCCGTATACCAGGTTGTAGGCAATGAAAATGCCAGCGGTAGTGACTTGCGATTTGATCAATCGCTTCGCCAGAAATCGCCGATCCATAAGCAGAAACCCGAACAGGCCTCCGTACAAGCCGAAGACTGCGCCGGACGCGCCCGCTGAAACCAGACCCGGGTGCAGCGTGAGGCTCATGAAGCTTCCCCCGATCCCCGCCAATACGTACAGCAACAGAAAGCCAGCGTGCCCAAAAACTCGTTCGGTGAGCATGCCAATGATCAGCAGCACGTACATATTCATCAGCAAATGCATGATGCCGATATGCAGGAACATCGACGTGAAGATCCGCCACCATTCGCCTTGGTGTACCAGCGGCCCGAAATCCGCTCCCCAGTTGAGCAGCGCATCGATGCTTGGGTCAGTGATGGAAACCCCGCGCACCACCATAGCCACAAAGACGGCGAGGTTAATCGCGATCAGCGTGAACGTGACCAGGGGCGTGCCCGCCTGCGCCAGCGCGCTCGCGAAGCGTCGTTCCTGATCGAGTTCAAGCGACTCTGCTGGTTCCAGTGGGCTCGGCGTCACAAATCAAGCCTATCCTTGCGAGCTTTGATTTTAGCAGCGTCCACACCCGGGGCGTTCTTAAGTTTCCAGGATCGACGCGTTCAGTTTCCGATATTCACCGACATCGGGCCCAAACGGGCGTTCCACACCAATGTTGGCCCCGATTGACGGGAGGCAAACCGAACGCGCACTCAATCGGATGCAGCTACCGGATTGGCGAGTTCGCAGTGCCTGGATGGCTTCGATGACCTGCTTGGTAGTGGGCTTCTCACCAAGAATCTGTGGGACAACCTGCGAGCCCCAGGCCAGCTCAACAGCTTGAGGTACGCCACGGGCAGCCGGAGACGCCTCAGGGAGCTCTGCGTATCAAGGGAATCAAGAGCGTCAGATTTTTGGGAATCTTCCACGATCCGCCGTTTACGCTCGGATGTTTTAGGTGCCGATCCCCCGGAATATCAGCATCCTTCGCCCGCTCGTTGATGCCGGAGTCATCTTCGCCGCCAAAAAGAAATTCACCATACCAAGCCGAATTCTTGGGAAGTACGCCGCGGGCAAACATGGCCGGGCCGGTTCGGGCCTCCAGAAGTTATTCGCAGACCGCGAGCCCTTCGAGGCCAAGATCCGCTCAATCCTAGAATATCGTCATCTTCAGATAAAAGGGGTGGTGACGAGCAGATCTGGGATCACCTTGAGACGATCATCAACAACTGGACAAACCCCACATTGTTATAGGTACGCCGCGGGCGATTATCAATCGTGCGTTTGAATGAATCTGGCACCGAGAACTGCCCGAACGCAACATACCTGGAGAATGGACACGCGAGTTCTTGAAGATGACAGACCGGCCGCCTCACGGAAAGATTCAGCCCGAAATTGGTCTCCAATGCCGCCTCTTGGAACTCACGACGGATTCGAGCTTGGCCCCCGGCACTCGGTGGGCTACAGCGTGGCGCTGGCGTCCTGGTGTCTTCAGCTCGCAGACCAACTGGCGGACGAACTTACGCAGTCCTAGCCGTTCGGGGCCGAATGGCGCGCCGTTCCTTCGAAAACCTGATGCTTTTGGAGGGATAGAATCGCGTAAGATCGGCTCATGGGCTACCGCGAGCAGAGTCTTGGAACCGCTGTCGTTTTTCTTCTCCCTTCCCTAAAACTGAAGGAGCCGTCAGCGAGCGGACCTTCTGTTGAGAATCGGCTCCACACCTTTCTGATGGACAACTTCGGTGGTTACACTGCCCAAGCCGGAAATATCTTCGGGTACTGGCGAGACGACCGCGGCCGCGATTCCTATGGCGAGCACCGTGAATTCAGCGTGGCCTTCGTCGAAGATTCAAGACTTCCGATTCTCAAGCAATTTGTCGCGAAGATGGCCCAGGAACTCGCCGAGGAATGCATCTACATGCGCGCTGGAAACACGGCATCTTTGATCTATCCGGCGCCGGCCTGACCGCCAAAGACCCCACCGGCAAGGGGAGTGGGTCGAGTTCAAGTAAAATGCTCCTTATGCGATGTTCCTTCCTCCTTGCCCTTGGGGCCGCCGTTTCAGTTCCGGCCGCCTTCGCTGCCGATTGCGACCGGACTTGCCTCAAGGGCGTGCTCGACCAGTATCTGAATGCGGTCATACAGCACAAACCAACAGCCGTGCCGTTAACACCCGGATATCGGCAGACCGAGAACGCGATGGTTCGACGTCCGGGCCAGGGAATTTGGCAGACGGCCAAGGCACTCGGTAAGATCCAACGGCGCTACTTCGACCCGGTTACGCAGAACGCGGCTTATTTCGGTACGCTCGAAGAGACTTCCGGCAACGCAGCCGTAGTGACGCTGCGGCTGAAGGTCGCCGACCGTAAGGTGGCCGAGGCCGAATGGTATCTCGCGCGAAAGGGCGACCCGGGCATCGGCGTGGGAGCCGGCGCGCAGGCCAACAGCGCTTTCTGGGATCCCGAGTATCTGACGGCGCATCCTCCCGTGGAGCGCGTGGTGCCGAAAGCCGAGCGCGTTTCGCGCGAGGACCTGATCGCCATCACCAACAGTTATTTCGATTCGCTTTCAGCCCGCGACGGCCACATCATGATCGCGCATCCTGGATGCGTGCGTCTGGAGAACGGCGTCCTCACCACGCAACGCGACGCGCCGGCGAATCCGCCCGCCAACACTGCCGGTATTTTCAACGGCAAGACCGATTGCATGAATGAGGGGGCCATGACGAACATCTTCGCGGTGGTCGCTCGCCGATTCCCGGTGGTGGATGAAGAAGCCGGCACGGTGCTCGGGCTGGGCGTCTTCCTGCGCAAGCCGGGCGTGGCCATGCGTCGCAATCAGTTCAGCGAGTGGTTCGTCATCGACCAAGGCAAGCTAAGCGCCATCTATTCCTCGATGTTCTACCCGGATCAGGACGCGCTGGTGCCCAATTGGGCACCCTACGACGGCAATTGGCCCGTGCTGCCGGCGCCGAAGTAGCGCGCCGCTGAAGCGCCGCGATTCGGCCGATTGTGTCAAGATTAGTCCTCTCCGGAAACTCAGACCCTCACGCTGCCGGAACTGGCTCAGTTCCATGGCTTTGGCCGAATCCGGCACATCAATCGTTGGGGGACGGTTCGCGGCCACGGACTGCGCGTTGGAGTCAGAGGTGGCGCGCGTATGACCGGTGTGTTGAAGAGCCGTCAGAGACTTGAGGAGGATCGAAAACTGTTCCGATCAATTCGCAAGAGCGGTACCTTGTGGGGCGCCGGTCGCCTTGCTCCATTTGGGCGATCAGGGTCGTCGGGTCACCTCCTCAACTAAATTCAAACTGAGCCAGTACCACCACTTTTACATAACGGTTGTGCACGCACCCTCTGTGCTGTAACCTGCAGAGGGAGCTTTGATCAAGTTAGCTTAGATCACGGAGGAAACATGCGAAAAATGTCAGGTTTGGCATTTGCCATTGCTGCCGGCGTCCTCAGCTTGCTCGCTGGAACTCAACCAGCTTCGGCTCAACCGTATTACGCGCTTGAGTATTATGGCGGACCCATACTGGAGACCTTCACGGTATATCCGCTCTACTTTGGTAACCCCTCCGGTCCAGGCGCTTGGAGCGCAGCCCTCATTGGCCAGCAGCAGACCTACCTCACCCATCTCGTCGATTACATTTCAGGGGTGAACGCGCCGGCGAACCAACAGCCCATGCTGCGGCAATACGGCGTGTTTGAGGCCAAGCTGCATCCTCCGGCGGAGGCCACTGCACCATCAACGCCATCAAACCCCTGCTATTCTTCCACCGCGTCGGCATATCCCACCACGCTGACGCATAGCGACATCATCTGCATCATTAAGGCGAACCAAGCCGCGGGCACACTCCCGCCATTCGGCGATCACACGGTGATCGCACTGTTCCTCGCGCCCGGTTTTTTTGCGGCGCCCTGCGGGACCGCCGGTTGCCACCAATCGGAGGCTGTAGGGCAGTATTGGCTTGCCGTCCCACTGGTTTTCGATTCCATGGGTCACTATGACATTTTCGGATTCCAAGTTACTTCGGCTCACGAGGTGTTCGAGTCCGCCACAGATCCAGCCGTGAACGGCCCACCCCCGGTCTGCTCACTTCCTCCTTGCGGGCCCGTCGCTCCAACCACTTGGGGCTGGCTCTCGGATCAGTACATGGGGAGTTCGGGAGTCGGAGCGGACGAGGCCATCGATGAATGCGGAAACTTTTTTTTCATTACGCTTCCAAACCTGGGAGGCATTTCCATCCCGGAGGCCATCGACAATACGCTGGGGACCCACATTCCAACTCCCCCCGGCGTGGCCGTGGAAGGCGCCTGCAACACCACTGGATACACCAGCACCGAGGAGCAGGCGGTCTACGGTTTAACGCTCGCGCAATACCTAAGCCAGTATTCCACCGCGAAGTCTAAAGGGATGCGGTTGTACACTCTTCAGGCTTATGTCACGATCCCGAAGGGCGACATCCTCTACAACGCCGTCTGGCGGCCAGGCGGCAACACGGATGAGGAGGCGGACTACGGAGTCACCTTCGCCAAGCTCCAAAGCGATGATCTTCTCTATTCAGGAGAAGGCTATCGGTTGTACATTTTGCAATCCTATGTGCTGCCGCCCAGCGCGGGGCCATTAGCGGATGAGGTCCGCTACAACGCTGTCTGGCGTCCGGGGCTGTTCAACTATGCGGCCGACTATGGAGTGATCTTTTCGCAATATGCGACCGACCAAGCGGCTCATAGCGCGGCTTCGGACAACCTATATATTTTTCAGCCCTACGTGCAGAACGCGATCTTCATGTTTTACAATGCGCTGTGGCGGCCAGGAATATCGGCGGAGCAAGCCCACTATGCCATTTCCGGACCGCAGCTCAAATCGCTAAATAACACCTTGTCTAGTAGCGGATGGCGCCTCTATCTCCTACAGTCATACGTGGTGGGGTCAGGCGCACCGGAGTATGACGCGATCTGGCGGCCGGGAAATCACGCTGAAATCTCGATCCATGACGCCACCTTTGCGACCTATATGACCGAGTACAACAATCTGAGTGCCCAAGGTTATCGCCTTTACATCCTGGACACCGTCGTGCTGTCCACGGGAGACGTGCTGTACAACGCTATTTGGCAGAAGGGCACGGTTGATCGGCCTCTATAAGTTTCGGAGGTTCGCACACTCACGATCATCCCCTTGATTCAGCAGCCGAACCGAGGGCTTGCCACGGGGCTATCGTTCTTTCCGCCGCTTACGCCCATGGTAATGATGTTGCGGCAATCCATGCCAGGCGGTGTTCCGGGCTGGCAGCCATGGTTGGGACTGGCGTCTGCTGGTTACTGCCGAAGGCTGCACTAAACCTGCGACCACGACCGCCCGAGGGTGCGGTCGCAAAGGCGGCCCAACGTAAGAAGCGCCCGATCGTGATCTTCTGACCACCGATGTCCGCAGTTGATGCGCATGTAGTTCTTGTATCGGCCGGTGGGGGAGAAGATGGTTCCCGGCAAGATGCTGATGTGTTCGGCCAGAGCCGCTTGATAGAGTTGCAACGCGTTGATCTTGCCAGGCAATTGCACCCACAATACATAACCGCCAGCCGGAAGGCTGATGCGAGTTCCTTCTGGCAGATATTTCCCAGCGGCTTGCCGGATTTGTTCTACCTGGGATGCAAGAGTAGCGCGCAATCGCTTCAAGTGCCGGTCATAGCCGCCGGATTCAAGGAATTCCGCAAGCACATGCTGCTGCAAAGACGGGGCGGCGAGAGTAGTGAGCAGCTGAAGCCGCTCAATCTCCGCGCGAAAGCGACCTCCGGCGACCCAGCCAATGCGATAGCCCGGCACGAGCACCTTCGAAAAAGACGAGCACAAAATCACCGATCCATCTTTGTCGAACGACTTCGCGGTCCGTGGACGGGTCTCGGCAAACGCCAGATCCGCGTAGATGTCGTCCTCGATCAGGACGACCCCGCTACGCGAGGTCAACTCCACCAGAGCTTGCTTGTGTTCGTCCCGCATTACGAAGCCCAGCGGGTTATGGCAATTCGTCATGGTGACGCACACCTTGACGCGGTGTTCGCGGATGCTCCGTTTCAACTCGCTCAAATCCATTCCCTCTTGGGGGTGTGTCGGGATCTCGATCACCTTCATTCCGAGGGAGGCGGCGATCCCGACGATCCCGAAATAGGTGGGACTCTCTACCGCGATCACGTCGCCCGCCCGCGCCACCGTCCGCAGGCTGAGATTGATCGCATCGGCGGCTCCCGTGGTTATGGTTACGTCACGAGGTCCAAAGGCGCAGCCCATGCTGGTGGAACGTCGTGCAATCTGGCGGCGTAGGGACTCGACTCCGGGCGGGAAATCGTAACTGGCGCTGTGGAGCGGCTGGCTGCGAACCACCCGCTGCAGAATCAGATTGAGCTTCCGATGAGGAAACAGCTCAGGACTTCCCGAAGCGGGTCCGAATGCTACGTGACTGGGATCGCGCGCGGCTTCCATCATGCTCGTGAGGACCCCGGCGGTTCCAAGCACGGCTGCCGGCCTTCCCGCTTCCGGTTCCGGCTCGGGGATTGACGTCGAAGAAGGCGTACAAACATAAAACCCCGATTGTGGCCGGGCTTCCAGATAGCCGCGGTTTTCCAGCAACAGATAGGCCTGCAACGCGGTCGAGACGCTCACGCGTTGCTCCCGGCTAAGCCGTCGCAGGGAGGGTACGCGGTCCCCCGCACGAAGAGCTCCTTGCTCCATTTGCCGCGTCAGGCTTTCGGCGATGCGGATGTAAAGCGGACCTTTATTTCTAGCAATTCGCTTCATCGAGAAAAGGATAACAGAGATAGAAGCGGAAACTGTTATGGGTACAAATCGATAAATCTGAATCTGTACAGGATGAGCCGGTTGGGTTTATCTTCGCAGTATGTTCCGGCCCACGTTGGCGACAAGCATCCGCGTATGTGGGCGCCGGCAATTCGCGCTATTGCTGGTGGCCGCTTTCTGCAACAGCGGCGCTCCGGGAAAGGATGCCACACCGGCGGAAGCCGGGCGGGCCGAATCCGCGGACGAGCTGAACCGGCACGCGATAGATCTGGAACAACAGGGCCGCTTTGCCGAGGCCGAAGCCGAGTTTCGGCTCGCTCTCAACGCGTGCCGCCCAACCGGCTGCCCGTTACTCGCGGTGATTCTCAACAACCTGGGAAGTACGCTCCAGGCGACAGCTCGATATCGGGAGGCGGAGTCGGTGTTACGCCTGGCGATCCAAACTATGGATGCGGACGGGCGGAATGCCGCGTCGCCTTCGCCACCTGCTTCGCTTGCCCCACCTGCTTCGCTTGCAGCCGCGCTGGTAAATCTGGCCACGGTGTACCGGGCTGAGACTCGCTACGCCGAAGCCGGCGCGCTCTATGAAAGAGCGATGGAACTGCGCCGGGCCGATCCTGCCACTGCCGCCGATGAGGTTCCCAGGTTGCTGACTCACATGGCTACGCTGGCGCAGGACATGGGCGCTCTTTCGCGCGCGGAGGAGCTCATTCGCAGAGCTCAGGAGGGCTTCCTTGCGGACGGACTCCTCGGCGGTGCCGGCGGCAGGGCGTGCCTGGCAAGTCTCGGCGCGATCCTCGCGTCGGAGGGTAAATTCCAGGAGGCCGAGCAAATCGACCGTCGCGCGCTTTCGCTGTACCGGAATCAGCCGCTGGGTGTGCAGTACGCAGCGGTCTTGAACAGCCTGGGAAATGTGGTGGCCGCGGGCGGGCGTCTTCAGGAAGCGGAGGCGCTGCTTCGCGAAGCGCTCTCGATCTGGGAAAAACTTCTTAGTCCGGATCATCCCAGCCTTGCGTCCGGCTTGATGAATCTGGGCGCCGTATTGCAATCGCGGCATCGTTACGAGGAAGCACAGAGGCTGATGGATCGGGCGCTCCTCATTGATACTCGCAGCCTTCCGCCGGACCATCCGCACATCGCTGTCGATTTGAACAACCAGGCCGCGCTCTTGGTGGCCCGCAAACGGTATCGGAGCGCGGAGGCGCTTCTGCTGCGCTCTGCCTCTATCCTGGAGCGGGCGCTTCCTTCATCCGATCCGCGGCGGGGGCAGATTCTGGCGAACTTGGGTAACGTGTATCGTTTAGAAAGGCGCCTGCCGGAATCGCGAGAAAACTATGAGCGCGGGATCAAGATCCTGGTTGCGGCGTGGGGGCCTGATGACTCGCGCCTGCTGACCTGGCTCGATAACTATGCGTCCGTGTTGCACGCGGTCGAGGAGTACGCTGAGGCCGAAAAGATCACGCTACAAGCCATCCGCATCAGAGTCATCGAAGCGCGCCGCCGTGCGGATTGAGACTTGCGTAGGTCGCGTCGTTGCGACTGGGATAGTCCCGCGAAGGCCGGATTTTTGGGGACGAAGGGACCTCAAACGCCTTCCCCTTGCCCCACACCTCCATCCCCGCTCACACCGGGAGCGGCGCGCAGAAAGTGTCGTATGCTCGAATGAACAAATTTTGGGGAAGGTCAGTGTCGCATAACACTACCGCGTCAGGCATGGCCGAACGCCTTCGGCGATGAATCGTTCGCCGGGAGCAGAGCTAGCTTGAATTCGAGAAGTGCTTTCGAAGGTTGGCGATTTCTATGCTAGATGGGGGCCAGTTCGTGTCGCAGGTATTACAGTGGAACACCAAGGCATCGGATTTCAATGCTTCTTCGAATTCCTCTCGATTGAATGCAACTGTCTGGTTGTGATTGTGTGGGCATACGGTATCGAACTCCATCCGGTCGTTCATGAGCCTCCTGCTGCGCGGGAAATTCGCTGGTGCGCTTGCTCGATCAGTCTTGTCAATTGATAGTAGCGCGAGTCTCCGTCTCACGCAGATTCGCTTTGGGAGCCAGCTTTGGTCCTTAGGTCCAGGTAAGTAATGGAAGTGCACGCGACATACACTCACAATCCAGCCAAACCGCCTCCATTAAAGCTATCATCGGAAATTCGAACCGCCGCGGGTGATCTGCACACTTCGTCGCGGCCCGCGGGTCATCGCGTGTTTTCGACGATGCGATACTTCGGAGATGGAAGTAGGGCTCTTTCCCAACCCGTTCAGGCCCGGAATTGGCCTGCGACCGCGCCGCGAAGCTCAGCGCCCCCTTCTGCCGCAGCACGCCCGCCACTGTCCTGTGCTCGAAGCCGGAAGCACCGTGGGCTTCCTTGTCCATCCTCCGCTCGCTGAAAAAGAGACCTTTCAAGTCGAGTATGAGGGGGAGGGCCGTTATCACTTGGTTTACTCAGTGAACACCAAAGGAAGCAAGTGGGAGCCGATCTTTACCGTGACGTATCTGCTGCCGATGGGCGGGATCGGCGCCACCAAACGAGAAATCAAGATGCACATCCAGGACACGCCGCAAACCCGCGAGATCGCCCACCTGATGCCTGGTATGTTCATTTCCCAGGATGACATGGGGACACCGGCAGGCGCCGTGACTTTGCGGGGAGCCTGGAACTTCCAAACACCGCAGGGCTGGGACACGGTCTACACTCCGGTCTTCAACATGATCGAGCGGCCCTTCGCCCCGATGCTGGTGATCCGCGTCGAGACCGACTGGCATGTTCACGACTCCGAGTTCCGCTACGTCCTCCAGCCGGGCGAAACGATTTCTGCGTCACACAGCATGCCGATTGGGCAGGTGATCTTTGTGCCACGAGAAGACATCACCTTCCGCGACGGCACGGAAGAGGAGATCGCGGTGCGACACCAATCCGCACAGGCGTTCTACGACGAGAAGGCAAGGATGAAGGTTAAGACGCCATACGGATTGGAATACAGCCCGCACTATCAGAGCACGAGCCG
>Ga0070733_10001522_pt1 | contig 17195 bp, 18 predicted proteins | sample Coa_R1_9_FD_66450 | JGI IMG/M metagenome (GOLD analysis project Ga0070733, IMG submission 66450) | Surface soil microbial communities from Centralia Pennsylvania, which are recovering from an underground coalmine fire - Coalmine... | ecosystem: Environmental > Terrestrial > Soil > Unclassified ... | reverse complement strand
TTTACTCTGCTCGCACCAAATAATGATGCCTTCAGAATTCTTGGATATAATTCTACGGCCGACATCAGTTCGATTAGTCCGGATAGCCTGCGCAACCTGGTTTTAACAAGCCTGATTCCCCAACGACTTTTCAGTTATGATCTGGTGGATAGTTCAACTGTCCTCACTGTAAATGACAGCACGCTCCAGTTTACTATCATCGGACTCGAGGCCGCGGTAAATGTAATTGGCAGCCCGTATTATTCAAACTTTGTTTCCTATAACACGATGGCTCTAAACGGAGTATTATTTAAAACGGACTCATTGCTGTTAAGATATACGCATTAATTTGCGTTTATGGATACTGAACAAACCCCATACCTTTTACATTTAGCGAGAGATAAGAAATTTGCGAAGATAATTGCAGGCAGGGAATCTTTTTCCCTTTCCAAAAGACGTGACGTTTATCTGTATTTATGTTACTCTATACTCAGTCAGCAACTTTCTACAAGAGTCGCGGATGTAATCCGTGGGCGTTTTCTGAATCTGTATCCTACAAAACCAAGCCCTGAGCAGATCCTGGCGACTTCACACGAAACATTGCGTTCCATTGGTTTATCGGGCGCAAAAGCCAATTATGTTCATAATGTCGCGAGGTTTAGTATTGAATTTGGAATGGATCAGAAGAAGCTTGCTAAAATGAATAATGAAGAAGTAATTGAGTACCTGACAAAAATAAAAGGTGTTGGCAGATGGACAGTTGAAATGTTGCTCATCTTCACGCTGGGCCGTGAAGATGTATTTGCCGTAGATGATTTGGGCATACAACAGGCGATGATCGCTGTATACAAACTCGATAAGTCAGATAAAAAAAAGCTGCATGCCGATATGTTGCGGATATCAGCCAAATGGTCTCCGTATCGCAGTTATGCGTGCCTGCATTTGTGGAGACATAAGGACAAAAAACCGGATGCCGAATAAAACAAAACGGAAGCAACCAGCATCCCTCTTTACCGTATTGATTGAAAAGGCGGGAAGCAGAGGGCAGCCGTTACAAGAAATAAATTATATTCGTGGTTCCAGCTTATTCAATCATATTTTAAAAAGTCTAAGATGAAAAATTTCAAAAGCCTATCGGCAGCAGCTGTAATTTTAATAATTGGAATGATCAGTTGCAGTAAAGGAAGTACAGGACCTGCCGGACCTGCGGGCCCCGCCGGTCCAGATAGTGTGGTATATTCTCCATGGATTCCACTGGCGTTTACATATAATGCGGCGGACACCGCCTATACGGACACACTGATTGCGCCATCCATAACCAAAGCAATACTTGATAGTGGTGTAATTCTGACCTATGTGAATGCACTGGGCCAGGATGGTACATATCATGTAATACCAACGGGAGCTTTGAATACGCTGAATTTATTTGAAGATTTCTCAATTGGCAAAATAAATATCGTTTCCTACAATGATTATAGCACGCTGCCCTACCGGTACGTTACGATCCCCGGATCATTGAAAACGGGTAACAGTGCCTCCGAACAAAAAATAAAAGGATATACGATTCAGGAACTAAAAGCGATGCCATACGAGCAGGTTCAACAGGTGCTTGGAAACTAAGCATGGATTGAAACGCCTATGTTCCTGGTACTTATTCCCTGATCAGCGGTAAATGATCAAAAATTATGACCCATCATCAATCCATCTTACGAGATGGGTTGTTGTTTGACCGGCGAAACTTCCTAAATAAAATTTTCTACATGAATATGATGAACTATATTTGCATTCGATGTTTAAACTTTAAAGCATAAATATGAAAAAGATTTTATTCTTCAGCATGACAGGAATTACTGCATTATTATTTGCATTTGTTCCTTCTGTACACCCGACATCCGGCAGTTCATCAATTTTGGTACAGGCCGGAACCTGGACAGTTGACAAGCCGCACACCAACGTTAAATTTTCCGTGGCTCATCTGGTGATTTCAGATGTCGATGGAAATTTTAAGTCCTTTGATGGTACAATGGAAGCATCAAAACCTGATTTTTCCGACGCAAAAATTACATTCACTGCAGATGTCAATTCGATAAATACCGATAATGATATGCGTGACAATCACCTGAAAAGTGATGATTTTTTTAATGCCGCAAAATTTCCGCAAATTAAATTTGTCAGCACTTCCTTTACACCGCTGGGTGACAATAAATATAAACTGGTAGGTAACCTGACCATTCGGGATGTGACCAAACCAGTAACCTTTGACGTAAAATATGGCGGAACCGTGGTAGCCATGGGAGGAACACACGCAGGATTTAAAGCAACTACCACGATTGACCGTTTTGACTATAATTTAAAGTGGAGTAAGACAACGGAAGCAGGTGGATTGGTTGCAGGTAAAGATGTCGAAATTACAATCAATGCAGATTTTAAGAAATCATAATCAAGCTTAAAGTCTAAAGCACAAAGCTTAAAGCAATTTATTCTATATAAAAGCAAAGTCCTTTTGGAGTTTCCAAAAGGACTTTGCTTTTATATGAAGTAGTCAAGACTTAATCTGACAATTGGGATTAATTTTAAGTTACCACACTTATTAATCAACCCCAAAATGTCAGATCATGAATCAGGAAACTAAGTTAATTAAAACCAAGTTAGGTCTCCTCAATCTCGCAGAACATTTGAGTAATGTAACGAAGGCTTGCAAGCTAATGGGTTACAGTCGAGACAGTTTTTACCGCATCAAACAATTGTACGATACAGGTGGAGAAACCGCATTGTTAGAAGTCAGCCGTAGCAAACCTATACTCAAGAACCGCGTGGATCCTGCGGTTGAAGCGGCTGTCATAAAGATCGCATTTGATTTCCCCGCTTATGGTCAATTCCGCGTAAGCAACGAGCTGCGTAAGCAGGGAGTATTTGTATCGCCGGGTGGTGTCCGATCTATATGGCAACGAAATGATTTAGAGGTATTTGATAAACGTTTAAAAGCACTTGAAGCGCGCACAGCTCAAGATGGATTAATCCTTACGGAAGCTCAGATGATGGCCCTGGAACGCAAGAAAGAAAAACGAGAAGCCCATGGAGAAATAGAAACCGAACATCCTGGTTACCTGGGCGCTCAAAACACTTATTACGTTGGGAATATTAAAGGCGTCGGACGGATTTATCAACAGACTTTTATTGATACTTATAGCCGGGTTTCATTTGCCAAACTCTATGAAAGCAAACATGCTATTACTTCTGCTGACATCCTCAATGACAGGGTACTTCCCTTCTTCGAAGAGCATCAAATCCCATTATTACGCATACTTACAGACCGAGGAACAGAGTTCAAAGGGAAAGCCGAGCATCATGAGTATGAGCTTTATTTAAATATCGAAGGAATTGAGCACAGCAAAACTCAGGTTCGGCATCCTCAAAGTAACGGTATCTGCGAAAGGCTTCATAGAACTATCCAGGAAGAGTTCTATGCCGTCACCTTCCGAAGAAAACTCTATGATACCCTTGATCAATTGCAAAAAGATCTGGATGAATGGATGAAGCATTACAATATGGAACGACCTCATAGCGGCCGATATTGCTATGGAAAAACTCCTATGGAGACTTTTATTGAATCTTTACCTTTAGCAAAACAAAAGCTGCTGAATGAATCTCAAACAGCAGCCTAAATAATATCCTAACCCTATAAAACTGAAATCCTAAGTTGTCAGATCAAGTAATGACCATTACATTTTATATAAACATTTAGTTACTACTTATTCTTCTCATCATATTTCTTTTGTGCTTCCTGTGCACTCTTGAAATCCAGCACGACACCATTGATACAATACCTAAGACCGGTAGGCGGAGGTCCATCTTCGAATACATGTCCAAGATGCGACTTACACCTGCCGCATTCCACTTCGGTTCTTTCCATGCCGAATGAATTATCTTTTAAATAAATGATACTCGTTTTGCTGATCGGCTCATAAAAGCTAGGCCAGCCGCATCCGCTTTCGAATTTAGTATCACTTCTGAACAATGCATTTCCGCAAACAGCACAATAGTAAGTACCGATTTCCTTTGAATGTTCAAACTTGCTGGTAAAAGGTCTTTCGGTTCCTTTTTGACGGGCAACATAGTAAACGTCAGCGGGAAGGAGTTTCTTCCATTCATCATCCGTTTTATTTACAAAAGAAGAATCGGAATGAACCGGCATTTTATCCATATTTACATTTTTACTTTTAGCTGACTGAGAATAACACTGCTGGAACAAAAACGCCAGCATTAGAATTCCTGATGTTTTGAATATTCTGCTCATTTTCTATTATTATAACAAATGTACGTACCGAGTGTTCTCCTGGTTTGTCAGTTCTTTGACATATAACCGATTTCACAATTCTCTTTCTACGTATAAAGCTGATTCACCTCTATTTATGCAATGATTGACCTGTTTTGTTAAAGGAATTATAAGAAGGGTATACTATATTTGTTCATACCTAAGGCTAGTCAACATGTTTAATTTAATTCTATTCGGTCCACCCGGAAGCGGGAAAGGCACACAGTCTGAAAAGCTGATTGCCAATTACGGATTCAAGCACCTCAGTACGGGAGATATTCTCCGTAATGAGATTAAAAACGGGACTGCTCTGGGATTGGAAGCCAAATATCTTATGGACCGGGGACAATTGGTACCGGACGCAGTTGTTATAGGCATGATCCGAACGGCGCTGGAACAGAATCCCGGCGTGAATGGTTTTCTTTTTGACGGTTTTCCCAGAACCAATGCACAGGCGGAGGCACTCGATGCACTTCTTGATGAAAAAAACACCTCAATTAATGTCGTCCTTGCACTTCAGGTTTCCAAAACGGAACTCATCAAAAGACTGCTGAATCGTGGGCTCACGTCCGGTCGTACGGATGACGTAAATGAGTCTGTAATCGGCTCCCGGATTGAAGAATACGAGCGAAAGACTGCAGCCGTTGCAGACCACTACAAAAAACTCGACAAGGTGGTTTATATACCGGGCGAAGGCAGTGTTGACCAGATTTTTACTTCACTTTCAAAAGAGATTGACAAGAGAAGTTAATAGTATGAGAGTATGGGAGTAAGGGAGTATGAGAATAAAAACTCCACTCTCATACCCCCATACTCTCATACCCCCACACTTGAGTTTTAGGCTTCGCCTAAAACTCAGCATCCCGTTTCTGGATATTCTTTTCTACACGTACAGATATCCGGATACTTATTTCATACAATAAAATCAGGGGAAGAGCAACAATCGTCTGACTCATCCAGTCGGGTGAAGGTGTAATGACAGCTGCGACAAAGAGTATTGCCACATAGGCATATTTCCGATAGGTTCTTAAAAAACCAGGCGTGATCAGACCGATATGAGTCAGGACATAACTGATCAGGGGCAATTGAAAAGCGATACCGGATCCAATCAGAATATCGAGCAGGTTATCCAGATAGTCATCCAGTGTTGGCCGGGTGATCAGCATACCGCTCATACCGAGTTTGTAGTTTGAAAGAAAACTGAATGTAAAGGGAGCCAGCAGGAAATAACCAAACGAAATACCAAGGAGGAAAAAAAAGGTGACAAAAAATATTGAACCCCGCGTACTATTGATTTCTTTGGGTGAAAGCGCAGGCTTTACAAAGCGCCAGAACTCCCAGAATATATAAGGGAAAGCGATTATAAACCCACAAACAAAGGCGATGGTTATGCTTGAAATGAACTGAGATCCAAACGCGGTGGTTTGCAGTTGTACATTCGCTGCCGGCAAACACAGTGTATCACCAATATGCAGAAAATGGCTCAGTTTACAAAGGCCTACAACTGACAAAAAATCCTGTTTCAGCGGACCCATAATGACATTCTCAAAAATCCAGTCGATTTTTATAAATGCGAATACGGCCAGAATAACAATTGCGAGTACGGACCGAACGATATGCCAGCGCAGGGCCTCAAGGTGCTCAATAAATGACATTTCCGCCTGGCCCGGTGTTCTTTTAAAAAATTTAAACGCCATATTTCACTATTTGCCGTTTTCCTGGCGTCGCAAAGGTAACGATGAAAGCCTAAAGCTTAAAGCGCAAAGCTTAAAGCTTTTATTATTGACATTCTAGATTAATAGAGAGTTTTCTACGATCCCATCCCGGAAAAGTTGTACCGAAAAACTATGAAAACAACTGCTTTATGCTTTGCGCTTTAAGCCTTACGCTCACTTGAGTAATTTCATTTTTACCATTTCTATCCTCGTATCGCTGACACCAAGGATTTCAAATTCATAATCGTCAATAATGATATGTTCTTTAAGACGGGGAATAGCTTCATGTCGGTTTATAATAAATCCTGACAGTGTTTCTGATTCATTTTCCGGAAAATCAAACCCATATTTTTCATTGAGATAATCCAGTTCCAGCCGTCCGGCAAAAATAAATTCATCGTTCGATAATTTTTTCTCCTCAAATTCTTCTGTATCATATTCATCGCGGATTTCTCCAAAAATCTCCTCCAGCAGGTCTTCCATTGTAACAATACCGGCTGTTCCACCAAATTCATCCACCACCCATGCAATGCTTTTACGTTCACGGCTGAATTTACTGATCAGATCGGTAGCACTCATACTTTCCGGAACAGCGGGAATGGGAAGCAGGATATCTTTCGTAGTGAGAGGTGCCTTAAAAAGATCCAGCTGATGTATATATCCAAGCACATGATCAATATTTCCGTCATAGACCACAAGCTTACTCAGTTTACTGCCCATAAATTTTTTTCTCGCATCGTCAATACTCATTCTGATATCTATGCCTTCAATTTCTTTTCGTGGTATCAGACATTCCCTCACTTTTACTTTGGGGAGAGACAAAGCGGCTTCAAAAAGGTCTGTATTCAATTCCTGTTGCGGTTCATCGGACTCACCTGTCTGCTGAAAAAAATTGCTCAGGTCAGCTTTTGCAAACAAATCTTTACGCTCATCAATGCGAACATTAAAAACATATTTGAGTATCCACTCGGAAATACGTGTAAAAAAAACCGAAATGGGATAAAATAAATTGTAAAAGAAATTGCTTACCGGAGCAAAGAAATCCAGGAGACTGTCACTTTTTGCACGAAAAAAGGCCTTGGGCAACAGTTCCCCGAAGAAAAGAATAAAAATGGCTGAAGTAAATGTTTCAAACATCAGCCGAAAAATATCCACCCATGCCTGTGGTACAACTGTTTTCCTGATAATCAGCTCCCATAACGGAGCAAGTGTTTCTCCCACCAGTAAACCGAAGATGACCAGAAAAAGGTTAAACCCGATAAGCAGCGCGCTGATAAAGCGGCTGGGTGTGTCCAGGAATCCGGCTAATAGAATGCTTCTTTGTAATCCCTGTTTTTTTTTGATTTCAATGGTAAGCCGGTTCGCATTGGCAAATGCGATTTCAATGCCAGAGAAGAAAATGATCATTAACCAGGCGATAATGATCCAGATCAGGGTATTGGTATTGATCATGTAAATACGAATATAGCTTTTTAAGCCTAAAGCTTAAAGCGCATAGCTTAAAGCTCTTATACTACTGTAACTTTACCTTCTACCGTCAATCGTCAACCGTCAACCGTCAACCGCCAACTGTCAACAGACCATGCCTTGAAAGGAAATTAGAAACAATATGTCTTGCTTCTTCGCAGGCATTTTGCAGGTTGTCATTAACAATAATATTATTAAAATGATGACGGAAGGATATTTCATAGGAAGCTTTGCTGAGCCGATCCTGTAAAGCCTCGGGTGATTCTGTGTTGCGGAACTCCAGCCGTCGTTTCAATTCTTCGATAGAAGGGGGTTGTACGAAAATAGAAAGACTTTGTTCCGGATATTGTTCCTGCACATGGATGGCTCCCTTGACATCAATATCCAGGATTGGAATTTTATTAATATTTCGAAGACGTTGAATTTCCGATTTCAGTGTGCCGTAATATCTTCCCTCATAAACCATTTCCCATTCTATAAATTCCTGATTTTGTATTTTATGTTGGAATTCTTCCAAACTCATAAAATAATAATCCACCCCATTCATCTCGTCCGGCCGTTGATGTCGGGTGGCCGCTGATACAGAAAATGCCAGTTGCGGAAAATGCTGCAACAGATAACGGGTGATGGACGTTTTTCCGGCGCCCGAGGGAGCAGTTATGATGATCAGCATCGGAAGTATTTAAATTCTTTTAATCGAGGCTCCCAGACGATTGAGCCGTTCGTCAATATACTGATAACCCCGGTCGATCTGATCAATATTCTGGATCACGCTTTTTCCCTCGGCACTCATCGCTGCAATCAAAAGTGACACTCCTGCGCGTATATCCGGGCTGCTCATCGTGATGCCACGCAATTTTTGCACCCTCCCCAGGCCGATCACCGCTGCGCGATGTGGATCGCAAAGAATGATCTGCGCTCCCATATCGAGAAGCTTGTCTACAAAAAACAACCGGCTCTCGAACATTTTCTGATGAATCAAAACACTGCCCCTGGCTTGTGTTGCAACGACCAGCAAAACACTTAGCAGGTCGGGTGTGAGTCCCGGCCATGGATGATCATATAAGGTGAGTACTGAGCCATCAAGATAAGTTTGAATGGTGTATAGTTCCTGCTGCGGAACGAATATATCGTCATCACGTATTTCCAATTGAATTCCCAATTGCCGGAATTTATCCGGTATCTGACCAAGTTCCGGTACCCGGCAATCTTTTATCAGAAGTTCACTTTGGGTCATGGCTGCCATTCCGATGAAAGAACCGATCTCAATCATATCAGGCAACATGCGGTGTTCCGTACCTTTCAATTCCTTCACCCCTTCAATCACAAGCAGATTACTTCCAATACCGGCAATCCTGGCACCCATCCGGTTAAGCATCAGGCAGAGCTGCTGGATATAAGGTTCACAGGCGGCATTATAGATGGTTGTTATACCGGTAGCCAGACTGGCTGCCATCACAATATTGGCGGTACCGGTTACTGATGGCTCCTCGAGAAGAAGGTATGAACCTTTTAGTTCGGGTGCCTCCAGCCGGAAATAGTCATCTCCCGGATCATAGGAAAATTGGGCACCTAATTTTTCAAAGCCGGTCATATGCGTATCCAGCCTTCTCCTTCCAATCTTGTCACCTCCGGGTTTGGGTACAAATGCTAATTTAAACCGGGCAAGCAGGGGGCCCGCCAGCATGACGGCTCCACGCAAGCGGCCACTTTTTTTTCGGAACGTTTCGCTATTGAGATAATCTGTGTTTACGTCATCGGCCTGAAAGCTGCACTCGTGTCGTGAAGAACGGTTGACTTTTACACCCATTTCCTGTAATACTTCGATCAAGAGGTTTACGTCCAGGATATCCGGAATATTCGAGATGGTGATTTTGCTTTTCGATAATAAAACGGCACTAATAACCTGGAGCGCTTCGTTCTTGGCTCCCTGGGGAATGATTTCTCCTTTTAACCGTTTGCCACCGGTTACTTCAAAGGAATTCACTAGTATCTTTTCTTTTTGAATTTGCTTCCGCCCCGATCGTTGTTATTACGGTTGTTGTTGTTATTGTTCCGCTGGAATTTCTGATTGCGTTTATTCCGATCATATCCATACCCACCCGTTCTTTCACGATTATCATTCGGGCGGAAACTGCGCACAAAAGGTGTATTGGTAAACTCCAGCTGGCCGTTGGTGATGGCTGTTAGCTCTCCCTGAATGGCATCATCATGGACCGTTTCTTTGTGCCAGTTATTATATGCCAGTTTCATGTAGTATGCAATGGCATTGGCAAATCCGTTTTTCTTTTCAGGATTTTCTTCCAGCAAAGCTTTATCGATGATCAGTTCCAGATTTTTTCCGAGATGAGCATGTTTCGGATAACGTTTTGGATAAGGAAGCGGATCTGATTTTTGCTTTAGTGTTTCAGCCGTCGGAATCGGGTAAGGAGATGAAACATCGAGTTTGAAATCGGATATCAGAAAAAGGTGATCCCATAATTTATGTCGGAAATCTTCCACGTTTTTCAGATGCGGATTTAGAAATCCCATCAGTTCTATAACAACGGCAGCATTTTTTTCCCGGACTGCCGGATCCTCAATAGTCAGAAGATACTCGATCATCCGCTGGATGTGGCGGCCGTATTCACGCATAATCAGATGATTACGCGTAGTATTGTATTCCATTATCTAGTTTTTATACCTGACAAACGTACGGAAAAAAATCAGTTCACGATCACCTTGGTCAGGAACTGCCTGTTATTCGCCACATTCACTGCCTTCAGGAAGTAAATACCGCTGGCTGGTTTGTTTGACAGATCCATATTGGTAATACTGGCCCCGGAAAGCTGAACCTGTTTTTTAGCAATCACCTGGCCCGTGGTTCCGACCAGTTCGAGAACATAATTACCGGTTTGTTGTTCGTCAAACTGGATTATTATATTCTGGTTTACCGGGTTTGGATATATCTGAATTCCGGGCCGTTGATCTTCCAGTTGCAGGTTAACAACTTTGATCACTGAATAAATCACATCCCCTCCGGCATCAGTACGTTTGATGCGGAAGTATATGTCGCCCGCATCAGCTTTTGTCGGGTTATATTGATACTGGTATTGTACAACAGTGCCCGCAGGAGCAGAACCAGCCGGGACGGTTCCCGCTGCCAGCCAGTTTTCGTTGTCACTGCTGTAGTCAATTTCATAAATTATATCCGGCTGATCGGTTGTGCCAAGCCATTGTAATGATATGCTGCCATTTTTTTTGTACACTGAAAAATTACTGATTTCTGCGCCCAACGCTACTGTCGGGCACCAGTAATAGGTCAGGTCCAGCGTGCCTCCGATCACTGTAGTTACAGAGGAGTTGTAATTAGACCCCCCGTCGAGTGTGATCATACCGCCGTTTATGGAATATGTAAAATTGACCGTACCCGTTCCCAGATAAGCGGCATTTCCGCCTGTATTTCCAATACCCGTTGGAAAAGTAATGATATTTTCAGGCCCATATGTAATGGTATCTCCGGGTGTACCAAGGGGTGCCAGGGTATCATATCCGTGAACCGAATTGAAAACATGCGTCATGGTGATTCCGGGACCGCTGATTTTATTCGTCAATGTCAGCTGGAACAGAAAGGCTGTGCTGTCAGGACCCGTGTTACCGGCACCAGTAACCGAAGTTCCCGTAATGGTATCATGCAGTGTAACACAACTCAGATTTCCGATGGCAGGATTAAACTGCTGGAATGAAAAATTAAGTGTACTTGCAGTTGTCGGGGATATCGTGATTGACTGGTCAATAGCGGTTGCAGGAATCCCACCGGTACAGAGGCATTGTGCAAATATCGACGGTTGGAGAAATATAATAACGCACGCGAAGACGAGCAACCCCCTCAAGTAAAGATTTTTCATAGTACGGATTTTGATGACGGATGACGGATGACGGAAAACGAATCTTTGTAAAATTATCTAATAACATACTGGAATGAAAGCGCATAAATACTTGAAGCACCTGCTCGTAATTTCCGCAGTTTAAGCACCCATTGAATATGATGGAAATTCCACCGTTTTTCACAGTAACTTCGCCCGATGGCCGGGAGATCCAGGATGATTTTCCTGAAAAAAACAATAAAAAATGAGCGAAAATTCCATTCAAATACAGGTTAAACTGGACGAGAATAAGATGCCTGTTGAAATCAACTGGAGTGCACCGGATAATACCCCCGAAAATACCAGGAAAGCAAAGGCCTTTCTGCTTTCTCTTTGGGACGGATCCGATAAAGCGGCTCTTCGCATTGACCTGTGGACAAAGGATATGATGGTGGATGAAATGGAGGACTTTTTTTACCAAACCCTTGTGACCATGGCCGATACTTATAAAAGAGCCACCCGTCATGATGATCTGGCAGGGGAAATGAAGAATTTCGCTAAGACTTTTTTTCAAAAATCCAGGGCAAAACAGTTAAATGTTAATAAATTATAATTTATAATATGAGTCTGGAACAAAAAGTAATGGCCGACTTAAAAACGGCTATGTTAGCCAAGGATGAAAAAGCTCTCCGGTCTCTCCGGGCTATTAAAGCAGCCATCCTGTTGGCCAAAACCTCTGAAGGAGCAGGTGGCGATCTGAAAGAAGCAGATGAAGTGAAACTTCTTCAGAAACTGCTCAAATCAAGAAAGGATTCATTGGAAATATATACAGCCCAAAACCGCCGGGACCTGGCTGTTAAGGAAGAAGAGGAAATCGCCATAATAGAAAAATTTTTGCCGGCTCAGATGAGCCCGGAAGATCTGAAAACCATTCTCCTGAAAATCATAGCCGATACTGGTGCCAGTTCACCCGCAGATATGGGTAAGGTAATGGGAGTAGCTACCAAACAACTGGCGGGTAAAACAGACGGGAAATCCATCAGCACGATGGTAAAGGAATTACTTGCGAAATAGCAGGTATTTGCAAATCAATTTCGAAACAGGACTGCGTTATACGAATTCCGCTGATCGATCGGGAACCGACAGGCTTCCATAAGTTGGATCAGATCTGGCAGATCCAACAGCTATTTCCAGATTGAATCAATTCATGACAGGCAATTCTATCCTGGTGGGGTATTGCGAAGAAAAATAAATTGTATGGGTGGCCTTGATAAAATCCGAATCTTTAGCATCGAATATGTTCGGAATGAACGTTTGCGGATTTCGGTCGATCACGGGAAACCAGCTACTCTGAACCTGGATCATTATTCGATGCCCTTTCCTGAACATGTGATTAATCTGATGTAGTCCTATTACAAATTCCTCCGGTTTACCGGGAACAAGAGATTCGGGATTACTGAAACTCTTTCTGAATCTACCCCGGAACACTTCCATTGTAACCGGTAACTGGTAGCCGCTTAACTTCAAATTCTCCGGATCCCATTCCGGATAAACATCGATCAGTTTTACAATCCAGTCTGCATCCGTCCCGGTGGTTGAAGCAAACAAATGTGCATTCACTGCGCCGGTAACGATGATATCTTCTTTTAGTGAATCGGTTGAGAAACTGATCACATCAGGCCTCGTATAAACAAATCGTTGATCTTCCACCTGCCAGGGCCTCCAGCGACTGCCGACGCCATATGTTTCTTCAATCGGTAGTGCTCTGTATGGAACGGGTTTTTGGGGATCACTGATATAAGAAACAGTACCCTCTTTTAAAGGTTTTGTGAATGAAGCCGTCCCGTCGGGGCCCGCATACAGTGATTGAATACTGGCCTGCCTGGGAGGCCAGTTTGTATATGTTTTCCAGACGTTCGATCCGGTTTGAAAAATATAAGCTTCTTCAAATTTTCCATCACCGATTCCTTTCAGATAATAATCAAACCATTTCTTTTGCAGATTCCGGAATACTTCACCGGTCTCGCTGCCAAAGCTAATCTGTCCGATACTGTCCCCTTTCAATCTTCCCCATTGTCCGTGATACCAGGGGCCGAGAACAATATGATTCATGTTTTTGTCATCCGTTTTTTCCATTTGCCCATACATCAGCTGCGGGCCATTCATGTCTTCCTGGTCAAAAAAACCGCCCACATGGAGTTGTGGAATTTCAGTCCTGGTTACATAACTAAGCGGTGAATTTTTCTGCCAGAAGCTGTCGTAGTTCGGGTGGTCCACAAAATGATTCCATGTTGGAATTCTGTTGTGAAAATATTCCTGATTTACATTTTTTAAGCTACCGAGTTTTAAATACCAGTTGAATAAATCAAAAGCGGGAAAATGAAAATCACTATTTGTATTACTATTTTCCAGCTCATAGGTATATTCAAATCCGTAACTTAAACGGAAAGCACCATTATGATGGAAGTCATCTCCCAGAAACAAATCTGCCATACAAGCCTGCTCTGAAGATGCTTTTAATGCAGGATGATGATCTACTGATCCCACAAGTGCCAGCCAGCCCGGATAGGAAATACCTGTGATGCCTGCTTTGCCATTATTATTTTCTACATGATGTACGAGCCATTCAATAGTATCCCAGGTATCAGTACTCTCGTCAATAGCGCCCTTTTTTCCATCATGAATAAGAGGTTGATGAATCTCAAATCTGCCCTGGCTTTTGAAACGCCCGCGTATATCCTGAAAAACAAAAATATATCCTTCAACTGCCATCGAATAATAAGGAAATCGCTCTGATAATGAAATAACCTGGGTGCCATCCGGGTAATTCCCGTCGATGCCATAAGGCGTACGGTTTATAAGAAAGGGGTAGGTACTTTTCTGATCAACCGGCGTGAGTACAATCGTATTTAATAAAATGCCATCCCGCATCGGAATCATATAACTTGTTTTCCGGTACAACGCTGAGCCAGCAGGTGCCTGACAAAAGCCATATAACGAAAATGCCACCATGATGAGCGGCAGTAAAAATTTTTTTATTACCATTTTAACAGCTATTCGTAAATGCGGAGTCTCGCTCTTAAATTATCTGTTTCCTGCTGAAGTTCTTTTATCTTTTCGAGCAGATGTTTCAGTGCATCTATGCCCGGGACATTTATATTCAGGTCATAATACAACCGGCTGAATTTTTCCAGTTCCACCACTTCTTCCATCAAAATAAAACGTTTCTCTTCGTGCGAGCTTATCGAAACCAATCCATAAGATTCCAGTGTTTCAACGAAACTTCTTTCTACCTGATAATAGCTGCAGAAGGTCTCCAGTGGTATCATTTCTTCGTCAGGCATCCGGGCGATTTATTTCATTTTTGAAAGTTCGGTAAATAGTTCCTTTTCTCTTGCTGTCAGATTCGTTGGAATTAAAATATTATAAGTAACAAAAAGGTCACCAAGGACTCCTTCCTGTTTATAAACCGGGAAGCCCTTGCCTTTCAGTCGGGATTTTGTTCCATTCTGCGTTCCGGGTTTTACCTTGAGCTTTATTTTTCCATCCAGTGTGTCTACCGTCACTTCACCGCCCAGCACGGCCGTATACAAATCAACGTTTAGTGTTATATACAAATCATTCCCCATCCTTTTGAAAACCGGGTCAGGAGCTATTCTGAATGTAATATATAAATCGCCATTCGGTCCGCCATTGGCACCGGGTGCCCCATGATTCTTTAAACGGATTACCTGCCCGTCTTCTGCACCTGCCGGAATGGTGATGCGGATATTTTTTTCATTGATGGTTAAAGTTTGTGAATGTGTCTTTGCCGCTTCACGAAGGGATAGATGTAGTTCTGCCTGATAATCCTGCCCCCTGAATTTTGTGCTGCGTGATCCTGTGCCACGGGCGCCGGACCCAAACATTTGTTCAAAAAAATCTGAATATTGACCTTCGCCAAACTCTTCGCCGTCTCCGAAGTCCGAAAATGGATTGGAGGATTGCCCGGATCTCCGCTGGCCTCCATAGGCGCCGGACTGACGGGCTTTTTCGAACTGTTCGGCATTCTCCCAGTTTTCGCCGTATTGTTCACCGTACTGGTCGTATTTTTTTCTTTTCTCCGGATCGCTTAACACTTCATTGGCTTCATTGATCTGCTGAAATTTCTTATTCGCTTCCTTGTCATTGGGATTCAGATCGGGATGTAATTTCCTTGCCAGTTTACGATAGGCTTTTTTTACATCTTCTTCAGATGCCGTTTTTGGTATGCCCAGAATTTTATAGTAGTCAGTATATGCCATAGGTTTTTATACCAGCTCTTTCACAACATTCCAGATAACTTTTGGTTTGCCCAGCGTATAGTAATGTAAAACCGGGACGCCCTTTTTTTTCAACTCCCGGCTTTGTTCCAATAACCACTTTGTACCGATGATTTCAACCTCTTCATCCGTTTTGCATTTCATAACAGCGTCAGAAAGATCCGCGGGAATGTCTACATGAAAAACTTTGGGTAAAAGAGTGAGTTGTTTTTTGTTCGTAATCGGTTTCAGACCCGGAATAATAGGAACGTCAATCCCATTTTCCCGGCATGTCTTCACAAAATCAAAAAATTTCTGATTATCGAAAAACATCTGGGTTGTAATATATTCAGCACCCGAGTCCACCTTGGCCTTCAGGAATTTCATATCTGTTTCCAGGTTTGGGGACTCGAAGTGTTTTTCGGGATACCCTGCAACGCCTATGCAGAAATTTGTCTTACTCCCGTTTTTTATGTCCTCTTCCTGGTATAATCCCTGGTTCAGATTCACAATTTGTTTCAGCAGATCAATGGCATATTGATTTCCACCCGGTTCAGGAGTGAACGCTGCCTCATTTTTCGGAGCATCACCTCTTAAAACCAACACGTTATCAATACCAAGAAAATGCAGGTCAATCAAGGCGTCCTCCGTTTCCCTCTTGCCAAAACCCCCGCAGATCAGATGAGGCACGGCATCCACCTGGTAGTGATTCATGATGGCGGCGCAGATACCCACGGTACCGGGTCGTTTCCTTACTTCTACCTTTTCAAATGTACCGTCGCTTTTCTTCTTGAACATGGTTTCACTTCGGTGATACGTCACATTGATAAACGCCGGTTTGAACTCCATTAGCGGGTCCAGATGGTCATAAATCGAACTGATCGTTTTCCCCTTCAGCGGTGGAAGAATTTCAAAGGAAACAACGGTGTCTTTAGCTTGGCGGATATGATCTATAACCTTCATCAGTGGGTTCCAGAACGGTTTATTTGTGGAGTGCAAACTTAATTCAATAGCGCTATAACACAAGCACCTGTTAAACTATTTTAAAATGAACTGATTACATATTCTTCTGGTATTTTTGTTCAAATTGTCCCGTTTTGAGTTTAACTATTCATACAAACGATCTTGTAAAAAGCTACCACAACCGAACCGTGGTTGACCATGTTTCAGTAAACGTAAAGCAGGGTGAAATCGTTGGTCTGTTAGGACCCAACGGGGCTGGCAAAACAACTACCTTTTATATGGTGGTTGGACTGATCAAACCCGATGAGGGCCAGGTTTTCCTGGACGATCGCGATATTACCCGCCTGCCCATGTATAAAAGAGCCCAGCTTGGTCTTGGTTATTTGCCGCAGGAAGCATCTGTTTTCCGCAAATTGTCGGTAGAAGATAATATCAAGGCTATCCTGGAAATGACAACGCTGTCCAAAAAAGATCAGCGGGAAAAAATGGAGGCCCTGCTCGATGAATTTCGTCTTCACCACGTACGAAAAAACAATGGGGATTCTCTGAGTGGCGGAGAAAGAAGACGAACGGAAATTGCACGCGCCCTTGCGGTCGATCCCAAATTTATTCTGCTGGACGAACCCTTTGC
>Ga0070733_10001521_pt1 | contig 17201 bp, 15 predicted proteins | sample Coa_R1_9_FD_66450 | JGI IMG/M metagenome (GOLD analysis project Ga0070733, IMG submission 66450) | Surface soil microbial communities from Centralia Pennsylvania, which are recovering from an underground coalmine fire - Coalmine... | ecosystem: Environmental > Terrestrial > Soil > Unclassified ... | reverse complement strand
CCTTTGTCGCGGAGCTGGCAAAACTCGGCGACATCTGGGTCAACGACGCCTTCTCGGCGGCGCATCGCGCGCACGCCTCGACCGAGGGCCTCGGCCACAAGCTTCCCGCCTATGCCGGGCGCACCATGCAGGCCGAACTCGACGCGCTGAACAAGGCGCTGGAGGCGCCGAAGAGGCCGGTGATCGCGATCATCGGCGGCGCCAAAGTTTCCACCAAGATCGATCTGTTGGAAAATCTCGTCAGCAAGGTCGATGCGCTGGTGATCGGCGGCGGCATGGCGAACACCTTCCTGCATGCGCAAGGGGTGGGCATCGGCAAGTCGCTCGCCGAAAAGGACCTCGCCGCGACCGCGCTGCGGATCCTGGAAAAGGCCAAGGCCGCCAATTGCGCCATCATCCTGCCCGTGGATGCCGTGGTGGCATTCCACTTCGCGGCCAATTCGCCGTCCCATGCCTACGGCCTCGATGCCATTCCCGCCGACGGCACGATCCTCGACGTCGGGCCGCAGTCGGTCGCGCGAATTCGTTCGGCGATCGACGATGCGGCAACGCTGGTCTGGAACGGGCCGCTCGGCGCGTTCGAGATGACGCCGTTCGACCGCGGCACCATGGTCGCGGCGAGGCACGCGGCCGAACGCACCAAAGCCGGGAAGCTGGTCTCGGTCGCCGGCGGCGGCGATACGGTGGCGGCGCTGAATCAGGCCGGCGTGGCCGGCGATTTCACCTATGTTTCGACCGCCGGCGGCGCGTTTCTTGAATGGATGGAAGGGAAACCGTTGCCCGGTGTCGAGGTTCTAAGAATACGCTAGTTTAAGGAATACAGATCACCGGATCGGGCATTGTCGGCCCAAACGCGGAGAATAAAGACTCATGGCTCGGATCACGTTGCGTCAATTGCTCGACCACGCGGCGGAGCACGATTACGGCGTGCCGGCCTTCAACATCAACAACATGGAGCAGGCGCTCGCCATCATGGAAGCCGCTGCAAGCGTGGACGCGCCGGTCATCATCCAGGCCTCGCGCGGCGCGCGCTCCTACGCCAACGACGTGATGCTCAAGCACATGATGGACGCGGTCACCGAAATCTATCCGCAGATTCCGGTCTGCGTACATCTCGATCACGGCAACGAGCCCGCCACCTGCATGACCGCGATCCAGGCCGGCTTCACCTCGGTGATGATGGACGGTTCGCTGAGGACCGACGGCAAGACCGCAGCCGACTGGGATTATAACGTCGGCGTCACCAGGAAGGTCACCGACATGGCCCATCTCGGCGGCATCTCGGTGGAAGGCGAGCTCGGCGTCTTGGGTTCGCTCGAGACCGGCATGGGCGACAAGGAAGACGGCCACGGCGCGGAGGGCAAACTCTCGCACGAGCAGCTCCTGACCAATCCCGACGAAGCCGTGAAGTTCGTCAGGGAGACGAAAGTCGACGCGCTGGCGATCGCGATGGGGACCTCGCACGGCGCCTACAAATTCACCCGCAAGCCGGATGGCGACATCCTGGCGATGAACGTGATCGAAGAGATTCACCGCAAGCTGCCCAACACCCATCTGGTGATGCACGGCTCATCCTCGGTGCCGCAGGATTTGCAGGAGATCATCAACGCCAATGGCGGCAGGATGAAGCCGACCTGGGGCGTGCCGGTCGCCGAGATTCAGCGCGGCATCAAGAACGGCGTCCGCAAGATCAACATCGACACCGACAACCGGATGGCGATGACCGGGCAAATCCGCAAAGTGCTGAAGGAAAACCCCGAGGAATTCGATCCGCGCAAATATCTCAAGCCGGCGATGGAAGCGATGACAAAGCTGTGCAAACAGCGGCTGCAGGAGTTCAATACCGCGAGCCAGGCCAGCAAGATCAGACGCGTGCTGACCGCCGCCGAAATGGCCAAGCGTTACGCCAAGGGCGATCTCGATCCGAAGGTCGCGTGAGCCGCCGGGCGAGCAAGCGAAACCCGCTTTCTTGCGTTTGACCGGAACTTCCGTGGAAGTATCGTTGTGAGGTATTTTGGGCGGTATCCTTGGACTGTATCCTTGGGAGTTGACCGGGAACGGTCTATTTTGACAGCTAGGAATTCGAAACCTTTCGGAGTTGGCATCGATGAATCTCGCCGATCTCAACAAGATTGCCCAGGCCATGGTCGCCCCTGGCAAGGGCCTGCTCGCCGCCGACGAATCCTCGGGAACGATCAAGAAGCGCTTCGACGCGATCAACGTCGTATCGACCGAAGAATCGCGCCGCGACTATCGCGAAATGTTGTTCCGCACCACTGACGCCATGACGCAGTACATTTCCGGCGTCATTCTCTACGACGAGACGATCTGGCAGGACGGCAAGGACGGCACGGCGCTGATCAGGCTGATCGAACGGGCCGGCGTCATTCCCGGCATCAAGGTCGACGAGGGCACGCACGCCTTGCCGGCTTGTCCCGGCGAACTGGTCACCGCCGGATTGGACAATCTCGCCGTGCGGCTGAAGAAATATTACGACCGCGGCGCGCGCTTCGCAAAATGGCGCGCGGTGATCGACATCGATGGCAGCCGGCAAATCCCGACCAGGACCGCGATCCACGTCAATGCCCACGCGCTCGCACGCTACGCCGCCTTGTGCCAGGCGGCGCAGATTGTTCCGATCGTCGAGCCGGAAGTCCTGATGGATGGCGACCATGACATCGATCGATGCTACGAGGTGACGCAACGCGTGCTCAACAAGACTTTTCAGGAACTTCGGATTCAGCGCGTCGCGCTCGAGGGCATGATCCTCAAACCCAATATGGTGGTCCCCGGCAAGAAGAACCCGAAGCAATCCTCCGTCGAAGAGGTCGCCGAGAAGACCATTCGGCTGCTGAAGACATGCGTGCCGGCGGCAGTACCCGGCATCGCCTTCCTCTCCGGCGGCCAGTCCGACGAAGACGCTACCGCGCATCTTAACGCCATGAACCGGACCTCAAACTTGCCGTGGCGCCTCTCCTTCTCCTACGGCCGCGCATTGCAGGCAGCGCCCCAGAAAGCGTGGTCGGGCAAGGCCGAGAATGTCGCCGCGGCCCAGCGCGCGTTCGCGCACCGTGCGCGGATGAATTCGCTGGCAAGCAAGGGCGAATGGAAGCCCGATCTGGAAACAAAAAAGGCGGCATAGACTTGGCCACCAAACCTGTTCCGCCGCGCCCCGCGCCGCGTCTCTATCTCGCGACCCCGGTTGTGGACGATCCGGAAGCGCTGCTGGCAAGCCTTCCGCAACTGCTTGCGCAGGCCGACGTCGCTGCGGTACTGGTGCGGCTCAAGCCCGCAGACCAGCGCACCATGATCTCACGTATCAAGGCCCTGGCGCCTGCGATTCAGGACAAGGGCGCGGCGCTGTTGCTTGACGGCCATGTCGAGCTGGTCGCGCGCGCCGGCGCCGACGGCGCGCATCTGACCGGCATCGATGCCCTTGCCGAGGCGCTGCCGACGTTGAAGCCCGACCGCATCGCCGGCGTCGGCGGATTGAAGACCCGACATGATTCCATGACGGCAGGCGAACTCGGCGCGGATTATGTGATGTTCGGCGAGCCCGACGCGCGCGGCGAGCGGCCATCGATCGCGGCGATCGCCGAGCGCCTGCAATGGTGGGATGAATTGTTCGAACCGCCCTGCGTCGGCTTTGCGGAAACGCTTGAGGAAGCCAGCGAGTTCGCAGCGAGCGGAGCGGATTTCGTCCTCGCCGGCGATTTCATCTGGGCCGATCCGCGCGGCGCGGCGACGGCGCTGGGAGAGGCCGAGCAGGCGATCGGGCAGGCGTATGCGAGAGCCTCCGCCAAAGCCAAGGCTCGGCAGGGATGACGGCCCGGAAATGAAGATCGTGCGTCCAATCCTCGGCCTGGCGACTTTTCTGATGTTGACGGCAAATGCGCCGGCGCAAGTCTCGCTGACGCCGCCGGCCACGCCAACCCCGCAGCCTTCGGCCAAGCCCGCGGACAAACCGAAAGCAAAGGCCGCCGCCCCTGTCGCAACTCCGAAGCCTGCCGCCATGCCGGCGCCGGCCGCTACCGTGACGCCTGCCCCCGCGCCCGACGATCCCAATGTCGATCTGGTTTACGGCGCCTATCAGCGCGGCCTTTACAAGACGACATTCGATCTCGCGACCAGGCGCGTGCAGCAGAACGGCGATCCCAAGGCGATGACGATGCTCGGCGAGCTCTACGCCAACGCCTTCGGCGTCAAGCGCGACGATGCGAAGGCCGCCGAGTGGTACAAGCGCGCCGCCGACAGCGGCGACCGGGAAGCCATGTTCGAACTGGCAATGTTTCGCTTCGCCGGCCGGGGCGGCCCCGTCAATCGCGAGGAAGCGGCAAAATTGCTGGCGTCTTCGGCCAAGCTCGGCAATCCCAAAGCGGCCTATAATCTCGCGCTGCTCTATCTCGACGGACAGACGCTGCCGCAAGACCTCAAGCGATCGGCGGAATTGCTTCGCATCGCCGCCGATGCCGGCAGTCCGGAAGCCCAATACGCGCTCGCGACCTTCTACAAGGAGGGCACCGGCGTGCCGAAAGACCCGGAAAAGGCGGCCCGGTTGCTTCAGGCGGCCGCGATTGCCGACAATGTCGATGCCGAGGTCGAATATGCGATTGCGCTCTACAACGGCACCGGCGTCCCCAAGAACGAAGCCGCCGCGATGGCGCTGCTGCGCAGGGCGGCGAGGCAAAATAATCCGATCGCGCAAAACCGCCTCGCCCACGTGCTGGCGAACGGTACGCCGGCCGACAGGATCGAGGCCCTGAAATGGCACACCATCGCGAAATCCGCCGGCAAGGGCGATCCCGAGCTCGACGTTGCCCTGGACAGGCTCAGTCCCGAGGATCGCGCCAAGGCGGAAAACGAGGTACGCAAATGGCTCGGCGTCAAATGATCCGCCTTGACGCGACCGCAGCCACAGGGCACGCAATCCAGGGCCCGAACCACAAACCGACATTGGGCTCGTATTTTCACCTCTCCCACCCAGCTCGGGTTTACCCGAGTTGGGCATTCAAATCTGTCGAAGTCGGATATATCCGTCTTCGATTAGGGGAGAGGTCGGCGCTTACGGCGACGCGGAAGCGTCGTCCGGTGCCGGGTGAGGGGGTTCGAACCTCACTGAAATCGTAACCCCTCACCCCAACCCTCTCCCGATGGGAGAGGGAGTGCACTTCCGCCGCGGAAACGCCGACGTTCCCAGTCCGACGCAAGCCGAGATCATGCTGCATTCAGCCCTCATCAACGTCATGGTCAAGGCGGCGCGCCGCGCCGGCCGCAGCCTCAAGCGCGACCTTGGCGAGGTGGAAAACCTCCAGGTGTCGCTGAAGGGGCCGGCCAATTTCGTCAGCATGGCGGACCGGCGCGCCGAGGAGATGCTTTACGCGGACCTTTCCAAGGCGCGTCCGGGTTATGGCTTCATCGGCGAGGAAGGCGGCAACCGGGCCGGCGACGACAAGACCCACACCTGGATCGTGGACCCGCTCGACGGCACCACCAATTTCCTGCACGGCATTCCGCAATTTGCGATTTCGATCGCGCTGCAGCGCGAGGGCACGGTGATTGCCGGCGTAATCTACAATCCCGCCAATGAGGAGCTCTATACCGCCGAACGCGGCAAGGGCGCCTTCCTCAACGACCAGCGCCTGCGCGTCGCCGGCCGGCGCAAGCTTTCCGAATGCATCATTGCCTGCGGACTGCCTCATATCGGACGCGGCGACCATGAACTGTCGCGCGCGGAGATGGCGGAAATCCAGAACAAGGTGGCGGGCCTGCGCCGGTTTGGCGCGGCTTCCCTCGATATGGCCTTCGTCGCAGCCGGCCGTCTCGACGGCTATTGGGAGCGCAATCTGCAAGCCTGGGACATGGCGGCCGGCCAGATCATGGTGCGCGAATCCGGCGGCGTCGTCTCAGGCATCGCGGGCGACGACGATCCGCTCAAGACCGGCAACGTGATCTGCGGCAACGAATTCATCCATGCGGAGCTGGTGAAGATTCTCAAGCCGTTGGGGAAATAGGATCGCCGTTTCTTCCGTTCTCCCGTTGTGGGAGAAGGTGGCCATAGGCGATCATCGGCAGTCTTCGTCGCCGCGAGAGCAACAGTGGCCGCTCGCCACGTCGCGGGCCCCAGGGGAGATTGCGGATGTTCAAACCAGCGGCTTTGGTCTTGTTGGGATTGTTACTTCCGCAAGCGTCATACGCTGCGGCGCCAAAGGAGTTGTACGGCAAGTCCGTCAGCATCACCTGGACAGAAACCCGCGAGCAGCGCCCGGAGGGCGAGGACGCCTGGCGTCAGGTCGTCGGCACCCAAACGCTGAATATCTATGTCAGCGAGGCCGGACGCCTTTTCAACAATCTGACGTATTCGACACGCCGCGGCAGCGCGGAACGCACCGGCGAGATTGCGGGATCGGGCAAGCGCTCGATCGACTTCAACGGCCATTCGCTGTTGGTCCTGATGCCCCTTGGGACAGGGGGAGCCACCCGGATTGCCGCGGAGCTTGATGCCAGTTTTGGCGGCTGCAGCGCGCAGGTGACGCGCGCCAAGGAATCCGAGGGAACCATTATTCGCAACTACAGCGGCATCATCCAGCGCTACATCGAAATCAAGTCGATTCAAGTCGGCAGCGTTTCCTGCAGCATTCGCGACGGCAATGTATTTGCCAACTGATCTGGTGCCTTCCACATCTGTGCGGGGCCATCACGAGGTCCACTATCACCCGCCATCAGGATCGAAAGCGACAGCGCGACCGCGGCCTGCGCCTCCAGTACAAAATCATCGAAATCCCCGTTAACCGCCTGAGGCGTCAGAGCTTTGCAGAAATAGGCGAGGCGGCCGGGTTTCACGCGGAAGTTCCCGAGTGCTGGCGCCGATTGATGGGATGCGGCCTTTTTTCTCGGGCGCGCTGTGCCATATTGGGGCCGAAAAAGCGGTTTCTCGCAACGGATGACATCGGCAATGGCTTCAGGCTCCTCTTTCCGCTCCGCGATGGAGATCGACCCGGTGAAGCTCTCCGCGCCACGGATTTTCCTGGTGCGGATGCTGGTGTTCCTGGTGCTGTGCGCGCTGGTGACAATCATCCTCTACAGGCAGATCATCACCGCCTTTTTCGCCAATCCCGGGCTGAACGCGCTGATCGGCGTCGTGCTCCTGATCGGAATCATCCTGTCGTTCCGCCAAGTGATCCGGCTCTATCCGGAAGTCGCCTGGGTCAACAATTTTCGCATCGCCGATCCCGGGCTTGCGATCGACCGGCATCCGACGTTGCTGGCGCCGATGGCGGCGATCCTCGGCGGCGAGCGCAGCGGGCGCATGATCATCTCCCAGCAGACCATGCGGCATCTGCTCGACTCCATCGCCACCCGCCTCGATGAGGCGCGCGACATATCCCGGTACATGACCGGCCTGTTGGTGTTCCTCGGCCTGCTTGGAACCTTCTGGGGCCTGATCGAAACCGTCGGCTCGGTCGGCAAGGTGATCGACGGCCTGAAAGTCGGCGGCGACGCCGGGGCCCTGTTCGACACGCTGAAGGAAGGCCTCGCCGCGCCGCTCGGAGGCATGGGCATTTCGTTTTCATCCTCGCTGTTCGGCCTCGCCGGCTCGCTGATCCTTGGCTTTCTCGATCTGCAATCGAGCCAGGCGCAAAACCGCTTCTATACCGACCTCGAGGACTGGCTCGCTTCCACCGTGCGCGGCTATTCCGGCGAGGCGGGAGGAGGCGGCGAACTTCAGGCCGCGGCGGAGCGGCTGCGGCAGACGCTGGAAGAAGGCGGCGGCAACCGCGCCACCACGGCCGCAATGGCCAATCTCGCCGAAGCGATCCAGGGCCTCGTCACCCACATGCGCACCGAGCAGCAGATGATCCGCGAATGGGCCGACGGCCAGGGCGAGCAGAACCGCGAGATCAAGAAACTGCTCGAGCGGCTCGCGCGCCAGCCGGAGAAGAGTTAGTGATAGCGGTTGCGCACGACCTGAGCATCGGTTCGCGTTAAGCCGCATCGCCAAGAGGAGATCGTGCCCCGGACGCAGCGCCGCGTCCTTCACCTGGCGCTGCAGAGCCGCGGCTCATCTCTGCAATCCACAGGTCCGGCTCTGCGGAGCAGCGTTGCGCGCTGCACCGCGTCCGGGACACGAGAAGCGGAGAACCCAAATGGCCCTCGCCCGTGCCCGCCGCAGTGAAACCGGTTTCAATTACTGGCCGGGTTTTGTCGACGCGCTGTCGACGCTGGTGCTCTCGATCGTGTTTCTGCTCTCGGTCTTCCTGGTGGTGCAGTTCTTCCTGTCGCAGGAAGTCACCGGCAAGGACAAGGCGCTGGAACAGCTCAACGCCAAGATCGCCGAATTGAACGATCTGCTCTCGCTGGAAAAACTCGGCAAGTTCAACCTCGAAGACCAGCTCACGCAGGTGCGGGCCGGCCTTGCTTCCGCCGAGAGCGAGCGCGACCGCGTCAAGGGACTGTATGAAGGCCTCGCCGGCGCCGGCAGCGATGCCGCGGGGCGCGCGGGCGAACTCAACAAGGCGCTCGAATCCGAAAAGCAGGTGTCGTCGCGCGCGCTGGCGCAAATCGAGGTGTTGAACCAGCAGATCAGCGCGTTACGCCGCCAGCTCGCGGCGCTTGAGGAAGCGCTCCAGGCCTCGGAAAAGCGCGACAAGGAGTCGCAAAGCCGGATCGCCGATCTCGGTCAGCGTCTCAACGTCGCGCTGGCGCAACGGGTGCAGGAACTCTCCCGCTACCGTTCGGAGTTCTTCGGGCGGTTGCGCGCCATTCTCGGCAACCGGCCCGACATCAGAATCGTCGGCGACCGTTTCGTGTTCCAGTCCGAAGTATTTTTCGACACCGGCCAGGCGCTTCTGTTGCCCGAAGGCCGCGCCGAGCTCGACAAGCTCGCTACCGCGCTGATCGAACTCGACAAGCAGATCCCGAGCGAGATCGCCTGGGTGCTGCGGGTCGATGGCCATACCGACGTGCGGCCAATCAACAACAGTCCGCTGTTCAAGTCGAACTGGGAGCTGTCGTCGGCGCGCGCGATCTCGGTGGTGCAGTATCTGATTTCGCTCGGCGTGCCGGCGCAACGGCTGGTCGCGGCGGGCTTCGCCGAGTTCCAGCCACTCGATATCGGCGTCACCGAAGAAGCCTACCGGCGCAACCGGCGCATCGAGCTGAAGCTGACGGAACGGTAGGTCTCGTCCCCGACAAGCGAACTTTCGCGAGCGCCGATCCGGGACCCAGGTATAATGAAGCAGGGTCTTTTGATGGGTCCCGGGTCTCGTTCCGCTCGGGCGCAGCCCCGCTCCACTCGCCGAGACACGATGACTTTGCCCTATTCCTTACGTCCCTATCGCACCGAAGACGAGGATGCCGCAATCGCGCTATGGCTGAAGACCTGGCAGCAGGCCTATCCGTCGATTGATTTTGCCGCACGCGTGGCGTGGTGGCGCGAACGCTGGCGGGGCGAGCTGGTGCCGAACGCGGCGATCATCGTCGCCGAGCATGCGGATGCGCTGGTCGGGTTCGTGACCATCGACGGCAAGGGCTATCTCGACCAGCTCGTGGTCGCGCCCGAACACTGGGGCTCGAAACTCGCTACCGCGCTGGTCGATGAGGCCAAGCGGCTTTCACCCGATTCCATCACGCTGCTCGTCAACGACGACAATACGCGGGCGATCCGCTTCTACGCGGCTTGCGGCTTTGTCCACGCCGGCAAGGATGTCAACCCGACCTCGGGCCTGCCGGTGCTGAGGATGGAGTGGAAGGGATGACGTGGCCCGCCATGCACCCATATCGTCATACCCCGCGAAAGCGGGGTATCCAGTACGCCGCGGCTTCTCGGTTCAATCCTTGACGCCGGCGTTTACTGGATCACCCGCCTTCGCGGGTGATGACAATAGTTGTGGGGCACAAAAAGCCGCCTCACGCGCCCTCGAACTGCAACCGCGCCAGCCGCGCATAGAGTCCGCCTGCTGCGACCAGCGAGGCGTGGGTGCCTTGCTCGACGATGCGGCCCTGATCCAGCACCATGATCCGGTCGCAGGACAGAACGGTGGCGAGCCGGTGCGCGATCACGAGCGTCGTGCGGTGGCGCATCAATTCTTCCAGCGCGGTCTGCACCAACGTCTCGGATTCGGCATCGAGCGAGGAGGTCGCCTCATCGAGCAGCAACAGCGGCGCGTCGCGCAGGATCGCGCGGGCGATCGCGATGCGCTGGCGCTGCCCGCCCGAGAGCGTGACGCCGCGCTCGCCGAGCGGGGCGTCGAATCCGCCGGGCAGCCGGCGGATAAATTCGCTGGCATGCGCAAGATCGGCGGCGCGCTCCACTTCGACGTCGCTCGCCTCGGGTCGGCCGAAGCGAATATTGTCGCGGGCACTTGCCGCAAACACCACCGATTCCTGCGGCACCAGCGCGATGCGCCTTCGCACCTCGCCCGGATCGGCGGTCTTGACCGGCACGCCATCGAGCGAAATCGTGCCGGAAGCCGGATCGTAGAACCGCAGCAAGAGATGAAACAGCGTGCTCTTGCCCGCGCCGGAGGGGCCGACGATCGCCACCTTCTCGCCGGCGCGCACCGAGAGCGACACGCCGTCGACGGCCAGCGTATCGGGGCGCGTCGGATAGGCGAAGGTGACGTTTTCGAAACCGACATCGCCGCGCGCGGGTTCCGGCAGCGCCTGCGGCGAAGCCGGCGCCGCGATCTGCGACCTCACGCGCAGGATTTCGAACAATCGTTCCGCAGCACCCGAGGCGGCCGAGACTTCGCCCCAGACCTCGCTGAGCTGACCAAGGCCGGCCGCGGCAAACGCCGCGTAGAGCACGAACTGGCCGAGCCGGCCGGGGGTGATCAGGCCGGTCTCGATGTCGTTCGATCCGATCCACAGGATCACGACGACGCTGGTGAAGACGATGAAGATGATGATGGCGGTCAGCACCGCGCGCGCGCGGCTCGAGTTGCGCGCGGCCTCATAGGCCTGCTCGACATTGCCGCCGAAACGCGCATTGGCGAGACGCTCGCCGGTATAGGCCTGCACGGTGCGGATCGCGCCGACGAGCTCCGAGGCATAGGCGGTGGCATCGGCCAGGGTGTCCTGGGCGTTGCGCGAAAGCCGCCGCACCCAACGCCCGAACGCCACCAGCGGCAGCACGATCGCGGGGATCGCGAGCAGCACGAGGCCTGAAAGCCTCGGGCTCGTGATCATCATCATCGTGGTAGCGCCAATGAACAGCATGAAGTTACGCAACGCGATCGACACCGAGGCGCCGACGGCGGATTTGATCTGGGTGGTGTCGGCGGTGAGCCGCGAGATCAGTTCGCCGCTGCGGGAGGAATCGAAAAATACCGGCGACAGCGACATCAGGTGCGCGAATACGTCGCGCCGCAAATCCGCGACGATGCGCTCGCCGATGGTCATCACCAGATAGAACCGCGACGCGCTGGCGAGCGCCAGCACCGCGACCACGGCGATCATCACGCTGAAATAGCTGTTGATCCTGGCGATGCCTTCGGGCGTAAAGCCGAAATCGATCATCCGCCGCACCGCGACCGGCACGATCAGGGTCGTGACCGCAGCGACCGTCAGCGAGACGAAGGCAAGGATCGCGCGGCCGCGGTAGCGCGCCACATAAGGCGCGAGCGCCAACAGCGGTCGAAGCCGCGCGCTGCCCTTGGCGGGCAATGTCGTCAGCGCCTCATCAAGGGCGGACACCGACTCGATCGAAGATGCGTCCGCGGTGGCCAAATCGCGTTGCGCGCTTCCGTCACGCCGGTCTTCAAGCCGTTCCACTGCGCTCATGAGATTCGAAACCACTCGCTCTGCCACCCCCAGATAGGCTCATGAGCCTTTGCTGGCAAATCGGGAATCGAACCCGGCTCGCGACGATACTTGGCCTGTTCTGATACCTGGCTTGTTTTGGGGGGCCGCTTGCGTTATAGAGCCGCCCAAATCCGCCACTCACCAAACGGAATAGACGCGCCAGCGCGCCGAAGGAATTGCGATGAAGGCCGAAATTCACCCGAATTATCATATGATTACGGTCATAATGACCGACGGCACCGAGTACCAGACGCGCTCCACCTGGGGCAAGGCAGGCGACAAGCTGCACCTCGATATCGATCCGAAGTCGCACCCGGCCTGGATCGGCGGCGCCCAACAGATCCTTGATCGCGGCGGCCGTGTTTCGCGGTTCCAGAAGAAGTTTTCGGGCTTCCTCAAGAAGGAGTGAAGCTGACCGGCCTCGTTATCGAGACCTCAAATCAAAGCGCCCCCTGCCTTGCCGGGGGCGCTTTTGGTTTGGCAAGGAGGTTTAGAGCCGCAAGCCGAGACACGCAGCACCGGCGGCGATGATACAGCAGGCGGCGATCCGCCATCCGGTCAAACGCTCGTTGAGAAAGGCGGCTCCGAGCAGCGCCGCGAATACCACGCTGGTTTCCCGCAACGCCGAGACCGCTCCCATCGCGCTTCCTTGCATCGCCCAGATGACGGCGCCATAGGCTGCAAGCGAAATAAGCCCGCCGCTGGCCGCCTTGCCCACCTCCATCAACGGCACGGCGAACATCTCCAGCCGGCGGCGCGCCAGATACCAAAGCGGCCAGGCAAGAAAGAGCGCGAATAGCCCGCCGGTATAGGCCGCCCAATTGCCGGAGGCCCGCACGCCGAGACCATCGACCACCGTATAGGCCGCGATGCTGACGCCGGTCGCCAGCGCGAAAGGCAAATTCATCGCATGCAAACGGCTTCCGATATTTGGCGCGCGATCGGACGCGAGAGCGGATTCCACTTTTGCCGGCCGCGCTCGCGCCGCCGCCAGCATGAAAATGCCGGCGCTGACGAGGCCGATTCCGGCGGTGCCGATCAGGTTCATCCACTCCCCGGCAACCAGGCTGCCGCCGAGCGCGACCAGCGCCGGCGAGGAGCCGCGCGCGACCGGATAGGTTTCGCCGAGGTCGCCGCTGCGATACATCCGCACCAAGAGCGCATTGTAAACCAGATGAATGAGGCCCGAAGCGCAAACGTAAAGCGCGGCCGATGTCGGCAGACCAGCGACCGCCATCATCGCCAGCCCGGCGATGCCAACCGTGATGTTCATGATCAGCATAGACTGCGCGCGGTCCGCTCCGCCGCGCAATAGCGCATTCCAGCTCGCGTGCAGGAACGCGGCCGACAAGACCAACACGATGGAGAGCGGCGTCAGCAAGGCCGGATCATTCTTGGGTTCGGTCCATTCAAGCGTCGCGCGGCGGCTCGGCAACGGAAGCGCGCTCCCTCTCCTGGAGGGAGAGGGCTAGGGTGAGGGATTACGGTCTACGATATAGCGTAACCCCTCACCCGAATCGCAAGAGCGATTCGACCTCTCCCAATGGGAGAGGTGAAACGGGGTCATGGAAACTACCCGTGTTACTGCTCGAACGCCGCCTTCAAGCGGTTGAGCTGGGGCACCAGCGGATTGCCGATCGGGGCGCGCTCGGTGGCGGCTGCGTGGATGGTGGCATCGAGCCGGCGAACCCTCGCCTGCAGGGACATCGAGCGGACGATCAGGTCCTGCAATTGCGGCGGCAGCTTTTCGATCAATTCGTCAGGGCCGGGATCGGCAGCCGAGAGCTTGACCTTGGTCTTTTCGCGATTGGCCTGGGTCAAGGTCATCTCGCCTTCCTTCACCGCGCGATGCAGCAGAAGCCACGAGGCCAACTGCATCAGGCGGGTGGTCAGACGCATGCTTTCGGTCGCGTAAGTGAGGCTGGCCGAGCGGTCGAGCGCCTTGGCCTCGGCGCGACCGGCCCCGTCGAGATAGGCCGCGGTCTCCTCGACCAGGTCCATGCCCTCCCGAAACAATGTTCCAAACGCCGCCGAATTCGTCAGCCGCTCGCTGAATTGCACGAGCGGGGTTTCGCCTTGCGAACGGTCCGACATCGTTAACGCCTCACGCCACTGTTTACCCCCGCCGGGTGCGGACCGGCGGATTATGATGAACAAATCATTGCGCTCTCGGAGGCGAGAGTCCAGCCGCAAGAGCTTTTATGGTTTCCAGCAGGTCGAGGCGGAACTCCTTCGGCGACGCCCAAAAAAAGAGCCGCCGTTTCCGGCGGCTTTTGAAGTTGATAACAGGGAGGCGTCAAACAGAGTGGACAGGAGCCACTCGGTGTCCAAAAGAGGACGGGGGCAGTCATAACCGAGAAAGCTTAATCGATCGTAAACGAGCGGTTTCTTTCAGGCTTTGTTTGCCATGTCGGCCGTTGGCCGAGCTGCGCCGTGCCCCGAACGCGCCAATGGCGCGGCACCGCGTCCGGGACACCAACCCCTTACGACTTGAAAAAACTGCTGGCGGCCTCCTTCGAGGCGCGCTTCTTGGTCGTAGCCTGCTGCAACCGCTCGATCTCCGAGGTGAGAAGCGCGATCCGCTCGGTAAGTTCCTCGACCGACAAGAGCGAGAGATCCTGACCGATCTCGTGGGTCACCTTCTTTCTCGGCTTGTCATCGTCCTCGATCGCCATGTGCCCTCCGTGATCGCCAAAGGCCGTGAGGCGGTTGCCAGGTTGAACGGCGCTGGCTAATCAGATGCCTTATTCGAATAGTAGCGTTTGGCCGAGGACAAATCATGGAAAAAATCCCTTCGCAAATGACCGTCATCGGCATCAGCAAGCCCGGCGGCCCCGAGGTGCTCCTGCCCGAAACCCGCGCCGTGCCGGCGCCGGGACCGAACGAGATCCTGATCAAGGTCGCTGCTGCGGGGGTCAACCGTCCCGATGTCGCCCAGCGTTCCGGCTCCTATCCGCCGCCGCCTGGAGCGAGCGATCTGCCCGGCCTTGAGGTTGCGGGCGAAGTGGTCGCCCTCGGCGAGGGAAGCCACAAACACAAGCTCGGCGACAAGGTGATGTCGCTGGTGGCCGGCGGCGGCTACGCGCCATATTGCATCGCGCAGGACGCCCAGGCGATGGCGGTGCCGTCATCGCTGTCATTGCTCGAGGCCGGCGCCACGCCGGAGACGCTGATGACGGTCTGGCACAATGTGTTCGAGCGCGGCGCGCTGAAGCAAGGCGAGACGATACTGATCCATGGCGGCTCGTCCGGCATCGGCACCATGGCAATCCAGCTCGCCAAGGCGTTCGGCTCAAAGGTGATCGTGACCGTCGGGTCAAGGGACAAGGCCGATGCCTGCCTCAAGCTCGGCGCCGACCAAGCCATCAACTACAAGACCGAAGACTTCGTCGCAGCTTCGAGGTCAATGACATCGGGGGCAGGTCCCGACGTCATTCTCGACATGGTCGGCGGCGATTATGTCGAGCGTAATTACGACGCCGCCGCGATCGACGGACGCGTCGTCCAGATCGCGTTGCTTGGCGGCCCAAAGGCGACGGTTAATTTTGCCAAGCTGATGGTGAAAAGGCTGCACCATACCGGTTCGACGCTGCGGCCCCGTAGTAATGCGGACAAGGCGGCCATGGTATCGGCCATCGAGGCCAAGGTGATGCCGCTGTTGCGCGAGGGACGCGTTAAGCCCCTGATGGACAGCACTTTCCCGCTGGAGAGGGCCGCCGATGCGCACCGGCGCATGGAGACCAGCGAACATATTGGCAAAATTGTGTTATCGCTTTAACGCTCGTAAGCGTTCTTGTGCCGGAAACCCTTTGATTTCCTTCGCATTCATGTCATTTATCCGCAAGCGCCGGGCGGTAGGCCTCGCCCGCCAATGAAGTCGATCGCGGAGAACTGACGTTGCGTTTGATCAGGTGCCTTGCGCCGACTAGTGCCCACTTTCCGAAGTTCGCGCTCTGTCGCTGCACCCGCATTTTGCGAACTTCGGAAAATCATGGGCACTAGCAAACATATCATTCGAGCGCCGCTTCTCGATTTGAAGTCCCTGGTTCGAACTCGCCGCTTGCGCTGCAGGGACTTCAAATCGGCGGCACTCGCGCTGGGCCTCATGATTTTTGCGGCCGCGCCACCGGCGCGAGCGATCGACGCCGTCAGCGTCCGCGGTGACGTGTCTGCGATCGACCTGACCGCCGTCCTTGACCATCAGCGCAGCGACACCGACCGCATTCAGGTTTCCACCGCGCCCGGCACCGACGGTATCGTCCGCCGCATCGAGGTCCGCGCCCGCGAAGGCGGCCAGAACTGGGTGGTGTTCGCGCTCGCCAACAATACCGACGACCAGCTCGATCGTCTGATCGTCGCGCCCCACTACCGTATCGTTTCGTCGGGTCTGTTATGGCCCGACCTCGGCCTGTCGCGTATCGCCACCATCACGCCTTCGACCGGCGACCGTCCGGAACGGCAGGAGAGCGCGACCGCGGACATCTTCCGCATCACGCTCGATCCCGGCTCTGTCGTCACCTTTGTCGCGGAACTGCGCACCGATCGATTGCCGCAGCTCTATCTGTGGGAGCCCGACGCCTACAAGGACAAGGTCAATTCCTTCACGCTGTACCACGGCATCGTGATCGGCATCTCCGGCCTTCTGGCGCTGGTGCTGACTATCCTGTTCGTGGTCAAGGGCAGCATCATGTTCCCCGCGGCCGCGGCGCTGGCCTGGGCGGTGCTGGTCTATATCGGCGTCGACTTCGGCTTCTGGGGCAAGGTGCTCGACATGTCGAACAATGCCGAGCGGGTGTGGCGCGCCGGCGGCGAGGCGATCCTGGCCGCGACGCTGCTGGTGTTTTTGTTCGCCTATCTCAACCTCAGCCGCTGGCATGTGCGCTATTCCCACATCACTGTCGGCTGGCTGGTTTTCCTCGGCTCGCTGGTCGCGCTCGCGTTGTTCGATCCCGCGGTAGCCTCCGGCATCGCGCGGATGTCGCTGGTCTTGATTGCGTTTGCAGGCTTTGCGCTGATCGTCTACCTCTCGACCCATGGTTTCGACCGCGCGGTGCTGTTGATCCCGACCTGGTTCCTGCTAGTGGTCTGGGTGATCGCAGCCGGCATGACGGTCGCCGGCAGCGTCACCAACGACATCGTCGGCCCAGCGCTCCTCGGCGGCCTCGTCCTGATCGTGATGCTGATCGGATTTACGGTGATGCAGCACGCCTTTGCGGGCGGCGGCGCCACCACCGGCATTGTCTCCGACGTCGAGCGGCGGGCGCTGGCGCTGACCGGTTCGGGCGACCTGATCTGGGACTGGGACGTCTCGGCCGACAAGGTCTTCACCAGCCCCGAGACCGAAAGCCTGTTGGGCCTCAAGCGCGGCACGCTGGAAGGCCCGGCCGCCAAATGGCTCG
>Ga0070733_10001520_pt1 | contig 17203 bp, 15 predicted proteins | sample Coa_R1_9_FD_66450 | JGI IMG/M metagenome (GOLD analysis project Ga0070733, IMG submission 66450) | Surface soil microbial communities from Centralia Pennsylvania, which are recovering from an underground coalmine fire - Coalmine... | ecosystem: Environmental > Terrestrial > Soil > Unclassified ... | reverse complement strand
TGCCCAGGTTGTTTTGCGTCATCGCCCACTGAACCGGGAACGCCTCACGAGTTCGCACCTGTAACGCCGCCTCATAGCAGGCAATCGCCCGTTCCAGATTGGCTTGCCGGTCCCCTCCTGGCAATTCGCTGTAGGCATTGCCCAGGTTGTTTTGCGTCATCGCCCACTGAACCGGGAACGCCTCACGAGTATACACCTGTAACGCCGCCTCATAGCAGGCAATCGCCCGTTCCAGATTGGCTTGCCGGTCCCCTCCCGGCAAATTCCAATAGGCATTGCCCAGGTTGTTTTGCGTCATCGCCCACTGAACCGGGAACGCCTCACGAGTTCGCACCTGTAACGCCGCCTCATAGCAGGCAATCGCCCGTTCCAGATTGGCTTGCCGGTCCCCTCCCGGCAAATTCCAATAGGCATTGCCCAGGTTGTTTTGCAGGCGATCTACTTCTTGTGGTTCGTCCTGAAAAGCAACTGTTAGCCACTCATAGAGAATAATCGCTCGCACCGCATCCTTCATATCATGATGCCGTTCAGCCCTGAGTAGTGCATCATATGCCTGTTGTTCTGTATCGGACGGTATACGTCCTACGGGAGCCTCTGCTATCACCGCCAGAAGCAGCTCCCAGGTGGTCAGATTGGTTTGTTGAGCAGTGACACCAAGCGCGACAGCAGGTGCAGCATCTCCCAGGGCCAGCGCATGATAGGCATCCTCAAGTCTTGCCTGCCAGCCAGCACTGCCTTGCTGTTTTTGTTCAACTATCCCTTGCTGGAAATACGTTCGTAGGCGCTGGTGTACCTGGTTATAGTCACTTCCAGATTGGTCGTCCGGGGGTATATGCCGAAGGAGCATTGTACGTACCAGAGGATGCAAGACCAGTCGATCATGCTCTACCACCGTAGTAAACGTGAAACGTGCATACCGTTCCCATCGCCTTCGCGCCTCAACATCGGTCGGCAGTTGTAACGTCGCCCGCAGGATAGCGACATCAAGCGAACGCGGCGCCGCGCAAAAGATCAATTCATCTCGTTCTGGCTTCTCCAATTGACGTAGGAACAACTCCAACAGGTAATCGCGAATCCGCTCTTCTTCATGACCGCGCTCGTGATCGCACACGACCTTCTCCGAGACATATTCTTCATCAAACTGATCTGGGGAGAGGACGCGACCGCGTTCCTTCGCCTCTACAAGAGCAGCAGCGGCTAGCGCAAGGGAGAGCGGATGTCCATGTGTGACCCTGGCTATCGCTTGAACCAGCGCGCCATCTGCTAACAGTTGCGTCCGCTCCTGTTTACCGAACTGCATCAGGTAGGTACGTGTGTCATCCAGTCCAAAATCACGAAGAATAAGCGAGAGGTACAGGTCCTTGAGCCGCAGAATGCTTGTGCTCCCTGGTAGCTCCCGCCGCCAGCGTTCATAAAGGTCACGAACTTGTTGTTGTACGGAGTGCTCATCATGAACACTCGTCTTTTCTTCAAACGAGGGATGATCTCCCCCATCAACGAAGCCCGAAAAGCGGCTGCGCGTCCCGATTACCAGTAAGAGCGGGTCCGTTTGTCCCTCTCTTCGCTGCTCGATGGTCAACACTTGAAGCAGCCGGGTGGCAATCGCGCTAGAGACCTGCTGGAGTTGTTCAAAACCGTCCAGGAAGAGCACAACATTGGTCGTCTTGCTCCATGCAAGTGGTGGATTCACTTGCACCAATGCTTCTATGATATCAGCCATGAATGCAGCAGGCAGCACCTCCTCAATCAGCAACGCTCGCTCTGGCTTGCCTGGCATACTCATTGCAGCGAGACGGCGCAGTACGTCCTCTAGACCAGCACTAGCCCCCAGGCCAAGTCGTGCGCCTTGTATCTTGCCATACCACTTCCAGCCGACCTGTTCTTCGAAATAGCGCAGCGCTTTTTGTACAGGCCTGCTTTGTCCAGCTAGCCTGATTCCTGCTAATATAGGAAGCATAAACGGAACCACTAAGCCCAGCTCGCTCCCAAGATTCGCCAGCGATTCTAGAGGCTGCAACCCTGCATCCAGTTTATGACGCACGTCTTGCGGGCCAAAGGAAGCAAGATTCTCAGGCGTCGGCATCGACTGAGCAACCAACGCTCCCAGGTCAAAACGGGGAAATGTAAGATGCTTTCCATACCCATCATCATGTTGCTGAAGCTGGTCACGTATCGCAATCAGGATTGAGAGGACATCTTTCGGAGCATCCGGCAAAGTAAAATCAAGGCGGGCATAGGGAAGCGCTACACGTTGTTCAGAAAGCGCGCAATGTTTCACACGAAGATATTCAATGAGGGTGCTTTTCCCACTCCCGCCCTGTGCAACAAAGACGAGGATAGGAAGAAGCGGCCAGGGATTGCCGGGATTGCGCCCGCGCAGTACGTCAAAGAGTGCAATGGCTTCACGGCGATCAGTGAAGGTTGCCAGCGAATCGTTTGACATAGCCCATCTCTTCTATTGCATTCACTATTTGGTGCATTGATGCAGTTCAACACAGATCAGTATAGCAGAACAGATGAGAGGCGACAACAGGCAGAACGATTGCCTATATGATAACAAAGTATTTTATTAGAAGATTACGATAAAAAATAATACTTTTACTCGGATACTGAAGGACATGAGAACTGCCCTATATACAACCATAATGCCAAAGCCGCTCAGGGTCAAAGCGATAATCTTCTCTCGTCGCTGCCAATGCCTCGTCCAAAGTAAACGTATACACTCGTGTCTCTTCACCACCCGCCGTTAACCGTACCACTAATACGCCTCATTGTTGCGGTTGACTCAGAGTAGCAGTGGCGAGTATAACGAAAGTGAACATTCGTAATATATCACAGCCTTTTAGGAGGGAACGATGAAGATCACCAGAATCGATCGAACTCAAGCAAAGCACGACCCATCACGCGCCAATTACTTTGATGGCGAGGTAAACACCCAGAGCCTTGTCGGCCAGGCGGACAGCAGCGAGCTTGATCTCCTGAACGTCTACTTCGGCGCGGGCGGGCGTACCAGGCCACATATTCACCAGCAGGACCAGGTGCTGCACATCATCGAGGGCCTGGGGATCGTTGCCACTGAAACCGAGAAACAGGTCGTTTCAGCAGGGGACGTGATCATCGTCCCAGAAGGAACCTGGCACTGGCATGGGGCTACCCGCACCTCGGCGATGGCCCATATCTCGGTTATGAAGCGCGGGCAAACGGTTTGGACGGTCGAGGAGAAGAACTGGGCTGCCGGTTACGATGAGTAAGTAACGACAGGTCGTTAGCAACACATTCTTATTTTCGAGAAAGCAGACCCGGCAAGCATCCAGTCTTTACGTCTGCTGGGCCTTGTTGTAAAGAGCGTACCAGGTATCATCATAGTAGGGAGAGAACATGTGCCCGGGCTGGAGACCGCTGGTGAAGTCGTTATGGCCGTTGAGGTACCAGTCGCCGCCGATCTGAATGAACCAGGGACCACCGCTGGAACCACCGGTCAGAGGGCAGCGGATGGAGATCACCGTGCCGCCTCCATGCTGCCAGGCGGTGCCGTTCACACCCTCGCAGGACTTTCTGGTCTGGCCATCGTAAGGAGGGCCGGCGGGGTAGCCATAGGCGGAGAAAAGTTGATTGGCCGGCTGATTATAGGCCCAACCGGCGCCGCCGACCAGGGCGGTCAAGGCGCCCTGGCTATTGGGAGCCACGATAGCCATGCCAAAGTCATGATGCAGGTCACCAGGCCTGGCGCTTATCCAGTCGGAAGGGACCTCCAGATCGCGAGCTGCCCAGCAGTCATACGGCGTCCTGCCGTTCTCGTAGAGCGGGCAGAAGATCACGTTCTGCACCCAGGCGCCCTGCCAGTAGAGGCAGTGTCCGGCGGTGTCAACCACACTCTGGTTGCTGCTCGCGACAGCCGTGCCAGAGCAGACCATGTCTTGACCGGCGGCGCTGGTAAAAAAGACTTTCCCGACGGTCGAGAGGGGATAAGATAGATTCCCATCGCGCGGAAGCTGCCCCTGCTGCCGGGCCGCCTTGCCCAAGCTTGTGTCGCTGCTCGCCTGTGTCAGATCTGAAGCCTGGTTGATCTGCTGATCGGCATCGGTGGCAGCGCGCATGCTCGCCGCTGTCCAATGCGTGACGACGATGGCGGGGGTCGTCTCCACCGCGTGCTCACTGATCGCCTGCGAGGGAGCTGACAGCGACGTGTATAGAAAAGGCACAAAGGCAGCCAGGTATATCATGTACACACCGGCAAGCAGGCAAAGAAAGACCCTGACAAACAGGTGGTGAAGAATGAGTCTCTGCAGCTGTGGCATCAGGCCTCTCTCTTTCATCAAGCCTGCTGCGGACGAGAGTCACGTGGAGGGCGTCGCGGACGTGGTTTCCCTCGCTTGAGAGCCTTGACGTTGGGCATTTGAGCGGGTTTGGCTTTGCGCATCTTATCCGCCGTCCAATACTTGAGAGCGTCAGCGGCAGGAGTCTCCACCGAATGCTTCACGATCGTGGCTGCAGGAGCCGGTTTCGCAAAACGCTTCCATGCAAAAAGATACACTACAACAAGCAAACAAAGAAGGATCGTGCCAACCAGGGGCAGATTGATGAGTCTCTGTTGTTGTGACATCATGGCTCTCTCTTTCAGAAAAGAGGGGACGGTAGAAAGGTAGCCATAAAAGTGGCTCCTCGACCAGGATTCGAACCTGGAACCTACCGGTTAACAGCCGGCCGCTCTACCGTTGAGCTATCGAGGAATATAGATAACGGTTGCTCTTGCGAACGATGCCAGTATACACTATGCCGTTGCGACTCGTCAATAGGTTTTTGGCAGCGTAACTTTTCAGATATATTTGCGTATGGGTCTTTGTAAGGTTGCTTCTCATACCATATAAAGGATTTCTAGAACACACGTCATGGGCATACAGCACCATCAGTCTCAATCGGCGCATAGCAAGGTGCAGGTGGGCCAGGCCGCTCCTGATTTCGCCCTGCCATCATCAACTGGCCAACCTGTGAGCCTTGCCTGTTTTCGCGGCAAAAAAGATATTGTTCTTTACTTCTACCCTAAGGATCAAACCTCTGGCTGCACTGCCGAGGCATGCGCATTTCGCGATAGCTATGAAGACTTCAGAGATGCAGGGGCGGAAGTGATCGGCATCAGTTCTGACTCCGAGGAGTCGCATCAAAAGTTTGCCGCCCGGAACCGTCTCCCTTTCATCATGTTGAGCGATAGAGGAGGCACTGTTAGAAAGCGCTATGGAGTTCCCTCAACGCTGGGGCTGCTGCCCGGACGAGTAACCTATGTCATCGACAAACAGGGGGTTGTTCGCCACATCTTCTCCTCGCAGTTTGCTCCGCAGAAGCACGTCGCCGAGGCGCTCAAAGTGTTGCAAACATTTCGCTGAGAGTTGCATGAGGAAAGTTGGAGCTTCGAGCGCTTTTTGAAAGGCGTGCAGCAAATCCTCGACGGTTTGATAACGCTGGCGGGGATCCTTCTCCAACGCCCGGAGTATCACTTGCTCAACCGGGCGAGGAATAGAGGGATTGCAGAGGGAAGGGGCCAGCGGCTGCGTTTCCAGGTGATGCAGGCAGATCTTCCAATCGCTTGGTCCATCGAATGGTAGGTAGCCAGTGAGCATCTCGTAGAGAAGGATTCCAACTGAGTATACCTCACTGCGCTCGTCCAGGTATCCCTCGAAAAGTTCAGGGGCTATATACTGAGCGGTTCCCATCACATGACCATTATGGAGTGGCTTTTCACCGAGCCATGCGGCAATGCCAAAGTCGCTGAGATAAAGGTTGTAGTCCTGGTCAAACAAAATATTGGTAGGCTTGATATCACGATGAAGAATGCCCAGCGAATGAATATAAGTCAATGCGCTTGTTAGCTGCTCAAGGACAGTACAGGCTTCTTCCAGAGTGAGCACGCTTTCATTGAGCATATCTTCGAGCGTTCCACCCTGGTAATAGGGCATTACCAGGTAGTAATATCTTCCATAAAGGCCGGCATCAAGACACGGAACAATATGCTCATGTTGTAAGGCTTGCGTGATCTCTCTTTCGCGATACAACATCTCCCGGTCGGCACAGTAGCCGTCGACAACCTTGATCGCTACATATGCTCTTGTAAAAATATGGTATCCCAGGTAGACAGTGGACATGCCTCCCTGCTTTATGTGTTTGATTAACTTGTAGGAACCGATGCGAGTTCCTGGTTGAAGTCCTGCCTCTGTGTATTCAAGAACGGCTTGCATAGTGTGCTACCTTTTCTCTCGCTACCTGGCTCTTGCCGGGCTTTTCTCGTTAGACGATGATATTTAATAAAGTCACCGCCTGAGATAGATACGAAAGAAAGTCGATATGCGGTGCGGATAGAACACGTAAAAGCGGCAAAAATCCTTAGATGGCTTTTTTTCTCAGCGATGTCTAACCTGACACTCCACTTACATTAAGCCAATGAGCTTGGAAGATAAGAGAATCAAAAGCGCACTAGCATCAAACAAGCATCTATTTGAGAATAAGCCTACCAGGGGGAATACACGGGCTTACGAAGAAACGCGCCATAGAGGTTTGCAGAGGCAGCGAAGGCACGAGTCTCAGTGTTGCTCAAAGGAAGCAAGGGATTTGCTTCGATGACAACGGTGTTTTTCTCGAAAGTGCGCTTCCAGGAGCCCACGACCTGGCCATTCAGTATCATCGCGTTCCCAAGCAAGCCACTGCGCGGGTCTAGCTTATTCGTGTGCAAGGCATCAAATATGGCGCTGCGATCTGTATAGCCAACGGTGTATTCATCGTAATTCGGTAACAGGCAGGCCGTCTGAGAGAGATCCTGCGCGGGTGGCATGGATGGTGGAAACCAGTATGTCTGGCCGTCTATCGTCTCATGCAGCAGATGGGATGTCACCATTGCGAGACCCGCTCTCGCGTCGGCCAGCGCCAGTCCTGACCACCACACAAAATCTTTCAAGGTTGCAGGGCCGTGGCTCGTAAAGTAACGCATGCTGAGTTCAGCCAGCGCTTCATCGCGAGCTAACATCCTGGCCTGTGGCGCTCGCTCAGCAAGCAGGGCATAGGTGAATTGCTTCCCTCGTCTCGCGCCGCTGCAGATGATGCCGTCCAATTCCGCACGCATCACGATATAGGTAATACGTTGCTCACCATCCGTGACTATGCCAGCTTGTTGAAGCGCAGACGCGAGTTCGTCACGAGTGAGCTGCTTCCCGCCTTGTAATGCATTTGCCAGCACAGCATTAGTCCATCTGAAGACAGCATCATCCAATTCAAGCTTACGAGTATAGTATGCGCTGGCTGCATGGACGCGTGGCGCTGTCAGGGCGAGAAGCCAGCGAATATCAGCAGGTGAGACGAAATGCCAGGTAGGGCGCATGACGTGCGTGCGCAGAATTGCGCCATCGGTAAACGCTTGCTCAATGTCGTCGCCGGTCACGCCTTGCAAACGCAGGCCGAGCGCCCATTTTGCAGCCGCGAAATCTTGAGCCTGGACCGCGCCCAGCCACTCCACGAGAGATTGAGGTGTTTCAAGCGTTCGCCGGGTGATGTGCTGGTTGTGAAGCCGCCTGTGCGCAATGTCCAGGTTGGTCATAGTTCAATCGTCTCCTGTTCTGTGTGCCTCTGGTTATAATTCTGTACAAGTCTCCACTTGCTATCATATCATTGTAAAGAGGGTAAAATCAGTCCTTATTTCAGAAGACCGGTGCTTACCTCAGCAGAGGCGCTGCTTCCAGGGCAATACAATAGAAGCTTTCAGAATCAGAAAAGGAGATGCGATCAGCATGGAGTCCTCACCCAAAGAGCAGGGAGAGCGCCCCGGTCAGTCGGCCAGCGGCACTCTCCCCAACCTGGCCGACCGGCCGACCGCGCGTCTTCCGTTTCGGCCCGTTGGCGCGCCCATGCGGTGTCCTGCTCCATCCTCGCCGCTTCAGGCCGCGCCCCCAGCCGCATCCCTGGGTCGGCGGCTGGAACACCTCGCCAGGACTGCCTTCATCAATCCGAACTTCGCCTGGCTCTGGTGGGGACAGGCTATCTCCAGCGTGGGAGACTATGCCTGGGATACCGCTCTCGTGCTCTGGGTGGCCTCCTTCCTGGTCGCGGGCCAATCCTGGGCGCCGCTCGCCGTCAGTGGCGTCGTCCTGGCGGCCGCCCTCCCGCAAATCGTGGTGGGCCCACTGGCGGGCGTGTTCGTGGACCGCTGGGATAAGCGGCAGACTATGGTCAACATGGCTGCGCTGCAGGCCATCTTCGCGGTTCTGCTGGTGCTGCCCGCCGCGAACTTCTCGCTGCCCCTTATCGGACGCGTGCAGCTCCCACTCTTCTGGCGGCTTGGTGTCGTCTACACCGACGTGGCCTTGCTGACCATCTTCGCCCAGTTCTTCATCCCGGCCCAGCTAGCCCTCATCAAGGACATTGTCCCGCAGGCGCGGCAGGACCAGGCGCTCGAGACGTTCCAGGCCATCCAGGGTCTCGCGGTCATCATTGGGCCGCCGGTGGCCGCCGTGCTCGTTTTCGGCCTGGGCATTGTGTGGGCACTCGTGCTCAACGCGCTCTCGTTCGTAGTTGTGTTCCTGGCGACCCTCGCCATCCAGGCGCCACCCTCAGCCCACAGCGTGGCGCCTGGCGAGGCCGGCCACTTCTCGCGCGAGTTCCTGGACGGCCTGGGCTATGTCGCCGGCCACGTGGTGCTGCGCACCATCCTGGTCGCCGAGATGCTGACCTGGCTGGGCTTTGGCGCGCTGCAATCCCTCGGTTATTTCTTCATTACCGGGAATCTACACGCACCCGCCAGCGACTACGGGCTACTGGGAGCAGACTTCGGCGTGGGCGCTGTGGTGGGTGCAGTGCTAGTGGCGGTCAGCGGTCATCGGATTGGCCTGGCGCGACTTCTCTGGATCGCCATGGTCGCCTCCGGACTCTTCGTAATCGTCATGTCGCACCTGACCAGCCTTTATCCCGCCCTGGCCGCGGCGTTCCTCTTCGGCGTCTCCACCACAGCTGTTATCGTCACAGCCAGCCCGCTCGCCCTGGATAGCACCTCGCGCGAATTCGTGGGCCGGGTCACAGCGGTCATCAATCCACTGGGCAGGCTGGCGGCGCTGGTCTCGGTTGCGCTGGCGGGATACCTGGTGAGCACGGTCCTGCGCGGCTTCCACGCGAGCGTGCTGGGCATTTCGTTCGGCCCTGTAGATTCGGTGTTCACCGGTCTGGGGCTACTCGCAGTGATCGGCGGCATCTACACGCGAGTGAGCCTGCGCGGCATGATAGCCAGGCCCATGCCACCATCGGACGAGCCTTCGCCTGACTCGACAGAAGCTGATGGCGAGACAAAATAGTAGCCTCTGAGTGATGACTATGTGGCCTCTTCTATTGGAGAAGTGATGTTCACCTGGTGCTGAAGACCCTCAGTCTGCTTTTGGCCCAGCGGTTCTGTCTGAGGCTGCGCCGTGCTCTCACCCAATTGTTGCATCAGCCCCACTACATCGGATTCCTGCCACTGTTCCGCAATTTTCCCGTTGGCGATGCGAAAGATGGCAATGCCTGAGTACTTCACCGGCTTGCCGGTCGCAGGCATATTCATGAAGTCTCCCTTCAAGTTACCGTTTCCTTGCTGATTGAAAGAGTTGGACTTTACCCTGAAGACCTCAGGATGAGGCAGGCTGAGAATCTACAAATAAGTGGGAGAAAGAGATGTGCCATAGGATAAGGTACTTGATAATTACAACAAATGCAACAAACGAGCAGTCTTTCCCTCCAGCCACATTCACCATCCTGAATTTTTCCAGTTGTACACTCAGTAATCTGAAAGCCACCCATATATCCTCCTGAAGGTGATAGAATCAAGGGAACTCCCCTGGCCGGGTGTTGTTCGAAAGGAGGAAAAGAAAGATGATTGTCACCCAACCCTTTGGCCGTAGCGGCCATATGAGCACGCGCACCATTTTCGGGGCAGCAGCGCTTAGCCATGTCACCCAGCAGGAGGCAGACCACACGCTGGAGCTATTGCTCCACTACGGAGTCAATCACATTGACGTAGCATCGAGCTACGGAGATGCTGAACTGCGCATCGCTCCCTGGCTGGCCCGTTATCGCTCGCAGTTCTACGTGGCAACGAAGGCAGATGCACGGACAGTGCAAGAGGCAAAAGAGGAACTGCACCGCTCCCTGGAACGCATGCGCATCGATTATGTGGATCTGTGGCAGTTGCATAGCCTGGCGGATCCTATTGAATGGGATACGGCATTGAGTCCCGGAGGTGCTCTCGATGCGGCCATTGAGGGCAGGAAACAGGGATTGATACGGGCCATCGGCGTCACTGGTCATGGTCTGCAGATTGCCGCTACCCACCGGCGCAGCCTCGAACGCTTCGACTTTGATACGGTGCTGCTTCCTTACAACTACATCACAATGCGCAACCCCTACTACGCCGAAAACTTCACTGCGTTGCTCTCGACCTGTAAGTCTCGCAATGTCGCTGTGCAGACCATCAAGTCGATTGCGTACAAACCCTGGATGGGCCGCCAGCACACACGCGATACCTGGTATGAGCCATTGGATGAGCAGCAGGATATCGATCTAGCGGTACACTGGGTGCTCAAGCAGCCAGGCATTTTCCTGAACACGGTCGGCGACCTTCAAGTACTCCCCAGGGTGCTCGATGCAGCCAGCCGCTTCCATGTGGATGCATCGGGCCCAACGGACGAACAGATGCAAGCAATGGTTATGCGCTTGGGCATGGTACCGCTGTTTGTCTAGTAAAGATCAGCCTCAAGGGAGGGCTTGATGATCGAGGTCCAGAGCGTGACGCACTGATGCTATCGCCAACAGAAACGGCTCGCGTTGGTTTGCCGCTTCCAACCAGCCGAAAAGAATAGACTTGTGAAGAACGTTCCCCTGGAAAGGGAACGAATATGCAAACAGCTATTCAAAAAGAGCAAGATTGAAGCGGCGGATGTTTAACGGACGGATGCTCCGAATAGTCATCGAGAAAGAAGAGTGTGAGCCAATGTTCAAAGATACGAAAGCATTTTCCGGTTTTTCAGTAAACGACGTACAAAAAGCGAAGGAGTTCTATAGCCAGACGCTCGGGCTAGACGTGTCCGAAGCGTACGGCCTGTTAAGACTCCATATTGCTGGCGGGACGACCATCTTGATTTATCCAAAGGAGAACCATACTCCAGCCACATTCACCATCCTGAATTTTCCGGTCGACAACATTGAGCAAGCGGTAGACGACCTGGCCAGGCGTGGCGTGCATTTCGAGTCCTACAATGAAGGCGATCTGGTGACAGACGAAAAGGGGATTTTCCGCGGCGGGGGTCCGAAGATCGCGTGGTTTAAAGACCCCGCCGGCAATCTATTGTCTGTGCTTGAAGAGTCGGCATGACGAGCGGTCAGCGGTGCCCGGCCGTTTCGGCGGGACGGCGGCCTGGGCACCTCCTGGTATTCAGACCCCAGGGAGGACATGGTCACCATGAGGAACATTGTTAGTCCTGGCTCTTGTTCTCCGGCTGGGATCGCTCGATGACGAGGTAGGTAACGGTATCCCACGCGTTGTGGATACCGATGAACAGGAGCAGAACCGTAGCGGCGCCGGTGACGAACAGCGCCGGAGATGGATTGACCGGGAGCAGAATCGCCGCGACGACGAGTGCAGTGTAGGAGACGAGCGGAAAGACCGTGTGCCACAACCAGTCTTCCAGCACCGGTGTATAGGCAGTCTGACGGCGGACACGCCGTGCTGCTATGGCGACGTAGGTCATTCCCCCCAGGCCGCAGAGGCCGAGCAGCAAACCAGCATTCCAGAGGACCTGCCAGGGCGCGCAGAGAAGCGCGGCGATGAGGAGCGCGGCGCAAAAATGCACGACATTTGGCGTGCTGAAAGCCGCAATCGGCTCACTCGACCTTCGCGTCTGAGTTCCCGCGATCAAGGTGATCACCACGAACATCAATCCGGTCAGCGCCCCGGCAGAGGAGCCGATGATGACATAAAAGTTTTGCCAGGAGGTAAGTACCGGCACCACAGCCTCTTGCACGATGGATCCCCCTTTCGGTATACATACTCTTCATCCTATCATATCTCACATCAGTGAGGATGCGTATGAGCCAATCAGTCTGGCAAAGGCAACGCCCCTGGCGCCTGTTTATATAAGGCCCTGTCCGTGTGATAGAGTATTACTATCTCATGTTCATATATCTCTAGTGATCGCGATAGGAGAAGAACCATGCCCCGGATCGCTATCGTCGGAGCAGGAATTGCGGGACTCAACGCGGCTGTGACCCTGCAGGACGCCGGTCTCTCGTGCAGCATTTACGAAGCGTCCGACCGTATCGGTGGTCGCATGCACTCCGATGCTATCACCTGGGCCGATGGTATGGTCAGCGAGTGGTGTGGCGAGTTCATTGATGGCGACCATGAGACCCTGCACCAGCTAATCAAACGCTTCGGCCTCAGGACCGTAGACCTGGGGCGGGCAAGGGGGGATCGCTCGCAAAGCGTCATGTATTTGTGCGACCGCTATTACGGCGCGGAAGAACTGGCCAGGGATTGGCAGGTACTCGCGCCACTCTTGCAGCAGCAGGCGCAGGAGGTCGGCTTCCCCACGACCTACTCTCACTACACGGAGACGGCGTACCGGCTTGACCATCTGAGTGTCTATGATTGGATTGAGCAGTATGTCGAGGATGGACACAACGGGCCGTTGGGCCACCTGCTGGAGAACGCCTGTAGCGGGTACTTCGGCCTGGATACGCGCGAGCAGAGTTCGCTTAACCTGCTCACTCTGTTCGGCTCGCGAGACCCGTCGAGCGGTTCGACCACTTCCCGGCCGCTGCAGGGAAGCAGCAAAATTGTAGGTGGAAACCAGCAACTGCCGCTCGCGATGGCTCGCAGCTTGCCGGAGGGTTGCATCCACTTACGCCATCAACTGGTGGCGCTCGAACGAAAGAGCGACGTTTCGCTTACCTTGACGTTCGCCACTGCCGGTGGCTCATCGGAAGTGCATTGCGAATGCGCGCTTCTCGCCCTACCGTTCAGCACCTTACGCCGCGTTGATTACCGGCGGGCCGGGTTTGATTCCCTGAAGCAAGCGGCCATCGAGCAGCTTGGCTATGGCACGATCTCCAAGCTGTTCTTGCAGTTCGACCAGCCCTACTGGTTCCAGGATGGCTCCTGGCCCCGCGCTCACAGCGGCTTTATCATCACGGACCTGGATATTCAGACGCTCTGGGACGCTTCCATTGGTCAAACAGGCTCAAGCGGGCTGCTCGTCGATTATACGAGCGGGCAGAGAGGAGCCGCGTATGCGCCACCGGCGGCCTATTCCACGACATCCGACTCGGCGAAGGTCCAGAGCTATGCTCGCAACTGCCTGCAGCAATTGGAGCGTGTCTTCCCAGGTATCAGCGCTCACTACACCGGCAGGGCCGCCTTGAGCTACGCCACCGGCGATCCCTATCTTCTCGGCAGTTACGCATGCTGGCGCGTCGGGCAATGCACACACTTCGGCGGCTACGAGGGCACACGCCAGGGGCCGATCTACTTCGCGGGCGAACATTGCTCAGTCGAGTTCCAGGGCTTTATGGAAGGCGCAGCCAGGGAGGGCGTGCGTGCCGCTCAGGAAATTGTGCAGGATTTGGGCTAGAAACACAAACGACTTTATTTCGTTTCTACAAGAACTGTAGAAGAGAAATAAAGTCGTTCCCAAAATGGGCACCTTTTACGCTCGGATATATGAGATTAATTTAAATTTAAGTTGTTCCCAAAACTGCTTCTGGAACCCTTGAACGGGTATTACGAGTAAAATAAAGTTATTCCCTGGGATGGGATCCCAGGAGACCACTAGCAATGCGACAGTCCAAAGAAGATAAGAAGACCAACCCCTTTACGGCTTCCTCTGCTTGGCGACCAGCGCCAGTTGGATGAAGGCCAGGAGCGCCAGTACTGTGAAGATGATCGCCGACACGGCAGCAATCCAGAACCCGGTGTTCGCACCCGTTTCCCAGATCTGGCGCCGTTGCGCATCATACGGCCATACCAGGGTAAAGAAGATCAGTAGACCAATACTGTGAACAAGGGCACTCGGAAGAATCGACTTCGTGAGGTAGGCCATTGCCCCAAACGTCACATCCGAGAAAAAGTACCATAGCATGATGGGCCACAAGAACCCCTGAGTCAGACTATGTCCAGGCGAAATCAGCAAGGCTGCAATCACGATGGCAACCGGACCGCTCATTCTTTGCTCCAGCGTGCCCAGGAAGTATCCTCGAAAGCTGGCTTCTTCCGCCAGCGAAGAGACGAGCGAGGCCATTATCAGCACAAGTATCGCCGTGAGCGGCGGGTAGCTGAAGAAATTCGGAAGAACACGAGTAGGTATTTTCACCACCTGGAGCAACACAATCCAGTACCCAACCAGGGCTATAGTCGATAGCAAGCCTGCCGCCACAGCCCAGGCGAACACTCTGCCCGGCAATGATCGGGCTCGTAGATAGCGACGCCGCGCTTGCGAAGTACTACGCGGCCACCACCTGCCGCCCAGGTACTGCCACATTGTCCATAAGAACAGAGCCATCACAGCGACTGACCATGGAATGGCCGGGCTTGTTGCCAGGTTGCTCGTAAGCAATACGGTCCAGATCCCTCCAGTGCCGACGGCGAGCACAAAAGCCATTGCCCCGGACCATACTATCGCCGGAACGCGGCCAAAGAAGGAAGGTCTTCTATTCAGGTCTTCTTGATCGCGCCTCTTTTGGGATGGCGCCGAGGTGTTCGAGGCCCTTCGTGCCTTTTCAGGGAAAGCGTAGTCCGTCGGTTGTTGTTCTGACATTTTGAGAAGGTGTATCTTCATGACGAATACTCCTTTGAGAAGTGTATTGAACGACCAACAAGTTCAATGCAAGCATAGCCAAAAAGAGCGTCTGTGATGGAGTGAAAGAAGAACCATTTCTGGCATCGAACGGGCTATTCTCTCTCAATGTGCCGCTATAGAGGCACATAGCCAATCGTCCTATGTCTATCGACTGCGGCCTACCGCCGAATGACATCTTGTAAAGCCGAGAGATTTTCGTGTATGCTTCTTCCTGAAAGAGGCCAGAGAATCAAAGGGTGAGGACAGTGCCATGCAAGAAAACGTGCAGTTATTTACCGAGAGACAAAAACGTCAGAGGCTCTGGTGGCTTATGCCCAAAGCATTTGATTGGCTCGCCTCCACCTTTTATATTGGTGTGTTCATCGTCGCCTTTCTACCCTCCCCAGCGAGCGTCGTATGGTGGCGCGTTTTTTTGCTCGCGAGCGTCATACTCACCCTGCTCCTCATTGATCGCCTGGAATACTGGCGCTATGGCGACCAGGTTCCAATGAGAGCAGCTGTGTTCCTCTTCACCGGGCGTATCGTTCTCATTGTCTGCGCCATACTGCTTGAGGGGCTGAACTTCACGCCTTTTCTTTTTCTTCTCCCTCCCTACCTTGCGGTCGTCTATTTCGGGAATAGGACCGGCTATGCGATAGCTGCACTTGCCATCGCCGCCTATCTTGTTCCGGCATGGCTCCATGATCCATACTGGTACCTGAAACCCCTATCTGCCTTTCTAGCTATCACTTTTTCTTTGGCGGTGGTCTTCGTCGTGCTCATGGCACGAATTGTCGGTCTCGAAAAGGCGGGTCACGTCCGAGAGCAGGTCAGCCGCATCCGAGCTGAGGAGTTACTGGCGGAAGTGGAACATGCTCACCGGCAACTCCAGATGTATGCCGAACGGGTCGCCGAACTTGCAACTATAGAGGAGCGCAATCGGGTCGCACGCGACATTCATGATGGCCTGGGCCATGCGCTCATCGCTATCAGCGTGCAGTTGGAGAAGGCGCTAGTGTATTATGATAAACAGCCTCAGGAAGCTTTCCAAGCGATAAGCGATGCAAAGCGCGTGGTGCGCGAGGCATTGCAGGATGTGCGCCGCTCGGTCCGTGCGCTGCGAACCGAACACGAGCCATTTGCCTGCATCCAGGGGATAACGCTTCTGATAGACCAGCTGCGCGCGACTGGGCTGACGGTTGACTTCGACACGAGCGGCAGCGAGGAACAATTTCCCATTGCCGTACGCATGGCGCTCTATCGTGTGGCTCAAGAAGGGTTCACGAACATCCAGAAACATGCTCAGGCCAGCCGGGTTGAGGCCGGTCTTTATTTTACTGAGGCAGAGGCACGCCTTTGCATGCGTGATAATGGATGTGGCTTTGATGTCAGACAGAGATTCCCGCAGCAGGCTGCGTCACAGGGAGAGTATGGCCTGCGGGGAATACGGGAACGCGTAGAGTTGATAGGGGGAACCTTCCATCTAGAGAGCCAGGTAGGGAGCGGTACCTCCCTCCTGGTTACAGTGACGAGAACAGGGTTGACTGGGCCTCTCCAAAGAGATGCGCTGCAGGAGATAGCTGTTTTGGAGGAGGGACTACCAATTTCTGGGAGGAAGAGCGTATGACGACTTCGAATCAAGAAGAACCTCTCTCCATAACCCGTGTGTTGATAGTCGATGATCAGCAACTGGTCCGTGACGGGATAGCTTCTTTATTGCGTATGCAGGAGGGAATCAATGTGGTAGGGACGGCAACGAACGGACAAGAAGCGGTGGAACAAGCGATGACGCTGCAACCTGAGGTCATCTTAATGGATGTGCGCATGCCCATAATGGACGGTGTAGAGGCAACGGTTCAGATCCTCAAACAGATGTCTTCCTCCTATATTCTTATGCTGACGACCTTCGATGACGATGAGTATGTCAGAAACGCCTTGCGAGCGGGAGCACGCGGATACTTACTCAAAGACCTTCCGGCGCAAGATCTGGCAAATGCGATCCGTGCGGTCTCTCAGGGGATCTATCAGCTTGATGCGTCAGTGATTGAAAGAATGATCGAAACGTACGACGGGCCGAAGAGTGCGAAGCCGGGCGATGCCGAAGAAAGGAGCATGCCATCTCTTCCCAACGCGAAAAGACACAGCGCCGCTGACTCGCTCGATGCAGCAGCCTTGACGAATCGAGAAAGGGAGATTTTGCGTTTAATTGCGCGGGGCGCAACCAATCGGGAGGTGGCTGATTCTCTGGTAATCAGTGAGGGGACCGTGAAAAATCACCTATCCAACATTTTCAGTCGTTTGGGACTGCGCGACCGAACTCAGGCTGTGATGTATGCGCGCGAGCGCGGTCTTCTCTGAAAGCCCCATAC
>Ga0070733_10001518_pt1 | contig 17214 bp, 16 predicted proteins | sample Coa_R1_9_FD_66450 | JGI IMG/M metagenome (GOLD analysis project Ga0070733, IMG submission 66450) | Surface soil microbial communities from Centralia Pennsylvania, which are recovering from an underground coalmine fire - Coalmine... | ecosystem: Environmental > Terrestrial > Soil > Unclassified ... | reverse complement strand
GCATCGGACAAGGCGCAAGCGGCGGCGAGTCCGGCGAGGCCGCCTCCAGCGACGGCGACTGTCGGTTGGGGATTGGGGGACATAGGTCGGGTTATTGTTTGAGCATTCTAAGTCAGTCAGTTTTGCAAGCGCGAACAAAGTAGCCGCGAGTCGCGCCGAGCGAAAAAAGCGGGTTCCTCCACTACGCTCGCTTTCGCTTCGCTTCGGTCGGAATGACAAAAAGTTTGGGGATCAGGTCAGGCGTTTAAGAAAACCTTTCCCGAGGATGCGGAGTTTTTCCGAGGTGCTCAGGCTGACTTTGGCTGTGAATACGTCGTATTGTTTCTCGGCGATCTTTTCGAGCAGGCGACGGTAAATGGTAACCAGAACCCATAGTGCAGGCTGGCTATCTTCAGAGATGTAGGAGATCAGCGCGTCGCCCGAGGCATAGAACTGGCGGGCGCGGTCGGCTTCGAAGGCCAGCAACGGGCGGAAGCGCGCGGGGTCTGGCGTCGCGAGCAGTTCGGCGGCGGACAAGTTGAATTTCGCCAGATCCTGTTCCGGGAGATAAATTCGTCCCATGCTCGCGTCTTCTTTGACGTCGCGAATGATGTTGGTCAACTGGAACGCCAGGCCACAGTTTTCCGCCAGGGGCTCGGCTTGGGGATCGCGGTAGCCGAAGACGTGGATGCAGACCAGACCCACCACCGACGCAACGCGGTAGCAGTAGAGGCGGAGATCTTCGAAAGTTTTGTATTGAATGGTGAGGCCGGGAGCGCTGGTGGTTTGTGCGGAAGCTTCGGCTTGCTCCACGTCCATGGCGGTGCCGTGAGCCAATTCGTCGAGCAGTCCCGCCGGGATGTGGTAGCGGCGCTGCGCGTCGGTCAGGGCGAGCAGGATGGGGTCATCGGTGGGCTGGCCCTGTTGGGCGCAGTGAAGCGCGTCGAGCCACAGATCGAGCTTCTGGCGGCGTTCCGGCAAGCTGAGCGCGGAGTCGTCGGTGATGTCATCGCAGCGGCGCATGAAGGCGTAGACGGCGCACAGGGCTTCGCGCTTGCGGCGAGGCAGGACGAGGAACGCATAGTAGAAATTCTTTGCTGCTGTGCGTGTAATACCTCGGCAGACGGAATACGCCATGACGAGCGTGCGGGGAGCGGGCGTCCAGGAGACGATGGCTTGCTGGGTGCCGGCGCTCATGATTGATCCACCTCAGCCGAAAAAAACCTTTTTGCCACGGATGAGCACGGATTCACGCGGATAACCCCTTATCGTCTCGATCTCTTGTCTGTTCGATTGTAACTTGACCAATCCGTGTGGATCCGCGTGAATCTGCCGAAGAGAAGTTCGAGAACAACTTGCCGATCGCGGCGCGGGCGACCAGAGCAAGCTTGCGCGGCTTTGAAATCGACGGACGGTTCCCCAGAACTGCGTAGCCCTGCCGTTCGATCGCACGCAGGATTTCCTGGCCGCCGCGGCTGAAGAGATCGAGATCGATGGCCAGTGCGCGATCGACTTTTGAAATGAGCGGCAATCCTTGACGGAACCAACCTTGTGCGCGCTCGACTTCGAATTTCATCATCGCACGGAAAGCAGGCGTGTTCTGATTGCGGGCGATGTCTTCTTCACTGACTCCGAAGCGCCGAAGTGATTCCAACGGAAGATAGATGCGGCCCTTCGCGTAGTCGACGCTCACATCCTGCCAAAAGTTCGCCAGTTGCAACGCGGTGCAGGTGAAATCGGAGATCTGCTGACGCTCGGGGTCGCGGTATCCGCAGAGATAGAGCACGAGGTGGCCGACCGGGTTTGCGGAATAGTGGCAGTAGGCCAGCACATCGTCGAAAGTTTCGAAGCGGGTGATGGTCTGGTCTTGTCTGAAGGCGATGAGCAGATCGGAGAATTCGTGTTTCGGAATGTCGAATTGGCGGACCGTCTCGGCTAACGCGACGAAGACGGGATGTTTCGGAGTGCCGTCGTAACAGGCGTCGAGTTCTTGCTGCCACTGATCGAGAAGTTCGAGCGAAGCAGAGGTGTCGCCGACTTCGTCGCCCAGATCGTCGGAGATACGGCAGTAGGCGTAGACATTGAAGAAATGCTGGCGTAACCGGCGCGGAAGGAACCAGCTGGCGACCGAGAAATTTTCGTAATGGCTGCGCGCCAGGCGGGCGCAGTATTCGCGGGCTTCCGGGAGCGTGGGAGCGGTTGCGGGAATTGCATAGGCGGCGGGAAGACGGCTCCAGCCGGATGCGGCGGGCGTCATCGGCGGGTTTTGAGTTACGGTCAGAGTCATTACCAATTCAGTTTTTTGTTCCTGCTGCCGAAGGCACCTTGAGAATTCCTGTTTGCGCTTACGGCGGCACCGGCAGTATAGGGGTCCTTTGACTGCGTCACTGGTTCGCTTCGCAAACCAGTGACTTCGCTCGGGATGACAATTTGCTGAGGGCGTCCTTGGTCTCTAGCCTCTAGCCCCGAATCCCTCGCCCCTTTAGTGGCCGGGGATGATTGCGGTCTTGATGTCGCCCCCGCGGTTCAGCATGTGACGCAGGACTTGTTGCAGGCGTGACAGCGGCGCCTCCCCGGTGATGTAGTCGGTGGGACGGATCTTCTTGGCGGCGATCAATCCAAAGGCACGGCGAACGGTTTCCGGCGTGTGGTGGAAGGTCGCCTTGAGCGTGATTTCGGAATAGTGCAGGCGATCGGTGTCGAGTTGCACTTTTGTTCCACCGGCGCATCCGCCGAAAAAGTTTACGGTGCCGCCTTTGCGGACCATGTCCACCGACCACTCCCACGCTTCCTGGCGGCCCACGGCTTCGATCACGACGTCGCAACCCCGCTTCTGTGGCGATAGGGCACGGACGGCTTCCACTACATCCGGCACTTTGGTGGTCTGCACAATTTCGTGCGCGCCCATTTGTTTGGCAGCGTCGACCTGGCCATCGCGTTTGACCACCGAAATCACGTTGCAGCCAATGGCGCGAGCGACCTGCACGAACATAAGTCCGATGGGGCCGCCGCCAAGGATAGTAACTGTATCGCCGATCTCGACTCCGGTTTCATGCAGACCGCGAAGCACGCAGGCCAGGGGTTCGGTCATGGCGGCGTCTTCAAAGCTGACGTTGGCAGGAATGATCAGCATGTTGGCTTCGACAATGCGCTTGGGCACGCGAATGTATTCCGCGTAGGCGCCGTTGTTGAAGAGGAGGTCTTCGCAGAGATTCTCCTGATGCTTGGAGCAATAGAAACACATCTGGCAGGGAGCGGAGTTCAGGGCGACGACCCGCATCCCTTTCTTGAAACCATTGACTCCTGCCCCGACTTCTTCGATGACTCCGGCCAGTTCGTGGCCGAACAGCGCCGGAGGCACGATCATGCGGGCGTGGTAGCCGCGCTGGTACACCTTGAGATCGGTGCCGCAGGTGAGAGCAACTTGTACCTTCACCAATACCTCGCCGTCTCCCACGCGGGGGATGGGCACTTTCTCGATCTTCAAGTCTTCTTTGCCGTAGAGGACGGCAGCTGTCATTTTTCCATTCACTGCGGACTTCCTTCCAGTTACCTCAGGGGCTCAGGCCCCGCCTGCGTTGCTTCGCTAATAGCACGACTGAAGTCGTGCCCTACCCAAAACCTTTGCGGGCTCAAGCCCCGCGAATCTTGGAATCTGTTAACGCGGCCCTAAAGGGCCGCTCTTCCACGGATCAACTCCACAAATCACCGCCACAGACCAAGCTCTAAAACCGATGCCTATCCTGCCCAAATACTGCCGGGCTGAATCAGAATCTTCATGGATGAAGGTTGCGGATGCGCCGCGAGCTCCAGGGCCTGCGCGCTCTCGGAGAGCGGGAAGCGATGACTGACCAGGCGTTCCAGATCGATCTCGCGGTTCATCACAAAACGGACCGACTCCTGTTGCAAGTCGACCGACGCACTGTACGAGCCCACCAGGGTCTTCTCATCGACACAGATGGCGGCAGGATCAATCACGGCCTCTCCGTGCTGCGTTTGCGCAAAAAGCAATACCCGCCCACCCGGACGGGCCGAATCCATCGCGGTACGAATCAGGGAGTTACCGCCGACCGCGAGAATGACCGCATCGGCGCCACGTCCCTCGCTCAATTCGCGGACACGTTCCACCAAGTTCACCCGCGAAGCATCAATCGTTTGCTCTAATCCGAAGTATCCCCCTATTCTAAGCCTCTCAGGATACAAATCGGAAGTAATTAAGCTGGCCCCCGCCCTACGTGCCAGCACACTCAATAGGATGCCGATTGGCCCCTGGCCGATGGTCAGGACCGTCTCGCCGGGCTTCAGGTGCAGGGCTTCAATGCCTTTCATGCAGGTGTTGACGGGCTCGACAAAGCAGGCCTGCTCGAAAGAAACGGCGTCAGGAATGCGAACGGTACCGTGCTCGACGATCCAATCCATGACCCTCACGTATTCGGCGAAACCGCCGCCGGAAGGCTCGAAGCCGGCGGTGCAGCCCACTTTCTTGTAGGTGGCGCACTGCGCAAAAGTCTGGTGTTTGCAATAAAAGCACTCGCGGCAAGGGATGTGATGAAAGACCATGACGCGGTCGCCGGGACGGTACTGTTCTACTCCCTCGCCGACGGCAGCGACGACCCCGGAGGTTTCGTGACCGAAAATGCGCGGAGCGGAATGCGAGCCTGTGGAAATCTTCTTCAAATCGGTACCGCAGACGCCGCAGGAGTGAACCCGGACGAGCATCTCTCGGGGACCGATACTGGGCACGGGGACGATCTCGAGGCGGACGTCATTCACGCCACGGTACACGGCAGCCTGCATGGTCGTTGGGATCGTCTGGGGATGGCTATCGACCGCGTAGGGTCCGGCTGTGGCCATGGAGGTATTTTAGATGAAGTTGAGGGTGGGATTGCTTCAAAACGGGAGACTGGGCGCATCGAGGGTAACGGTGTGCGGTAGCGTACAGTTCAAAGGGAATGGGTCGTCGAAAGAATTCTTCGCGATGTTTGGTTCGCGATGTAGGTGTAGGGATCCATTCGGCAAGCTCAGGGCAGGCCTTTCGACTGCGTAAGCGGTGCGCGTTCGCGAACCACTTACTTCGCTCAAGATGACAACGGGTTGTGAGAACTGAGAACTGAGAACTGCCTTTCATGCTATGCTGCGCAAAACTTCGAGTTCCCAGGACTGCCTGTGCTGATTGAAATACGCCTCGAGAACTATGCGGTGATCGACACCCTGGCGGTGGAGTTCGGCCCTGGGCTGAACCTGCTGACGGGCGAGACCGGCGCGGGAAAATCGATCCTGGTGGATGCGCTGGCCTTGCTGCTGGGCGACAAGGCGTCGAGCGAGGTGATTCGCACCGGAGCGGAGCGGGCGGTGGTCGCGGCGGTGTTCGAGAGCGAGGGCGCGGCGGAGAAACCGGTGGCAAAGATTTTGGAAGCAAACGGGCTGGATGAATCTGACGATGGATCGCTGATTCTACGGCGGGAGATTGCGGCCGGAGGCAAAGGCCGCGTGTTCGTGAATAATCAGCCGGCCACAGTGGCCGTGTTGCGGCTGCTGGCGCCGCATCTCGCGACCATTCACGCGCAGAACGAATCGATTCTGGCGTTCGATGGCCCGGCGCGGCTCGGGTTGCTGGATACATTCGCCGGTAGCCAGCTTGAGCCCGTGGACGCGGCGTTCGCGGAGTGGAGACAGATTCACTCGCGAATTGAAGAATTGCAGCGCGGAGAGCAGGACAAGCTGCGGCTCGTGGACCTGTGGATCTTTCAAAAGCGCGAGATAGAAGAAGCGCGCCTGCAGAGTGGCGAGGACGAACAGCTTGAGGGCGAGAAGCGCGTCCTGGCGAATGCTGAAAGGATTTATAACGCGGCGATGAATGCGTTCGATCTGCTGTACGAAGGCAACGGGTCGACTGCGTCTTCGCTGCGCGCGGCGCAGAAGCAGGTGGAAGAGCTGACCCGATACGAACCGAAATTTCAAGAAGCACTGGCGGCGCTGGAGACGGCGCGCATCAGCGTGGAAGATGTCGGCGCGACCGTGCGCGATTATGCGGGGGGGATTCACGCTTCGCCCGAACATCTGGCGCAAGTGGAAGACCGGCTGGCGCTGCTCGACCGGCTGAAGCGGAAGTATGGGCCGACGCTCGATGAGGTGGTTGCATTCGGCGAGGATGTTGCGCGCAAGTTATCGGAGGTCGAGAACAAGGACGAGATCCTGCGGCAGCTGCGCGGCGAACTGGCTGCGGCTGCAACGGGGTTTCTGCGGGTGGCGCGGGCGTTGTCGAAGAAGCGCGCAGAAGCGGCGCGTAAGCTGGAGAAGCTGGTGGAAGCGGAGATCAACGATCTGGCGATGAAGTCGGCGTTCCGGATCGAGATGACGTCGTCGGAGGAAGAAGGGAACTGGACGGGATCGGGTATCGATCAGGTGGTGTACATGATCTCGACGAATCCGGGCGAGCCTTTGCGGCAGCTGGAGCATATTGCCTCGGGCGGGGAGCTTTCGCGGGTGATGCTGGCGCTGAAGGCCAGCGTGGAGGCGGGAGATTCCGCCGTCGGAGGTAAAAGAGCGAGACGGGAAGTCAAAGTCCCCACCCTCCCGCAAAAGACGCGGGAAGGGTGGGGCACCCGCGACGAAGGAGGCTCACAAGTCCCCACTTCTCGCAGAGGACGCGAGAAATGGGGCACCCAGCGCACTTTAGTATTTGACGAAATTGATACGGGGATTGGGGGACGGGCGGCGGAGGCTGTCGGAAAGAAACTCAAGTCACTGGCGCGGTCGCATCAGGTTTTGTGCGTGACACATCTGCCGCAGATTGCGACCTTTGGCGATCATCATTATGTGATCGAGAAAAAGGAATCCTCCGGGCGGACTCGTACCGGGATTCGTGTGGTGACCGGAGAAGAGAGAACCGAAGAAGTGGCGCGCATGCTGAGCGGCGCGAAGCTGACAGAGACTTCCCGCAAGCACGCGGAGCAGATGATTAAAGCGAACGGCTGAGATTAGCGGGCGAGCGACTCAATGGTCAGCGGGCGGCTCTCAGCCAAGGTGGCTTTCGAGGAACCGTCCGCGATCTTGATGGTGAAATTCACCGTGATTTTGGCCTGGGATTCGACCGCCTGACCGTTCTGCACGATCGGCTTGAAGCGCCACTCGCGCACTGCCTGCTGCGCTGCCGAGGCCAGGATGCCGGGGCCGCTCAACACACGCAGATTCTGGATCACGCCATCGGTGCCGATCAACGCCTGCAGTACCACCGATCCCTGTACTCTCATCTGCTGCGCCAATAGTGGGTAGGACTGTGCCGGCTGCGGAGTGTCGGCGGCGAGGTGCTCGCGTTCGGCGGCATCGGTGGCGGCAGCCAGGGCTGCGGATTGCGACGCGCTCGATGCGGGATTCGTAATCTCGACCTTCGTGGTGTTGCTGCCGGGATGGAGCGTGCGGTGTTTATCGCCGGCTACGACCTCTACGTCCAGCGGGGGCAATACCGTGCGGGTGGCCGAGACAGCCGGTGCGTCCGTCGCCGTTGTTTCGGAGGAGGTACGCTTCGGCGCGGCGACAATCTGGTCCTTCGCGATCGTCTTTTTCACGATCGTCGGCGGATTGGAGTGCGCGGGGCTGGGCGCGGTCGGGGTTGCTTTCGCTACTGTTTTGGTTGCAGCCGCCTGATCAGTGGTGTCGTCGAGGATCGACTGCTCGCTACCAAACCAAAAATCCCGGTCATGCCAGAGAACGCCGCCCAGCGCAACCAGCAGAAGCACGAGCGCCATCATCAGGCGGCGCGGTTGTTGCCTCTCGAAAGCCGACTGAACTCGGGGAGCGCCGTTCGTATTTGGCTTGAGCTCTAACATTTTCTGAACGGTGACCAAAGTCACTGCGACTTGACGCAGATAGATTGCGTCACCTGCTTGGTTTCGACAATGGCACTGGGCGGGGGGACAGTGGCACGAGCGGGCCATGCCGGTGCTTGCGTGGCCGGGCCAGCCGGCGCGGAGGCACGTCCGTCCTACGGGTGGCCCAAGCGATCCGGCGGTCCAGCAAGTGCGCCCGTTCGCTGTCAAGATTCCGCATTTCGCTGCTAATTCCAGCGCTTTCTTGGGCTTACGTTGACCAAGCCGGTACTTTCCATTAGTTTATTGATATCGCCAGAATGGGGATCGTGTACCTTAAAGACAGTATTTTGTGGCGGGTATTGGCTTCTTACATCTATAGACAGAACAGATTCCTCTCCTTATTGCGTGGGTGTGACGACCAGGCCGGGGAATTTAGGGAGCGAGCATACAAACGTGGCTGGAATCCTGGCGAAAACCGATGGCAAGACTTTACTCCTGCTCAAGCCGCGGGGGTTCTGCGCCGGCGTGGTGCGGGCGATTGACGTGGTCCGTATTGCCCTGGAGGCGTTTGGGCCGCCGATTTATGTGCGCAAAGAGATCGTCCACAACAGCTTCGTGGTCGAGGAACTGCGCGGCAAGGGCGCGATCTTCGTGGACAGCGAGGACGAAGTGCCCAATGGCGAGCGCATTATTTACAGCGCACACGGAGTTTCGCCGGAGGTTCGCGAACACAGCGCCCGCCGCGGGTTGCGCGTGATTGATGCGACCTGTCCGCTGGTCACCAAGGTGCACGTGGAAGCGGTGAAGTTCGCCAAGGAAGGCTATTCGCTCATCCTGATCGGGCACAAGGATCACGATGAAGTGGTTGGAACGCTGGGTGAGGCGCCGCTGGTGACGCAGGTCGTGGGATCACCCGAGCAGGTGACAAATCTCAGTGTGCCGGATCCGGACCGCGTTGCCTATCTTACGCAGACCACCCTGAGTCTGGACGAGACCAAGGACATTATCGCGGCGCTGAAGCGGAAGTTCCCCAACATCAAGGGACCGGCGGCGCAGGATATTTGCTACGCCACGGAGAACCGGCAAGTCGCGGTGAAGGAAGTGGCTTCGGAAGCGGATTTGCTGCTGGTCGTGGGGTCCGAAAACAGCTCGAACTCCAATCGATTGGTCGAAGTGGCCCGCAAACTGGGCACGAATGCACATCTGATTGACAACTGCAACGACATTGAGCCGGACTGGTTGAAGGGTGCGAAAACGATTGCGTTGACCGCCGGGGCTTCCGCGCCGGAGTGCCTGGTGGAAGAGACAGTGGCGTTCCTCCGCAACAAAGGATTCGGCAACATGGAGGAACTGGAAGTGATGCCGGAAAACGTGCGCTTTGGGCTGCCTCCGGAGATTGTGGAGGCGATTGCGGCCGCTCCGGCCAGCGCGACGGCGGACTAGGCGATTGAAGTAACGGAGTTAAAAGTCGATGGATAAGAACTCCCCCGATTCCCACATAGCATCTCCACCCCTAGGTTCGAACCCACAGCTTCGCTTCGGAAAAATTGAGGAACTGGGCAGCCGCGTGGGCGCGGCGGTCGCGGCTGCGCGCAAATTTCTCTTCTCGCAGCAGCATGAACAGGGCTACTGGTGCGGCGAACTCGAGGCCGATACCACGCTCGAATCGGACTACATCCTGCTGCACACGCTGCTCGGAACCGGCAATCAGGAGCGGTTTCAGAAAGCGGCCAACTGGATTCTGCGCCACCAGAATGAAGACGGCGGCTGGAGCATTTATGCCGCTGGGCCGTCAAACATCAGCGCTTCGGTGAAGGCGTATTTCGGCCTGAAGCTGGCGGGATATACGGCGGATCATCCCGCCATGCAGCGTGCCCGCGCGAAAATCCTCGATCTCGGCGGCGTGACTGAAGTCAATACATTCACCAAGATCTATCTTTGTTTCTTCGGGCAGTATGACTACGACGCGGTGCCGGCGATTCCGCCGGAGATCGTGCTGTTTCCTAACTGGTTCTGGTTCAATATTTACGAAATTTCTTCGTGGTCGCGGGCCATCCTGGTGCCCCTTTCCATAGCCTACGCGAAGAAGCCCTTCAAGAAGATTCCGCGGGAAATGGGCGTGGAGGAATTGTTTGTCGGTGGGATGCAGAAGTCGCGCATGCATCTGCACTGGTCGAAGAAGCTGGTTTCCTGGCGTAATTTCTTTCTGGTGCTCGACCGCATGACGCACTGGTTCGAGCGGGTGCATGTGCGTCCGCTGCGTTCGGTCGCTCTGAAGAGCGCGGAGAAGTGGCTGCTGGCCCGCTTCGAGATGTCGGACGGGCTGGGCGCGATCTATCCCTCGATGATGAACGCGATCATTGCGCTGCGCTGCCTGGGATATTCGCTGGACGATCCGCAGGTGATTCGCGCGCTGGACGAATTTGAGAAGCTGGGCATTGAAGAGGAAGACACGTTCCGCATGCAGCCCTGCATGTCGCCGGTGTGGGATACGGCGTATGCGCTGTTTGCGCTGGGCGAAGCGGGAGTTCCGGCGAACGATCCGCGCATGGTGAAGTCGGCGGACTGGATCTTGCAGAAGCAAGTGCGCACCGTCGGCGACTGGAAGGTGAAAAACAAGCAAGGACAGCCGGGCGGGTGGTATTTCGAGTTTAACAATGAGTTTTATCCGGATGTTGATGATAGTGCGATGGTTTGCCTGGGATTGAGCCGGGTGGAACATCCCAACGGACGCTACCAGCGCGAGTCGGTGCAGCGCGCCATTGACTGGATTTTTTCCATGCAGTGCAAGAACGGCGGCTGGGCGTCGTTCGACAAAGATAACGACAAGATGGTGTTCGAGCATATTCCATTCGCCGATCACAACGCCATGCTCGATCCCGCGACCGTGGATATTACCGGCCGCATTCTTGAGATGCTCGCGACCTACGGGTACGACAAGAATCATCCGGCGGTGCAGCGCGCGATTTCCTTTATCAGAAAAGCCCAGGAGCCGGACGGCAGCTGGTTCGGGCGCTGGGGCGTGAACTACATTTATGGCACGGCGCTGGTGCTGCGCGGGCTGGACGCAATCGGCATGGACCTGCACGAGCCTTGCGTCCAGCAGGGTGCGGAATGGCTGCGCATGGTGCAGAACCCCGATGGCGGCTGGGGCGAAACCGTGGGATCGTACGACGATCCCAGCCTGCGCGGGGTAGGCGACAGTACTCCTTCGCAGACGGCCTGGGCGATTCTGGGCTTGCTCGCCGCCAACGACACGCGCAGTGACTCGGTTGCGCGCGGCATCGCCTACCTGCTACGTACGCAGAGAAAAGATGGATCGTGGGACGAGCCGTTCTTCACCGGCACGGGATTTCCGCGCGTGTTCTATCTGATGTATCACCTTTACCGGGACTATTTCCCGCTGTTGGCGCTGACGACATACGGGAAGGTGATGGAGAAGGCAGGGAGCTAGGGCGGAGCGCGGATAACACCCAACGGAAGTCGGTAAGTAGCATGCCCGATCTATCGTCAGGTGCTGCTGGGGTGGCTGGTCGCTCCGCAGGTTAGTACACAACTTGGTCCAAGGCACTTGACACACTTTTGCTAGACCACCTGTCCCCCGGATATGTGGCAGTAATCGCGTGGGTTCCCGCGCTAAGCCCCGAGGTCGTCAAAGCAGCCGTGCCTGCCTTCAAATATACCTCTCCCAGAACTGTTCCCGTAGTTGTGTCTGTAAAACCCACCTTGCCGTTCGGGGAAGTAGGTCTGCCAAAAGATGCGACGGTGGCCGTGAACGTGACCGGTTGCCCTTCTGTCGATGGGTTGAGGTTCGACTTCAGCGTCGTAGCGCTGGCGAACCTGCTTGGATATGCGTGTCCTGACGCCGAGGTAACTGTCGCACCCTCAACTGGGTTTCCATTGCTGTCTACTACCCTGACAACAAGCGCCCGCCCTCCCCCTGGGGTCTTATAGCCGCCGTCAAAGCCCGTAGATATCTCTCCACAAAACGGTGGTCCGCATACCGCGCTAGCATTACCGGAAAGATCAGCGTCCAACTCCACAGTGTCTCCTGCGTACACCTGAACCTGAGTAGAGCAGATAAAACCGAAATTCTGTCCGCCACAAGCCGCTCCTTGAGGATGGGTCTTGTTCTCAAGGTTAACGCTAAGCTCGATTGTGCTGGTACCTTCCCCGGTGGGGTTTCCAATTACCGCCCAAGCTACGAGCAAAAACGAAGTGCCAGTAGAATCTCCCTGCGGATAAAGATAGTCGGTCAGTGAGGCGTCTGCGCCCACGGCAACGCCAGCTATATAGTTCTGATCAAGGGGACTAATGGCAGCCGTCGCGTTGCCTGCAATCTCAAGACCGGAATAATTGGCAGCCGCCCCCGACACCCCGGATATCGAGGTGAGTCCATCCTTGCTCTGATAACTGCGAGCACATGTCTCCTTTGTCGGACCGCTGACCGATCCCGAGGAGTGGGAGCAATGGGCCTCGCCTAAATCGTATTCGAGGCCAATTGTCCCTACACTGGAAGAAGTTTGCTGAGCGGAACCAGCAGTCAGCGAGCCACATACGAAAGCCAGGGAAACCGCGAGCACGCGAAGTGGGCGCATGACAATTCGATGCCTCCTGATTTGGAGCCGGAAGTTTATCACACAGTGTCTGTCGCAAGTAGGGTCTTAGGCTTACGGCCCCACGCGCCGCGTCCGAGGTTGCCCGCTTGCCGTCCGTTCCTCCGACCCCGCAGTTGGACGAACTGTTTATACTGATCCGGGATGCAGGTCACGCGCCGCGAGAGGAAATTCTATGAAGAAAACCGTTAGGCAGCGCAACCGTGATGAAATGAAGTCTGAGTACGACTTCGCCTCCATGAAGGGAGGAGTCCGGGGCAAACACTACCGGGAATATCGAAATGGGACGAATGTCGTTCTGCTTCAGCCTGACGTGGCCGAGGCATTTCCAACGGAAGATGCCGTAAACGAAGCCCTGCGGGGAATACTCACTACCACGCGTGCCGTGCGCCGTAATGGAGGATTGCCTGACCGTGCGGTAGGGGCGACTCCGAGCGCATCCAAACCCTACCGGCGCAAATAACCGGCTTGTAGCTCGGCTTGCCTGGATTAAAAACCGAACCTCTAAATGAAGGCTTTCCTCACCTATGCCGGCAATTGAAACTGTTCTCAAACGATTTGAAACTCCCGACGAAGTGCGAACCTTCGAAAAAGGAAAATTCGAACTGGTTCGTATTGGCGGCATGACGATTGGACGCGCCACTTATCAGCCAGGATGGAAGTGGTCGCTTCACGTCGGCCCCAGCGTTGGTGCGTCGCGCTGCAACGTGGAACATGTGGGGCTGGTGCTTTCGGGTTGCGCGACGGCAGCGATGGAGGACGGGACGATCCACGAGCTGCGTGCTGGCATGCTATTTTCCATTCCACCCGGACCACCGGGGCACGATAGCTGGGTGGTCGGGGATGAGCCGTACGTCTCGTTGCATTTTCTCGGCGCGGACCATTACGCCAAGTAGTCAGCGAAATTCACGTTGCGGCGGACGCGGCCTGCCCTGAGCGAAGTCGAAGGTGCGCGATGGGAAACTATTTGCGCTCCGGACGAATGCGTCCGGGGCTACGTGTTTTCTGACGGTTACCTAACGACGTTTGACAATACGGGCTGAGTGCTGAATGCTGAATGGTGAATGCGTGCTTTCGTCACAGGCGCTACCGGATTCCTTGGCTCCCACGTTGCCCGCGCTCTCGCCGATCAGGGCGCGGAGTTGCGGCTGCTGGTGCGGCCTACGAGCAATCTGCGGAATCTGGAAGGTCTCAAGGCGGAGACCGCGACTGGCGATCTGCGCGACGCCGCATCGCTCGAAAAAGCCATGTCTGGCTGCGATACAGTTTTCCATGTGGCGGCTGACTATCGGCTGTGGGTGCGCGATCCCGGGGAAATGTACCGGTCGAACGTCGACGGCACGCGGGCGCTTCTCGAAGCCGCGCGAAAAAATGGCGTGCGGCGCGTAGTGTATACGTCGAGCGTGGCGACCATGGGGTTCACGAGCAACGGTCATCCCGCGGACGAAGATTCGCCGGTTGCGCTGGCTGACATGATCGGGCCCTACAAGCGGTCGAAATTCATGGCCGAGCAGATTGCGCTGGAGGCGGGGCGCAGCGGGATGCATGTGGTGACGGTGAATCCGACGACGCCGATTGGGGAGCAGGATGTGAAGCCGACGCCGACGGGGCGAATTGTGGTCGACTTTCTGAAACGTAAATTTCCTGCGTACGTGGAAACGGGATTAAATCTGGTTGATGCCACGGTCTGTGCGCGCGGGCATATTGCGGCGCTGGAAAAAGGGAAGTCGGGCGAGCGGTATATTCTAGGCGGAGAGAATCTTACGCTGAAGCAGATTCTGGACCGGCTGGGTAAGATTACGGGGCTGCCTTCGCCCACGGTGAAGTTGCCTTATTTCTTCGCGTATATGACGGGCGCAGTCGATGAAGCCATCACCGGCCGGTTGCTGAAGCGCGAGCCGCGCGCTACGGTCGATACCGTCCGCATGGGCAGAAAAAAAATGTTTGCCAGTTCCGACAAAGCCGAACGCGAACTGGGTTGGAAGATTGTTCCCGTGGAAGGTGCGCTACGGCGAGCGGTCGAGTGGTTTCGAGGCAACGGATATGTCTAGAGTCGCCATTGTCGCCGCGCTGGAGCGGGAAGTGAAGCCGCTGGTGCGGCGTTCGAAGCGGCATCCGAAGGAAGAGTGGCGGGTGGTCGAGAAAGAGCAAGCGGGCAAGCGGTTTCGATTCTTTGAAGACGACGGCGTGGTTCTGATTTGCGGTGGGATCGGCGCGGAGGCGGCCCGCCGCGCCGCAGAGGCCGTAATCGCGCTCTATGCGCCTGCGGTGATATATTCGGCGGGCTTTGCTGGCGGGCTCGATCCAGCGCTGCGAGTGGCGGATGTGGTCCGGCCGCGGCGGGTGATCAACGCGAGCGACGGCAGCAGTGTCAATCTCGAAGGCGGTGAGGGTGTGCTCGTAAGTTTCGGATCAGTCGCGAGCGCCGCGCAAAAAGCGAAGCTGCGCGAGTCCTACGGGGCAGACGCGGTCGACATGGAAGCGGCTGGCGTGGCGTGCGCCGCTCAGGCGAGGGGAGTAGGATTCGAAGTGGTGAAAGTTATCTCTGACGAATTCGGCTTCACGTTTCCATCGATGGAGCGCTTCGTAGATTCCGACGGCCAGTTTCTGGAGGCGCGGTTCGCGCTCTTCGCGAGTTTGCGGCCCTGGCTGTGGATGAAAGTGATCGGGCTGGCGCGCAACAGCAACCGCGCTTCCCGCGCACTGTGCGACTCGCTGCGAAAGATGCTGGAGAACATGGACGCTCAAGTTTCGGCTTCCGCTGATGTTCATGGCTTGGAGGCCGTGAACCGCCGATGAGACGGGTTGCCGCTTCCACTTTCGGACTATTCCTGTTCCTGGCTCCCCTGGGAGCTCAGAGCCCTCCGCCAACCGTCTATGCGGAAAGTTTTCGCAAAGGGTCGACGCGCATTACCGAAGACAACTTCGAAGCCAAACTTACTCCGGACAACGCGACCTACCGGGAACGGATTAAAGATTCCGTCGGCAACGATCGCTACGAGTTGACCATTACTCCGCAAGGGCCGGAGGGCGACAAGCAGATTACGTCCTGGCGGGTGAAGCTGCGGGATCTGCGTCATGACATTTACAGCAACATCCTGCTGGCGGAGCAGGAGCCTTCGCCCGACCCGAAGAACAACCTGTGGTGGCTGAATCCGAACCGCTTTGGGGGCGTGCCGATTCGCGCCAGGCGGATCATGAAGGTAGACGGATTCTTTGTGATGTTTCAGGTGAAGGATCTTCACTTCACGCCTCTGGACTCGCCCTATCTGGATTCGCTGGACGTGAAGTTTGCGTTTACCAATAGCGATCCCAGGGTGACCCGGTAGAGTCCGAAGTCTTTCTTTCGCGCCTGCGGGGCTCGCTATTCAGCAGCATGGCTCCCGCACGACTCACGTCCCTTCGGCAGGCTCAGGGCAGGCTGTGGGCCGTATTCTTTCGCCGTTTCGCGGCTTGAGCAGACGTTGCCGGATCGGATACGTGCGCCAAAGCGTGAGACTGATTCATCTATAATCGGGTTAGGTGTTCCCCTAAAACCGATGCAATTTCTCCCCTTGCTGGCAGCGTTCGTCGGCGGCGAAATCGTCGACATGATCTCCAATACTGGCGCGGTCGCCAAGCTGATTTTGCTCGTGTTGCTGGCGTTCAGTCTGATCTCCTGGTCAATCATCCTCACCAAGTGGAGCCTGCTGCGGCGGGCGCGGGCGCAGAGCGGGCGCTTCGTGCGCGCGTTCCGCAAGGCGCAGCGCTTGCAGGATATTGCCGCGGTTGCGGAGCAATTCAAGCCGAGCCCGCTGGTTGGTGTGTTCGAAGGCGGTTACGAAGAATACAAGCGGCAAGCCGCCACCTCAGGCACGCTGCGGAATCTTGCGGCCATCCAGCGCGGCATGCAGATCGGAGCGTCGGAGGAAGTAACGCGCATGGAACGCAGCATGCCATGGCTCGCGATCACGGCCGCAGTTACGCCGTTTGTCGGTCTGTTTGGCACCGTGTGGGGCATCATCGATGCCTTCCACGGTCTCGGAACTGCTGGCGCAGCGACGTTACGCGCGGTGGCGCCGGGCATTTCAGAAGCTTTGATCACGACCGCTGCCGGGCTTGCGGCCGCGATTCCCGCCGTGATTGCCTATAACCTGATTGGCGCGTCAATTCGCGAATTTGCCGCACGCAGCGACGACTTCGCTCTCGAAGTATTGAACGCGGTGGAACATAGCCAGGCGCAGGTTCAGACTTCATCCCAGACTTCCAGTGAAGTGAGGCGCTGATGGCCTTTACCGCTTCCAACGGACGCACGCAGACCTCGATCGCCGATATCAACATCACTCCGCTGGTCGATGTGGTGCTGGTGCTGTTGATTATTTTCATGGTGACAGCGCCGGTGTTGCAGTCGGGCATCGACGTGAGCGTGCCGAAAACACGAACGGTAAAGGAGATCACGGAAGAGCGACTGGTGATCACCATCAATAAAGATCAACGCGTCTTTCTGGGCAACGACGCCATCAATATTAATGAGATCGGCAGCAGGCTGAAGAAGAGGATTCGCGATCCGCGCAACCAGTTCATTTTTGTGCGGGCGGATGAGAACGTTCCTTTTGGAGCCTTCGCCACGGTGATGGATGCGGTGAAGCAAGCCGGGATTACCAACGTCAGCATTGTGACGCAGCCTCTGGATCAAAATGGCAGCAAACGCTGAAATCTACTTTGAGCACGACCGCTGGGGACGCGCGCTGGCGTGGTCGGCTGGTCTTCACGTCGGGGTCACGGCGGCTCTTCTCCTCTACTCCGCGTTTTTTTATGGGACCAGCGGA